>Ga0209564_1000449_pt1 | contig 70234 bp, 70 predicted proteins | sample AraplaCol_mMF_r2_FD_184272 | JGI IMG/M metagenome (GOLD analysis project Ga0209564, IMG submission 184272) | Arabidopsis root microbial communities from North Carolina, USA - plate scrape MF_Col_mMF_r2 (SPAdes) (version 3) | ecosystem: Host-associated > Plants > Roots > Endosphere | place: USA...
GCCGAAAGACTGTCCGGGATTTACCGGAAGCGTTGTCCGGGAATTAGCGGAAATGCTGTCCCGGATTTAGTGAAATCGCTGTCCGGGATTTAATGGAATCCATGTCCGCGAATTACCGAAACCCGCAGGTGGTCACGGAGTAGCTCCTTAACTCGAAGTGGCTATCCGGAATCCAAAGGGATTAACTGCCATGGCCGCGAGGGGCGGGAACCTCTGCGTCAACCACTTGTTTCCGTGTCCTGCGAGCCCACCTTTGAACGCAAGATCGACCCAATCAACCTCGCTGCCAACGGCCTCGCACCGAACTGGACAGCAACAGTGTCGGCTACATCGGGCGTATCAGGAAGGAGACCGGCGGCAGGTCAGATCACGACCATGTGTTCTCGCCCCGAGGAACGTCACTTTCGCTCGATGGTTGGCCCGACGCCAAAGCGATTGACCACCTCAGGGCACGGTTGCAGCTCTTCGGATTTATTGCTGGTTGCTCGCTGTACATTCCAGACTCAGCTCTTTGATGTTCCAGACTCGTGCTCTTAAGCTGCGGGGTCGGTAGATGGGGACGCCACCCCGCCCAAGAGCCTTGCCGGACCGGCTGCTATCGCGAAGTGGCCACGGAGAGCTTCGGAAGGACAGTGGCGATCGGACGGCCGCCGTCGCTCAAAGCGCCCCCGACCAGCAGGTAAGCAGCGATTACCGCCATTGATAGAAGCATTACTCCGATTGGGAGGGCCGTCGTAAACTTCCTCTGTGGCGTTCCGTAAGTGTGTCGTTCGTACATTCGCAAATCCTCAATCCTTCAATTGGGCAACGACATCAAAGCTGGTCCCTGCTGACTGCAAGGGGCGCTCCGGCGCCGTTGCCCGCCCAAGGCAGTTAAGGGCTGTGCTGCTTGGGCTAAGAAGAAAACTAACGCGACGGTAGGGTGCGACAACGAACCTAAGACCTTTGCGCTGGCCGTCTGGGACTGAGGTCCCATGGCGGAACCTTTTCCGCCGCCCTAGGTTTGGATATGTTCTCGATCTTCGACCCGATCGAGGCGCCTCTGGGCCCCGCCTGCCATTAGTGTCCCCGTTAGATGTGGGGCCCACCGAGGTCGTTAATGCTCGCAATTCTCGACCGGCTAGCGAAAGCCGGGCGCTGGTTCACCTCAGGTCCCGCTTCATCGGGGCCTTTTTTTACCCAGAATGGATGAGTTGTGGGCTGATCTTGTAGTCGCACACAGCCCCGGGGAGCTTCCACCCCCGGAGGAGGCTCCCCCATCTTCCATTCGGGAAGGGACAGCCGACCGCCGCCCGAACCTACCTTGGCTGCAGCGGTCACACCCAAGCAGGCAGAAAGACTGGCGCCACCCGGTAGCGCCCTCACGCAACAACGAGTCAAGTAGCCACTCGTTGGCAATTCCTGCCCACCGCGAGACGTAGGGCAGCGTCCCGGTTGGTAGGTGCGGGCGGACCCTCCTCGCTCCACGCCAAGCTCCCGCAGGCGGGTACCACATTGAAGCTATCGCGCCTGTTCAAGTCACTAGGAACCGAGGGTTTACAGCTCCTTGAAGTCTGGTTCGTCGAGCAATCCGGACTGCGCCGATATCAAAGGAACAAGGATCAAATTCGCTGGTTTGAAGCTCAATGGATCGGGCTCGCGCCTGACCAAGAGGAGGCGCAAATGATCGACGACCCAAAGGACCGCAGACCCCAGCAACAACAAAGTTTCTCACCGTCCGAGGAGCGCGGTCGATACCGGGAAGGTCTTGGAAATCGTTCTGCCGAGTGGCTGGATGAAAGCCAGGCTGATGAAAGCTCACCCGGTGATGATCAAGTCAATCAAGCGAAAAGAGCCGCAATGCGGGCCGTGGATGACGAAAAGAGCGCGCTGGCCCGCCAACTGCGCGGTTTAGCAAGCGCCGTGGAAAAGGTCGGATCCGAACTTCGCCAGTCGGAGCAACCGGCGCTTGGGCGCTACACACAGCAAATTGGGAATTCAATCGGACGGCTGGCGCGCGATTGTGAAAACCGAGAACTGGGCGAAATAGCGGCTATGGCAGAAGATTTCGGGAGAAAGCAGCCTCTCGCCTTTCTCGGAATCGCAGCAATTGCTGGACTGGCGGCAAGCCGATTCCTGTCTGCCTCGGCCGAACGGTCCCACATCACCCCGAATGTTGCCCAACCGAATTCCGCTGCGACACACCGCAAGGAAGGCGACTGGGACTTTGAAAAGGAATTGCGCGATGCTTGACCCTCGTGATGACCGCTCCTTATCCGACCTCATGACAGGATTGGTGACAGACATATCCGGGCTTTTCCGAAAGGAAATCGATCTCGCGAAGGCCGAGGCAGGCGAGAACCTAAATCGGGCTATCGGCAGCATCGAGACGTTTGTCGTTGGGCTTATCTTCGCAATAGCGGCCGTTGGTGTACTCTTGGGCGCGGTCGTGCAAGGGCTCGGCGCCTTCCTCATTGCGCAAGGAATGCAGGAGGCGAACGCTGATGCCCTATCAGCGGTCGTCGTCGGTCTCGTCGTGGGTCTTCTCGCATGGGTGATGATCTCGCGTAGCCTCGCCGGGCTCGGAAACCGCAGCGTGCGCTTCGACAAAACGACGGCGTCCCTCCACCGTGACCTCGAAGTGGCGAAGGAGACAGTACGATGACCGTGGACACGCATTCGTCTGCTCAGTTGCAGCGCGAGATCGAAGCCGATCGCCAAAGGATCGAAGAAAAGCTTCACGCTATCCAGGAACGGATGTCGCCTGGCGAACTGATGGATGAGTTTCTTGCCTATGCGAGGAGGAGCGGAGGAGCAGAATTTCTCAAGAATCTCGGCGGCGCGATGAAGTCGAACCCCATTCCGGTAGCCCTGACGGGCATCGGCCTTGCGTGGCTGCTGGCGGATCCTGCGTCCCGTGCACCTCAAGCTTCGGCCCCCGATAACGGTGTAGACAACTATCCACTCGCTTTCGTGAACGGCAGTCTTCGGCGTGTTGGGCCGGTCGAGGCAAGTTTTGGCGAACGATACAGCCATTTCGAAGATCAGGGAGGCAGTCGCTTTCGCGCCCGAACCGATGCGGCCGGCCACAGGGCCGGTCATTTCGTGGATCCGAGTGGCGCCGTCTATCGCGGCTTCACCGACGCATCCGGATCACCGATCGAGGACATCCGTGATGAAACGGGAAGGTTGTTCGACGAAGCCTCCGGCTGGGGGTCGGCTACCTGGCGAGAGATGAAGAGCGCAGCAAGCGGCATTTCCGATACGATTGCAGAAGCCGGCCGATCGGCGGCGGACAGTGCTCGCGGCGTCCGCCAGATTGCTCAGACTCAAGGAGCACAGCTGAACGCTGCCATCCTCAAGAACTTTCGCGACCAGCCTCTCGTTGGCGGCGCGCTTGCGTTTGCGATCGGTGCAGCCATTGGAGCAGCGCTGCCTGCAACGGCGCTGGAGGATGTTACCGCCGGCGCGGCCTCGGACCGCGTGCGCGACCATCTCGCGGCTACGGCCGATGCCGCCGCAGAAGGAGCGATCGAAGGTGCCAAAGGAGCCTTGGACGAGACCCGCAGAACGACACCAGGCGAGACGCCTAATGGATGACGCCCGACCGGGTCATCCGGCCGGCCCATTTCGATGATGACGAGATAGGTGCTGCTGCAAGCGGCCGCCGTGGTCAGGAGACATGACCGAAGCGACCATGGAAGCGAAGAAGCGCCGACATTCGAACCGGCAACGCTCAACTCGTACTGCTCACACTCCTGGGGCAACCGTCGCCGGAGTGCACAGGCGGCCCAAATATTCCTCAGATCCAAACGGGCCAGGATACCATTTTCGTAGCCATGGCGTTCTCATACCGTTCGATGAGCATTAGAGAATAAACCCTATTTCCCGTGTCGTTGCTGCCCGTCGTAGATCGCAACGACCACCGGAACAGCCGCATGCGTATAGTCGTGATTGCAATTGTCGCCTCGATCATGAGCATACTTGTTTTCAAGTATGTCGAGGGCACGTTCGGTAATTCCGAGGTCGCAGCGACGGCAGAGCAACTTTCGGAAGATTAAACGCCCAACAAAAAGGCCGAAGCGATCGCTTGCGACGCGGACTTCGCCCTCGCCCAGTTTACCTGTTCATCTCCGGTTTTGGTTGCCGTGATACAATTCGCGAGTCGGATGCATCCAAGAGGAGCCAAGCATGAGCCGAAATACCGTCCTTGGAATAATTCTTGCCGTGGTGGTCATCATCCTCGTCGTCCTTCTAATGCCAAAGAAGGAAACGACCCCGGAGACCGCAACACCGCCTGCGACCACGACTGAGCCGACGACATCTCAACCGTCGACGACCACGCCATCTACAACAGCACCGTCGACCGCTGAGCCGTCAACCACCCAACCGTCGACGACCACACCGTCCACTACGGAGCCGTCAACAACGACACCGTCGACTGCGCAGCCGTCTACGACGCAACCTTCAACTACGACGCCTGCTCAGTAGAGCTTTTACGTGTCGCGACCACCCCTAGACCGCGGTCCCTGGGTGGTCGCGCTTACCCAGTCGGTACTCTTCTGCTCATCGTTCGCAATGTTGAGGGCCTGTCGCGCGTGTTGTTCTTGAACTTGGAGTGCCGTCCAACCCGCAGAGATCTCGTCCATGCCGGCATCGACACGCAAGCGCGATCTCTTCCGCCGGCGCGCCGGCCTCGGCATCTTGCGAAACAGTTCGGCGTTGCTCACTTGACCATCTCGACTTCCAAGCCGTGGCAGGCCTTCATGAGCTTCTGTTTAATACGGAGTAGCGGGGTGACGACGCCCTTCGATGACGCGGCGGCGCCTCATGACGACATCAGAGGTTGCGCTTGCGGCCTCTCTGTTCCCAGCCTGTCGACGGGTGGGAGACGGAGCTTAATCATGCGGCCACCTCGATCGAATCTTGGAACAAACACAGTCCGGTATCGGTTGACCTCCTAAACAGGAGTCGAAAACGATGCCGACTGAACCGATCCCGAGGCCCCCCGATCCCGAATTTCCAGGCATGCCGTCGGACGTGCCGCAGCCGCCCATCGAGGAACCAGAGCCCGACGTCCTTCCGGACGAGGTTCCCAATCCGAACCCGGATGAGAATGACAAGCCACCGAAGCTGAAAGCGTGAATCCAGCCAGCACAACCCTGACGGAACGAAGGTTGCATCCCGCGGTTAATTCAGTAAGGAAACGGAGGCGCCGATGATCGAAACTTGGAACGAATGCGTGATCATCCAGCTTCCGGAACTCGACGGAGTTCAAATAGTGTGGACTCCCGCCAGGGCAGCTATGCTGCTTAGCGAGAGTTGGCCTGTCGACTATGGCGTCGCCCATTTGGCCGCCCTGAACAAATGCACGGACGCCATGCTTGGCACCTACCCGTGGGAGCAAGCGCGAGATGCGTTCGCGGCGGCCATTGCCGAGGCTAGGGTCACAAAGCTGCATTGACTTCATGCGGCTTTCGCCGGGACCGGGGAACTTGCTCGCGATTATGCTGCCGCCCCGCGCTTTTCGAGGGTTGCCAGAGACCGATTAAACCGGTCACGAAGGCGGGTGATCACCGCGAGCTTCTGCAGCTTCACGCCGTTATCGGCTTTGTTCATGCTGTTCTTGATGCGGAGGATCTGGGCTTCGAGCTCGGCAATTTCTTCGCGAAGGAGGTCTACCTCGCTCATGCTGCCTCCATCATCCGTACAAGGCGAGTTGCGCCGGCGGAGCCTCGTGCGCAAGCCGAGTTGCAAGAGTGCGGATACAGCGCGAATTTCGTGTCAAGGGGCCCAAATGAGCAGTTGATGCGGAATTCTCCTTCAACACGCATCCCAAGTGCTTTGCAGGGCCTTCCGACTGCTGTCACCTCATCACCACTGAACAAATGAAGTGCCCCGCGCGGTGATGGGAGGGAAAGAGGTCGAGTGATAAAATGGTGGTCTCCCTTAGAGGTGTGTGGACGCATTCTGGTGCGGGGGTACTTCAATGATTGTACGAATTTTCCGTGTTCGCGTTCTGCCAGGCAGGCTGGCGGATTGGAAGAACAAGGTTGAGGGAATTTCGATACCGTGGCTCCGCCAGCAGGAAGGTCTCATCGCATTTTATCCCGGCAAGCCGATCGACCCACGGGATCGGGAATTCTGGATGATCTCGATTTGGAAAGATGTTGAGTCAATTAAGAAGGCTGCTGGACATGAATGGCAGTGCCGATTCTACTAGAGGACGAGGCGGACCTCGTTGAGACCGTCGAAATTCATCACTTCGAAATCTTTGGAAACAAACACACCTGAATCTCTTAAAATCGAGCGGCTGAAGAAGCTTTGCCCCCGCTTGGGGTCGGCTCCGGTATTATCCCCTTACCCTACGCTGAGAGCGACTCGGATGCTTCCGTTCTGGATAAAAAAAGCGGAACGTTCGAGAGGCGGCCCGCGCCGCTGCTTTACGGCTTCAACGGCGCGCGCACACCACCGAGGTCTAGATATTGTCGATCCGGTACTCGGGCAGGGCACCCAACTTCGGCCTGGGACCAAATAGTTAGATGCGAACCTTTGGGCTTGATGAGCTTACCGGTTCGCCGGTACTCGTCAGAGAGAAAGAGCGCCTGATGCAGTCGGCGAAAGGTCTGTCAGTCATTGCTGCCTTGCGCCAGAAATTGTACGAGCGCCGAAACAAGGGCTTCTGCGCTGTAGTAATCCAAAGGGACTTCGATGTTCGCGCCCGTGAATGAGGTCAGTTCAAGTGTCCCAAGAAGCGGCTCCCGTGAGACAATACTGATTTCGAAACCCTGAAACTCCGCGGTTATTGTGGTCCGATCGTCTTCCATCTCTATCCCCCTCCAGGCAAGTAGCTGGCAATAGAGCGCTGAAAGGTTGGCACATCTCACCGCACTCCCTTGTATATAAGCGATGCGTAATATAGCTCACCTTCAAGGCCGACGAAAGCCGTCCCCCGGCCAGAAGAGCCGCGTCTCATTAAAGGCGGAGATTGCGGGTGCGATTGTGGGGTTGTTCCGGAACTCCCCCAATCAAGCTTCTATATAGGGGCCCCGCGGAAGCGAACGCCGCTCGCCCATGCGATATATTTTAGGGGAAATCTGGTTCCAGCATTCGCGCAAGGGGTAGGGGTGGCGGATGCTCGAAAGTCGGGCCATCAATCGACGACAACCGACGAACCTTCGGGTCGCAAGAAACGTCTCTCCGAGTATGGACTCGTACTGTGCTGCAAATCCATCCTCGAACAATGAGAGTGCCGCCAGGCCCCCAGGGAGATGGCGTGCGGCCGACCGCATGCACCATAACGTTGGCGTCGCACGAACGAGTCCCTGCCTGGATCATGGGCTTGACGGTATTGTCCGTAAGGGCACCCTGACGTCTCCTAATCCAGACACTAAAGCTTGTAGCCGATCTTTCGCAGCAGGTCTTTCCGCCACGTAATGTCCGCGTCGGTTTCGACACCCAGCGGTGAGGCGCCATCCACCACGCCGAGCACGCCGCGGCCCAGCTCCGTTTCAGCGACTATCACCTGCGTCGGGTTGGCCGTCGCGCAATAGATGCGGCAGACCTCTGGCACCGCGCGCACCGCAGCCAGCACGTTGACGGGAAAGAATCCATCGCCCAGAAAGATCAGGAAAGTGTGGCCGGCGCCAATGGCCAATGCGTTGTCACGTGCGAGGGTGAGCATGGCTTCTTCATTACCCGACCAGCGCACCAGCCGCTTACCGGAGGCCTCGCAGAAGGCCAGCCCGAAGCGGATGCCAGGAACCGCGCCCACCAGCGCCTCGTGGAGGTCTTCCACAGTCTTGATGAAATGCGACTGGCCAAAGATGAAGTTGGCGGCGTCCGGCTTGACGATGGGCACCACGGTGAGTTCCATGGCTGCGCTCCTTCAAGGTGGGCAACGCAATGGTAGGTAGGACCACGGAAGGCGATTTCAAGCCGCCATATGCGACCGCTTTGGCCCCCCAGCGCTGTCACCTTCACTTCTTCGCGGATCGACCAACACAAGGGAGCCGAAGACCAAGCGTGAGGTCAGTTTTCAAATGCTGGGGATCGTCGTTTTATGGGTGAATTCGGTATCCGATATCGGGAATATCCGACGGCTCCCTCCCCGCCAGACGGGGTCTGTTGGCCGCTTACTTGAAATCAGTGAATTTCCAGCGATAGATGGCGCGTCTGTGAATTCGAACGCTCAGACGGAAGGCTCCAGATCATCCTCGTGGCGTTCTGGGCCCTTTTTCAATCTCAGATCGCATTGCTCACAACGTGAGCTGCGACAACGCCAGTAGGGCCGCGCCAGTACGATGGCCGTTCTGTATCGCGCCAGAGAAGCGCTAACCCTTCCGGATTTCGCCGGCGCGCTCGTCGTAGCATGACTGAGCCTCTGCTCGTGGACGGCATTCGCGGCACTGCATCCGTCCGCAAGCCAAAGGTCCAGTAACCCGATGGTTGGGTCCTCAAACGTTAAGCCACGCAAGCAGTAAGAGAAGGACCAGCCCGGCGCTCACGACTCGGACCCAATGATTGTGAGTGATTTGGCTCAGTAGGCTAGGGGAACCAGGCTTACCGTTGACATAGCTGGTGGTGACGTCTTTGCCGGCATAGGCAATGTCGTCATCGTCCCATCCATAGCCGGCTGACGTCATGGATGCCCACTTTCGCTGTCGCCTAAACTCCTCTATCCGCCACAAACTGCGTTCTTGCACCGCCTTGAGAGCTTCGTCCTTCACATTCGGCGTTTCGATGATCCTGACCGCCGTGAGTTCCGTGGCTTTCAGAACTTTCTGCTGCGCAAAGATGTTCCCGCCGGTGTGATAGGGATTGAGAAATTGCCTTTTGAGCTGCTTTTCACTCAGGTCCCCGAACAGAAAAATCGGTTCGTCACCACTCTGAGCGGTCCAAACGACGACGTGGAAATAGTGCTGTTGCTCCATCGTCTGCCTCTAGCGTTCGAGGGTGAAGCAAACAGTGCGAAGGGAAGCAGTGTCAGATCGCCGAGAAAGTCACAGGCGAAGAGGCGGGCACCCAATTAACAAAGCGGGCACTGATATTGGTGAGCAATCTCACCACTTTGTCTTCGATCGCCTGACAGTTGCTTTCGTATTGGGCGATCAGAGATTCGCCTGAGATCGTGTGTCCTTGGAGTTCATCCCGGGTGATCACCGCGATGCCACAAGCCTCTAACAGGGTACTCAGCGAAAGGAGCCTTAGCTTCGCAAGCTGTTGCCGATGCCTCGGCAGCCGCACCATAAGGCGTGTCCGTCCGATCTTCTCGAAATCCATCGTTTCCGCCTTCAGGCGACGCCTGAAAGCCAGTGTCCTCCACAATCCGATAGGTAGCAACATGAATATGACGCACAGGCTCTGCAGCGACGACATGATTTTGCCCGAAGGCTCAACAGTCGCCTCGAGTAACCGGCGCTGTATCTGGCGATTGACCACATCTCTTTGGATATCGAGGAAACCCCTGGCTCTCGCGGTTTCAGGCGGTGATGCTGGCACACCTGTCGCGCCGGTCGCGCATGACGAGAGTGGCGATAATAAAACCCTGGACTAAGAGCAGCGCGTAGCCTCCGAGTATGATCTCGCACGGCACCACAAAATTCAGTTGCGGCGCGGCGCCGAGGATGACCGGCACGCTCCAGGAGACAATCGAAATTACGCCGCATCCTATCAGAGCGGTCTTCGTGGCGGGTCTGATTTCCGAGAGGAGCGTGGAGCCGATTTGGCGGCGGATGAACGGTATCACGAAGCGATGGATAGCGAAGCCGTTGACAGTGAGGATGCTGACGATCGTCACCTTGGCCCAGATCTTCGGGTTGAGCAGCTTCTCGGGTTCGGTCACTTGATAGAGAAGGAGAAATCCCAGGCCCGAGGCCCAGAGCAGCAAGAGTCCGGCCGCGATAAACCGGCTGATCCATTCGACGTGTTCGACGAGTTCCGAGCTGACGATCATCCGACGGTAGCGTGACAACATCAGATCAAGAAACACCGCGCCGCCGAGCCCGAGAACCAATCCCGAGAAATGGACTAGCCGTAGCGTTGTACGGATGTATGAGGCCAGCTGCGGCGCTGACGACAAAGAAAGATCCAGAACACCCATTTCCCAACTCCCCCAAGAAAACGCGCAAATGCATTCGCACCCCGAAACAGGGCACGTCCGATGCTTCGGACTGTTGTGATTTGCTGCTCCGAAACGCGATCGGGACCCGGTCTCGGAGCGAGCCCGTTCTATGAAATGGTGAGTTCCATTGTCAAGTATGATGCCGCGCTAATTCAGCAATTTGTAGATTGAAGGTGCGGCTAGCCGCCTTTGCTGCTTCGGGCTTGATGGCGGCTGATCCTGGCGATCGCCACCAGGATCAGGAAGCTCGCAATGCGGCTCGTGCTTCAGATTTTGACGAGTATTCCAGTGGTTTACACAAAGGCAGCACCGGATGCCAAACCAGCGAAGGAGGCGGCGTAAGGACTGCCTTGATGCCTTGTCTGTTCGAGCGCCCGATCAGGCCGCACACCTCCACGACGACCTGGTGCGATCGCGCCGGCTCCGACGGCAAGCGCGAGTCCACTGCAGCGAGTAGGCGAGGCGTCCGGTCCAGATCCCGATGACGGCCGGGCCGCCCGCAAGCAGAGCCAGGCCGACAAACGACAGCGGGCCCGTCGTATGGCAGATAGCGCTTACAGCGCGGGTCCGCTGACGAGGCCATAGGCTACATCCCGACAGCCGAAGGCGCGGAGCAGTCTTACTGCAGGCCGATCGAGCCAGCCATGGTCGGAGCTTCACCCACCCGGTCTCCGGCAAAGCTAGGGCGGTCAGTCCAAGCCGATCCAGACAGAGCCGTCCTGTACGCGGCACGGGTAAACAACCAGCTTGGCGCGGTTTTTCGAAATGTCGCCCGCGTATTCATAGCCAGGCGCGGTGCCATCCTGCTGCAACTGCGCCCACTGCCTGATTTCGCCTGTGAGCAGATCAAAACAGCTGTGATGCCATCGGCAAACCAGGCCAAGATCGCTGGTAATCGCACTTTCGGTGTGTGGGAGTTGCAGCCCTTTTGTCTGGGCTGGACTGCGACGCTCGTATAAAGGCAGGTGAAGATGTGGGCAGGCGTTGTTGAAGGCACAATAGCCATCCGCTTCGCGAACGATGACGATGTCGTAGTCCTCGAAGTCGAGGATCCGTCTTTCGTGGAGCTGAAGGTCTTGTTCAGCAAGAGCGCAAACCCACCTTCTGCCGCCATGTCGGATGGTTTCGCGGGAGGGCTTGGCGTTGAGTTCGGCGTCGATTTCGGGCCTTAGCCTATCGACTTCGAATAGCGTCGTGCGCTCGCTCGTACCGCGAAGGCGCACCCTGACAAAGTCAGCGATTTCAACTTTATCGGCAAGTGCGTTACGGAGCGGTTCGGATATCAGCAGCCGCGTACCGGCATCCTTGTTGGCGGCCTCGATCCGGCTCGCCACATTCACAACGTCACCAACGGCGGTCAGTCGTCCATGTCCGGAAAAACCCAATGTCCCGATGACAGCCTCGCCGTAGTTGAGGCCGATGCGGATCTCGAAGTCGATGCCATACATCGAGGCAAAGAACGGCTTCAATCGATCCACGGTGCCGAGAGTCTGGAGGGCTGCATTGACGGCACGGAGCGGTGCGTCAGGTTGACCATCAATGCCGAATATGGCCATGAGCCCGTCACCAATGAAACTGTCGATGAACCCGCCATTCTTCTCGATGATGTCGCCGACCTGGGCGAAGTAGCGATTGAGTAGATACATCACGTCGTAGGCAGAGAGCTTCTCCGACAGCGCCGTGAAATCGACAATGTCGCTGAAGAACACCGCGACGTGCTTCGCTTCCCCAGAACGTGTCGCGGCTGTTGCGCCAAGTTGGTTGGTGATCATCAGGTCGGTTTCGTCCAACACCAGTCGCCGGATACGAAGGTCGCCTTGAGGTTTAAGCTGGCAAGCCAACCGAACTTCGTCCGTCAAACTCAATCGGTCCGCCATCGAAGCCTCAGCGGCATTCCGATTTGGGCAGGCCTCCAAGCCAGAGAGGATCCAGACACGGCAGGTCGAGCATTTCGCCCGCCCGCCGCATGCATGCGCGAACGGCACGCCCGATCTCAAGGCCGCCTCCAGCAAGGTCTCGCTGGCGGTCACGTCGAAGTCCGTCTGATCAGGCAGGGCGGTTACTCTGGTCGTCATCTTCGACTCCGCGGGTTGGTCCCAATTCTAACACCAAGGGAGCAGGCGATCGAATCCTGTACGGGGCCGGGAGGCCGCAAAGTCCATCGGTGGTCTCGGAGGTGTCGGCTTAACGATTGGCGCTGATCGCGAAAGTATCGCAAGAGGGAAGTGCCCTGCACAAAGGCAGCGCCTCTTGCATTGTTCAATAGCGGAAGTGGCTTAAGCGACGCGACAAAACGCCATCGGTTCGATTCCGTTCACATCAGGATTTTTGTCAATGGTTCATTCACGTGGCATCGAATTGTTCCTTCGTAAGCGGATCCACGGTCTGAGCCCATAGCATTTACCGGCCCGTCCCCGGACCTGTACAATCTCACATCCGGTCGCCGCTTGTTACGGCTGCACCACTAACCCGCTTTCGACGGGAACGGGCTCAGGAGAACGGGACCAATCTCAAGGTCGGCGGGTAAAGCCAAACGGAATCCCGGTCCGTCCACCTGGATCCGTCAGGGCTGATCAAGCCCTGAGGATTGGAATTTAGGTCTATTGGCTGGTTTGATGGCTTAAGCGCTTTTCATGATCGCGCCCTCGATGACGACGCCAGAGCTCACGTATTTCCAAAGTGCAACCAGCAACTTGCGAGCCAAAGCCACGATCATCGGCTGTTTGAGACGGCCGCTGTTGCGGGCAATGCGCTCCTTGAACCAGAGAGCGAGCGCCGAATTTGGTTGGTGACGCAGCCACAACCAGGCAAGCTCGACCATCGTCGCTCGCAAACGCGGATTTCCTGCCTTCGAGACACCTTGCTCACGATTAACGTTGCCGCTTTGCCAAGGCGAGGGAGCTAGTCCCGCGTAGGCAGCGACTTGGCGCCGATTGTCGAAGTGTCTGAACAGACCTTCCGAGTAGAGGATCGTCGCGAACTCAGGACCTATTCCCCGGATTCCTAAGAGCGCGGCGGCTCTTGGCGGTGTCTCGGCTGTCTCGCGAGCGATCAAAGCATCCCGGTCTGCTTCCACAGCCTTGATCGGTGTAAGTAGCAATTCAAGGCGATCGAGTTCTCGGCAGATTTCGGCTTTCAGGTGCTTTGATAGCATCCGGCCATCGCCAGTACGAGCTTCCTCCAGTCGCTGACGGCGATCGCGACGCAATGGCTCGTACTCTCGTATTCCTTGCGTAAACAGCAGCCCCTTTATGCGATTGACGTGGAAAACACGCTCCGCAATCAGGGTTTTTCGCTCCCGTCCAAGCCTGCGGATGTCTTCCTCATCCGGGCGTAAGCAACTTGACCATTGAACAAGCACGCGGCTCGCCGCGTTTCCAGGCCATCAAGGCGCGTATCAAGGTTTCGCCATCGATGCGGTCCGTCTTTGCGCGGCGATGACGGCGCGGCATGGCAATGGATGCGGCTTCCACAATATGGCTCTCGATCCAGGTTTCCTTGCTGAGCACTCGCCCCAGCCAGAAGCCATCAAGCCCGGCTTCTTGGATCACGACCAGCGGGTAGAGCCTGTCCTTGCGCCGCTGGACTTTCTGGCGCAGGGAGGCAAAACATGAGAACAAGCCGGTGATGTCGCCTCCAGCAACAGCAAAACGAGACATCTTTTCGCTCCCCGGCGAAAGCGCCGTCACGAGCCATGTGGATTTGCGCAATTCCAACGAGACGAAAATTGCGCCAAGATCGATGTGGGTAGCGGCCCGTGCTTGAGTTTGATCTGCTGTCATCGGCATGGTTGGCCTCCAGAGAGTTTTCTAGCGACCTCACTCTGCCACGGTGCAGGCCGCTATCCACCCCTGATGGGATCTCAAGGCGAGGGAATCGTCGGTCGTGGGGCGTGCAGGTTTCAACTGGATGATAGGCAAGTGGGCAGCCGTTTCCTCCCCCCAAAGAGGCCTCAAGCGTAGCGAGGCCGAGGCGACACCAACAACGTCGTGTGTGTGTGTGTGTGTGTCCCCGTGGAACTTTTTGGCATCAGATCTGATTTAACAGTTACTTTCACGGGAGGAGCGAATTAATGGCGAGACCCCAAGTGCAGTGATGCATCGACGAGTGCCACAGCTGCTATTCCGTCTGTTTCTGGACCCAGTGCACAGACTGCTGGCGCGTGGCCGACATGAGCGCTTATGTCGAGGCTTGCCGCAGCATGGAAGTCCGTCGCCAGCGTTGGACAGATGGTCATTGAGGTAAATACGCCTGCGAAAGGTGTGCGATGGTTGGCGATTACGGTGATCTGCGCCTGCTGTGCTACCTGTACGACCACGCAAGCGCCCAACACGAACCGCAGCAAAGCATACATCTCCGAAAAGGTATACGGAGCGAAGGCTAACCCGTGGGTCGCCCACCGCAAGAATGTCGCCAAGGGCGGTGGCCGCTATGTGGTTGGCAAGCCCTATGTAGTGAAAGGCAAGAGCTATTTTCCGAAGGAGGACCCGAACTACGACAGGAAGGGGGTGGCTTCCTGGTACGGCTCAGCTTTTCGGGGGAGGCGGACCGCAAACGGCGAAGATTATGACCCGAAACACCTGTCCGCCGCACATCCGACCCTTCCCTTGCCCAGCTATGTGCGGGTGACCAATCTTGAAAACGGTTCTTCGCTCATCCTGCGCGTCAACGATCGCGGTCCTTATCGAAAGGGTCGCATCATCGACGTTTCCAGCAAAGCAGCAGACATGCTGGACCTGAAGCACCGTGGCACGGCATCCGTTCGGGTGCAGTATGTGGGGCGCGCCCGCTTGGGTGGGGACGACATGCCCTACCTCCTAGCCTCCTACATCAAGAAGAGTGACCGTTTCCCAGCCGACAATTCGGAGCCTCAAATCGCAACCGGCGTGATGGTGGCCTCGAATCAGTCGATTGGCGACCAGTTGCGAAGCGACAGTCAGTCTTTCTCTCCAACGCGGACGAACCTTGCCGGAAAAACGCCGGGCGCCTCCTACCAGATCGCGTCACACACATCCAACCAACTCGGGATGTTGCCTGATTGGCTGTCCGAATACACACCATCGGTGTCACGAAGCGCCAAGATCGCACCACAGACTCACGAAATGCGCTTCCTGGCGACGCTTGGTGTCAAATATTGCTTGGACGAGGACGGCGATGACGGTCTGCGCGACATGTGTGGAGTTCAAGTTCCCCCTCTGGCGGCCGGCAGCGGCACCAAGCGTCTTGCCGGCGTAATCTTCATAAGGCGACGCCGCTCTTGCCAAAGCGGCTGCCGCTGGCGGGGCACAACATTAGGTCTTACCTAGCGTCGTTGACGGTCGTCATCGCCCGGCGCGGCTCGATGAAAATCCCTCCATTGACCTCCGTGGCAAGCCCCGTTCATCGGATACTATAGTCGGCTGAGCAACTCCGACTTCGTGGCCTCGAATTCCTGATCCGTGAGAATGCCTTTCGCATGAAGTGCCGCGAGGCGTTCGATCTTGTCGAAGATGTCCTCATCCGACCGAACCGCCTCCGGCGCTGGATGTGCCCCCTGTTGTGGCTCGGCGGATTCCGACGCGGACGATGCGAATATCGACGGCGCAGCCGTGGCGGCGGATGCTTCGGTAGTCGGCGTGTCTGCCGGTTCCTTGCCGCCCTGCCGTATCACATCCAGTTCCGAAATTTTCACCAGCCCATACTGGGAGGTAAAGCTCAGCGACTGGTCGCCGCTTTGCTGTTGCGAGAACCCGCCAATGCGATGGTCCTTCGTGTCATAGACCATAACCCGGCCGCCGATATCGATCGCTAGCCGTCGGGTTGTCGGGAAAAAGGCATAGCGCAGGTCATTCTGCGCCCCGGTCGAGGCAGGATGCCCTAACTCCTCGGGCCACCAGTTCCCAGCAGACAGCGCGCCAGGCACGAACAGGCTGACGCCGCCGCCCTGACCTTGATATTGGGACTGGGACGGCGTCTGCGGGCCCGGTAAATCCATGCCGCGCACCAAGGCAGAAAGCTCGGAACAAACTCCGGCCACGTTCGCCTTCAGCGCATTGTTGAACATGTCGCCGACCATGATCATCCCGCCCTCCGACCATTGCCCCATTCCACCTAGATCGGGATGGTTGAACTGGGCCTGTGTCGCCTGCCCGGCGATAATCGCCATCAGAAGGTGCTCCACCGCGCCGAGGCTGACCCCGTACCGCTCTGCAATCCCTCCCAGGGTTCGTCGGCCCTCTTCACTGAGTTGTCTCATCGCGATCGCTTCCTTACTCCTCTCCGCTGAGGTCGCCTGTCTGTTCCGTTTGAAGGTCTGCAAATCCGATTTTAGCCGTCGTGGTGAAATCCAGTACGCCGATAATACCCGCGCGTTGCCCTGCCTTTCAATGCAGTCTAGGCGTTTCTCGATTTGAAATGGGCGAAGAGCTTCTCATAGCGTGTTGCGAATGTGCTTCGTCAAACTCGCTATCGCCCTATCGACCAGATAGTAATTCGTCACTCCTAGGCCTCGCCCCGCTCCATCGCCAGTTCTGCCTCGAGGCTCTCGGTGTCGCGGAAGATCGTGGCGACCGCCAGCACACGTCCGCCGCGCTTGAAGCGCAGGAGGCAGTCCTTGGCGGGAATGTCGCCCTCGACCTCGATCTCGTCCCATCCCTCGGCATGGCCGACATAGTTGATCGGAACGTTGTAATGCTGGCTCCAAAAGAACGGCACATCCGTGAACTTCTTCTGGCGTCCGAGCATGTTGAGTGCGGCCGCAGCGCCTTGCCGCTGCGCCACCACCCAGTGCTCCACTCTGATGTTCTCGCCGCTATGGGGATCGGGCCACCGGGCAATATCGCCCGCCGCATATATGCCCGGCACGCTGGTCTCAAGATAGGCATCGACCAGGACGCCCCGATCGGTGGCGAGCCCGGCCGCTTCGGCGACACCGACCCGCGGCCGCACGCCGATGCCGGCAACGACCATGTCTGCGGCCAAGATGCCGCCGCTGCTCAGCTGGATCTCCGTTGCGCCGATGCTCGCCGCGGTATCCCCAAGGTGGAAGATGACGCCATTCTCCTCATGCAGGGCGCGGATGAAATTGCCGATCTGCGGCCCCAGTATCCGTTCCATCGGCCGTTCCTCGGGCGCCACCACATGCACTTTGACACCGCGGCCTCGAAGGGCGGCGGCAACTTCGAGGCCGATGAAGCTGGCGCCCAGGACGACGGCGCTGCGTGCGGTGCCGGCTTGCGCGATGATCTTCCGACTGTCGGCAAGCGAGCGCAGCGTGTGGACATGAGGCTGGTCGGCGCCGGGTATGGTCAGGCGAACCGGTTCGGCGCCCATCGCCAGCAACAGTCTGTCGAAGGCGACCCGCGCCCCATCGGCGAGCAAGATTTCGCTGGCGCGGACATCTATGCCGGCAACCCTGGTTCCGAGGCGCAAGTCGATGCCGTTCTTGGCATAGAAGCCCTCCTTGCGCAGTGGGATCCAGTCCTCCGGCGCCTTTCCGGCAAGATAGTCCTTCGACAGGTTAGGGCGGTCGACGGGCAGCGCCTCGTCATCGCTGATCATGACGATGGCGCCCTGAAATTGTTCGCGCCGCAGTCTTTCGGCGGCAGCAAAGCCGGCGGCGCCGCCACCGACGATGACGATCTTTTCTGGAGCCGCTCCGGCATCGCCTTCGCGTGAGACCGGCGACTGCTTCTTGCGCTTCTCGCCGACGATTATTTTGTCGCCGTGCTGTTCAACCGACCAGCAGGCGAGCGGCGATAACGCTGGAGCACGCAGGGCCTCTCCGGTGCGCAGATCAAAGCAGGCGTGATGCCAAGGGCAGCGAACGGTGTCGTAGGCGACGAGGCCGTCGACCAGCGGCCCACCGTAGTGCGAGCAGCTGGCGGCTATCGCGAAGATCTCGGATCCGCGGCGCACCAGAAGCACCGGCTCGCCATCGCGATGACCGACCACCTTTCCGCCATCGGGGAGATCGGCGAGCGCAATGCCGAAGGCGAGGTCGGGTCCGCTCGGGTCTGAATGGTTACCGGCCATCTTCTCCTCCGTCGAAGGGCAGCTGCCGGTGTCGCCCACTGCGACGCTGGGCTTGTCTACCCAACAGGCAACTCGTCTGGAATTGTCCGCCATTCTGGCTCCCAGGCAAGCGAATTTGACCTGCAGTTGCGCGCAATTTTCGCAATATGCCCCATAGGAGCAACCCGGGCACCGGCGCTGTGCCAATCGCGATTTTCCGAACCATTTTCGACTTCAAGCCGGCGGAGTTGGCCCCGCTCGCAGCTGAACGAGGCGGCGTGTCTTGCGCAGCTGGAAAGGATCAGTGAGGCAAGTAGGGCGGTGAGCGAACTGCCCGACGACTTCGATGCCGCCTTATACGCCCGCATTACCGCCGAGATCTGCAGCTTGAAAGAGGACGCGGCTCTTTGGCTTGATGGTTATCGTAATGCCGGAGTTGCGGTCTGAGGCTGCGGCAAACTATGCGACCGATGGTTCGAATCCGTTCGAGAGCGTCAAGTTTTGACTTCGCTCGGCTTTAACTCATGCATCCGCTGATCTTACTTCAGCCTTTCGATTTCTCCGGCGCTGATGCCTAAGCGGCCGCTCGTGTTGTGGAGCAAGGTAGATTTCCAACAAACGCAACCCGAGGATCAGTGCCGAATTGATGACCAAATATATGGCGGCTACCATGCAGAATACCTGGATGACAGCGAAGGTCTCGCTCATCAGATCCTTTGCTACACCGGTCAGTTCCATCACCGTGATGGTGCTGGCAAGCGACGTCGCCTTGAGCGTCACGACGATCTCGTTGCTGTAGGCCGCCAGAGCGCGTCTCACAGCTATCGGAGCGGTGACGAGAAAAAAGACCTTGATTGACGACAGTCCCAGCGCGCGGGCTGCCTCGATCGCGCCTTTGGGCACGGCGGCCAGACCGCCGCGCATCACCTCGGCCGTATATGCGCCCGAGCAAAGGCTCATGGCGATCACCGCACAGGCGAAAGGCTCCCTCAACAGGATCCAGGCTGGACTTTCGCGCAGCCATGCGAACTGGCTGAGGCCATAGTAAAGGACGAAGATCTGAACCAGCAGCGGCGTGGAGCGGAACGCTAGAACATAGGCTGATGCGATAGCCCGAAGAGACCCATGACGCGAAGCACGCGCCCAAGTGGCAATACCCGCCAGGACGAAACCAAGTGGGAGGGTTGCTGCCGCCAGTGCCAATGTGACCCAGATTGCGCCAGCCAGCTCGCTAGCAACGTGTAGTGTCGTTTCGAAATCCATGATCAGCCCCAGCGCATTCTGTTCTCGACGGCGACGAACACCCGCGAGGATACCGCGACAAGCACGAAATAGATGACAGCCGCGGCGCCGTAAAAGACGAAGGGTTGTCCGGTCGTGCGCCCGGCGAGGCCGACGACCCGCATAAGCTCGGCCACAGAGATCACGGAAAGCAGTGTCGTTTCCTTGATGGCCATGATCCAGACATTGCCCAGGCCCGGCAGGGCCTGCCGGAACATTTGCGGCATGATGACCAAATAGAGTCCCAGAAACGGACGAAGGCCGAGCGCGGCGAAAGCCTCGAACTGCCCGGCTGGAATTGTGCCGTGCGCGCCGCGGAACACTTCGGAGCTATAGGATGCCGAGACGAGCGTGACGGCCATCACGCCGACCGAAAACGCGTCTATTTCGATGTAGCCGGTGTAACCGAAACCGCGCGCGACCCACATCAGCGCCCCGTTGGTTCCGAAAAAGAGAAGGAATATGACGAGCAAGGGCGGCACTCCTCGCATCACCGTCGTATAGAGATTGGCTGCGCCCGCGATCCAGCGATTGCTTCCGAGCTTCGCCAGTGCAATCGCAAACCCAAGGGCGACACCGAGAACGTAGCCGAGGCTCGCGCAGGTTACGGTGACGCCGAGCCCGAATAGGAGCGGCCTGGACCAGCCCTGATCGCCCCAGGCCAGCATTTGAAGAATGGACGCGTCCGCAGCCATCAAAAATCATTCCCCGCAGATTTTCGGGTCGGCCTTGGTCGAGATATCGAAACCAAACCATTGCTGCGAAATCCGTGTGATTTCGCCGTCTTTCTTCAGTTGGCAAAGGGCCACGTCCCATGCTTTGCGAAGCTCCTCGGTATCCTTGCGCATCAGTCCGCCGACACCGACGCCGAGATAGTCGAACTGCTCGAAATCAAGATTGGGCGACAGGATCTCGATCGTTTCGCCTTGTGACGAACCCGTGAGAGCTATCCACGGGGAACGCCCCGCAAGCGCGGCGTCAATCCTTCCAGCCAATAGGTCGAGATTGAGGCTGTCCTGATTGTCGTAGAGGCGGACGTTGACTTCGCCCTTCAGTTCATTGTCCATGAACTTTTGACTTTGCGTGCCGGATTGGACGCCGACCGTCTTGCCTACCAGCGCATTCTTGAGCTCTGCCCAGGAGCTTTTCCCGTTCAGGCCGGAATTCTTGGCGGCCGCAAAATTGATCGGCAGGTTGCCGTAGCTCTGCGTGAAGGCAAGGCGTTTCTGCCGCTCTGGGGTGATCGATATCCCACCGACGAGGATGTCATATTTGCCCTGCTCAAGAGCGGGAATCTGTCCTTCCCAGGGTTGGGCGGTGAAGCGGCAGCTGCGCTGCATCCGCTGACACACGAGCCTTGCCAGTTCAATATCGAAACCGGTCAGCTCTCCCGCAGGCGTCATCGAGGTCCAGGGAAGATAGCCGCCATCCGTTCCGATGCGCACTTCAGGTAAGTCCTCAGCCAAGACTGGCGTCGCGCATAATGCTGCAAGCGTCAACGCTGCGACCAGTTCCGTCCATTTTGCATTCATGATTGTCCCCCTCTTTGTATTTGTGTTGGTAGGCTCAAAAGCGTTCGGGTCGGTCGTCCGTGCCGAGGTCCCAGAACAGGCCTGCCATGATTGCAAGACCCTCTGCGACAAGTGGCGCCAGCAGATGTTCGTCCGGCGCATGCTGACAGCATCCCGAATAGGAGTGCGGCACCCAGACCGTTGGAATTCCTAACAGATCTGCGAAGCAATCGTTCGGTAGAGAGCCTCCGGCATTCGGCAGAATTGTCGGTTCCACCGCCGTCGTCCTTTGAACGGACGCGGCCGCCCAGCGCATCAAGGGATGCTCGGGATCGAGGCGTGTGGCGCCCCATTCCAGTTCCGTTGCCTTTGGGACCACTGCGACATTGCCAAAGCCGTTTTCGTCGAGGTAGGCGCGAATTGTCTGCATGAAGTCCGCCGGATCGGTATCGACGGTGTAACGGATCTGCAGTCGTGCAGATGCGCGGGGCGGAATGGCATTGATCGGTAAAGCCGGCGTGCCTGCCGTCATCGCCAAAACTTCGAGCGCCGTCCAGCCGAAGACGCGTTGCGATGGCGTCAATCCCGGCTCGCCCCACCAGCCGTCAAGCTCCGGGCCGCCGCTCTCGGCTTGAAGCTCTATTCGACCGAGCGCGGCCATGACGCCTTGAGGAACTTCAGTCGGAAGAATTCCTCGAACATTGATTTGACCGGTCGCCGACACCAGGCTGGAGATGGCGTTGGCGAGGATCACGGCCGGGTTGGCAAGCAGACCGCCCCAATTGCCGGAATGATGTGCGCCAGCCCTGAGATCGCAGATCAGATCGAAATCAACGGTTCCACGGGTGCCACCATCAAGTGTCGCGCGATCGCGGGCCAGGCGAGGTCCGTCCGATGAGATCAGCCAATCGGCCTTGAGCTTCGAACGATGTTCCGAACAAATCTGGTGAAGTCCGGCCGAACCGGTCTCCTCAGATGTTTCGATAAGCACCACGACGCTAAAGCCGAGGGATCCGCGCGTCGCCAGAACCGCTTCCAGAGCCAGCATCACGATTGTGTGCTGGCCCTTGTTGTCGGCGGTACCGCGACCGTAGAGGCGGTCGCCCTCGACACTCACTTCCCAGGGATCACGGCCATTCGACCATGCGCCTTCCATGCCAGCCACCACGTCCGCATGTCCGTAAACGAGCAGTGTCGGCAGATGTCCGGCTTCGTCGCGCCGCGCGATCAGCAGCGGGCCGCCTATGGGATCCGGGTTGTCCAGAATGTCGCCAGTAAAGCCGAGGCTTGCGAGATCCTGCCTGAACTCGTTTAAATAACGCACGCATTCCGGGCGCCGTGCGGGATTCTGGCTTTCCGTCGCGATTGCGACCCGGCGTGTCAGATCGGCCAGAAAGCGCCCGTTGGCCAGATAGGCGACGGCGGTGGCTATAGATTGATCCCTAGACATAATCCTGCTCATTCATTGCGTTGACAGCACGATGTCACGGGGACGAATATGCAAGCAAACCAAAAGTTCTCTCGGTTACCCTTAGCTGGATTGAGTCTCGACATGGCCCGTCATTTGCCACCGCTGCCCGCACTGCGCGCTTTCGAAGCTGCGGCGCGCCACCTGAGCTTCGCCAGGGCGGCTGGTGAGCTGAGCGTGACCCCGGGCGCAGTCAGTCATCACATGAAACAGCTCGAAGAGTGGGTCGGTGGACCGCTGTTTGAACGGCGCGCCAATGGCGTGGGGTTGACGGAGACCGGCCGGGTCTTTGCAACGCGCCTCGGTGCGATCTTCGATCAACTCACCGCCGTCGGCGCTGCGGCGCGAGTGCCCGGTGGGCTCAGCACCGTCACCGTTCGTTGCCAGTTTTCACTCGCAACGAAGTGGCTTGCACCCCGCATTGGCAAGTTTCGCAAGGCTCATCCCGACATCTCCGTGGCTGTCATGGCTCTGCCGCACCGATGGAGCGCCAGGGAGCCGGATCCGGATCTTGCAATCTATCATGGCCGTGGAACGATTCCGGGCGTCCGACAGGATACGCTGATCAATGGCAGCCTGGTTGTCGTCGGTTCGCCCGACTTGGCGGCCACCCTCCCGCCTGCGTCGACACCTGCTGACTTGTTGTCCCGGCCCCTGATCAAGGTGGATTATGCCGAACCGGGCTGGCACGATGAAGGGTGGGAAGCATGGTTTGCTGCAACTGGGTTTGGGCATCTCGAACTGCGGTCAACCTTGTCGTTCAATCTGGTGCACCTTGCGATCGATGCCTGTCTGTCGGGCGCCGGCTTCGCTCTGGTTCCAGATTTCCTGGTCGAGACCGAGCTTTGCACCGGGCGGCTGGTCGATGCCTTCGGGATATCGCTGCCGATTAGGCAGCCCTATGTCATCATGACACCCGACGCTAATCTTGCGCGACCAGAGGTTGCGATCCTAAGAAGCTGGCTCTTGGATCAAGGTATTGCGACGGCGAAACTGGGGTAACCGGTCCCGCACGGCTTTCAGTCCGAGTACTGTTTTCGCCGACCCCGTTCGAGCAAGAGACGCATGGCATTGGGCAGAACGCGCCATTCACCGCGCTTGTGGCGGATGACAGCAACGGGTCAAAGGGAGCCGTTCTCCTCGATCCCCGTGCACGGCTTGCTGCGAGGTTGTTCACGTTCTGGGCTAAGAAGATCGCATAATTTATCGACGGGAAGGGACTGTCGTGATCCTTCGATCCCCTACGCACTCAGCGCGGAAGGCTTTCACGCCACCACAATCGGGACTTTGGTCGGCGAAGCCTTGACCCGGTTGTAGAGGTCGATGACGTCCTGATTGATCATGCGCACGCAACCGGAAGATGCTTGAGTGCCAATGGTCCACCATTCCGGTGAGCCGTGCACGCGATAGCCAGTGTCGTGGCCGTCCTTGTAGATATAGTGCGCGCGGGCGCCGAGCGGGTTGTCGAGCCCGCCTGGCTGACCGCCCGTCCATTTCACCAGTTCCGGCTTGCGCGCGATCATCTCTCTGGGCGGCGTCCAGGTGGGCCACTCCTTTGTGTACTGGATCTCCGCGCGGCCGTTCCATTCGAAGCCGGCCTTGCCGATGCCGACGCCGTAACGGATCGCTTCGCCGCCTTCCTGCACCCAATAGAGATGCCGCTCGTTGAGCCGCACCACGATCGTACCCGGCGCCTCGCCGGTCGGATCGATAACAATCTGACGCCGGAATTCCGGCCTGACCTTCTGGAATGGGATTTCCGGGATCACGAAACCATTGTCGACCAGCGAGGCATACATCGTGCTATTGTCGGTGATGTTGCTGTCGACGCTGATCGGTGGGATCGGGCGGATGGACCCGGTCGGCATGTGGTCAACGCCCACAGGCGGCATACCACCAGACGGCTCGATTGGTCCCAGCGAAGGGAGTTCCAGCGTCTGCGAGCAGCCGGAAGCGCCAAGCAGGGTCATGACACCGAGGCCCGAAAGTACGGCGCGGCGGGAGACGATGTACCCGGACTCCGGTATGGGAGCGTCAGAGGATAGCTTCTGATCTTGCGGCTTACGCATGCACTTTTCACCCCAAACGAACGGTCGGCATCATACCCACCGGATGGGCACATTTTCACAATTCATGGTTAAGAAGGCGTGAAACCGGCCGCCCGGCTGCTTGCCATTTGCAAGTGCAGGGTAATTCAAGCTCGAACTATATGGCTCTGGTTGCCAGCGATAGGCGAGATATCACTGGCAATTCCAATGTAGTGATAATTTTGAATGGCGTGTTTCTGACGGCCCCGAATTCGTACGAGGGGATGCGACGTTTCACGTAGGAAGCTCGATGCTTCCTATGGAAGTTCGATCTCGCCGGTCACCACGTGGTCGAGGTCGGTGCCTTCCGCCGTCAGCGTCATGCGGACCTTCAGCTTTTGGCCGCCGGTTTGCCCTTCGCGCACCGTCTCCTCGATCTTGCGCTGCGAGGTGATGCCGACTTCCTTCAGGAACTTGCGGATCGACATGTTAAAGGCGTCTTCGCTCATGGCAGAACTCCACTGTGTTCAGAAGGGATTGTAAGGGAAGGGGAGTGGTCAAGGAAGCAGGACGGTGAGGCGCGGTGTGCTACAAACAGACTGCGACCGAAGAAGAGGCGCCGAGGCCCTTTGAACTTAACCGACTCTGGGAGGAGGCGTGAAACCGATCCACGTTATGCGCGGCGGGGGGAGCTCGAAAATCGCATAATGTTTCGTGCTGAACTTGAGTTTCGCGTTGCGCTCGGAGGAGCAATTCGACTTGCTCGGAAGTTTGGTGGGGGATGGTGTCCGGCTCCACACCCGGAAGGGCGACGATCGGTTCGTAGCGGCTATTTTGCGAGCAACCTTGTAGGTTTCGTCCGGCACGCCTGTCGGGACGTAGCCAGAGACGCCGCTGAGGGCTTTGACGACGGACGACCGTGATTGCTGCCCCTGCTTGCTCTCCACCCCGAGAATCCGGCACCACTGTCACGCGGCGCCGTTACGCTCGTCTATCTCGGTAAGTTCTCTGTATGCACTGATGCGAGGAGATCCGGGCGTCCCGCGTCTCCCAGACATCACGGAGGCTGATACTCGTCCACCACTTCGGCGCGACCCTCGTTCGACGGATATGCATGCGAACCACGGGTCTTCGGTTCCGATCCCATCAAGGCAACGGATGCACAGTTCAACTCCCAAGGTCGGTGTCTCTTTGGCCCAGAGCTCAGCTCAGAGCTGGTATCGTCCAGGAAGCGGAGCGGATGCTATCCACGAGAGTGCAGGTCTCCCTCACGACCGAACCGGTATCGGGAAGGCCGAAAGCGCCTCCTTGATGCGGCTGTAATACGCCTGTCACGCTGAGTTTCTATCGCAAGAAGGGTAACCACCGCTCAAGAGAGGCTCTCCCATGCGTAAACTTCTCCTCGCCCTGGCATCGGCAACGATCCTTTCCGGCGCAGCACAGGCCGCGACTGTTTATCCCATCGATCGCGCGACGATCCTCGTCGGTTCGCCGTTCGACTTCAAGGTAGAGTTCGATACTGTCGTGAAACCGGAAGACGTGAAGGTCACCGTCAACGGCCAGGACTACGAAACCGTTTTCGGCAAGAAGGCCGAATTCGTCGTCGAGGAAAAGGGCGCGGAAGACAAGGTACTCGGTTCCGCCCTCGTCCTGCGCGGCCTGACGATCGGCACGGCCGGCGCCTACAAGGTTGAGGTTTCAGCCGGCAGCGAAACGCAGTCGGTGGGCTGGGATGTCTACGGCACCGCCGCCGAGCCGAAGGCGAAAAACGTCATCTTCCTGATCGCCGACGGCCTCTCCGTCGCCCACCGCACGGGCGCGCGCATCATGTCGAAGGGTATGACGGGCGGCAAGGCGAATGGCCGCCTCGCCATGGACGACATCCCGCCGGTCGCCTTCATCGGCACGTCCTCGACGCATTCGATCGCAACGGACAGCGCCAATACCATGTCGGCCTACATGACCGGCCACAAGTCGCGCGTCAACGCGCTCGGCGTCTATGCCGACCGCACGCCGGCAAGCCTCGACGACCCGAAGATCGAGACGATTGCCGAGGCACTGCGCCGTACCACCAAAAAGTCCGTCGGTATCGTGACGACCGCCGAAGTTGAGGACGCCACGCCGGCAGCCGTCGTCTCGCACACCCGCAAGCGCGGCGACAAGGCGGAGATTGTCGGCATGCTGTTCGATGTCAAGCCGGACGTGCTTCTCGGCGGCGGCTCCGCCTATTTCCTCGGCAAGGACGTACCGGGCTCCAAGCGCAAGGACGACAAGGACTACATCGCGGAATTCAAGAACGCCGGCTACGCGCTCGCGACCGACAAGACGGAACTGGCCGCTGCCACCGGCTCCAACCAGGACAAGCTGCTTGGTCTCTTCCACACCGGCAACATGGACGTGACGCTCGACCGTGAATTCCTCAAGAAGGGCACCGTCGAGAAATTCCCGAACCAGCCCGGTCTTGTCGAGATGACCAAGGTCGCGCTCGACAAGCTCTCCAAGAACCCGGAAGGCTTCTTCCTGATGGTCGAAGCCGCTTCGGTCGACAAGATGAGCCATCCGCTCGACTGGGACCGCGCACTCGTCGAAACGATCGAGTTCGACAAGGCCGTGGGCGTGGCCCGCGAATTCGCTGCTGCCAATCCCGACACGATGATCGTCGTCACCGGTGACCACACCCACGGCGTCGCCATCATCGGCACCGTCGACGACGAGAAGCCGGGCGAGGACATGCGCGCGAAGGTCGGCACCTATGACGACGCCGGCTTCCCGAACTACGAGGACAAGGACGGCGACGGTTATCCGGATCGCATCGACGTCACGCGTCGTCTCTTCCTGGCCGCCAACAACGGTCCGGATCACTACGAAACCTTCCGTCCGAAGCTGGATGGTCCGTTCGTTCCGGCCGTGCAAAACGAGGCGAAGGAATATGTCGCCAACGAAGCCTATAAGGACGTTCCCGGCGCCGTCTTCGTCCAGGGCAACATCCCGAAGGATGGCGACAGCGGCGTTCATGCTGTCGACGACGTCGTGCTTCAGGCGGCCGGTCCTGGTTCGGAAGGCTTCCGCGGTTACATGGAACAGAGCGACGTCTACCGCGTGCTTGCCGACGCCTTCGCCCTCGGCACCGCGAAGGACTAAGGGCTTACATCCCTTTGACGGACAGGCGGTCCCGCGCCGCCTGTCCGCATGATTGCGAATGAAGAGGGAAAGCACGGCCATGACCGAAGAAACCCGTAGGTTTTTCAACAGACGGCGGGTGCTCGGCGCGCTCGCGGCCCTGCCCATCCTGTCCCTCTCCCGCCCGGCGCTGGCGGCGGAGACGCTTGGCTTCGGCGAGCTCTACAAGAGCTTTGGCGTGCTGGGCCTCGAGTTTTCCGACAAGGTGAAGCGGCTGAATGGCCAGGACGTCACCGTAAAAGGCTTCATGGCGCCGCCTTTAAAGGCCGAAGCGAATTTCTTCGTGCTCACCGAAATTCCGATGTCGCTCTGCCCCTTCTGCTCTTCCGACGCGGACTGGCCGGACAATATCGTTGTCGTCTATCTCGCCCGCAAGCAGACCTTCGTGCAATTCAACGCACCGATCGAGGCGCAGGGCGTACTGGAATATGGTTCATGGATCGATCCGGAAACCGGATTCGTCAGCCAGCTTCGCCTGCGCGAAGCCGCATTCAATACGGTCTGACGATGCTGGCGCTCGCTATTTCCGGCCTCACGATGCGGTTTCCCGGCCTCGACGCGCCGGTGCTCGCCATCGACCGGCTCCACATTCCGGCCGGTGGTCGGCTTGCAGTCACCGGCGCTTCGGGCTCCGGCAAAAGCACGCTGGTCAACGCCATCACGGGGCTTGAAATCGCAACCAGCGGTTCCGTTTCCTGGGGTGGGACGGACATCGCCCGCCTTTCGGCCGGACGCCGCGATGCCTTCCGCGCAGCGCATATCGGCCTCGTCATGCAGGATTTTCATCTTTTCCCCGGCCTTTCGGCCTTCGAGAATGTCGTGCTGCCGGTCCGGCTCTCCCGCCGCCTGACGCCGGTCGAGCGCGAGCGGGCGCTGCATCTTCTCGAAACCACCGGCATCGCTCGCCCGAACCAACCCATCGAGACCCTGTCGCGCGGCGAAATGCAGCGCATCGCGGTGGCACGGGCACTGTTGTCAAAACCTGGCGTGATCGTCGCTGACGAGCCGACCGCCAGCCTCGACCGACGCACAGGCAACGAGGTGGCCGAGCTGATCGTCCGGCTCGCCCGCGAGCAGGGCGCCACACTCGTCGTCGTCACCCACGATCCGGCCCTGGTGGATAGGCTTGACCGTCGGATCGGCCTCGACGGCGGCCGCATCGTCGAAGACAGCGCGGAGGCGCGCGCTGCGTGATCCGTTTCATCCTCGCCGATCTTCGCCGGTTCAAGGGTGGTGCGCTTGCCGTCATCGTGCTGATAGCGCTCTCCGTCGCGCTCAGCGTCACCGTTACCTTGCAGGAGCGCGCCGTCAGGCTCGGCAGCGCCCGGGCGGCGGAAAATTTCGATCTGCTGGTCGGCGCCGCCGGCAGCGAAACCCAGCTTACCCTCTCGGCCGTCTTCCTCCAGCCCTCGCCGCTGCCGCTGATGTCCGGCAGCGTGCTGGCCAAACTCTCCGAGGACCCGCGCGTCGATTTCGCCGCCCCGGTTGGCTTCGGCGATTCCGCCGATGGTTATCCGGTGGTCGGCACAACCGTCCAACTCGTATCGGCTCTCTCGCCAACGCTCGCTGAGGGTGCGATCTTCGCTCGCCTCGGCGATGCGGTGATCGGCTCGGACGTGCCGAAGCGGTTGGGCGCACAGATCAAGCCGATGCATGGTGCAGCCGACGAAGGCGGTCATGCCCACACCGAGCTCGTCTACGAGGTCACCGGCCGCATGGCCCCGACCGGCACCGCCTGGGACCGGGCGATCCTCGTGCCGATCCGCGCTGTCTGGCAACTGCACGGTATGGCTGGGGACGGCGGACACGCCCATGACCACGTGACCGAAGGTACCGCGGCGACCGATCATCATCATGCCGGCGAAGCATCCGAACGCTCGGCCGCAGACGAGCGCGACCGCGAAACGCATGTCGAGGGCGATGCGGCGCTCGACGAGCATTTCGATACCGATACGCCCCGCATTCCCGCCGTTCTCGTCAAGCCGAAGACGGTCGCCGATGCCTATCGCCTGCGCCAGGAGTATCGCGGTGAGACCACGCTCGCCGTCTTCCCCGCCGAAGTGCTGACCCGTCTCTACGCCACGCTCGGTGATGTGCGCAGCCTGCTGCTGGCGATCGCCATCGGCACGCAAGTCATCGTCATCGCCGCCATCCTTCTGGTCACGATCATGCATGTCGGCGCCCGCCAGCGGCAGATCGGCGCTCTCAGGGCCTTCGGCGCGCCAGGACGCGCGGTCGTCGCCATCGTCTGGGGCGAACTCTTCCTGCTCTTCCTCGCCGGTTTCGGGCTCGGCATTCTCATCGGCTATGGCGCGGCGCAATTGATCTCGGCCACCGTCACCGCCACGACGGCCATCCGCATGCCCGTGGAGTTCGCCCGCGAGGATGTTTCGCTGGCCGCCTGGTTCGGGGTTCTGGCTGTGCTGGTATCGATCGTGCCGGCGCTCTCGGCCCTGCGTCTCAGCCCGGCAACGGCGCTGAGGGCCTGACGCCGCCTCGTAATCATTGCCGCGTTCGAACTACCAGTGCTGCCGTTTGCCACCCTGAGCAGCGATGCGGCGCAGGGGTATTTCGCCGACGGCCTCGCGGAAGGCCTCATCACCGATTTTCCAAAGTTCAAGGCCTCCTGGTGATCGCCCGTCATTCGAGTTTTGCCTATCGCGCGCTGGATTTGCGCGATCGCCAACGTCCGCTATCTGGGGCTTTCCGCCGCAAGCCCAGAAACTGCGAAGTTGAAACCGTTGACTACGACAAGTCCGCACATTGGATGACTCGCGTTTTCCTCGCCTTGAGCGTTAACTGTGTTGTTCTGGCGGAGGAGACAAATCATGGCCATTTATCTCACGCGCTTCAGCTACACGCCCGAAACGTGGGCGCGAATGATCGAAAACCCCGAGGATCGCCGAGAGGCGGCGCGCACTTACATTGAATCCGTTGGCGGAAAGCTCCATGGGTTCTGGTACGCCTTTGGCGAGCATGATGGTTGGAATCTGTGGGAGGCGCCTGATAATATATCGATGGCGGCAGTCGCCCTTTCTATTGGCGCAGGAGGCGCGCTCAGTTCTATTGAGACCACTGTTCTGCTCAGCGTCGACGATACGATCGAAGCCTTGGAAAAGGCAAAGTCAATTCGGTATCGTCCACCGGCAGCGTAGGCGGCGACCCACTGCTTGCCATCATGTTGAGATGCGTGCTTCGTGCGTATCTCCGTCGCCGGCGCAAGCTGTCTTTGAATAACGCTGGAGGCAAGAAGAGTCGAGAATGGGTCGACAGTGGCCGCTGATCGCAAATTATCCGATGTTCATGCACGAAGTTGACTCGTAGACGAGCGATGACCCCGTTATGTGCTTCTAGCATCGCATAATGTATCGACCGGAACTGGTCACCAATTGCCTGTCTGCGCCGGTCAGCCGATCGGGCGATAAAACCAAGCCAACAACAGGCTATAGCGGCCGGTAGATTTACTCGGCCCGTGGCTCGCGTTGGCAGAGATAATTTGCAGGGTTACCAGCCACTTGCCTTGCCAATCACGATGACCGCCCGGTGGCGAGGAAAGTAGTTGCAAGCGGGGTCGCCTCAGATGCATCCGCGGGAGCGACGTCCAGGCCATGCGCCGCTCGGTTCATGGCGGTGGCGTCACTAAATGGGGTTGGATCATTCGGAACACCGAACGCGCAAGCTATTCTCCATTCGGAAATCCGAACATTGCCCAACGGCTCGGCAAACCGCAACGTTTGACTTCAATGACTTAGCGGCACGGCTCGGGCCCGCTCGAATTGGCACGCCTGTTGCTCTCTTCAGGTGACACTCGCTCGGCAGCGGGTGGATGGAGAGGAGTAAAACGCCCGATGACTGTTGCCTTGAGCCGTACAGAGCATGATCTGCTCGGGGACCGTGAGGTCCCCACGGACGCCTATTACGGCGTTCACACGCTGCGCGCCGTCGAAAACTTTGCGGTGACCGGCATTCCGATTTCACACTATCCGGATCTGATCCGCGCGCTCGCGCAGATCAAGATGGCGGCGGCGCGGGCGAACATGGAGCTGGGACAGCTCGATGCCGAGAGGGCCGAGGCGATTGTTGCCGCCTGCCACGAAATCGAGGCCGGCGCGCTCAACGAACAGTTCGTGGTGGACGTGATCCAGGGAGGAGCCGGTACGTCCACCAACATGAATGCCAACGAGGTCATCGCCAATCGGGCGCTTGAGCTCCTGGGCCACGCCCGCGGCGACTACCGGCGCCTGCACCCGAACGAACATGTCAACCTCGGCCAGTCAACCAATGACGTCTATCCGACGGCGCTGAAGCTTGCGACCTACAGCGGGATCTTCCGCCTGATCGATGCAATGGCCTATCTCCGCGCAGCCTTCGAACGCAAGGCAGACGAATTCCACGACATCCTCAAGATGGGGCGGACCCAACTGCAGGATGCAGTGCCGATGACGTTGGGGCAGGAGTTCTCCACCTACGCGGTGATGCTTGGCGAGGACGAGCAGCGGCTGCGCGAAGCCGCACTACTGATCCGCGAGATCAATCTCGGCGCGACTGCCATCGGCACGGGCATCACCGCCCATCCCGATTATGCGGCTCTGGTTTGCCAGTTGCTCGCGGAGGATAGCGGCGTGCCCGTGATCACTGCGCCCAATCTCATCGAAGCCACACAGGATTGCGGTAGCTTCGTCCAGCTGTCGGGCGTCTTGAAGCGCGTGGCGGTCAAGCTTTCCAAAGTCTGCAACGATCTTCGCCTGCTTTCCAGCGGACCGCGGGCGGGCTTCGGGGAGATCAACCTGCCGCCGCGCCAGGCTGGCTCCTCAATCATGCCCGGCAAGGTCAATCCGGTGATCCCTGAACTCGTCAACCAGATCGCCTACGAGGTGATCGGCAACGACCTGACGGTGACCTTTGCGGCCGAGGCGGGCCAATTGCAGCTCAACGCCTTCGAGCCGATCATCGCCCACAGCCTGTTCAAGAGCATCGGCCACCTCAGCCGGGGATGCCTGATCCTCGCCGACAAGTGCGTCGACGGCATCACCGCGAACCGCGAGCGCCTGGAGGCGAGCGTGCTGGGTTCGATCGGCATCGTCACCGCGCTCAACCCCATCATCGGCTACGCCAATGCGACCGAAGTCGCGGCGGAGGCGCACCGAACCGGAAAGGGTGTCGCCGAACTCGTGGAGGCGCGCGGGCTGATGACCGCCGAAGCGCTCGCCGAAGTCCTGCGCCCCGAGGCGCTGACCCAGCCGCGCCCGATCACGGCGCGCAGCTGAACCACCCATCTGTTGACTGAAAAACCGCCCGGATGGACCGGGCGGGGGAGGAAGGAGATTATCATGAAGATAAACAAGCAGACGACCTGGATCGTCATCGCAATGATCCTGGGGGTTGTCGTCGGCTACGGCTGCAACGTGCTCTCGGGCAGCCCGGCCGTGGCGAAGGATATCGCCGGCTATTTCGCGATGGTGACCGACATTTTCCTGCGGCTGATCAAGATGATCATAGCGCCGCTTATTTTCACGACCCTCGTCGCCGGCATGGCTGGCATGGGCGATGCCCGGACCGTCGGCCGTATCGGCGGCAAGGCGCTCGGCTGGTTCCTGATGGCGTCGCTCGCATCGCTGGCAATCGGCCTCGTCTTCGCCAATCTTTTCCAGCCCGGCGCCAATGTTGGCGTGCCGTTGCCCGATGTCTCGGCCTCTGCTGACCTGAAGACCTCCTCGCTCAATCTCAAGGACTTCATCACCCACGTCTTCCCCCGCAACATCTTCGAGGCGATGGCGAATAACGAGATCCTCCAGATTCTCGTCTTCTCGGTATTCTTCGGTCTCGCCCTCGGCAGCTTGAAGGACACGAAGGCTCGAGCCCTGATCGAGGTCATCGAAGGCGCCGTCCCGGTCATGCTGAAGGTGACGGATTATGTGATGCGTTTCGCACCGGTCGGCGTCTTTGCTGCCGTCGCCAACGTCGTCACCGTCCAGGGTCTCGGCATCCTGATGGTCTACGGCAAGTTCGTCGGCAGCTTCTACGCAACGCTCGTCGTGCTTTGGGCCGTGCTAGTCGGCGCAGGATTCCTGGTGCTCGGCGCGAACGTGTTCCGACTGGTCAGGGAAGTGCGCCAGCCGATGCTTGTCGGTTTTTCCACCGCTTCCAGCGAAGCGGCCTACCCGCGCGTCATGGAGAAGCTGGAAGACTTCGGCGTGAAGGAGCGTGTCATCGGCTTCGTCCTGCCGCTCGGCTATTCGTTCAACCTCGACGGCTCGATGATCTATACAGCCTTTGCCGCTCTTTTCATCTCGCAGGCCTACGGCCTGCCGCTCACAATGGAACAGCAGATCGTCATGCTGCTGGTCCTCATGGTTTCGAGCAAGGGCATCGCCGGTGTGCCGCGCTCCGCGCTGGTCGTTGTCGCCGCCGTTCTGCCGATGTTCAACCTGCCGGAGGCGGGCGTGCTGTTGATTATGGGTATCGACCATTTCCTCGACATGGGGCGCACCGCCACCAACGTGCTCGGAAATGCGATTGCCACCACAGTTGTCGCCAAGTGGGAAAACGCGCTCGACATTCCTGACGGAACGGAAGAGCGCACACGCGGAAGACTGGCCGCAGCCGAATAGCAGGACGCCCAAGGACAGTCTGCCCGCTTTCCCTTGAGAAGGCGGGCAGTTTCCCGCACGCTCGCTCGGTCTCATCGGATGTGGTAGGGAGCCGGATCAACAACAACACCGTTGCGGCGTGTGCATCCGCTTCCATTCGTTCCCATGTCGATCGCCTCTTTCATTCGCAAATACGGTTTGCTGCTGCCCGGCCTCGTCGCTATTGCGCTTGCCGCCGGCATTGCCGGCTTTCGCGTCAGCGAGAACCTGGGGCTCGCTGAGTTGCAAAGAACGGGAACCCAACGCCTCGAAGTCTACGCCACCAGCCTGAACAGGCAGATCGACAAATACGCCTACTTCCCTGCGACGCTTGGACTGGAGCGGGACGTAATCGACCTGGTCGCGCGCGGAAAACCGCTCACCGACACCGTCAACCGCTACCTCGAACAGCTCAACCACCGGGCGGGCACGCTGTCTATCTATCTGCTCGACCGGCAAGGACATGTGGTTGCTACCAGCAACTGGAACCGACCTGACAGCTTTATCGGAGAGGACCTGTCCTACCGCTCCTACTTCACAGATGGCATGCGGGGCCGGCCCGGCCGGCTCTTCGGCATCGGTATCACCCGCGGCGAGCCGGGCTACTATCTCTCTTCGCCGTTGCTCGCGAATGGCGAGGTTGTAGGCGTTGCCGTGGTCAAGGTCAGTCTTGAACAATTGGAGCAGTCCTGGGCGACCGTCGAAGTGCCCGTCATCGTCACTGATCAGAACGGTGTCGTCATCCTCGCGTCAGTGTCATCCTGGAAATTCACGACGCTGCGCCCGTTGCCGGATCAAGAAAGGCGGCGGCTGGAGCGCAGCCTGCAATATAACGCCCGCCCGCTTCCCTCGCTCGGCCTGACGCGTGAGGAGGCTTTCGATGAAAATGCTGTCCTCGTGCGGCTTGCTCTGCCGTCGGACGTCGACGGCGGCTCCAAGTTGTCCGGCAATTTTCTGGCGCAGACTGCTCCCATGGGCGACACTGGCTGGTCGCTGACCGTGCTCTCGCCCGCCGGCGAGGTCAGGGCTATCGCCTGGACACGCGCCGCGCTGGCGGCGATCGCCAGTGCCTTCGTCGGCATCTTGCTGGTGCTGCTCGACCAGCGGCGGCGGCATCTGCGCGACCGGCTGCGGGCGCGAGAGGCGTTGCAGCGCGCCCATGACGAACTCGAACGCAAGGTGGAGGAGCGGACACGGACGCTACGCGCGGCGCAGGACGAGCTCGTCCATGCTGCCAAGCTGGCAACGATCGGTCAGATTTCCGCAGGCCTTGCCCATGAATTAAATCAGCCTCTGGCAGCGCTACGCACGCTTTCCGGCAATGCGGTCAAATTCCTCCGTCGCGGCGACATCGCGACCGCCGAAAGCAATCTGGACCGCATCGGCAGCATCGTCGATGGCATGGGCACGCTCACCAACCAGCTCAAGTCCTTCGCCCGCAAATCCTCCGGCATGCCGGGCCCGGTCGATGTCCGACGCGCCGTCGACAACGCGCTGTTCCTGCTCGCCCAGCGCCTGCGCCGCGCAAACGTGACCATAACCACCGAGATTGGGGCGGAAATGACGGCGCTCTGCGACGCCAACCGCCTGGAGCAGGTCATGGTCAACCTGATTGCCAATGCGCTGGATGCGATCGAGGGCATTGCGGCACCCATGTTGCGCATTCGCGGCCGGCGCGAGGCGACGCGCGTGATCGTGGAGGTCCATGACAATGGGCCGGGTCTGCCGGAAGACGTGCGCGAGCACCTCTTTGAGCCATTCTTCACGACCAAGGAAAGCAACAGGGGATTGGGGCTCGGCTTGGCCATTTCATTGGAAATCGTGCACCATTTCAGTGGAACGCTGTCGGGGGCGAACCATCCCGAGGGCGGCGCGGTTTTCACCGTCGCTCTTCCCGCAGCCGATATCGGAGAAACGCCATGGGCGACCACCTCAAGGTCCTGATCGTCGAGGACGAACCGAACGTCCGGCTCGGCTGTCAGCAGACGCTCGAGCTCGAAGGCATGGCGGTCTTGGCGGTCGAAAGTGCCGAAAAGGCACGGCAGCTCGTTGCTGCGGATTTTCCGGGTGTCGTCGTCACCGACATCCGCCTGCCGGGCGATGACGGCATGGCTCTCATGCATGACCTCCTACGGCAGGATCGCGACCTGCCGGTGGTCCTGATGACTGGCCATGGCGATGTTTCTCTGGCGGTCCAGGCGATGAAGGACGGAGCGCACGACTTCATCGAGAAGCCGTTCTCGCCCGACTATTTCGTTGAGATTGTGCGGCGGGCGCTGGAAAAACGCACGCTGACGCTGGAGGTGCGCGAATTGCGCGCGCGACTTGAGAACAGGCAATCGACCGCCAGCCGCATCATCGGAGATTCTGCTGCCATCGAGCGCGTACGCCATCTCATCGGCGAGCTTGGAAATAGCGCAGCCGACGTGCTGATTCAGGGCGAGACCGGGACCGGAAAGGAGCTCGTCGCGCGCTGCCTGCATGATGCGAGCCCAAGGCGTAGCGGCAATTTCGTCGCCATCAATTGCGGCGGCGTGCCTGAGAACCTGTTCGACAGCGAAATCTTCGGCCATGAGCCTGGAGCCTTCACCGGCGCCGCCAAGCGCCGGATCGGCAAGATCGAGCACGCCAATGGCGGCACGCTGTTTCTCGACGAGATAGAAAGCATGCCGATGGCCATGCAGGTCAAGCTGCTCCGGGTGCTGCAGGAACGCACGCTCGAGCGTCTCGGGTCAAACACCCCGATCCTCGTCGACTGCCGTGTCATCGCTGCGACCAAAGTCGATCTGGCAGTACTTGCCGAAAAAGGCGAATTCCGCGCTGATCTCTATTATCGCCTGAACGTCGCGACACTGCCCTTGCCGCCCTTGCGCGAAAGGCGCGAGGACATCGGTCTCCTGTTCGAGCATTTTGCTCTGCAGGCTGCATCACGCCACGAGCGCCCCGTGCTCGCGCCTGACGCCGAACGCACGCGATGTCTGCTCGCTTACAACTGGCCCGGCAACGTGCGCGAGTTGCGCAATGTCGCCGAGCGCTGCGTGCTGGGGATCGCAGCCGGCTTCCCGCCCTTTGGTGGGGCGACAGGCACCGCCCCTCGGCCGCTGGCGCGAACCGTCGAAGCCTTCGAGCGTGCCCTTATCGCCGAAGCCCTCGGCCGCAACGGCAACAGCCTAGCCCGCGTCAGCGAGGAATTGCTAGTGCCGAAGGCGACCCTGCATGACAAGATCCGTAAGTATGGCTTGTCGTGATGCTGGTCCATCCGCGTTGGGTTGCGGTGTGGTTATATCCTTAAGATCGAATGTTGCTCAATCGCTTTCGCCGGGGACGAGAGCCATGGGCCAGAGAAATCGCTCAGACCTCGCCGGGTAGTAATCTGCAAAGGCTGGCATCGTTGCAAGCAGGGACTCGGCAAGCGCAATCCCGAGGTCGCGCAGCGACAGACTGAAGGATGTCAGACGGGGCGACAGGAATTGCGAATGCGGGCTTTGGCGTCCGATGATCGCCATGTCTCGCCCGGGCTTTATCCCGGCTTCGACAAGCCCCCGATAAAGGCCGACAGTGATTGCTTCGTTGATGAGCACGATTGCCGTTGGCCGGTCCTCAAGCGCGCTCAGTTCGCGGGCGATCTGGTATCCTCCCGCCTCGTTCGGGGTTGAACGAAAAACGTGACGCTCGTCGAGGTGAAGCCCGTGTCGGGCGAGGGTCGCCCGGCACTGATCCGCGAAAACGTAGCCGAGATTCATGTCGTCGTGAGGTCGTGTAACGGCGATGTGCTTGTGGCCGCGGGAGACGAGCCGATCGATGGACGCCTCGGCCATGCCCTCGAAATCGAGATCAAGCCAGGGCTGACCGACATCCGTCAAGCTTCGTCCAAGCGTGATGAACGGGATCTTGCGTTTGGCCAACAGTTCGAAACGAGCGTCGTGGCGCCGGGTCGCCGAAAGAATGATGCCGTCGGCAAACCCACGCGCAACCACGCGTTTCAAATAGTCGTTGGGATCCTCCTCGGAGGAGCAGAGCAGGGCAACAAGATCGAGCTTGTGACGGGCAAAGACGGTCTGAACACCGTCGAAGACGCTCATGAAGAAGGTGTCACCCTGACCGGTAATTTCGGAGCCGGTCTGCATCATGAAGCCGATGACGCCGGTCGCGCCCTTCCTGAGCGCACGGCCTGATTGATTGGCGACATAACCAAGGGATTCTGCTGCTTCAAGAACCCTTTTTCTGGTTTCCTCGTTGACGTCGGGCTTGCCGTTCAGCGCGCGCGATACCGTGCCGATAGAAATATCGAGGTGTTCGGCAAGTTCGCGAATCCCCTTCATTTTTCCGCGTTCCTCCCCAGACCCGCGATTGGTCATTTTCTCACCTCTTGACATAAAAACCCGTTGCCGCATAGTATCGTAAACGTTTACGGAAGCCAATTGAGGAGTTGCCGCTTCCGTTTCTTGGAGGAAATCACGTGAGACACAGGGCCGTTTTGTGCGGGTGCGGAGCTATGGCCAAAGGGTGGCTAAGAGCTCTGACGCAGAGCAAAGTTCTTCGAGAGAAGGTAGAGATTGTCGGCCTTGTGGATCTTAATCAGGCGACCGCAGGCGCGCTCGCCGCAGAATTCCACCTTGGCCACATCCTGATCGGTACGGACCTGACGGAGGTTCTTCGCGGAAGCCGGGCGGACCTGCTCTTCGACATCGTCGTTCCTGCGGCGCGGCGCGCGGTGGTCGCTGCCGGTCTTGCGCATGGTTGCCACGTTTTGAGCGAGAAGCCGATGGCCGCCACGCTCGATGAGGCGCGCGAATTGCGCCGGCTTGCGACCGCGGCCTCGCGCGTTCACGCCATCGTGCAGAACCGCCGCTTCATCGGTGGTGTCCGTCGCATCCGTCGCCTCATCCAGTCCGGCGCCTTGGGCGAGCTGACGGCGTTGCATTGCGACTTCTTCCTCGGTCCGCATTTCGGGGGATTTCGCGAGCAGATGGACAATGTCCTGCTTCTGGACATGGCCATTCACACCTTCGACGCAGCGCGCTTCATGTCCGGCAAGGAACCGCTCGCGGTCTATTGCCACGAATACAATCCTGAGGGTTCCTGGTATCGCCATGGCGCCGCCGCCAATGCGATCTTCGAGTTTTCCGACAACGTTGCCTTCACCTATCGCGGTTCCTGGTGTGCTGAAGGCGCGAACACGAGCTGGGAAAGCGCGTGGCGCATAACAGGTTCGAAGGGCACGTTGCTTTGGGATGGCGGCGAGCGCTTTGAGGCCAATGTCGTCACAGGCAGCGAAGGTTTCCTGCGTGCCGTAGAGGCGATCGCAGTGCCTGAGGCCGAAGACAGTGCCGACACCAACGGCCACACGAGCGTCATCGAGCGTTTCATCCGCGCGATCGATGCGGGAACCGTGCCGGAAACCGACGGCAGCGACAACATCAAGAGCCTTGCCATGGTCTTCGGCGCGATCGACAGCGCGCGCGAGGGCAAACGCGTTACCATTGCAGCCTAGGGAGCCCATTTTGACCAACCCCAGCAAATCCATTCGCATCGGCACGATGATCTCGGCCACCAAGGGCGGCGCCGACAGGCGCATCGGCCAGATCGCCGACATGGGCTTTGAGAGTTTCGAGCCCTTCTTCTGGCAGACGACCAACGGCCAGGATCTTGCCGAACTTGGCAAACGTTGCGTGGCGGCAATCGGCGACCGCGACATCACCATGTCTACCCTTGGCATGTTCGGCAATCCGCTGGAGACGACAGAGATTGACGAACAGACCCTCCAGGGCTGGCGAGACTGCATCGACAACGCCCACCACTTCGGCGCCACCTGCGTCGCCGGTTTCACCGGCCGTCTTCGCGGCAAGCCGCTGACCGACAGTCTGCCGCGCTACCGGAAAATCTGGTCAGAGCTATCAAAGCGCGCAGGCGACAGGGGCGTGAAGATCGCCTTTGAAAACTGCGCCATGGACGGCAACTGGCAGAGCGGTGACTGGAACATCGCGCACAATCCGGACGCCTGGGAGCTGATCTTCAATGAGACGCCGGACGATCATATCGGGCTCGAATGGGAACCATGCCATCAGATGGTCTATCTGATCGATCCGCTGCCGCAGATCCGCAAATGGGCAAAGAAGATCTTTCACGTGCATGGCAAGGACGCCACGATCCGTTGGGACGTCATCCGCGAACACGGGATCTTCGGCAAGGAGAAATTCGTCTTCATGCGCACGCCCGGCTTCGGCGACACCAATTGGACCGACGTGATTTCCGAACTTCGGCTGGCCGGCTGGTCCGGCTCGATCGATATCGAAGGCTGGCATGACCCGGTCTATCGCGACGAACTGGAGATGACCGGCCAGGTCCATGGCCTGAATTACCTTAAGACCTGCCGGGGTGGCGACTTCGTCATCGACCCGGCCTGAGACGTGCATGTCGGCCGGCATGGAGGATGCCGGCATCGGGATAACCAAAGGAGGAGAAAATGGCTATCCGCGGATCCGCAATCCTGGGCGCTCTCGCCCTTGCAGGTGTCTCTCTGCTTGGACTTTCAGCCAAGGCGGAAGATGTCACGATCAACGTCTGGTCGCTCGATCGCGACATCCAGCCCGCACCGAACCTGATATCGGACTTCAACAAGCTGAACACGGGCATCAAGGTCGAATATCGCCAGATCCAGTTCGACGATGTCGTCAGTGAGGCGATGCGTGCCTATTCGACCGGGCAGGCACCCGATATCATCGCCATCGACAATCCGGAACATGCGCTCTTTTCGTCACGCGGCGCCTTCCTCGATCTAACCGACATGATCGCAAAGTCGACCGCGGTGAAGACCTCGAACTATTTTCCGGGACCTCTTGCCTCCACCATGTGGGACGGCAAGAACTATGGCCTTCCCAAAGCGACGAACACGATTGCGCTCTACTACAACAAGGACATGTTCAAGGCGAAGGGGCTCGATCCGAGCAAGCCGCCGCAGACCTGGGATGAACTGGTCGATGCGGCTCGCAAGCTGACGGATCCTTCGGCGAACGTCTACGGGCTCGCCTTCTCGGCCAAGGCCAATGAAGAGGGGACATTCCAGTTCCTGCCCTGGGTCCAGATGGCCGGCGGCAGCTACGAGCACATCAACTCGGAAGGTGCCGTCAAGGCGCTCGACATCTGGAAAACCATCATAACCGAGAAACTGGCCTCGCCGGATACGTTGACCCGCGGACAGTGGGATTCGACCGGCACCTTTAACTCCGGCAATGCCGCCATGGCGATCTCCGGTCCGTGGGAGCTCGACCGAATGGTGAGCGAAGCGAAGTTCGACTGGGGTGTGGCGCTGCTGCCGGTGCCCGAGGCCAGTGCGGAGCGTTCGTCGGCCATGGGCGATTTCAACTGGGCGATCTTCTCCAACACGCAGCACCCCGCCGAGGCGTTCAAGGTGCTCGAATACTTCGCCTCCCAGGACGTCCGCATGTTCAAGGACTTCGGACAGCTGCCCGCTCGATCCGATATTGCCATCCCTGAGACTGGTGTGCCGCTGAAGGACGCGGCCCTCAAGGTCTTCATCGAGCAGCTCAAATTCGCAAAGCCCCGTGGACCCCATCCGGAATGGCCGAAGATCTCCAAGGCCATCCAGGACGCAATCCAGGCGGCCTTGACCGGGCAGATGACGTCGAAAGATGCCCTCGACCAGGCGGCTGAAAAGATAAAGGCAGTCCTTGGCTAAAGCTTCTGGCAAGGCGGCCTGCAGGCTTCCGGACGGACCGGAACAGCCGGCCGCCTTTCACAAGCGCTTAATCCGCTTGAGGCGCTCGGGCGGAAAAACCGCAAAACCATGCCGGCGAGGCCGGCGTGCTTCTGGTCGTTCTAGTTTGCAGGCCGGGTTGTGCGAGCGGTATATGCTGGCGCCTTGGCGGCGGAGGAGCTCATGAAACGCTTTCTATCCAGCATGATCGATGGTCGCGGCTTCGATATCGGCCTTGTCGGCCTGCCGCTCGCGTTCCTGCTCACGCTCTCCGGTCTTCCGCTACTCTACAATATCGCCATGAGCCTCCAGGAGGTCGACATGTTCAGCCTCGGGAGCTTCTGGCGCCCTTTCGTCGGCCTCAAGAACTACCGTGATCTGTTCGCTCAGCCGGAAACGTGGCCGATCCTGGTCAATACCGCGACCTTCGTCGTCGCCTCGATCGCGGGTCAGTTTCTTGTAGGTTTTGGCCTGGCATTGTTCTTCTGGACGAATTTTCCGGGCGCCTCGTGGCTGCGGGGTCTGTTCCTAGTGTCCTGGGTGATGCCCGGTCTTGTGGTCGGTGCGATCTGGAACTGGATCCTCTCGGGCGACTTTGGCGTGCTCAACTTTATCCTGCGTGAAACCGGCCTCATCGACGGCAATATCTTCTGGCGCTCGGACCCCGGCTTTTCGCTCTGGGCCGTCATCATCGCAAATATCTGGCTCGGCACATCTTTCAACATGATCCTTCTGTCCGTTGGCCTGTCGTCGATCCCACGGGATCTTTATGAGGCATCCGAACTGGACGGCGCCAATGTCTGGCAGCGCTTCTGGACGATCACCTTGCCGATGATGCGCTCGTCCATCGGGGCCATCATCGCGCTCGGTCTGATCTTCACGCTGCAGCAATTCGATCTTTTCGCCGCCATCACCTCGGGAGGACCGAACAATGCTTCGAACGTCACACAATACTGGGCCTGGGATTTGTCGTTCCGACAGTACGATTTCGCCAAGGGCGCGACGATTTCGGTGATCATGATCGTCTTCGTGATGATCGCCTCAGTCGTCTACGTGCGCTCCACACGGCACGAGGTGCGCGGATGAGCCATCAAACCCGCGACCGTCTGCTGCTCGCAATCGCGATCATCCTCGCCGGCATTTATCTGTTTCCCCTCTACTGGATGTACATAACCACGATCAAATCGGGATCGGAGATGTTTGCCACTCCGCCGACCTTCTGGCCGACCGATCCCCAATGGCAGATCTTCGGCAACGTCTGGCAAGGCCGCAACATGGGCCGGTACATCTGGAATTCTCTGGTCATCGCTTGCGGAGCGGTCAGTGTCATCACCGTACTCGGTGTCGGCTGCGCCTATGTGCTGGCGCGCTATCGTAACATTTGGGTCGATATCGGGCTCTTCCTCATTCTCATGTTGCAGGTGCTTCCGGCCTCACTGATGGTCACGCCGATCTTCGTGGGTTTCTCTCAGATCGGGCTGCTCAATTATCCCCGCCTTGCGGTGATCCTTGCGATCGCGGCGAAAAGCATGCCGTTCTTCGTGGTTCTGGTGCGCGCGACCTTCATGAGCGTGCCGCAGGAATTGGAGGAAGCCGCCCTCGTTGACGGCAACTCGAGGGTTGGCGCCTTCTTCAACATCGTCCTGCCGCTGGCACGAAACGGCATCCTTGTCAGCGCCATCCTGATCTTCATGCAGGCGTTCGGAGAGTTCGTCTATTCGAAGTCGATGATCCAGGCGGTGGAGCTGCAGCCGGCAAGTGTCGGACTGAATTCCTTCATGGGACCGAACACCAACGAATGGAACAATATCATGGCCTATGCGGCGATCTACGTGACGCCAATCCTCGCCATCTTCGTCCTCCTGCAACGCCGCATCGTCTCTGGCCTTACCTCGGGAGCGCTCAAATGACCGCCCAGATCGAACTGACCAACGTCAACAAGTATTATGGTGCCTATCATGCATTGAAGGACATCGAGCTCTCGATCCGCAAAGGCAGCTTCACGGCGCTTGTCGGCCCTTCCGGTTGCGGGAAGTCGACACTGCTGCGGTCGCTGGCCGGCCTGGAGAGCATATCGTCCGGCACCCTGAAAATCGCCGGCGAGGTCATGAACGCGATGCCGCCGCGCAAGCGTGACGTGGCGATGGTTTTCCAATCCTATGCGCTCTATCCGCACATGACGGTCGAGGAGAACCTCACCTACAGCCTGCGGATCAAGGGCGTTGCCAAGGCTGACCGCAAGAAGGCGGCCAATGAAGTCGCTGCAGTGACCGGGCTTACGAACCTGCTCGGACGCTATCCGCGTGAGCTTTCCGGCGGTCAGCGCCAGCGGGTGGCGATGAGCCGGGCGATCATCCGCCATCCCAAGGCGTTTCTGTTTGACGAACCGCTTTCCAATCTTGATGCAGCGCTTCGCGTTCATATGCGCAAGGAAATCCGCGCGTTGCACGACCGTTTGGGTGCCACTTCGGTCTATGTCACCCACGACCAGGTCGAGGCAATGACGATGGCGGACCATGTCGTCATCATGCGCGATGGCGTCATCGAACAACAGGGCAGCCCGCTTGAGCTCTATGACCGGCCGGACAACAAGTTTGTGGCCGGGTTCATCGGATCTCCGGCCATGAATTTTCTGCCAGCAGTCGGCGGTCCGGATGGCCGGTCGATCATTCTCGATCTCGGTATGAAGCAAACGGTCTCTCTCGAACGCGCCGTGCAGCCGGGGCGGGCCTTGGTCGTTGGCTTGCGCCCGGAGAACATCGAGCTTGCCCCGGCGGATGAGGGCGTTGTCTCGGTACAGGTGGCGCTGGTCGAATCGACCGGGGCGACATGCTTCTTGACCATGGCAACGACGCCTGAGCTTTCGGTAGTCTTCAACGGGCGATCGCAGGCGCAAGCCGGCGATCGGGTCGGACTGAACTTTGCACCCGCCAGCATTCATCTTTTCGACGCAGATACCGAACGGCGTTTGCCGGACTGAGGGCAGATACTGACCGCCCTATAGCGCGTGGGTTGCTTCGATATGCGACTTTCCGGCTGGCCCTTGCCAGTGGCTCAGGGACGCACCAGCGCATTCCCGTCCGCTTCTTTGAGATAGCTAACAACGGCGTCGGCGATCATGGTCCGATGCCTGCCGATCGTATGTGGCTCTGAGAGGTCACGGCGAAAGATCGTGCCGAACGTATAGCGGTTGGAGACCCGGAAGAAGCAGAAGGCACTGATCAGCATGTGCACGTCGATCGGGTCGGCCTTTCGCTTGAATACGCCTTCAGCGATACCGCGCTCCAGAATGCCGGCAATCGTCTCGATGACCGAGACATTCAGATCGCGGATCGCTTCCGAACGCAGCATATGTGCGGCGTGGTGGATGTTTTCGATGCTGACCAATCGCACGAAATCGGGATTGGCCTCGTCGTGGTCGAACGTACTGGAGATGAGGGTGCGCAGCGCCTCTTCCGGCGCAAGGCTTGCAAGCTTCAAATCCTCCTCAAGTGTGCGGATCTTGCGATAGGCGCGCTCCAGCACGGAGAGGTAAAGTCCCTCCTTGCCTCCGAAATAATAGTAGATCATGCGTTTGGAGGTGCGGGTCCGCTCCGCGATGGCATCGACCCGCGCGCCAGCCAGACCATGCGTCGAGAACTCCTCCGTGGCGACGACAAGGATGTCTTCCTTGGTCCGTTCCGGATCGTTCTTCCGACTTGCCTCAGCCCGCCCCGCCATTCTTTCGTCGTCACTCCTCCGGCGTTAACCGAAATTTTCTCAATAAAACCAATTCGAAACGGGCGGGCCACAGGACTCGTCATCTCGCCTCCATTGAAAGTCATATTGAGGTTGCAGGGGTCTTTCAAGAGACTCCTCTTGACATACGTACTAGTTCGTACATTTTGTTATGAGCGATTACGCCTGGAGGAGGGCGTGGTCGCCCCGTGCCCCTGATGCGCATCCCGAAGCCGATACAACGCTCGGGCGCAAAGACGGCACTCTGCTTTGGGAGGAGCGCATGACCCGCATCATCGATTTCTATTTCTTCGCGCTGAAGGTGGCGATTGCCGTGCTGCTCGCCGGCATGGTTGTCCTCGTCTTCGGCAATGTCGTTCTGCGTTATGCCTTCAATCAGGGGATTACGGTTTCCGAAGAGCTGTCACGCATCTTCTTCGTCTGGCTGACATTCCTTGGCGCCGTCGTCGCCATGCGCGAACACGGTCATCTCGGCGTTGATACGGTCATCAAACGTCTGCCACCCGTCGCGGCAAAGATTGCTGTGCTCCTGGGCCATGCGCTGATGCTTTATGCGACCTGGCTGATGATCAGCGGCAGTTGGGCGCAGACGCTGATCAATCTCCACGTCGGTGCACCGGCGACCGGGCTTTCGATGGGCTTCTTCTACGGCGCCGGTCTCGCCTTCGGCATTCCTGCCTTCCTGATCCTACTTGCCGACGCGTTGGCGATCGCCACCGGCCGCATCGACGTGACAACGGCCGAACTCGTGCGCGAGAGCGAGGACGAGTTGGCCCTCGACGATCTTCCCGAGCCGGTGTTCGATCCCGTTTCCGCGAAACGCTGAGGAGCTGGCCATGACCGTTACGATCTTCCTCGGTGCACTCCTTGGACCCATGGCGCTCGGTGTGCCGATCGCCTTTGCACTCATCCTCAGCGGTGTGGCGCTGATGCTTTACCTCGGTCTTTTCGACGCACAAATCGTGGCGCAGAACGTCTTGAATGGTGCTGACAGTTTTCCGCTGATGGCCGTGCCCTTCTTCCTGCTCGCAGGCGAAGTCATGAACACAGGCGGGCTTTCCAGGCGCATCGTCGCGCTGGCGCTGGCGATGGTCGGCCATATTCGTGGTGGTCTCGGCTTTGTGGCGATCTTCGCCGCCTGTATTCTTTCAAGCCTCTCTGGCTCGGCCGTCGCGGACGCGGCTGCCCTCGGAGCGCTACTCCTGCCGATGATGCTGAAGAGCGGTCATGACGCAGCGCGCGCTGGCGGGCTGCTCGCCTCCGCCTCGGTGATCGGACCGATCATACCGCCGTCGATCGGCTTCATCCTCTATGGCGTCGTTGGTGGCGTCTCGATCACCAAGCTTTTTCTCGCCGGCATCTTCCCGGGGCTGATGATCGCTGCGGCCCTTTGCATCACCTGGCTGATCGTTGCCCGCAAGGAGCAGTTCGAGTTGCCGCCAAGGCAGAGCGGCACCGTGCGGCTCAAGGCGCTCGTCGACAGCATCTGGGCGCTGATGCTGCCGGTGATCATCATCGTCGGCCTGAAGTTCGGGGTCTTTACACCAACCGAGGCCGGCGTTGTTGCTGCCGTCTACTCGCTTTTCGTCGCCATGGTCGTCTATCGCGAACTGCCGCCAGCACAGCTCTTTCACGTCTTCGTGTCGGCGGCAAAAATCACCTCCGTCGTCATGTTCCTGGTCGCTTGTGCCGCGGTCTCCGCCTGGCTGATCACGGTGGCCGACGTCCCCGGTGCGCTTGCCTCGCTGATCGAGCCGCTGATGGACAACCAGACGCTTCTCTTGATTGCAATCATGGTCCTGATCGTGCTCGTCGGCACTGCGATGGACATGACGCCGACCATCCTCGTGATGACGCCGGTGCTGATGCCCATCATCAAGCAGGCGGGAATCGATCCGGTCTACTTCGGTGTCCTGTTCATCATCAACAACTCGATCGGTCTGATCACGCCGCCCGTCGGCACGGTTCTGAACGTCATCTGTGGCGTCTCGAAACTGTCGATGGAAGACCTTATGAAGGGCGTGCTGCCCTTCCTGGTCGCCGAGTTGATCGTCCTGTTCCTGCTTGTCCTGTTCCCCGCGCTGGTGACCGTTCCGGTTACCTGGTTCGGGCACTGACCGAAACTTCAAGCTTCAACACGGCCGGCGGAACTACCGGCCAAATCTGGGAGGAGAACATGTTGAAATTGACGAAACTGGCCTTGGGCCTTGCTCTGCCGCTCGCTTTGCTGACGGCAGGACCGACGCTTGCCGAGATCCGCGATCAGACGATCAAGTTCGCTTCGGCCAACAACAAGGGTCACCCGCAGGTGACCGGCATGGAGAAGTTTGCCGAACTCGTGAAGGACAAGAGCGGCGGCAAGATCGAGGTAAAGCTCTTCCCGGGCGGCACGCTCGGCGGCGACGTCCAGACTGTCTCGGCCCTGCAGGGCGGCGTCATCGAGATGACGGTGCTGAACGCCGGCATCCTCGCCAACAACGTCAAGCAGTTCGGCGCCGTCGACCTTCCCTTCCTCTTCGACAGTGGTGCGGAGGCGGACAAGGTCATGGACGGTGCTTTCGGCGACAGTCTCCTCAAGCTTCTGCCCGATACCGGCCTTATCGGTCTCGGCTATTGGGAACTCGGCTTTCGCAATCTCACCAACAATCGCCATCCGGTGACGAAGCTCGAGGACATCAAGGGTCTGAAGATCCGCACGATCCAGTCGCCCATCCCGATCGAACTCTTCAACACGCTCGGCGCCAATGCCGTGCCGCTGCCCTACACGGAACTCTATACCGCGCTCGAGACAGGGACGGTCGACGGGCAGGAGAACCCGGCCGCAAACATCATGAACGCCAAGTTCTACGAAGTGCAGAAGTACATGACGCTGACCCGTCACCAATACAATCCGCAGATCGTGCTCGTCAGTAAGAAGTTCTGGGATGGGCTGAATGACGAGGAAAAGGCCGTCCTTGAGGCGGCCGCGACCGAAGCGCGCGACTACCAGCGCAAGGTGTCACGCGACGCGGACGCCGCAGCTCTCGAGGAAATTCGCAAGACCGGCATGGAAGTCAGCGAATTCAGTCCGGAGGAAACGCAGAAGCTGCGTGATGCCGTCAAGCCGGTGATCGAGAAGTTCAGTGCCGAGATTGGCGCTGAGACGGTTCAGGCGCTGTTCAAGGAGATTGGTGCCGCACGGGGCCAGTAACAGGGTGCGAAGTCTTCGGCCCGCCCGCAAGTCACGGCGGGCCGGAAGCTGGCTGCCCGTACTTGCGGGCTTTGAGGATGGAAACGCAAATCATGACCGAAACGCTTGTAAGACCCTTGAAGGCCGGTCTGATCGGCGCAGGCATTCAAGCGTCGCTGACCCCAGCGATGCACATGGCCGAAGGCGCGGCTCAAGGGCTCCGCTATGTGTACGAACTGATCGATCTTCGCGAAATCGACGCGACGGAAAACGACCTGCCGCGTCTGCTTGCCGATGCTGAACGGCAGGGATTTGCGGGCCTCAATATCACCCATCCATGCAAGCAGGCGGTCATTGCGCATCTTGACGATCTCGCACCTGACGCGCAGCGGCTTGGCGCCGTCAATACTGTCGTGCTCAAGGGAGGGCGGCGACATGGCCACAATACCGACTGGTGGGGTTTTGCCGAAGGTTTCAGGCGGGGGCTGCCGGATGCCGACCTTTCCTTCGCCGTGCAGCTTGGAGCAGGCGGCGCCGGCGTTGCAACGGCCTATGCCGCACTTTCGCTCGGCCTGAAACGTCTAGCGGTTTTCGACCGCGAGCCGGAGCGGGCACAGTCGCTTGCCGAGATGCTGACCGCCCTGTTCCCCGAGGCGGATATCTCAGCCGGCACGGACCTTGCGGCTGCAATGCGGTCGGCGTCGGGGTTGATTCACGCCACGCCGACAGGGATGGCGAACTATCCGGGGCTGCCGCTCGACGGTGACCTTCTCGATCCGCGCCACTGGGTCGCCGAGATCGTCTACTTCCCGCTCGAAACGGCGCTGCTCAAGGAGGCGAGACGGCGCGGCTGCCGCACGCTCGATGGGGGAGGAATGGCCGTCTTCCAGGCGGTCGGCGCTTTTCGACTGTTTACCGGGCTCGAGCCGGACGCAGCGCGGATGCTCAACCATTTCAAGGCCATGACCGGCTGACACTGACGCCGGAAGTTCCAGCAAGGACAGAAACATGAAGACCTCGATAGCAACGGTTTCGCTGAGCGGCGATCTCAAGGACAAGCTGCGCGCCATCGCCAAGGCGGGCTTTGCCGGTGTCGAAATATTCGAGAACGACTTCCTTGCCTTCGACGAAAGCCCGCGCGAGGTCGGCCGAATGGTGCGCGACTTTGGCCTGGAGATCAGTCTGTTCCAGCCGTTCCGTGATTTCGAGGGTATGCCGGAGCCACTCAGAGCCCGGACTTTCGACAGGGCCGAGCGCAAGTTCGACCTGATGCAGGAGTTGGGCACCGACTTGGTGCTCGTCTGCTCGAACGTGTCGCCGGCGGCAGTGGCTGGCATCGACAGGGCAGCCGCCGACTTTTGCGAACTCGGCGAGCGGGCGGCGAAGCGGAACTTGCGCGTCGGTTACGAGGCGCTCGCCTGGGGGCGCCATATCAGCGACCATCGCGATGCCTGGGAGATCGTCCGGCGCGCCGATCACCCGAGCATAGGCCTGATCCTCGACAGCTTTCATACCCTGTCGCGCAAGATCGAGATCAATTCGATCCGCTCGATCCCGAAGGAGAAAATCTTCATCGTCCAGCTTGCGGATGCTCCGCTGATCGACATGGATCTGCTCTATTGGAGCCGGCACTTTCGCAATATGCCGGGCGAGGGCGACCTGCCGGTGACCGACTTTACCCGCGCGGTGGCGGCGACCGGCTATGATGGATATCTGTCGCTTGAAATCTTCAACGACCAGTTTCGCGGCGGTAACGCCAATGCCATCGCGGTCGACGGCTACCGCTCGCTGATCTATCTCGGGGACCAGGTGAAGCGCGCCGAGCCGGACGTCCGCCTGTCGGTTCCTGAGATGCCCCCGCGCGTCGACGTCAAGGGAGTGGCCTTCGTGGAGTTCAGCGCCTCGGAGGACGAGGCGGGCGAGCTCGAAGCGCTGCTCGTCACCATCGGCTTCAGGAAAGCGGCGCAGCACCGGACCAAGCAGGTGGTGGTCTACCGCCAAGGCTCCATCAATCTGGTGATCAACACCGAGCGGGAAGGCTTCGCCAACGCTTCCTATCTGGTTCACGGCACGTCCGCCTATGCGTTCGGCCTCGTGGTCGACGATGCCAAAGCGACTGCTGAGCGAGCCCGGGCGCTTGGCGCTGAACCCTTCGAACAGCCAGTCGGCCCAGGAGAATTGCTGGTTCCGGCGATCCACGGTGTTGGCGGCGGGATCATCTACTTCCTCGACGAGCGATCCGACCTCGCCAGGATCTGGGAGATTGAGTTCGATCCGGTGCCGGACAAGGGAGCGGCGATACCAGCTGGCCTGACGACCATCGATCACATTGCCCAGACCGTCAAATATGAGGAGATGCTGACCTGGCTGCTGTTCTACACATCGCTGCTCGATGTGCGAAAGACGCCGATGATCGACATCGTCGATCCGGCCGGCATTGTTCGCAGCCAGGTCGTTGAGAATGATGCCGGGACGCTGCGCCTGACGTTGAACGGCGCGGAGAACCGCAACACGCTTGCGGGCCACTTCATCGCCGAGACCTTCGGCTCCGGTGTGCAGCATATTGCCTTTGCCACCTGCGACATCTTCGCAACGGCTGAGGCGCTGCGTGCAAACGGCTTCAAGGCGCTGCCGATCTCGCCGAACTACTACGATGACGTCGAGGCGCGCTTCGGGCTCGACGCGGAACTTGTCGAGCGGCTGAGGGCCGAGAACATCCTTTATGACCGGGACGAGAACGGTGAATATTTCCAGCTCTACAGTCCGACCTACGGCGAAGGATTCTTCTTTGAAATCATCGAGCGGCGCGGGTATCGCGGATACGGAGCCGCCAATGCAATCTTTCGCATTGCGGCGCTGAAAAAATACCTGAGGCCAGAGGGTGTGCCTAAAAACTGATCTTCCAACGTCAGCTTTGCGTCGGTAACTGGCACGGCTCAGGCAAGTGCTCATTCCGATCGTTGAGGCGTCCTAGACGACCCAGCGTCACGCACGCACTTGCTATTGATGCTCTTTCCTTCGCGACCGAGGGGTCCGGCGTCGATGGAATGGGCGCCGAACGCTCTCTCGGCGCCCACATAATCAAGCTGGGGGCTAGGTTGTCAGAAGTAGCGAACCTCTTCGGCCTTTATGCTGAGCGGGTCTTTGCCGCGTTTGGACAGCCAGGAGTAGACGGGCGGCGATCGACTCCACGTGGATGTCGAGATCATGCATGGGCCGTCAGTATAGGCGAAGGCCGCAAGGGCTGCGTCCAATCCCTTCCGTTTTTTCGCCGTTCATGCCTTCACAGGCAATTTCCGGATGTTTCCGATAGATACGGAAGTTCCATAATTAGTCGTACGCCTCAGCGGCCGTCAGATGTTCGATCCGAGGGGAACTTTACTTATGTCGACCGGTTTTGCAGTGGAAAGCGCGAGCAACGAGTTTATGACTGAGAAAATTGTTCCTCCGCCCAAGAAGGGCGATCCCAAACCACGGCCCGTCCGCCGTCCCGAGCCCCAGGACTCGACGCCGAAGTCCGAAGAACGGATACATCCGCCTCGGGACACGAGAGAGGCGCCGGCGCCAAACCCGAATGGCGAGGATGCCACTCAACCGTGACGGCGCGCCGTCGTGCGCCGAAGGCTAGCTGATCTGCCGCCCTTCGCCCGGCGCAGCCCCGACACGCCAAAAGGGGTTCGAGGGCGGGGAAGAACATAGGGCTCGACAGAACCGGCGTCGTGGGTGAGCCATAAAGCTGCCGTTCAATGGTCAGCAAATTGCCCCGGTACCGCCGCACCAAGCCCTTCCCAGCGTTTCATCGTCACTGACGCGTTCGGTATCCAGCCGACGTGAGTGACGATCGAAAGGCCCTATCGCTGCCGATTACGTCATGAACATCATAGAGGAATGAATATGATCACTCGTTACACGCCAATTTCATCGCTGACGGCTGCAATCTTCAGTTTCATGATCTTCAGTCCAGCATCTGCCTTTGAAATTGCTCAGGCGCAAGAGACGCAGCCGACGCAGGGCCAGGCCGACAACAAGGGTACGGACGCCGCCATCAGCGAACAAAAGATCGAAGCCTTTGCTGTTGCCTATCTTCAGGTCGACAAGGTCAGGCAGGAATATTCCGCAAAGATAGAAGCAACATCGGACGAGGCGGCGAAAAAGAAGCTGGAGACCGAAGGCAGCAAGAAAATGGTCGAAGCCGTCAAAGCATCGCCGGCCATTTCGGTCGAAGAATATTCGGCAATTCTTACAGCGGCACAGAGCGATCCGGCAGTCGCCAAGAAGGTTCAGGCAGAACTTCAAAAGACCGCTCCGGCACAGCAGTAGGTGGCCTCGGCAGCAATCGGATTGCCGGACACTTGCGTGCGGCCCGCGAACTCATTTTGCGGGCTTCCGCTCCCGAGTGTTAAATACGCAAGGAGGCTTGCTGGCAGGCCCCGTGGAACTGTCGGCTACTAGCGGCCACTTGCCAAATTTTGGCGGCCACTTCCAGCGACCTTTCGAATGCCTGCACCGGCAGAAACGCGAAACGCGTGTGGAAGTTGTAGGCGCCGGTGAAGACGTTGGGCGTCGGAATGCCGCGGGCCGAGAGCACCGCGCCATCGGTGCCGCCGCACATCGGGATCAGCTTCTTGTCGATCCCGAGTTCGATGCGCCGCGATCACCACGCCATCCTCGAAGAGGGGATGTGTTTCCACGTCACCCCCTGCCACAAGTTCACGAGGAACCCAGTTCTCTTGCTTCCGCGGCATCGCCCGCGCGACAGGAAGGGTGCTTCAACGATCGCATAATGTATCGTCCGGAACGGTCGCTCGGGCAGGCGGATCGCGCATGGCCAGCCCTCCATGCTTTCCACTACGATTTCAGCGACGATCTCCTGACCGTCGGCGCGCGGTTCTGAGTAGAGCTTGATCGCCATCGCCTCGGAGCCGATAAGAGCGGGAAGCCATAGGGAGAATCGTTGCCATGAGAGCACTTATCCAGCGCGTTTCATCTGCGCGTGTCACCGTCGACGAAACGGTGACGGGGGAAATCGGCAATGGTCTGTTGGTCTTCGTTTGTGCGATGAAGGGTGACTCTGAAAAGGAAAGCGAATGGCTGGCGCGCAAGATTGTCAACCTGCGCATCTTCAGGGACGATGCGGATCGCATGAACCGTTCGCTTGTCGATGTCGGCGGCTCAGCTCTCATCGTCAGCCAGTTCACATTGGCCGCCGAGACGAAAGGAAACCGGCCGGGCTTTTCTACGGCAGCGCCGCCGGAGGAGGGCAAACGCCTATATGAGACTTTCTCTGCCAATTTCTCGGCCCTTGGCGTTGCCGTTGCGAATGGCGTCTTCGGTGCGGACATGCGGGTGGAATTGGCCAACGACGGTCCAGTTACGATCTGGCTGGACACGACGTCCGGCTAACCGCTTCAGGGTCGCATATTAAGCGGAACGAGCTTGAGGCGATGATCACCTATACTCGCGATCGGATCGCCTGGATGAATGACTGTCGGGCCGGGTCAGAGCCCAGGTTGAATAGCATCGACATGCGATCGGAGGTGCCGGGCTTTGAGTTGAATTACTACGAGCGTCGGTGCCCTTTGTTTGCGTCCACCCGCACGGCCGACGGCGCGATCCCTTCCACAAGGTCTGTGCTGAAAAGGTCGCGTCATCTATCGAACGGAACTGCCAAGCTGGCGCCGAGTACGTCAGCTCCGGCTCCTGGCGAGAATTCCTGCGAGCACTGTAATCTCACGTTCGAGCACTTCGGGCGTTATGCCGACGAACCGTCCTTCAAGGCTGAGAGAGATCACGCCATGAACGGCCGCGAAGAACGTCCGGGCACGAATTGCCACGTCTTGGCGAGAAGCATCAGGCATATGTCGCGCGAGTGGTGCTGCGATGAGCCCGATCAGGAAAGCGTGTTCGGCAAGGTGCCACTCCGGAACGGAGACGCCCTCCGGCATCCTATGTTCGAAAAGGGCGGACCACAGGTTTCGCTCTGCTAGCGCGAAGCGCAGGTATGCCAGAGACAGGCTGAGGAAAGTCTCCTCAATGGCCGCTGATGGCGAAATCGCGGTGTTGAGGGTGTTCTCCAACTGTTTCAGCGTCCCCGAGTTGACGTGGAGAATCAGCCCGTCGAGATCATCGAAGACCGTGTAAAGACCACCGAGCGCCGCGCCGGCGCGTTCGGCGATATCCCGCGCGCGCAGGTTCTTCAGCCCTTGTTCGCGAATGAGCTCCGTGCAGGCGACTATCAGCCTTGCCTTCAGGTCTTCCTTCTTCGTTTGACGCTTTCCGACCACCGGTAACCTCATTTTTGAACGTTGTTCATTTTTAACTTGAACATCGTTCATCTTTGTGACAAAAGATTATTGAACATTGTTCATACATGGAGGTGAGGAAATGTTCAAACAAATCGCAACGCTGATACGAGGTCGCGCCCACGAGGCGGAGGAGGCCTTCGGCGATCGGCATGCGCTACCGATACTTGCGCAGCAGATCCGTGATGCCGCGCGCGGCGTCGAAAGCGCACGTCGGGCGGTCGCTCTGGCGATCGCGCAAAATCGCCTGGAAAAAGAAAATGCCGAGAGGCTCTCTGCCCGCATCGATGATCTCGAAGCGCGCGCTATCGCAGCCCTTGAAAAGGGGCGAGAGGATCTGGCTACCGAGGCTGCAGCCTCGATTGCTCGGCTGGAAACCGAACTGCAGAACGCACGTCAGGTTCAGGCGGAATTTACAGATGGAATAGATCGGTTGAGGCAAGCGGTGCGGCAGAGCGAAACGCGCCTGGCTGCGCTGCGCCGCGGCGAGCGCCTGGCCGAGGCACGTGACCGGACGCGGCGCCTTTCCCGAGACGTGCCTGGCAACGATCTGGCTACGCTCAGCGATGCCGAGGCAACACTTGCGCGGCTCGAAACGCGCCAGCGCGAGGCTGAGTTGACGGCCGAGGCGCTAGTTGAGCTGGAAGACCGGCCTGATCCGACCGCGCTTGCAGAGAAACTGGCCGCTGCCGGTTGCGGCCGCCCGCTCGTAACGAGCGCTGAAGACGTGCTCGAGCGTCTGCGTGCCAAGGCAAACCCTACTCTTTGAACCCACTATCTCTCAAAGGTAAACGACGATGAACGACAGTCTGATGAAACACTCCCCGGCCTGGACCTCCTTCTCCTATGTGAGCTTCGGCGTGGCCGCCTTCATGGTGGTGATCGGCCTTTACATGATGCCGATCGATCTCTGGGGAAAGGGCTATCTCGCCATGGGCATCCTGATGCTCCTGCAGACGGCGGTAAACGTCACCAAGACGCTGCGCGACAATCTGGAAGCTGAAAAGCTCATCCGCAGGATCGATGATGCAAAGACCGAGAAGCTGCTGCTCGGCATCAAGGCCGACGACGTTTAATTCATCGTTAGCCCTGTCGCCACAAAGCACAACCTGTGAACGAGAGTGAAACGACTTTCATCTAGAACGCTCAAAAAAAAGGGGAGACGTTCCGTGAAAAACAATCTCATGACTTCTCGGCGGTTTGCGCCACTCTTCTGGACGCAGTTCCTGTCGGCGTTCAACGATAATTTCCTCAAGAACACGCTCGTCTTCCTCATCCTCGCCACCGTGGCGGCAAATGATGCCGGATCGCTCGTTACGCTGGCCGGCGCCGTCTTCATGGCGCCGTTCCTGCTCTTTTCCGCACTCGGCGGCCAACTTGCCGACAAGTTCGACAAGGCGGTCGTCGCCGAGAGGCTGAAGCGGTGGGAGCTCGCTGCCGCAGCCGTTGCGGTCGTCGGTATTGCGTTCTCATCCATTGCCGTTCTGCTGGTTGCGCTCTTCCTGTTCGGTGCCATCTCCGCGCTCTTTGGGCCTGTCAAATACGGCATCCTGCCGGACCACCTGGAGCGCAAGGAACTGCCGCGCGCGAACGCCTGGATCGAGGGGGCGACGTTCATCGCCATCCTCGGCGGCACAGTCGTCGCAGGGCTTGCCGCGGCCGATGGCGTCGATCCCTGGCTGTTTGGCCCCATGATGCTCGGCCTCGCGCTCGCCTGCTGGCTTTCCAGCCGCTACATTCCTCGCCTGGGCGCCAAGGCGCCGGACCTTGTCGTCGATCGCAACGTCCTCCGTTCCACGGGGCGGCTCCTCGCTTCACTGCGCAGCGACAAACGGCTCTGGCGCACCGCGCTGATGGCGGCGTGGTTCTGGCTGGTGGGCGCGATCGTACTGTCGTTGCTGCCGCCCATGGTGAAGAACTATCTCGGCGGCGACGAGACTGTGATCACTGCCTATCTCGCCGTCTTCGCCGTGGCGATCGGCGTTGGCTCGGCAATCGCCGCCTGGATGTCCGCAGGACGTATCGTGCTCCTGCCGGCACCGCTCGGCACCCTGATCATGGCGCTGTTCGGCCTCGATCTCGCCTGGTGCGTCGGACATGCCGGTGCGGCCGCAGCGGCCGAGACGCTCTCCGCCTTTTTCGCCGGTCCCTACACTCTGCGCATCGCCATCGATCTGGCCGGCATGGCCATCGCCGGCGCCTTCCTGGCCGTACCCACGCTTGCGGCCCTTCAGGCCTGGGCGCAAGAGGACGAACGATCGCGTGTCATCGGCGCGTCGAATGTATTGTCCGCGGCCTTCATCACCGCCGGCGGCGGCCTTGTCGCCGTCCTGCAGGCGTCCGGCGTGTCGACAGCGGTACTTTTCGCCGGCCTTGCGCTCGCCAATGCCGTGGCGGCCTGGGTCATGCTGCGCACGTTGCCGACCAATGCTTTCCGTGATTTCGTATCCATCCTCTTCCGCGCCTTCCTTCGGCTGGAAGTGGAGGGCCTCGACAATCTGAAAAAGGCGGGGCGTGCGCCGATCATCGCGCTCAACCATGTTTCCTTTCTCGATGGCGCACTGGCCCTGGCGCTGACGGACGAGGAACCGACCTTCGCGGTCGACTACACCATCGCCAAGGCGTGGTGGGTGAAACCGTTCCTGAAGATGTGCAACTTCCTGCCGTTGGATCCTTCGAAGCCGATGGCAACGCGTACGCTCATCAAGACGGTCAACAATGGTGAGCCGCTCGTGATCTTCCCCGAGGGCCGCATCACGGTCACCGGCGCGCTGATGAAGGTCTATGACGGCGCCGCGATGGTGGCCGACAAGACCGGCTCCATGGTCGTACCGGTTCGTATCGACGGGCTGGAGAAGAGCTACTTCTCGCGCCTCAGTTCCTTGCACGTTCGCCGCCGCCTGTTTCCGAAGGTGAAGGTCACCATTCTAGAGCCCGTTCGCCTCTCTGTTCCGGAAGAGCTGAAAGGTCGCAAGCGCCGCATGGCCGCGGGTGCTGCTCTCTACCAGGTCATGTCGATGTTGATGTTCCGCACCACGGATACCAACACCACCGTGCTCGAAAAGGTGATCAAGACGGCCAAGGAGCGCGGATTCAACCGGCTCGCTGTGCAGGACCCGGTCACCGGTTCCCTGTCGTATGGCAAGCTGCTGACGGGCGCGGCCGTGATTGGCGCGAAGTTCAAGTCGCTCTTCCCGGCTGAGAAGGCGCTCGGCGTTCTCTTGCCCAACGCCAACGGTGCGGTCGCAACCATCCTCGGCGTGATGTCCGCCGGCAAGGTGCCGGCAATGCTCAATTTCACGGCGGGCGCGGCCAACATCATTTCGGCCTGCAAGGCGGCGCAGGTCCGCTACGTGCTGACGTCGCGTGCCTTCGTCACCCAGGCGAAACTTGGCCCCGTCGTCGAGGAGTTGGCGAAGACGGTGGAAATTATCTGGCTCGATGATCTGCGCCAGACGATCGGCCTTGCCGACAAGCTGCGCGGTCTCCTGCAGAAGGCACGTCCGCTTGTTCGACGCACAGCCGACGATCCGGCAGTCATACTCTATACCTCCGGTTCGGAAGGAACGCCGAAGGGCGTGGTGCTGACACACCGCAACATCCTCTCCAATGCGGCTCAAGCCGCGTCCCGCATCGATTTCCACTCGGGCGACAAGGTGTTCAACATCCTGCCGGTGTTCCATTCCTTCGGGCTCACCGCTGGTACTGTGCTGCCGCTCATCTCCGGCGTCCCCGTCTATTTCTATCCGTCGCCGTTGCACTACCGGATCATTCCGGAACTGATCTACGCCTCCAACGCAACGATCATCTTCGGGACCGACACCTTCCTGAACGGTTATGCACGGACGGCTCATCCCTATGACTTCCGGTCGATCCGCTATTGCTTCGCCGGCGCCGAACCGGTCAGGGCGGCTACCCGTGCGCTCTACATGGAGAAGTTCGGCGTCCGCATCCTCGAAGGCTACGGTGTGACCGAGGCGGCGCCAGTGATTGCGCTGAACACGCCAATGTTCAACAAGGCCGGTAGCGTCGGCAAGATCATGCCGGGCATGGAGTATAGGCTCGATGCCGTGCCGGGTGTCGTGGAGGGCGGAAGGCTTTTCATCCGCGGCGCCAACGTCATGGCCGGATATCTCCGCGTAGAAGCGCCCGGCGTAATCGAGCCGACGCCGGACGGCTGGCATGACACCGGCGACATCGTCACTGTCGATGAAGATGGTTTCATCGTCATCCGGGGTCGGGCCAAACGATTTGCCAAGATCGGCGGCGAGATGGTTTCGCTTGGCGCTGTGGAGGCGCTGGCGGGAGAGCTGTGGCCGGGTCAGTTGACGGTTGTCGCGTCGCTGCCTGATGCCAAAAAAGGCGAGCGCCTGGTCATGCTCACTGACGCTCCGGGTGCGACACGCGCCGCATTCCTTCGCTTCGCCAAGGAAAAGGGGGCGATGGACATGATGGTTCCCTCGGATGTGAGGGTGGGAGCCGTGCCTGTGCTTGGAACCGGAAAGGTGGACTTCGTCAGTGCTCAGAAACTTCTCGCCGAGACTGCAAGGACCGAGGACGCCGCCTGATATGGAAAAGGGAGCCGGCTTCAGTCCGGCTTTCCGTCCAGCACGAGAGCATGGGCCGGAAGGCGATACTTCGGAACGGTCGACGGCGCCGGCCCCACGCGCAGGACATTGATCAGCCGGTGGCCGGGTGGCAACGGGAAGCGCTGCCGCATCGCCTCTGCAGCGGACGGTAGATCAGCCAGCACCGCCATCGGCCAACCGGCGAAGCCGAGACGCGTGAAACCCAGCCAGAAACGATAGAAGGCTTGTCCGGAGACGATTGGGCTCTCGTCTTCCGGCCGATGGAACAGGAGGCAAGCCGCGGCGGTTATCGTCTTTCCCGCTTCGGCGACGAGACTTTTGCCGAGGCCCAGCCGATCGGCAATGTCGAAAAGTGGTGAAGCGAGCACATGCTCCGCCAGTGCGCCTTCCAGCCGCCCCATCTGCAGCGCGGCAATATTGAGCCCATCGAAGGCATAGGCCGGATGGGTTGGGGAAAACCGCATCCACGCCACGAGTTCATTGCGGAACGATCTATCGCGCATGATCGACAGACTTGCGCGGTCGTTAAGTGCGGCAATGAAGGCGAGATTCTCGTGGCCGCTGGCGAGCTTTACATCAGCCGTCTCAGCCACCCAGTGCTCGAGCCTTTCGATCTGTTCGGGCGCCGCGGGCAAGAAGCGGGCACGCCATGTGAAGCGCTTGGTGCCCCAGCCGGCAAGCTCCGTGGGCATCGCCGCGCGCGCAAGGGTCAGCCGCGCGGCCAATCGGTAGTCGGGCCTCCAGTCGAGAATGTTATCGCCCCAGAGATCTTCGATGGCCACACCGATCCCGCGCGCGGCGAGCGCCATCACCATGCCCTCGAGCGCCGCTCCACAGGAGAGCCCCATATCGCGACCGGTCGGATCGCCGATGCCGAGGTGCCGGGAGAGGTCGGCAGCAAGCAGAATGCATCCGTCTTCGTCCAGTATCCAGCGGGCCGGCTGGGTATTGTGGACGGAGGGGGCGAGATTGGCCTCAGCCGCCAGATCGACGAGCATGGCGGTGTCAATGCGGCTCATAATGTCTTTCCGAAGAGATGCAGACGATGCAGGGGCCTTGCGCCGGCTTTTTCCACCTGCCTCAGGCTGGCCGCATTGACGTCCGCGATCCAGGTGCCGCCGGCAGTCTCGTAGCCGGCGCGGCGCATTTCTTTGAGCACATGGGCAAGAAGGAGCGGATTGAGGCCGCGCCCCTGATGCTCCGGTTTCACACCCTGGAATATGATCACGGCACGGCGGCGCTTGAGGCGGTGCTTGAGCAGATGCCAGGGCGCACTCAACCCGAGCCGCGAGCCCATCGCCTTCAGCATCGGATTGACGTCGGGTATGGCAATCACCGCACCGGCTGGCGCGCCGTCTTTCTCCGCGACCGCCGAGATGCGTGGATCCATGATCCACTTCATCTCCTTTGCCTGAAAGTCGTATTCCGCACGGCTGACGGGCACGAACATCGGATTGTCGGCGAAGCTCTCGTTGAGGATCAGCCGGGAATCCTCCAATCTCCGTTCGAGCGTTGCCCGCCGGATCGGTGAAAAACGGAAGCCGTCGTCGAAAAGCGCGCGCATTTGCGCACTGGCGAGCAGACCGTCGACTGCCACAGTGCGGACGTCGATTTCGAAGGTGGTCATCGGGAAGCATGGGGCGTATCCCCGGCGTTCCAGCAGGCGGGGCAGATGCGGTGGCCCCCAGATCTGATCCGTATAGGGCGCGTTCTCGAAACCGCCGGTCATGATGCCGACTTGCTGCATGGCAGTCAGGTTGAAGTTTCCGAGGATTTCCCCAAAGCCCTTCGCGCGCGCCCAATCCTCTGCCCGCTCCAACAGGGCGGCCGCGACGCGCTCGTCGTCGGCACAGTCGAAGTAGCCGAAATAGCAGCGATCGAGGCCAAACTTCGCGTTCGATGCGCGGTGCACGTGGGCTGTTATGCGCCCGCGCACGGCGCCGCCTTCATGGGCCGTGAAGATGGCGAAGTCTTCTGCCGTATCGAAGAGAGGGTTCTTTTCAGCTGAAAGGAAACGCCTGACGTCGCTGAACATCGGCGAGACATAGGGCGTGCGTGCACCGTAGATCTGAAGGGGCGCAGTGAAGAAGGCGTCGATATCCCCCTCGCGGATCTCAATCATGGAGCGGGTTCCTCTCGGAGATCAGCATGGCCATGCGCTGGACGACCTTCAACTCTGTCTCCGCACCCGGCGTGGCAGTGACGGAGGGCATGTTGAGCGCAATGAGCCGGAACGGCCGGTTCGACACCAGCATGACATGGGTGGCCTCGTATTTTTCGAGCAGCCAGGCAAGCTGCTCGGCATCCGATTGGGAAAGGCTGCCCGTTTCGGTAGTGCGCATCAACGGCCGGGCAGCAAAGAGCGCCTTGATCACCGGCAAGTCGAGGTCTGAAAGTTCATTCTCGCCAAGCAAAAGTGCGCCATCCACCAACGGATGGTTCTGTAATTCCTTGAGGAAGCCGAGCGTGTCGTCGATGCGGTCCTCGGCCAGATGCCGGATCAGGCTCTGCCGCCTTTGCTCCGTGCGAAGGCTTAGGCTGTCTTTCCAGATCACGCCAAGCAAGGCGGCGCTGAGGATGACGCTGGCCGCTCGCACCAGCGCTGCCGGTTCGAGCCCGTTTTCGAAGCCGACGACAAGGGCTGCGAGCAGAGCGACCGAAAGCAGGATGGCGAAGGAAACGACCGTGTCACGATGCCCCGCGGCGCGCTGGCCAAGGCTGATCAGCAGCCAGCACAGGAACAGGATCGCGACCCCGCCGAGCCGCACCGGCTGGTCGATGTAGGCCGAGCGGAAATCGGTGACGAGGAGTGGCAGGATCAGAAGCAGCGAGAGGGCCATGCGGTCAACCGCCTGGTTCTCCGCCTTTGACAGGCTCGCCCGGTCGCGCGTTACCGTCATATGCCCGGCGAGAGCGAAGGTGACGAGTTGATAGACGAACAGCAGCGCGACACGCCAGGGCTCGGCGATCGACGCCGGAAGGAAGGCGAGCGCGAAGAAGGTGGCCGCGCCGCCGGCTGCGATCCATTTCGTCGTCCTCGGTGCATGGCGGCGCAACAGACCCTCGGCGAGGAGAACTGTCGAGAGCGGAACGAGGCCCGCAGTTATGATCGTTGCGGCTTTGAAGATGAAGAGGTCCGTCCACCAGGCCAGCACCCGGCTCGCCATCAATGCCGCCAGCACCTGCAATCCAAAGAGGAAGCGGCGGTTCAGCGGGCTTTCCGTATCGAAGCTACGGATGGTGCCGATCAGCACAAGGAGGCCGCCAAGCGCCGCCAGCGAAACGAAACTATCGGCAACGAGCGGCGTGTTCATGGCGCTGCCGGAGCCGCAAGGCGCTTGAGGTAGCGACGTACCAGCGGACGCAGCAGCGCAGCGACGATTGCATTGCGGGGCCGTTCGATGCGCCCGGCATGGAGGTTGAAGAACCAGCCGCGGCAATCGGCGGACTGTGGACGGCCGAGGACCACGTGGATCGCCTCGTAGGCCATCAATGTGCCGGTGGAGATCACCATTGGCGCGAAGGACATGCGACTTCGGGTGCCGGCAATCACTTCGCCGGCGAGCGAAAGATCGACATGGTGGCGTGACGACGAATGGACCATCACGTATTCCGCCTCGCGCAGGAAAGCTTCCGACCGCTGGTCGGCCGTCAGTGCGTTCCAGGCGGTTCCGGCAGTCGGATAACCGAGCCGCTCTTCCGGCATCGGATCTTGCGGTCGCGTCACGTACACGGAGGGCAAAGGAGACGCATAGGCGTCGATCACCGTCCGGCCGAGGTTTCGCGAGACGCGATAGAGCAGGAGGCTGGCGCCGAGATCGTCCGTCCCGTTGATGACGACGTCCGCGTCGGCAATGAGCGTCTCGGCATGATCGGTCCAATCCGGGCCGAAGACGGTCACGTCCAAGTCGGGATTGATCTTTAAGCAGAGGTCTCGGGTCGCTTCTGCCTTGGGGGTGCCAATAGTGTCGGCAAAACAGAAGACCTGGCGATTGAGATTCGACAGCTCGAAGCGGTCGATATCGGCGAGGATGAGACGACCGATGCCGGCCCGCGCCAGCGCCTGGATGCAGGCGCCGCCCATACCGCCGGTTCCGCAGACGAAGACGGTCGCCAGTCTCAAGCGTCGTTGCTCCGCCTCCGTGACGAAGCCGATGTTGCGCGTGGTGAAGGCCTCATAGGAGAAGACGCTGCTCATTGGTTTGAAGGCCTCAATATGCTCCACTGCCGACGGCTGTCCGCCCAATGCAAGACCGGTAGAGCCAGCCTTTGGACGAGGATGACGAAACTTGCGACGGCAAGACGACCGAGCGCGTTGCGCGGCACGCTTTCCATGAGGTAACGCTGCGCCGCGTTGAGGTCGAGCTGTCCGATTTGAAGCAGGTCGTCGCCGCGATCGTAGTCGAGTTCGGCCGCGCAGAAATCGTTGTACTCAGCCTTGCGGTGCTTCGGCGCCGCCTCGAAGGTCTTTTTCAGGTTGTCGGAACCGCCCGTATAGGCGTTGGTGATCACGAAGCGATCGGCGTCGAAACCGGCATCAGGACCGACGCCGAAGACATGCCGATGGGAGCCCATGATCGCCGTGGCGATCAGTTGCTGATGCAACGATCGGCGCGCGCCGCGCGTGGGCGCAGGGAAGACGCCACTGAAGGTCTCGGCCACCATGCCGGCAACGGCCGGCACCTGGGTGACATTTGAAATCCAGAGCGGACGAAGCTGGTTGCGCAGGAAAAGAAGAAAGCAGGTGAGACCGTAGAGCACCCAGGAAAGCCCCTGGCTGCGAACTGCGGGATCGATCATCACCAGCCCCAGGTGGAGAACGTCGACGGGTTTGCCCGAGAGAGAGACCTGGATGACCGGCAAGGCGTTGAAGGCGACCGGCTCGCCGTCGGAAACCCGATAGACGACCGTCACGATCGTTCGGGCGAGGGCGTCTTCACGCTCGGAGAAGACGCCGTAGTCCAGCTCTCCATCGGCAACCGATCGCTGCGCGACCTTTCGCAGATCGTGCCGCAGTCTGGCGACTTCCCGCTCGCTCATCCACAGCCCGGGAGCTTCCACGATCCTCGCGCGGAAATCTGGTGAAGTCTTGAATGAGAGGTCGAGGCGCTTCTTCAGCACGACCGATATCAGATTGTACAATGGCCCGGCCCGGCAGCTTCAATTCTAGAATGGAGGTTTGTGCAAGCTTGGGTCGCATCTTCGCGGGAGAGAGCAAACATTTGGTTTAATTTTTGCCTGAGAGCAAGCGCCAACGGTTTGGTGTCAGGCAGTGATGCCGTGATTGTCCTCGCCGACGCCTCTTTTTCTCACAAGAAGCGCAGATCGTCATAAGACAAGCGCCGTGCGTTCAGATGAACGCACAAAAGTACGCTCCAGCACTTTGATTCTAGGGTATCTTTTCGCTTCTAGTTATTCCACTTGAAAGCGGGAGCTCTAGTCGAGCATGACCATATGAGCGGTCAGTTGTTCCTCGAAGAATTTCGAGAACGTCGCGATGCGCGGCGGTAGGGCCTGGTACGGCGGATAGTAGAGTGTCAACCAAAGGTCTGGTGGCGACCAGCCACGCAGAACATGGACGAGCCGTCCGCTGCGAATATGCTCGGCGATATGAAATCCCGGCAGCATCGCCACGCCCGCGCCGTCTGCGGCCATGTCGGCAAGTACCTCGCCATTGTTGGCGCTGAATGCCCTTCCGGCGACGATGGTGATGCTCGAGCCTCCGTCCGAAAGCAGCCAGTTCTCCCGTCGGCTTTCGCCGCTATAGGCGAGACAATCGTCCGGGGTCAGCTCGCTCGGGTGTTGCATCTCAGCGAACCTGCTGCCTGGTGCGGCCACCAATATCCTCGGCACCACCTTGATCTTGCGCCATATCGTGAACTTGTCCGACGGCGCCGACGAGATGCGGATCGCGAGATCGTAGTCGTCGTCAACGATATCGACCAAGCCGTCCGACAGCGAGATCTCGAAGCACATTTTCGGGTAGAGCTCCCGGAAGCCGGAGAGGATCGGCGGCAGCACCGTCTTGCCGAGCCAAGTCGGCGCGCTGATCCTTAAGCGTCCCTGGTCAGCCTTGTGGGCATTCTTGACGTCGCGCCGCGCGTTTTCGAGCGTTTCGACCGCCGGCTGGATCTGGGCGGCAAAAACGGCGCCGTCCGTCGTCAGCGATACCTGGCGGGTCGTGCGAACAAACAACTGGACCCCGAGATCATCTTCAAGCGCGGCAATGGCCCGCGTGACGGCAGCGGGCGTCATATCGAGCTCGCGGGCAACCTGAGCGAAGTTGCGCTTCTCGGCGGCCATCAGGAAGATTTTCAGGGCTTTATGATCGTTCATCTCTATTGTTTCAAAAATCGCAACTCACTCGAAAGAAATATTGCAATTCTGCGACCTAATCAACCCGAGTACATCTCTTCGCATAGACGGACAAGTCAACGAAGAAAGGCACGGGCCATGATCAAGGATATCAAGGGACTGCATCACGTCACCTCCATGGCGTCGGATGCGCAGCAGAACAACAGGTTTTTCACCGACACGCTCGGCCTTCGCCGCGTGAAGAAGACAGTGAATTTCGATGATCCGAGTGTGTATCACCTTTATTATGGCGATGAGAACGGTACGCCTGGTACCGTCATGACGTACTTTCCGTTCCCGCACATGATGATCGGGCGGCCGGGCGTCGGCGAAGTCGGCGAAACCCAGTTCTCCATTCCAAAGGGGGCGCTGGCCTTTTGGAAAGACCGTCTCATTGCGCAAGGTGTGGGTGGTATTCAGACCGATACGGTCTTCGGCGCCAATCGCCTGCGTTTCACGGGCCCCGATGGTGACGGCCTCGCCCTGGTCGAAGCGGCCGACGACGTCCGCGCCCCCTGGCTTGCCGAGGGCATTTCCGAGGCCAACGCCATCCGCGGCTTCAGCGGTGCCCGCTTCAACCTTCACGACACTGCGGCGACCGAAGAACTCCTCCGTTTCATGGGCTATGAGCGTTCTGAAATCGAAGGGGACGTCACGCGGTTCATCATTCCCGGCGGCAACGGTGCAGACACGATCGACTTGGCGGCGCTCCCGAAGACACCGTTTGCCCGCCAGGGGGCAGGTTCGGTCCATCACATCGCCTTTGCGGTCGAGAACCGTGAAAAGCAGCTCGAAGTTCGCAAGGTATTGATGGACACCGGCTACCAGGTAACCCCCGTCATCGATCGCGACTATTTCTGGGCGATCTACTTCCGGACACCGGGCGGGATCCTGTTCGAGATCGCAACGAACGAACCCGGCTTCGACCGCGACGAGGATACCGCTCATCTCGGCGAGGCGCTGAAGCTGCCGAACCGATACGAGCCTTTCCGCAACAAGATCGAGGCAAATCTGGCTCCGCTTGCTGCATGAGGTCAGCGCCTGACCGGCGCCACCCGCAAGCAGCGCGTCCACCCTGGAAAACGCATCGGATACGATAGGCAAAGCCACTCTGGGCCGACCCGCTCGGAGTGGCAGCTACACCAATCAAGGATCACCGTCATGAAACTCTATCTCCTGTCACTCGGCGCCGGACTGCTCGTCGGCATTGTCTATAGCCTCCTCAATGTCCGCTCGCCGGCACCGCCGGTTATCGCCCTGGTCGGTCTTCTTGGAATTCTCGTCGGCGAACAGATCGTTCCTTTTGCCAAAACTCTGTGGGGCAAGGAGCCGGCGGTGATTTCCTGGATCAACCAGATCAAACCCCACATGTTCGGTCACATGCCGAAGGGAGAAAACCGGAGCGATGTCGCTGCGGCCCAGCGGGTTCGGATCAAGTCTGATAGCTGAGCCCGCGCCGAAAGCCTTTCCGCGTCCAGCACGAGCCCAATCGAAATGGCAGAGCCGGAACGGCAAGTTCTGAAGCCCCTTCGATACCGAGAGATTGCAACCTCGCTGCCAAACGGCGAAACATTGGCAGGGCCGATCCGACAGGCCCTGTCGACCTCTGGAGAACGATCATGAGCGGAACCAGGCTTTTCTCGCCCTTCGAAATGGGATCGCTTAATCTGCGAAACCGCATCGTCATCGCGCCAATGTGCCAATATTCGGCCACGGACGGGCAGATGACCGACTGGCATCTTATTCATCTCGGTAATCTGGCCATGTCGGGTGCGGCTGTGCTCACCATCGAGGCGACCGCAGTCCTGCCTGAGGGCCGTATTTCCTATGGCGATGTCGGGCTTTATTCGGATGCCTGCGAGCGCGCGATGGGCCGGGTTCTGGACGGGGTGCGTCGGTGGTCCGACATGCCCATCGCCATTCAGCTCGGCCATGCCGGACGGAAAGCTTCCAGCGAAGTCCCATGGAAAGGCGGCCGCCAGATCAACCCGAAGGACGAAGGCGGCTGGAAAACCGTCGCACCGAGCCCTGTCCCGTTCCACGATGACTATGACCATCCGGTTGCGCTCGATCGCGCCGGCCTTGCGCAGGTCCGCTCGGCCTTCGCCGACGCCGCCCGTCGCGCCGCCGCTCTCGGGCTGGACGCTGTCCAGATTCATGGAGCTCACGGCTATCTCCTGCATCAGTTCCTGTCGCCCCTCTCCAACCGTCGCACGGACGACTATGGTGGAACGCTGGAAAACCGCATGCGCTTCCCCCTTGAAGTCTTCGAGGCCGTTCGCGCGGCATTTCCGGCGGACCGGCCGGTGACGATGCGGGTCTCGGCGACCGACTGGGCCCAGAACGGCTGGGATATCGAGCAAACCATTACCTTTTGCCAGGCGCTTGAAGCACGTGGCTGCTCGGCTATTCATGTCTCGTCGGGCGGCCTTGCATCCCACCAGCAAATTGCGATCGGCCCAAGCTATCAGGTACCCTTTGCGCGCGCCGTCAAAGAGAATGTGGCGATACCAGTCATCGCCGTCGGCCTCATTACCGAGTTCGAACAGGCCGAAGCAATCCTGACGACGGGTGATGCCGACCTCATCGCGATTGCCCGCGCCATTCTCTACGATCCCCGCTGGCCCTGGCATGCCGCCGCGCATTTCGGCGAGCGGGTGTGGGCGCCCGATCAGTATCTGCGATCGCAACCCCGACAACTCCGTCATCTCTTCGACCGCTAAAGCCTGTCGCGCAAAAGTGCGCAGCGGTTTTGCGACAACGACATGCGAAACATCAAAAACTTAGAGCGCAAGGAGCGAATCTGAAAGATCGCGACGCGCTTTAGGCAGACGTAAGAACCGGCGCCCCCGCCATACCGATGTCGGATCGCGCCCTGGTTCATTCCGGCGCAGAAAGAAGACCGTCTCCTGCGGCAGGAGACGGTCTCAGCGGCCCGGGGCGGCCCGGGGGTTTCGAAAGGTAGACCTGCGCGGTGCGCCACGTAACTACACTTAGGTATCGGTGCGCCTGGACAAGAAGCTTGTTTTGTCCGGCGAAAACGGCGGGAGCGCAAACGGATCGTCGCCTCCTATCCATCAGTTTCTGCAACAGGCCGTTTGAAGCCCGGCCGGAGAAGGGAAAGCGTCCCATGAACCAATCCGAAAACAATGTGGTTATCGAGCGCCCGGAGCTGCACCGCTTCGAACTGGCGGTCGACGGGGGCATCGCCGCCGTCTACTACCGTCAGGAGGATGGGCGCCTAGTGTTGATCCATACGGAGGTTCCTGAGGAATTGTCCGGCCGCGGGATCGGGTCGCGGCTGGTGACCGGCGTTTTCGACCTCGTGAGAGCGAGCCACCGGAAAGTCGTCATCCGTTGCCCGTTCGTGGCCGCCTGGTACGCTCGCCATCTGGACTATGGCGACGTCGTCGACGGTTGACCGGCGCGACCGACCGTCAAAGCTTGGCGTCACCGCGCGCCGCATCAAGGCCGACGGGTCCGCCGCCTGCGGCAGCGAGGTAGAGGAACACGAAACAGAAGATGATGGCGGCCGTACCGCCGTTCTGAGCCGGATAGAAACCCTGCGGCGCATGGCGCAGGAAATAGGCCGACGCCATGAGGCCGGAAAGAATGAAGGCGGAAAGCCGGCTCTTGAAGCCGACCAGCAGCGTGAAGCCGAGGACGAGTTCGAACAATCCGGCAATCCAGGGCAAGGAGCCGACGGGCGGTCCGCCGCCGTCACTTGCGGGAAAGCCGGTGACCTTCTGCGTTCCGTAGCTGAAGAGGACGAGGGCGGAGACGATGCGCAAAAGGCTGAGCAGATAAGGGGCCAGCTGGTTGGATAAAGCGTGCATGCGTGTTTCCTTTGCAAGCGACCCGGTGAGGTCAATGTGGGCGTGATCTGAAACATTCAAAATAATGACCGGCTTCATGCGAAGCCGGTCTTATTGTGGGTCTGGGGTGTTGCGCGGTGGGCAGATCGCCCCGTTATTTTGCCGGGTTGGGGCCGATCGTCTTGCCGTGGCTGACGCGTTCGTCGCCCTTGTGAACCATGGTGACGGCGTAATCGATGCCCATGCCGTAGGCGCCGGAATGCTCCTTCACCAGCGTGGTGACGGCATTGTAGGTTTCCTTGTGGGCCCAGTCGCGCTGCCATTCGAGCAGGACCTGCTGCCAGGTCACCGGGATGACGC
>Ga0209564_1000459_pt1 | contig 68564 bp, 50 predicted proteins | sample AraplaCol_mMF_r2_FD_184272 | JGI IMG/M metagenome (GOLD analysis project Ga0209564, IMG submission 184272) | Arabidopsis root microbial communities from North Carolina, USA - plate scrape MF_Col_mMF_r2 (SPAdes) (version 3) | ecosystem: Host-associated > Plants > Roots > Endosphere | place: USA...
ACTCCAAGCTTCACTTCAACAAAGGCCTGGTGCTCCTCACGGAGCGCCGCATTATGGCACGCGCACCCGGTGAAACGGTATGGCGAGATTGGACTTATCGTGCCGGGATGTCGCTAAAACTGCACGACCACGCCGGCGTGGGCCACCTGGAGCTGGTGGACGACACGCAGCGTCTCGCCGCATGGCGCTTCACGCTGGGCCAGAACCTGCTGGCGATCCGCCTGTCAGAGAACTTCCCGCGCCTGCTGGAAGCGCACGTGCACGGCAAGCCGCTGCAGAACATCGAACAAAACTCCTGCCCTACCTGCAAGGCGCCGCTGGAAGCCGACCAGGAGGAATGCCCGGTCTGCACCAAGGTCGTTCACACGCCGCCTTCCACCTGGACCCTGTTCCGCCTGTGGCGCTTTGCCAAGCCATACCAATGGCAACTGGCGCTTGGCTTTGCGATGATGCTGCTGTCCACCGGCGCGCACCTGATCCCGCCTTACATCATCATGCCGCTGACGGACAATGTGTTAATTCCATACCAGAACGGCAAGCCTGTCGAACACATGCTGGTGGTGCAGTACATGGCGGCACTGACCGGCGCTGCGGTGCTGGCCTGGATTTTCGGCTGGGCCAAGACCTACGTGCTGGCACTGGTATCCGAACGCATCGGCGCCGACCTGCGCACCACGACCTATGAACACCTGCTGCGCATGTCGCTCGAGTACTTCGGCGGCAAGCGTACCGGCGACCTGATGTCCCGCATCGGCTCCGAATCGGACCGCATCTGCGTCTTCCTGTCGCTGCACCTGCTGGACTTCGCCTCCGACGTCCTGATGATCGTCATGACTGGCCTGATCCTGTTCTCGATCGATCCATGGCTGGCCATCGCTACCCTGCTGCCGCTGCCTTTCATCGCCTGGATGATCCACCTGGTGCGCGACAAGCTGCGCACTGGCTTTGAAAAGATCGACCGTGTGTGGGGCGAAGTGACCAACGTGCTGGCCGACACCATTCCCGGCATCCGCGTGGTGAAGGCCTTTGCGCAGGAAACCCGCGAAGCGTCGCGCTTCCGCACCGCCAACAAACACAACCTGGCCGTCAACGATAAGCTGAATAAAGTGTGGTCGCTGTTCTCGCCGACCGTGTCGTTCCTGACCGAACTGGGCATCCTGGTGATCTACGTGTTCGGCATCTGGATGATCTCGAAGCACAACATCACCGTTGGTGTCCTGAGCTCTTTCGTCCTGTACGCCAACCGCTTCTACGGCAAACTGGATTCCATGAGCCGCATTGTCTCCGTGACCCAGAAATCGGCGTCGGCGGCGAAGCGCATCTTCGACATCCTTGACCACGTATCGAGCGTGCCTGATCCGGCACAGCCGGTGAAGGTCGAGAAGGTGCGCGGCGACATCACCCTGCGCGAAGTCGGTTTCCGTTATGGCAACCGCGCCGTCAACCGCGGCGTGAACCTTGAAATCAAGGCGGGCGAGATGATTGGCCTGGTGGGCCACTCCGGCTCGGGCAAGTCGACCCTGGTCAACCTGATCTGCCGCTTCTACGACGTGGCTGAAGGTGCGATCCTGCTGGATGGCGTCGACATCCGCAACTACGCGGTGTCGGACTACCGCCGCAATATCGGCCTGGTGCTGCAGGAGCCGTTCCTGTTCTTCGGCACCATTGCGGAGAACATCGCCTACGGCAAGCCGGAAGCGACCCGCGAAGAAATCATGAAGGCTGCCCGCGCAGCGCACGCCCACGACTTCATCCTGCGCCTGCCGCAGGGCTACGATTCGATGGTGGGTGAACGCGGCCAAGGCCTGTCAGGTGGTGAACGCCAGCGTATTTCGATTGCGCGCGCACTGCTGATCGATCCGCGCATCCTGATCCTTGACGAAGCGACGGCTTCGGTGGACTCGGAAACCGAGAAGGAAATCCAGAAAGCGCTGGACAACCTGGTCGCAGGCCGTACCACGATTGCTATCGCCCACCGCCTGTCCACGCTTCAGCGCGCGAACCGCCTGGTGGTAATGGATCGCGGCAAGGTGGTCGAAGAAGGCCCGCACGAAGAATTGATGGCCAAGGAAGGCGCCTACTACCGCCTCTACCAGGCGCAGGCACGTAACGTCGATACCGACATGGATGACAAGGCAAAGAGCCGTGAAGATGATTAATTTTACTTTGAGCCGCGACAGCTTCGGCAAGCTGAACCTGATCGACGCCAACGGCGTGTTGCATGAAAACGTATCGCCAGTACGCGCGTTTCCAATCCAGGCGCCGGAAGAAGGCCTGTCGCTGGTGAATACCGACGGCAAGGAAGTGGCCTGGCTGGATCGCATTTCCGACTTGTCGCCGGCACTGGCCGATATCGTGCGCGAAGAACTGGCCGGCCGTGAATTCATGCCGGAGATCAAACGCATCGTGGACGTGGGCAGCTATGCCTGCCCTTCCACCTGGACCGTCGATACCGATCGCGGCGAAACCAGCTTCGTGCTGCGCGGCGAAGAAGATATCCGCCGCATCGGCAGCGTGTCGCTGCTGGTATCGGACAGCCACGGCATTCACTTCCTGATTCGCGACCAGTTCACGCTGGACAAGCACAGCAAGAAGATCCTGGACCGCTTCCTCTAAGAATTTGGCAACTCCAGCGGCGCGCTGAACAGGATTACAGCTTCGCCGCTGATCGTCACCCGCACCGGCGCGCCGCCTTCCACCGCGACGCGCACCTGCACCACCCCATCACGTCGTATTGCGCGCCCCTGGTGGCCATCGAATACGAGCTCCCTGCCATCGTGCGGCATCAGCTTGTGCCGCACCAGGTAGGCTCCCAGCGGTCCGTTCGCATTGCCAGTCACCGGGTCTTCCGGGATGCCGATGGCAGGCGCAAACATCCGCCCTTCCGTCGCGTTGGCGCCCTTCAGCACGAAGGGGAACCAGCCATTGCAGCCTATCTCGCGGCTCAAAACGGCCAGCGCATCCATGTCGGGCTGCAGCCGCTCCAACGCGAAACCGTCCGGCAGCGGAACCATGACTTTGCTGTGGCCCGTCGACACGACCTGCAAGGGCCGATCCGCTGCCAAGCCGTCCACGCCAAGCGCACGGGACACCCGCTCTCGCCAGTCGAAGCCAAGCGAATCGCCAAATTGCGGCTCCCCCTGCTCGATCTCAATGCGCCAGTCGGCGCCAGCGCCCAAAGGGTCGCGCACGGTTCGAATGCGCTGCAGGCCGGCGCCAGTCTTCTGTACGACGCTGCGCTCAACGCGCTCTCCTGCGGCCGCGGCCGAACAGGCAAGCGCGTAGTGCGCGGCGATTGTGGCATGGCCGCAAACCGGCACCTCCACAGTCGGCGTGAAGAAGCGCACATGATAGTCGTGGTCATCTCGCTGCGGATGAAGCACAAAGGCAGTCTCCGAATGCTTCAGTTCACGCGCAATGTCCTGCATCTGCGAGTCGGTCAAGCCGTCCGCCTCAAGCACGACGCCGGCCGGATTACCGCGCAAAGGCGTCCGCGTGAACGCATCAATATGGAAAAGAGTCGGCATACAGGATCCTGTCAGCAAAATTCCAGTCTAATCATCGACAAACTTCGAAACAATCAGCCACGATATTGATACACTCTCCCGCAATCAGGGAGAATCGATGAGCGAACTAGACGACTACGCGACCTTTGTCGCCATTATGGAAACCGGTTCACTAACCGCCGCCGCCCGCCGCACTGGCCGCTCCCTGCAGGCGGTCAGCCGGGCGCTATCCGAACTTGAAACTTCGCTGGGCGCCCTGCTAATCCAGCGCACTACCCGCAAACTGCATGCCACGCCCGCCGGGACAGTCTTCCTCGAGCGCATTCGACCAGCCCTGGCCGACATCGAAGCCGCCCGCGAAGCGGCTCGCAATGAAGGCGACGTCCCCCAAGGCAAGCTCCGGATCGCCGCGCCCACGCTGCTCGGCGCAAACTGGCTGACGCCTGCTGCAGCAGCCTTCATGCAGCGCTGGCCCGGTATCGAAATCGAATTGGCACTGAACGAACGCCATGCCGACCTGGTCGCCGAGGGCATTGACCTAGCCGTGCGCATTGGCGACCTTCCCGACTCCAGCCTGAAAGCCCGCCCGCTCGCCCAAATGCGCCGCGTTTTCTTCGCATCACCGCGTTGGCTGCATCAAAACGGCACGCCGACACACCCCGAGCAACTCGCAACCTTGCCCTGCATCCTGCGCAATACCGGCAAAGACCGCCGCCAATGGCCGGTCCACGTCGGCGGCACGATGCGTCACGTTCCCGTCGCCGGTGCATTCAGTGCCAACGACGCCGCAGCCGCCAACGAGGCCGTAGCCAGCGGGCTAGGAATCGGCATGGCGCCCTTGTGGCAACTGCGCCGCATGCTTGACGAAGGCAGGGTCGAACTTATCCTGCAAGACTTCGAACCTGCCCCGGTCCCGCTGCAGGCGGTCTGGCCCGGCACAGGCAAGCTTGCCCGGCGAACAAGGTTGTTTATCGAGCACCTGGTCCAGATGGCAAGCGCACAACACTGGTAAGAAAATTGACATGGATCATGTGCGCACCTGTTTCCGGGCAGCACAATTGCGGTTCGACACTATTGGAGAACGCCATGGATTCCATCGTCTTCGGCCCCGACCTCGCGCTAGGCATCCCGGTTCTCGACCAGTCGCACCGCATCGTCTTCGATATGCTCGACGCAATGGAAGAGTTGCCCCGCCCTGCCTTCGATGCGGCTTGCCGGGAACTGACCACTGAATTCATTGAGCACCTGCGCGAAGAAAACAGCCTGATGGAACGAATCGGCTATCCCGCAGCACAGGCGCACCGCATCGCACACGGCCACCTGCTCGAAAAGGCCGCGCGCGTCCTGCGCCTGCTGAAAGACGACGAAGAAGCCAGGGCTCGCGAGATCATCCGCTCACTGCCGGACTGGCTGGAAGCCCACATCAACACCATGGACCTTGCCTTGGCAGTTGCAGTATCCCGGCTGGAGTAATAAAGTGCTTGACTTAGAGCGCACTCTAACTTCTACGATCACCCCATGGATTCATTTCTGAGCATTGACGAAGTCGCACAACGCACCGGCCTTACGGCCTACACCCTCCGCTACTACGAGCGCATCGGGCTGATTGCCCCGGTTAATCGTGCAGCGGGTGGCCAGCGGCGTTACGCGGCATCGGACCTTGCCTGGATCGAATTCCTGCTGCGTTTGCGGACGACCCATATGCCGATTGGCAAAATGCAGTCGTTCGCCAAACTTCGCGGCGCTGGGGACTCGACGGTGCCGGAACGGCGCCAGATGCTGGAAGAACATATGCAGGATGTGCTCGCCGAAATCGAGGCGATGCAACAATCGGCCGCATCATTGCGGGAAAAAATCGAGTACTACCGCTCCCTGGAGCAGTCCCTGGCGTCGAATCCAACCACTGATGGAGGACATGCCAATGAACACGGAAAGCCGCTACGAGCGCGGGCTCGCAAAACTGCGTGAAATCGACGGCCAGGCAGGCGAAAAGGTTATCCAAAGCCTTGAAGACATAGCGCCCGATTTCGCGCGCTACGTGATTGAATTTCCTTTCGGGGACATCTATTCGCGCCCCGGCCTTGACCTGAAATCACGCGAGATCGCCGTGGTAGCCGCACTGACTGCAATGGGCAATGCCACGCCACAGCTCAAGGTGCACATCCACGCAGCCCTTAACGTCGGCGTCACCCGCGAAGAGATCGTGGAGACGATCATGCAGATGGCTGTCTATGCCGGCTTCCCCGCCGCCCTCAACGGCTTGATGGCCGCCAAGGAAGTCTTCGCGCAATAAAAAAGGGGCAGCGAGAGCTGCCCCATACACCCCCTACAGGTGAGAAAACCGGATTGCGGTCAGGCGACTGCGAGTTCCTGCGCCATACCGCCGGAAGACATGTTTTCGAGCTTTGCGCGGTCTGTAATCCGCAGATCGCGGTTTTGCAGGACGATCGAGCCATCCTGGCGCAGGCGTGCCAACTGGCGGCTGACGCTTTCCACGGTCAGGCCCAGGTAGCCGCCGATGTCTTCACGCGACATGCGCAGCTGGAAGCTGGTCGAGGAGTAACCGCGCTGGGCGTAGCGGCCGGCGAGGTTCAGCAGGAACATGGCCAGGCGCTGCTCGGCGCGCATATGGCTCAGGAACAGCATTACCGACTGCTCGCGCTGGATTTCGCGGCTCATGGTACGGTGGAATTGCTGCAGCAGGCCCGGGATCTGCATCACCAGCTCCTGCAGGCGGGAGAACGGGATCTCGCAGACTTCGCTGTCTTCCAGCGCGACGGCATTGCATGAATGCTGGCCGTTGCCGATCGCTTCCATGCCCAGCAGGTCGCCGGCCATGTGGAAGCCGCCAATCGTTTGCTCGCCGCGCTGGTTCACCTGCACGGTCTTGAAGTGGCCGAAGCGCACGGCATACAGGCTGTGGAAGCTGTCACCGGTCTTGTACAGCGGCTCATCGCGGTTCACGCGGCGGCGGCGCGAAATGATCTGGTCAAGGCGGGCAACATCTTCGTCGGCCAGGCCCTGTGGCAGGCACAAGCGGTTGAAGCTGCACAGCGAGCATTTCGCTGCGACAGGTGCGCAAGATTTGGTGGCGTTTGCAGGGGTGATTGGAATGACCGGGCTCATGATGCTGCTCCTTGTTTTCGATGGAAGCAGTATCTCCCCTGGCATCATTTCCCGGTATCAAGCATCCTGTGTAGTTGCTGTAGTGGTTCCCCTACAAAAACTCAGATCAGGCCATGCTCAAGCGCGTAGCGCGTCAGCTCCGCATTGCTCGACATGCCCATTTTCTCGAGGATGCGGCTGCGATAAGTTGTCACGGTGTTAGGACTCAGGTGTAGTTTTTCCCCTATGCGCACCAGCGACTCGCCCTGGGCGATCAGCTTGAAAACTTCCAGCTCGCGGTTGGAAAGCTCCTCATGGTCGCCGCTTGGACCGCCGCCCACCAGGGTTGCCAATTTCTCAAGCAGGGCCGGGCTGACGTGCTTGCCGCCGGAAGCAGCCTTGCGTACCGCCTCGATCAGCGTAGCTGTCGGCGCGTCCTTGGTCAGATAGCCGGAGGCCCCCGATTTCAGCGCCCGTACCGCGTAAATCTCTTCCGAATAAGTGCTCAGCACCAGCACCGCCATGCGCGGGTATTCGCTGCGCAGGGACTTCAGCAGGTCCAGGCCATTCTTGCCTGGCATTTTGATATCCACCAGTGCCACGTCGAAGCTGCGTTCCGCCACGCGCTGCATCGCTTCGACAGCATTGCCTGCCTCGCCTTCCACGCTGATGTCGGGCGCGGTGCCCAGCATCAGCCGCACGCCGTTGCGCGCAATTGCGTGGTCGTCGACCAGTAAAACGGTGATCTTGTCACCCATTCTTGTCCTCCAAAGGCAGGCGCAGTTGCAAGGTGGTGCCCTGCCCGGCCTTGCCGCTGATATTCAGTTCGCCGGCAAAGCGGCGCGTGCGTTCATGCATGCCGAACAATCCCCAGGATTCGCGGTCAGACAATCCAGCGCTTTCGATGCCCTTGCCATTGTCTTCCACGCGCAGCACCACATTTTCGCCGTCGGTATCCACGATCACGCGCGCCTCGCTTGCTTCGGCGTGGCGCACCACATTGGTCAGCGCTTCCTGCGCGACGCGGAACAGCATTGTGCTGCGTTCGGCATCCAGTTCCAGCGCCTGCGCTTCCGGAGTGATATTGCAGCTGCAGCGCAGGCCGCTGCGCTGGGCCACCTGCTCGGCATACCATTCGAGCGCGGGCCAGATGCCCAGCTGGTCCAGCACGCTCGGGCGCAGGTCGGTAATCACGCGCCGAACCGTCTCGATGGCGTCCTGCGCCAGCTTGGCCGCATCTTTCAACAACGGGTCGGATTGCTCGCCGCCGCGCTCAATGGCTACCGAAATATAGGCCTTGATACCGGTCAGCAGGCCGCCCAGTTCATCGTGGATTTCCTGCGCGATGCGGGTCCGTTCATGTTCCTTCAGCTTTTCCTGGTAAGCAGCCAGTTCGCGCAGCTCTTTCTGCGATTGGCGCAGCACGCGCTCGGCCAGCTGCTTTTCGTCGATCAGCCGCTGTTCGCGCAGCAGGCGATCGATGGCGCCGGCCAGGAAATCGAGGTAGCGGCCATCGCTGTCCTTCACCAGATAGTCGCGCGCCCCGCGCCGCATAGCTTCCGCCGCCACGGTGGCGCTGTCGGCGCCGGTCAGCATCATGACCGGGATATTGGGCTGGGACTCGCCCCGTTCGGCGGCCAGGCGCGCCAGGAACTCCAGGCCGGTCAGGTCCGGCAGGTGGTAGTCGAGCAGGATGCAATCCGGTTCTTCGCGCAAGGCGATATCCAGGCCTTCTTGTCCGCTTTCGGCTTCCAGCAGCTCGCAATCGAAACCTGGCGCCTGCGCAAAGGCACGGCGGCAGGCGATGCGGTCAACGATATCGTCCTCGACGATCAGGACCCTTACCGTGTTCATGGGAGCTCGCTGATGGTCCAGTACAGGTTAATTGAGCGTACCACTTCCACGAACTGGCGGTAATCGACAGGCTTGGTCATGTACCCGGCCACGCCCAGGTCGAAACTGCGCATCTTGTCCTGCTGCTCTTCCGACGTGGTCAGGACAATGACAGGAATACGGCGCAGCAGCGGGTCCTGCTTGACGTTTTGCAGGAATTCAATGCCGTTCATGATCGGCATGTTCAGGTCCAGCAGGATGATGCAAGGCTGCTCGTTGCCCGGCTCGCGCAGGTATTCCAGCGCAGCCTCGCCGTTTTCGGTCGCCACGACGCGGTTGCCCACGTGGACTTCCTTCAGCGCGCGCAGGATGGTCATTACGTCGACCTGGTCGTCTTCCACCAAGAGGATTGGCTTGCTCGTATTATTCATGCGTTATTCTTTCTATTCTTCGGCAGGGTGAAGTAGAAGGTTGTGCCCTTGCCCAGCTCGGACTCCAGCCACACCCTGCCCTGGTACATTTCTACAATCTTTTTCACCAGCGCCAGGCCGACACCCGTGCTTTCAACGCGGTCGCGCGGGGCCAGCGTCTGGAACAACTGGAAAATCCGTTCAAAATGGCGCTCGGCGATGCCAGGCCCGTTGTCGCGGACGTGGAAGCGCCACTGGCCGCCCTCGTCGGCCCAGCCCACTTCGATCTCGCCCTGCGGCTTGTCCATGTATTTCACCGCATTCGACACCAGGTTGTGGAACAGCTGCTGGATGCGGGTCGGCTCGCCGCTGACGGTCGGCATGCCGGGCATGACGGAAACCTTGATATGCGGCGGCACGGCCAGCAAGTCGATCACCTCCGACACCAACTGGTCAAGCTGGACCGGTACCACGGCTTCCTTGATGCGGCCGACGCGCGAATATTGCAGGATGCCGTCGATCAGGGCGCCCATGCGGTGCACGCGGTTGATCAACAGCCGCATATGCTCCTTGCCTTCTTCGTTGAACTTGTCCGCATAGTCGTGCGCCAGCCAGTCGGCCAGCGAGCCGATGCCGCGCAGCGGTGCTTTCAGGTCGTGCGATACGACGTAGGCAAAGTTGGTCAGTTCTTCGTTGGCGCTGGTCAGCTCCTGCAGCAGTTGCTGCGCCTTTTCTTCGGCGTGCTTGCGCTCCGTGATGTCGCGCACCAGGCCAGTGAACATGCGGCGCCCGCCGAGCCACATTTCGGTGACCGCCAGGTCCATCGGAAAGATGCTGCCGTCGCGGCGCAAGCCCTGCACTTCGCGGCCTTTGCCGATGATGCGTTTCTCGCCGGTGGTCATGTAGTGGTGCAGGTAGCCGTCATGCGCTTCGCGATGCGGCGCCGGCATCAGGATCTTGACGTTACGGCCCCGGACCTCCGATTCCGGGTAGCCGAACATGCGCTCGGCGGCAGGATTCACGCGTTCGATGATGCCGTGTTCGTCGATCGTAATGATCGCGTCCACTGCGGTTTCGAAGATCGCCCGCATGCGGGCTTCGCTTTCCTGCAGCGCGTGTTCGGCCTTCTTACGGGCGCTGATGTCATGGATGGTGGCCATCACCATCGGCTGCGTGCCGTTGTCCTGGAGCGGGGACAGGCTCACTTCGACAGGGAATTCGGTGCCATCCTTGCGGGCTGCGAACAGCTCGAAGCCGGCGCCCATCGCGCGCGGGTGCGGGCGTTCGAAGAAGCTGCCGCGCAGGCCCACATGGCCTTGGCGAAAGCGTTCCGGGATCAACGTTTCCAGCGGCTTGCCAAGCAACTCGCCGGGGGCGTAGCCAAACAGGTTTTCCAGAGCCGGGTTGACCAGTATCAGTTGGCCGTCCTTGTCGATGATCAGCATCGCGTCCGTGGCTGATGCCAGCAGCCATTGCAGGCTGCGTTCCGCAATCGTTGAATGTGTCAAAGCCTGGTCCTGTCGGTGGTCAAATCCTGTCATCCTATGATTGTAGCGTCCAACGCGGCAAGGGGCCAAATGCCCGCCATTGAGAATAACTCAAGCAAACTTGACCTAGGTCAAGCGGCGCTGGTGACGCGGCGCAAGATGCCCGTTAAAGTGGCCCCAAAAGTGGAGACTAGCCATGTTACCTGAAGAAATTGACCGTTGGACTGCCGTCCTGCGCCAGCGGCGCGAGGTGCTGGCCGGCCGCGATTCCGCCGAAGTCGCGGCGATTGATGCCGCCCTGGAGCGTTTGCAGGAAGGGACTTTTGGCCAGTGCCAGCGCTGTGGTGCGGCGATTTCCACCGGCCGGATGCAGGCACAGCCTAGTGCGGCGACCTGCCTGGCCTGCCAGGAGCTCGCCGAACGTCAGCGCTCCTTTATCTCGCTACCGATAGCCTAACGCAGCTTTCCGCGATACGGTGTGCACGCCGGGCCTTCGCTTTCCGCCCCGTTGCAGATATGACGGCGGCACTCCACGGCACCGGCCTGCCCAGGCGGTGGACAGCGCTTAAATACTTCCGCGTACTTTAGCGATTCGCCAGCCGCCTTTCGGCGTGCGACGCGGTGCGTGGTCTGTTTGGCGCTGCTCGCGCGGTGCTGCACGCGCGCAGCAGTGCCGCCGGATGCGCTTGCACTTTGCCGTCGTACCGTCCTGGCTTTCTGCGTCCGGCCTTCCTGCCCGGACGTTCCTTCCAGCGCCGCCGGGGCGGGCTTTCGCCCGGCCTCGGCATCGTGCGGCGGCGCGTCCGGTGTCCGAGCCGCAGCCACGGTTGTGGGCGGCGCCGTACGGGCGGCTTCGCGTGCCGGCAAGGTTGTGGCCACCGCCATCAGGTCGCGCTCGACACCGACGCGCTGCGCCAGCACCACCGCCCCTGCCGCCAGGCCCGCCAGCAGCGCGCCGCATGACATCCAGAACACGGGACCTTGCCAATCGAATAGCCGCTCGCGTGAAGGAGGTGCGGAAGGCGACGCCGGCGGCTCCGGCGGCGCCTTGTGCGCGTGCGACTCCGCGCCAGCCTTCGATGGCGGCGGTTGGGCCTCCTCACTCCCTGCTTGCTTTTCTGTCATATGCCAAACATAGCAACAATTACATCCGAATGTCGCATGCTTGTAGCTTCCTTGGCGCTTGAGCTAAGATTATTACTCCGGTGCAAATGGGCCAAACCCAGATGAAAAGCTTCCAGGGCTTCTTCCGTGATCTAGGACTCCAGCGCAAGCTCTTGCTGGTGTCGGTCTTTACGACGATTGCGGCGATGCTGGTTGCCTTGATCACCCTGGCCAGCTACGAGCTGATGGTCGCCCGCCCGCGCATCTTGCAAGACCTCACCGTGCGCAGCGAGCTGTTCGCCCTGAACCTCGATGCCGACCTGAATGCCGGCGACGGCAACAGCGCTGCCCGCAAGCTTGAAGCCCTGCGCAGCAGCCCCGAGCTCGCCCATGCCTGCCTGTTCACTGCCGACAAACGCGTCTTCGGCGGCTTTCAGCGCGAATCCCCGGGCGCATGCGAATGGTCCCAGGAGCTGGAGCGGGAAGGCCACAGCTTCGACGGCGACACCTTGTCGGTGCTGTCACCGATCCGGTTCGAGCGCGAACTGGTCGGTTACCTGGCCACCGAATATCATCTTCCGTCCATGCTGGAGCGCCTGCGCCAATATGGACTGGTGCTTGGTGTGGTGCTGCTCACCCTGTCGTTCGGCGGCGTCCTGTATGCCCTGGGTTCCCGCCGGCTGGTTACCCAGCCCCTGCTTGCCTTGTCCGCCGTAGCCGACCGCGTCACGCGCGAACAGCGTTTCGACCTGCGCTCCCCGGTGACCAGCCGCGATGAAGTCGGCCGCCTGGCCACCGCATTCAACGCCATGCTTGCGACCATCGCGGCACGCGACGCAGCGTTGCGACGCAGCCAGGCCCTGCTCACCAACATCGTCGAAAAATCCTCGGCAGTGATCTACGTAAAGGACCTCGATGGCCGCTACCTGATGGTGAACCACAGCTTCCGCATGCTGCTGCCTCCCGGCTCGCCGGAACCATTGGGGAATATCGACGAAGTCCTGTTCAGCCCAGAGATGGCGCAGGCGATCCGGCAGGCCGACCGCGCGGTGCTGGCCAGCGGCCGCGCCTCCAGTTACGAGGAGACCTCCACCGGCACAGTCGGCGGCCCGCGCACCTACATCTCCGAGAAATTCCCCCTGATCGATGAATTCGGCCATATCTGGGCGCTGGGCGGGGTCTCCGCCGATATCACCGAGCGCAAACGCAGCGAACTGGAACTGGAGGACCTGGTCAACGTGCGCACGCGCCAGATCGCCGATACCAACCGCGAACTGGCCGAGTCGCTGGGCAGCCTGCAGCGCGCGCAGGAGGAACTGGTGCGCAGCGAAAAACTGGCGGCGCTCGGGTCGCTGGTTGCCGGCGTGGCGCACGAACTGAATACGCCAATCGGCAATAGCCTGCTGGCAGTCAGCACCCTGCTGGACCAGACCACGGCTTTCGCCACTGCCGTGGAATCCGGTGTCAAGCGCTCCGCCCTCAACGCCTACATGGCCGACGTGAACAACGGCAGCCAGATCGTCCTGCGCAACCTGCATCGTGCGATCGACCTGGTCGCCAGCTTCAAGCAGGTGGCGGTCGACCGCGCCACCTCCCAAAGCCGCGAGTTCCAGCTGGACGAACTGGTCACCGAGATCCTGCTGGTGCTGATGCCGACCTTTAAGAAGTCGGGCATCCGCGTCAGCCACCAGATTCCGCACGGGATCGTCATGGCCAGCTACCCGGGACCTTTCGGGCAGGTACTCATCAACCTGGTCAACAACGGCCTGATTCATGCCTTCGAAGGCATAGAAAATGGTGAAATCGTGATTACCGCCGAGCCAATCGGGGCGGATGCAGTAGCCATCGCTGTGCGCGACAACGGCATCGGCATCGCTCCCGAAAACATGGGCAAGATTTACGATCCCTTCTTTACCACCAAGCTGGGACGCGGCGGGTCAGGACTGGGCCTGAACATCGTCTACAACATTGTGTATGGCCTGCTCGGCGGGCGCATAGACGTAAAAAGTGCCCTCGGAGAGGGCACCAGTTTCATCCTGACGTTGCCAATCAGGGTTTAGTGGATTTCCAGCTTGCGGCTGCCCTGCTTAGCCTTCTTCGGCAAAGTCAGTTCCAGCACGCCGCCTTCGCACCTGGCGGTCGCCTTGCTGTCATCGATGTCGTGCTCAAGCGTAAAGCTGCGATACTGCTCGCCGAAATAGCGCTCGCTCCGCACGATAGTCCCGCCCTGCTTTTCCTCCTCGATCCGCTTGGTTTCGGCGGCAATCGTCACCCGGTTGCCGGAGATATCGACCTTGATGTCGTCCTTGCTGACACCTGGCACGTCGGCACGCACGGTATAAGATGATTCATTTTCGTGCACGTCGATACGGATCGGCTGCTGCCCTTCGCCTTCACGCGTGATGTTTGCCATCCGGAAGTCACGGAACAGGTCCTCAAAATTGCGGAAGGGATCGAAACGGGCCAGGTCCGTCAATGGATCGTAACGCCTCAGATTAGCCATGATTTCCTCCTTTCTCTTGGTGCGACAATATGTTAGACCCCGATCAGTTGGCTTGCCACAGATATTGGCAATCGTATGCGCCAATGCTTTCATGACGAATCTATGCCTGACGGGGTTTTCTTTGACAGAGCGAAATTTTGCGAACAAACTTGCCTGATGCTCGTAGTACGGCCAATGACCACTTTCGGATGCACCATGCGTCGCACCCTCATAGTTGCGATAACGCTGATCTTTAGCCTGGCGGGCCGGTCGGCAAGCTGCCAGGCCGCCGATCAACTGGTCATCGATTACATCGTCTCCCACAGCGCCCAGCGCACTGCATGGATACGCGTCATCAACGAGTTCTCAACGGCAAATCCGGACGTCCAGGTGACACATCATGGCTATCCCCAGGAGCAATACAAGCGCGACTTCACGGGCCGCCTGAAGAGCGGCAAGGTCGACCTGGCCTTCTGGTATGCGGGAGAACGCCTGCGCGATGCCGCTGCCAATAAATTGCTGTCGCCCCTTGATCCGGACACGGTCGCACTCTTAAAGAAGAACAAGTTTTATCCCGTTACTATCGACAGCACGCGCATTGACGGCGAAGTCTATGGATTCCCGATGTATTACTACCCCTGGGGCTTCGTGTACCGCAAATCACTGTTCGAACGGCTTGGCATCCGGCCGCCGGTCACGTGGGATGAGTTTCTCAACGCGTGCGAACGCCTGTCGGCAGCTGGCGTGACACCAATTGGCCTGGGCGCGGCGGCAAACTGGCCCGCTGCAGGATGGTTCGACTATTTTGACCTCCGGCTCAATGGGCTTGAATTCCATCGCAAGGTGCTGCGCGGCGAGGTGCCCTTTACAGATGCCCGGGTGCGGCGCGTGTTCGACGCCTGGGGATCATTGTTGCGCAAGGGTTACTTCCTGGCGACCACAATGGACCAGGAACACGAACGGGTCCTGCCCTACCTTTACCGCAATCACGTGGGCATGATGCTGATGGGGAGTTTTGTCGCGGCCAAATTCCCGCAAGCGATCGCCGACGATATGGGCTTCTTCGCATTTCCGGCCATGTCACCGGACATGCCGATGTATGAAGACGCGCCGCTGGACGTGTTGGTGCTGCCTGCAAAGTCGCCCAATCTGTCCGCACGCAAACGCTTTCTCACCTTCCTCGCGGAGAGCGGCGCCATTCGCCATATAGCGGAAGCCGACCAGACCTTGCCTGCGCAGGCAGGCGCTTCTTTTCCCGCCATCCTGCTGGGCGATGCAGCGCGCCAGGTGCTGAACCGTGCCAGCGGCCTGTCGCCCTTCTTTGACAGGGAGGCGGATGCTGACCTGATCGGGCCTGTATTCGAAGGCTTGCGCCTGTTCCTCAAACCGCCGCATGACACTGAGCAGGCGGTGGCCATGATCGAAAGGTTGCGCAGAAAGTAGCCGCGCTGTGCGTCAAGCAGTCTTTTTGGCCTTGGTCTCCGCCTGGGGCTCAAGCAGCGGCGACTCCCACTCCATCCAGTCAGGTCCAAACAGTTCGGACGGATGTTGCGTCCGCTCCGAACCGTTACCGCAGGCCAGGCTGTCAGCGGGACAGTACTTGTCGCATCCCCAGCAAACTCGCTCAGGATGCAAGGGGATGATCGGAAACTTCTTTGCCATACAGAACTCGCGCTTTAACCGCACAAGCGTAGACCCTGGACGACGGCTCATCCTTAATTCATGTCAAGTTTTTCAGAGGTAACGGCGAGAGTTCGGTTGCGAACCGACTTGCTCAAGCAGGCGTGGCACATTTTCCCTACTGTAGAGGAGGAGAAGATGACATCAGTCCGCAAAGGCCAGGCGCCAGCCAAGTTGGCGCCCGGCGAATTCCACCTTCGCTTCACGCGCAACTTTGCTGATCCACGCTTCGATAAGAATCGCGATGAAATCGCAAAGCTTGAATCCGTGGCCTGGCAAAATTTCAGTGACGGCCGCAAAGCCCCTGTGACGGCGCCTGCCGGCCCGGGATTTGCCGACCCCGGCTACGAGCTTTCCGTCGAATGGAAAGCCACCGCTGACCGCCTGCACGCTGCGGAACAGCGACAGAAAGATTCGTCCACGCCCTCCCGCGTGCTGCTGGTTTGCGGCGCGGCCCGCAACGACGGCAGCTGCCCGGGCGAAATGTCCAAAACCTGGCGCATGCTCAAACTGGCCGAGGCCACCTTGGCTGGCGAAGGCATCGTCACCGACATCCTTGACCTGAGCCGCCTTACTTCCGAATTTGAATTGCGCATTCATCCCTGCAAAGGCTGCGTATCCACCGCCATGCCTCTTTGCCACTGGCCATGCAGCTGCTACCCCAATCACAGCCTGGGCCAGGTGAACGACTGGATGAGCGAGATCTATGAACAGTGGGTCTCGGCGCATGGCGTCATCCTCTTTACGCCGGTCTACTGGTACCAGGCGCCCTCGGTGCTGAAACTGATGATCGACCGCCTGGTGTGCGCGGATGGCGGCAATCCGGACCCCACCAGCACGCACGGGAAGAAGGCCGAAGAGGCCAAGGCGCTGGAACTGGCGGGATGGCCCTACCCCAAGCACCTGGCCGGGCGCGCCTATGGATTGGTGGTGCACGGCGATGTCGCCGGCGCAGAAAGCTTGCGGCGCAATTTATCCGATTGGCTTGACTGGATGGAGTTGATCGACGCCGGCGCCCAGGCACGCCTCGACCGCTATCTTGGCTACTACGAACCTTACGCAACCAGTCATGACGCCCTGGATAAGGATGAAGGGCTGCAGGAAGAAGTACGCAACGTGGCACGAGCCGTGGCGCATGCGGTCCGCATGCTGCGCTCGGGCGAGCTTACCCGGCCGGACAAAGACGTACGCTCTCCGCGGCCGAAATAACTGGAATGGGCCAGCGTTCCTTCAGGATTGCTGACCCCGTGCTGACGGGATTACTGGGCTGCGGTGATGAAGGTCCAGCTCTTGTTGATGGCTTTTCCATCCACCATGGCGATCAAGGCCACGCTGTAAGAAGTACTCGCCTTCAGTCGCTGCACTGGCACCAGCGTGGCGGTGAAGCCCTGCATATTGCTGTCGTCGGTCAGCGCCGGGCCGTTGGTCGTGATCACCGGGCCAAGCTTGCCTCCCTTGTTGACCAGGATACGCGCGTCGACTGCCGTGCCACCGGCAGGCGTCAGGCTGAACTGGCTGATCGCTATCGGCGCCGTCACGGCCATCCCCCTGGTTTCGAAACTGACGGTAACCGGCGTCCCCGCCTCAACCAGGTCTGGAACCGGCGTCGGCGTTTCAGTGCGATTGAAGAACACAAAGGGTACATCCGCCTGGTTAGCGTAAGGATATGCACGAATACTGCCCGCCCCCGGCAACTGCGCCGCTTGCGACGTACTCGTGGCGACATCCACTACGCAGAGCGTTGACGCGCCCTCCGCCGGATTGAAGTTGTTTGCAGCCACGCCGATATCGATCGTGCTGGCAAACAGCAGGGCCGCGTGATAAACGGAATTGGCCCACTCCGCAACACAGGTCATGTACTTGTCGGTACCGACCGTGCTGTAGATCGCCTCTCCCGACACGGCAGCGGAATAACCTGCCGCGGCGATGCGGTCGGCAGCACGGACGCCTGTGTACCCAGGCTTGCCGGCCGTCTCGCCATGCAGTTCGCTGATGCCGTTCTGGTTGATGTAGCTCCAGTGCGCCTGCGCCGACTTGTCCAGCAACAGGCTCTGGGCCAAGAGCCCCGAGCCAATCTTGCCGCGCAAGGCGTTGATGGCGTTGAAGATACTGAGATTGCCGCTGCCGGCCGCATAAGTTGGCGCCGGAACCGAAGTGACGATATTGCCTTCCGTTGGCGACGGCAGGCTAGGCGGTGGATTGTTCGCTGCCACCGGTGCGCTCCCCGACCCGCCGCCACCGCCGCATCCCGCCAGCAGCAACGTCAACACCAGCGCTGGATAACTACGGGAATTAAGCATGGAAGTCCTCCCGACGGCGCAGGAAAAGCAAAGCACACCCCAAAGCCATCAATGCTGCCGTTCCTGGTTCGGGAATGGCAGCCGCAGCTTGCGGAGAGTCCGGCGCTGTAATGACCAGGGGAGCGTCGGTTTGAACATTCGTCGAAGGCAGGTAGACCTCGACGACTGGAATGATTTCCTGTGGTGTCGGGATGGAGATAGGCGAAATCGAAGGCGCGGGCGTGCTATCGAAACTCGTCAAAGGCAAACTACTGAAAGACTGTGAAGCGGTGTTGCTGTAGCTCATGAAGCTGAATTCAATACTGTTTACGGTGCCGGGACCGGCTATCGCTTGAGCACCCGCCAGAACGGAGCAGGCCAGCAGGCAAGACTTGAACAGCGTATTAGCTTTCATATCGCGCTCCATATTTTAGGTTGAGGAAACTACAACCTGGATGAAGCATCAACCGTGCCTACTAACTAAGTACCTGATTACGCTGAGTTACCCCAACTTCATGCATGAAAGGTGTTAAATTTGGCGACAATTAAATTTGCAATTAGGAAAATTTACACAGGCTTCCCCGGCAATCGAACGCAACCGGGCTCGGGAAATTGTTAAAATACGTGTTTCCCTTATTAATGCATGAGAAAGAGAAGCAGGTGTCTACTTGGGTTATCGGGTACCGGAATGCCGACCGGTCAGAGCATCAGATAACGGCAGATGCGGCTGGTGTGCTGACCGAACAAGGCGCCGCCATGCTGGTTAGCGACTACCTTCGGCAGCAACAATTGGCGAAGGATGGCGGCCAAATGGCTACTGAGCAATACAACTTTCAGATTATCCACATTCATCAAATTCCTGGCGACGCTGAAAACGCGTGAATGCCGTGCTTGTCGGCGCGGCGTCCCGCCGTTTCGCCACCTCATGCAACTCCCACCCGCCGTCGCCCTTCAATCGCAACACATGCGTATGATGGCGCCGTACAGCTGAACGATGGGCAATGCTGATCAAGGTAGCCCCGCTCGCGCGCAAGCGCTGGTATAGCGATGCCTCATTGCCGCTGTCGAGCGCACTGGTCGCCTCGTCCAGGATCACGATGCCCGGCTGATGCACCAGCACACGGCCAAAGGCAAGCCGCTGCTGCTCGCCCACGGACAGCAGTTTCAGCCAATCCTGTACCGCATCCAGGCCACCGACACGCTCTGCGAGCTGCGGCAGGTGTACCTGTTCCAGAATCTGCAGCAACTGCTGGTCGCTCAAGGTGGTCTGCACACTTGGGTAGATCAGTTGGCTACGCAGCGTGCCATGCTGCAGGTAAGGCTGCTGCGGCAGGAAGAAAAACTCTTCGCGCGGCGGATGATGGATCAGGCCACTACCGGTATCCCACAGGCCTGCAATGGCCCGCAACAGCGAACTCTTTCCGCAGCCGCTATCGCCCGTAATGAGCAGCGCATCGCCCGGCGCCAGCACGAACGACAGGTCCTTGACAAGTACCCGTTCAGATTGAGGCGGGCACACGGTCAGTGAATCCACGGCGATCTGCTTGCCAGGCCGCATGAGGATGTGCGAACGCCCGTTGGCGGCAACAGGTGTGCCACCGGCCGCCGGCAACACCAGTTTCGACAGCGTCTGCAGGCGTTCGGTTCCCGCCACAAAGCGGCTCAGGCTTTCGAAGTTGTCGACGATAACGCCAACCGCGCCAAGCACCGCCGTAAATGCACCGGCTGCCTGTATTGCCCGCCCTACTTCAAGCTCGCCGGACAATACGGCATCCGCCAGGATCACCCCAGGCAGCACCAGGGTGAGCTGGCTGAAAGTGCGCTGGAACAGGTTCAGCGTGCGCTGCTTTTTGATCAGCCTGCTGTAATTGAGATAGACCTTGTCGAACTTGTTGTCGATGTAAGCGCGCTCCTGCGCCTCGCCACGGTAAAAGGCAATTGATTCGGCGTTCTCCCGCAAGCGCATCAGGCCAAAGCGAAAGTCCGCTTCGCGCCGCAATTGCCAAAAATTGAGCCGGATCAGCGGGTTGCCGAAAACGTAGAGCGCCAGCACGGTACCCGTCACGGCGTACACTGCCAGCACGCCTACCAGCAAATGCGAGATCGTCCACAACACGGAGCTGAAGGCGACCAGCTGCATGATCGAACCCAGGAAGATCAGCAGGAAGTGAATGGACCTGCCGGTAAACGTATTGATGTCTTCGCTGATACGCTGGTCGGGATTGTCGATCTCGCCTTCCGAGGTCAATGCGTAGTACTTGCGGTCTTCAAGGTATCCATCAAGAAAACGGCCGGTGAGCCAGCGCCGCCACCGGTTGGCGAACATGTCGCGCATGTAGTAATAGAATGCATAGATGGGTACCGCAAACGCCAGGATGAACAGGCATGCGCGCACCGACTTCCAGAACCTGTCGCCATCGCGCCCCGCCAGCGCGGAGGTCATTTCACCGGACTGGTTGTTCAGCATGACCGCCAACTCGGTTTCGGCGAGCATCAATACGATCAACAGCAACAACAGGCCCCAGGCCGTCTTCTTCTCATTTCCCAGCCAGTAAGGTTTGGCGACGCTGATGAACTGCTTCCAGGCGGCGAGCGACAACGGCGCTGCCCGGCGCCGGGCCCCTGGCACAGCCGGGTCATTTGTGGACGCAGAAGTTTGGGCGACTGTCTTCATGGACTGAGCATACGACTCAGCATCAAGCAGCTCAGTGCGGAAACGGACATAGCGCAAACTCAAGCGTGGCTTTAAAAGATTTTCTTGCGTCAATCACACCAGGGAACCAGTCTAAGCCGTTTGGTGTGCCATTTTCAGCGCGATCGTGCGGGAAAACGCTCAAGACCAGGCGCACCCACAAAAGTATCCTTGCACCGCCATGTAGAACGATTGAAATCGTCCATGAAGTACAAGGAGACATAAGTGAAGCACAGCAATAAGTTGAAATATACCGTCCTGGTTGGGTCCCTGGTAGCGGCATTCCCGGGGATCACGATGGCACAGTCTGGGGAAGACAAGAACGTCCAGCGCGTCATCGTGACGGGCTCGAACATCAAACGCGTCGATCAGGAAACAGCATCCCCGGTCCAGATCCTGTCGCGCCAGGAAATCGAACAAAGCGGCGCGCAGACCGTTGCGCAAATTCTCGACAACCTGACCAGCAACGACCGCGGCGCCATCAGCGACCTTGGCGGCACCAATTCCTGGGCCAGCGGCGCCACCGGTGTCTCGCTGCGCAACCTCGGCACGGGCGCAACGCTGGTCCTGCTGAATGGCCGGCGTCTCTCCTCCTATGGCTTCGCGGACGGGCTGCAATCGAACTTCGTCAACATCGACTCCATTCCAAGCGACGTCATCGAACGCGTCGAGATCCTCAAGGACGGCGCTTCGGCGATTTATGGTTCCGACGCCGTGGCCGGTGTCGTCAACATCATCACCCGCAAGAATTATCAAGGCGTCGGGGTAAAGGCCTCGGCCCAGCAATCGCTCAAGCGCTCCTTCCTCGACCACGAACGCAAGGCATCGATCGTCGGCGGTATCGGCGACTTCGAGGCCGATGGCTATAACGCTTTCGCCCATCTCGAAGTCTACTCGCGCGGCAAATTCACCGATCGCCAGGTCCGCCCGCTGCTTCCCGACTGGTTCATCCGCATGAACCCGGACCGCGACGCGACATCCACCGGCTCGATTCCCGGCAACTATGTCGGTCGCTACCCCGCCAACTATCATGATCCTGCGCTGGCGGGCAAATCGATCAATGTCGCGGCCCCTGGCTGCGCGCCTGAGAACCTGCGGGGCGGCCTGTGCTTCTATGATTACTGGCAGGATTCCCTGGCCCGTGCACCTGCCGAACGCGTCACCTTCCTGGGTTCGGGACGGCTCAAGCTTTCCGGCGAGACGACCGCTTACGGCGAACTGCAGCTCGCTAAAACCCGCAACAACTACAATACGGCGCCTCCGCGCAGCAATGTCACGGGCGTTCCCTTGTCCTGGTATGACTCGATCAGTGGCCAGATGCAGTACTTCACCGATCCCAAACTGCCGGTCGGCCACCCGAACAACCCCTATGACTTCCCTATCGGCCTCAATTACCGCTTCGCCGACGACCGCGACATGTTCAAGAATGTCGGCTCCTCGGAACAGTTCCGCGCGCTGGCCGGCATCCAGGGTTCGAACTTTGGCTGGGAGTGGGATGGCGCAATCGGCCATATGGGTTCCAAGGCCCGCCAGCGCCAGCATCTGTACCGCGACCGCTACGGCTACTACGATGCGATTGTCAGCGGCGCCTACAAGTTCGGCCAGCAGAATGACCGGGCCCTGCTGGAAACCATGTTCCCCGAAATGGGGTCGCATGGCGAGTACAGCCAAACCTTCATGGATTTCAAGGCGAACCGCGAACTGTTCATGCTCGGCGGCGGACCACTGCAAATTGCAACCGGCGTCGACCTGCGCCACGAAAGCTTTGAGCACCAGAGCAGCGACAACGTGCTGGCAGCGCGCATCGTCCAGTTCAGCGGCGTGAAGATCAATGGCTCGCGCAATGTCGCAGCCGCCTTCGTTGAGCTTGCGGCCCCCTTCACCAAGCAGCTGGAAGCCAGCTTTGCCCTCCGCGGCGACAAGGTGATCGACCAGGCTGGCGCCGTCGTGCCCAAGCTTGGCCTGCGCTATAAGGTGAACGACATGCTGATGGTGCGCGGCACCGCCTCCAAAGGCTTCCGCGCGCCAAGCCTGCCGGAGACCGGCAACGGCGGCGCTTCCTGGTTCAACAACGGCTACAACGATCCGAAGCGCTGCGCTGCCGCCACCGAACTCAGGAACGTGCTGAATACCGGCAACGCGGCCGACAAGAACCTGGCCCTGACCGCCTATGCGCTGGGATGCTCGGTCAGCTTCCCGTCCGCAGTCACGCCGAATCCCAACCTGAAGCCGGAATATACCAACAGCTTCACGGCGGGCCTGGTGCTGCAGCCGGTGCGCGAACTCAGTTTTACCATCGACTACTACAACATCAAGCGCCGCGACGAGATTGCCGTCAAGAGTATCGACCAGACCCTCGCCAACGAGGACAGGCTGGCCGGGCTGGTGGAACGCGATCCGCGGACGACGCAGGACCTGGACATCGCACGCCGCGCCTTCGAGCTGTCCGGCAAGAACATCGGCTTCCCGATTGGTCCGATCAGGACCATCGCGGCGCAGTACGAGAACTACGGCAAATCACGCGTTTCCGGTCTCGACCTGGACGCCAAGGGACGCTGGAACTTCGGCGAATGGGGTACCTTCAACGTGGGCCTTGAGTTGAACCGCCAATTCAAATACCAGAACTGGGACAGCTTCACCAACGCCTACACCGAGAACTATGTCGGCTATCGCGGCATACCGCGCACGCGCGCCATCGCCAAGATGTCGTGGGAAAAGGGCCCGTTCATCGCCGGCCTGCGCGCGAACTATACGGATTCCACCAAGCTTGCCTGGGGCGCACTTGATTCGACCAGCAGCATCGAAGGATGCGAAGACCGTGGCGTGAGCAAGGACGAATGCCGCATTGCCTCGGACACGACGGTCGACCTGTGGACCCGCTATGCATTCCGTCCTGGCACTACGCTGTCGGCGAATGTGTTCAACCTGTTCGACCGCAAGGATCCCGTCAAGCTGTACCCCGGCAGCCCGCTGCCGCTGCGCTCGCGTACGCTGATGCTGACGGTTGAGCACAAATTCTGAGGAGAATGCGACACATGATTCCAATCAGGACAATAGGCCTGGTCGCGTCCGCCGCGCTGCTGTTTAGCGCGGCGGCGCATGCACAGTCCCCCACGCCGGCGCCGGATGCCGATCCTTACCTGTGGCTTGAGGAAGTAGGCTCCGAGCGTGCTCTGGACTGGGTCAAACAGTGGAATGGCGTCACGACCAGCCAGCTGGACAAATTGCCCGGCATGCAGCAAACCACCAGCGCCATCCGCGAAGTCGTCGACTCGCGCGAGCGGATTCCTTTCGTTGAGAAGCAAGGCAAGTACCTTTACAACTTCTGGAAGGACGCCGACCACCCGCGCGGAGTACTGCGGCGTACCACGCTGGAACGCTACAAGGCCGACGTGCCGCAGTGGGAAGTGGTCCTGGATATCGACCGCCTGGCACGCGACGAAAAGGAGAACTGGGTATGGCATGGCATGGAGTGCCTGAAGCCGCATGCCGAGCGCTGCCTGTTCTCGCTCACCCGGGGCGGCGGGGATGCACACGTCGTGCGCGAGTTCGACACCCATAGCCTGGGCTTTGTGCCGGAGGGCTTCTACCTTCCCGAAGCGAAGAGCGACGTCAACTGGGTGAGCCGGGATCGCCTGCTGGTCGCCACCGACTTCGGACCCGGCTCGCTCACCAGTTCGGGATACCCGCGCATCGTCAAGGAGTGGAAGCGCGGCACGCCGCTGCAGTCGGCAAAGCTGGTGTTCGAGGGCGAGCAGGCCGATATCAGCGTATCCGGCTATTCCGACCACTATCCAGGGTACAACCGCGAATTTGTGCTGCGCTATACCTCGTTCTTCACGAACGAACTGTACTTCCGCCATGCAGGGAAACTGGTCAGGCTGGACAAGCCAAACGGCGCAACGGCCTTTACCTTCAAGGACCAGCTCCTGCTCCGCCTGCGCGCGGACTGGAAGCTTGGGGATCGCCAGTACCAGCAAGGCTCGCTGTTGTCGATCGGCTTCTCGAGCTTCATGGCTGGCAAGCGCAACTTCACCGTCCTGTACCAGCCCGACGCTACGCGCTCGCTGCAATCGGTCGCCACAACCCGGAACGCCATCCTGCTGACCGAGTTGGTCAACGTGCGCAGCCAGGTGCAGGAGTTGCGCATGCAAAAGGGCAAATGGGAACAGCGAACGGTGGCTACGCCAGCCTTTGCCAACGTCTCGATTTCGTCGCTCGATTACCTGGATTCGGACCAGTACTTTGTGGTGCTGAACGACTTCCTCACTCCGACGTCGCTGCATCTCGGCCAGGTCGGTAGCGACGAGCGGCATCAGCTGAAATCGCAGCCAGCCTTCTTCGATGCCTCGGGCCTCAAGGTGGAGCAACACTTCGCCCCGGCCAAAGACGGCACGCGGATTCCGTACTTCGTCGTCATGCGCAAGGACCTCCAGTACGACGGCAACAATCCGACGCTGCTGTACGGCTATGGCGGATTCGAGATATCGATGAAGCCCTCATACAACGCCACCGTCGGCCGCGCCTGGCTGGAAAAAGGCGGCGTCTACGTGCTGTCGAACATTCGCGGCGGCGGCGAGTTCGGACCACGTTGGCACGAAGCCGCCCTGAAGGAAAAGCGCCAGGTATCGTATGACGACTTCATCTCGGTGGCGGAAGACCTGATTGCGCGGAAAATCACTTCGCCGCAGCACCTCGGCATCATGGGGGGAAGCCTTGGCGGCATGCTGGTTTCAGTCGCGGCCCTGCAGCGTCCGGAGCTGTTCAACGCGGTCGTGAGCCAGGTGCCGCTGGCTGACATGAAGCGCTACCACCGGATGCTGGCCGGAGCCTCATGGATAGACGAGTATGGCGACCCGGATCGTCCCGAAGAATGGGATTACATCTCGCGCTACTCGCCCTATCACCTGCTCGACAAAAACCGCTCGTATCCGCCGGTGTTCTTCACCAGCTCGACCAGGGACGACCGCGTGCATCCGGCCCATGCCCGCAAGATGGTCGCGCGCATGAAGGAGCAAGGCCACCAGGTCCTGTATTGGGAGAACACGGATGGCGGCCATGGCGGCGCAGTGAACGGCGAACAGCAGGCCCGCCTCTATGGCATGGTCTACAGCTTCCTCTGGGATCGCTTGAAGTAACCCGGCTGGCAGCCACGCGCGGGACGAGAAGTCAGGTCCCGGCGCGGCTGGCCATGCGGCTGTACTCCGTCGGACTCATTCCCGTCACCGATTTGAACTGGCGGCTAAAGGCGCTGTGGTCTGTATAGCCGCATTCGTAAGCAATGTCAGCGATCCTGGCGTCCGGCTTCTTGTCGATGATCGCCTTGGCCGCCGAAAGCCTGCATTGAACCAGCATTTGACGTGGCGAGTGGTGGAAGACTTTCTGGAACACGCGCTCCACCTGCGAGAGCGATAGCCCTGCCTGGTCGGCCAACTCCTTAACGCACACATTCCGCTGATAGTTTTCGCGGATGTATTCCGCGATATGGGCGATCTGCCGGAATGCTGGATTCACGTCGTCGGGCAAGCCGAGGTCGCGTGACGTGCCGATCAGGCCGATAATCCTGCCCTTCGTGTCCTGCAGGGGCATTTTCCTGGTGATGCACCAACCGCGGCTGCGGCCAGGGTAGATGTGCAATTCCAGGTGCTTGTCGATAGAGGCCCCGCTATCGATCACCTTGCGGTCCTGGGCAAAGTAGGTTTCAGCCAGGGCCTGGGGAAACAGGTCCAACGCGGTCTTCCCAATCACCTCGTCCTTGTCCCGCGCCCCGCAGCGGCGCACCATGGTTCGGTTGATGCCGAAATAGCGCCCTTCCCTGTCCTTGACGAAAAAGGCAATGTCATTCAACCCGTCGAACATCGTCAGGATGGCGTCGATATTGATCGCCTCCAGTTCGCCAAAGCATGCCTGACTGATCATTCCCATTCCTCCACAGCACGAAAAATGTTCACTTTGCATTGGCTTGGCAAAGATGGCAACGCCGCTGTTGCGCCCCGCACCCGGACACGGCCGGACTGTGCCGATTTCTGCGGATCCGCGATCGGAAACCCGCAAGCCGGAAACAAGCAAGAGCGTTGCAATTATGACGAAATTTCATGTCAAACAAGCTCCGGTGCGCACAAACCATCCAACGTTGCATACACTGCAATTGTTTCAAAAGTTTATTAGAAGCATTTGAATACCAACTGACGAGGACTGATCGCATGAAAATACCTGGCACGCACAAGGCATCGGCATTCCGCCGCTCCCAATGCTCCCACGCTGTATTACTCGCGCTTTGCAGCATGAGCTTTAATGCTTACTCGCAAACCATGCAGCGCGTGGAAATCACCGGCTCCAGTATCAAGCGCATCGAAGGCGAAGCGGCACTGCCGGTCGAAATCATCAAGCGCGAAGATATCGACAAGTCCGGCGTGACCACTGCTGCCGAACTGCTGCAAAAAATCTCCTCGAATGTAGGCGGCCTGACCGATGGCACCAGCGTCAGCGACGTCATGGGCGGCCAGCGCGGCTTTAACGGCGCCAACCTGCGCGGTCTTGGCGTCTCAAGCACGCTGGTGCTGCTGAATGGCCGCCGCCTGGCCAACTTCGCCAGCCCTGGCGACAACTCTGGCGTCGACCTGAACAACATCCCGGCCGGCGCCATCCAGCGCGTGGAAGTGCTCAAGGACGGCGCATCGGCGATCTACGGCACCGATGCCATGGGCGGCGTGATCAACTTCATCACCCGCAAGGACTACCGCGGCGGCGATGCCAGCGTGTATGCGCTGCGCACGGATGAAGGCGGCGGCGGCAAACGGTCAGCCTCGCTGTCCGGCGGCTTTGGCGACCTGGGCACCGACCGCTACAACGTGTTCGGCGCACTGGACGTGCAGAAAACGGACCGCCTGGCCAGTTCGCAACGCAAATTCATGCAGGAGTACAGCCTGCCCGACCGCCTGTCGCCACAGCTCTCGAGCTATTCGTTCCCGGCCAACGTCGACCTGACTTCTGCCCAATTGGCGACCCTGAACCAATCGAGCTACCTGAAGGGCTCCGGTCCTGGCGGCACCTGGGCGCCATCGCCTGGCCGGCGCGTCAACTTCGGCAAGGATTCCTGCGTGGACGGCAGCCCGAACGTGGTGCGCCCCCTCGGCCCCGGCGGCACGGAAGGCTGCTCCTTCAACTACATGGGTGATTCGGAAGTCTATCCGGATGCAAAAAAACGCAGTTTTATCGGCCGTGCCACCTTCCAGGTGACGGAGGCCGACCAGGTGTTTGCTGAAGTCCTGCTGAGCAAGGCCGAGACCAGCTATGCCGCTTCGCCCGCTACCTCAGGCAGCATCAACGGCGCCAGCACCGGCATTTACCTGCCAGCCGATCTGCAAACGAAGACCGGCATCACCACCCCGGTGAACTTCCGCTTCCGCCTGTCCGACGCCGGCCGCCGCACCTCGGAAGTGACCAGCAAAGCGTCGCGCTTCGTACTGGGGGCAACCGGCAAGGTCGGCGACTGGGAATACGATACGGCCTACAACCACAGCCAAAACAAAGCCACCGACCTGGACGTTGATGGCTGGGTTTCGCGCAGCAAAATGCTGGCGGGCATGGCGAGCGGCCAGTACAACCCGTTTGTCCCGGCCACGGATGATTCAGGCCGCAAGTTCATGGATTCGATCAAGATCCGTGACGCAGCGCGTATGTCCAAAGGCACCAGCGACAGCGTCGATGCCAAGCTGGCGCGCCCGGTGATGGCGCTGGGCGGTGGCGATGCCGTGCTGGCCTTGGGCGCCGAACTGCGGCGCGAGAAAACCGAGTTCAGCGCCACTGAAGCATTGCGCACCAACGACGTGCAGGGCGACCGCGCCAGCTCCGATGAATTACTGGCCGATACCTCCAACTCGCGCGACATCGCCGCCTTCTACGCCGAAATCAATGCTCCATTCAGCAAGGAATGGGAAGGCCAGTTCGCCATTCGTCACGACCGCTACAAAGGCGTGCACGATCCGCTGACCAATGTCACCACCCCGAAACTCACAACCACCAATCCGAAAATCGCGGTCAGCTATCGTCCCAACAAAGAGGTACTGGCCCGCGCCTCCTACGGCACCGGCTTCCGTGCACCGTCGATTGCCGAACTGTTCCTGCCGGTGCGTTCCGGTACGACGGCCAGCTTCGTGAAAGATCCGGTCTCGGGCGAGATCGCCCAGTTCGACCTGGACCGTTACGGCAATCCACAGCTCAAACCGGAAAAATCGAAACAGTTTTCCGCTGGCCTGGTACTGCAGCCTAACAACAACTGGAACGGCAGCCTCGATTACTGGATCATCCGCAAAACCGACATCATCTCGGAAATCGGCGAGCAAACCGTATTCGACAACCCGATCTACTACAACGATCCGAACATCGTGGTGCGAGACGAAGATGGCGTCGTATCCTTCCTCCAGTTCAAGAAAGAGAACCGGGGTAAGCTCAACACGTCCGGCCTCGATATTGAGCTTAACTGGCGCGGCGATGCCAGCGCGATGGGCCGCTTCAGCGCCAGCCTGAACGGAACGCTGATCACCAAGTACAAGTTCCAGTCCGATCCGAATTCACCGATGACAAATGGCCTCGGCGTCTTCCGCGACGACAAGGCCGTACAGCGCTGGCGCCACAAGCTCAATATCGACTGGACCCAGGGGCCTGTCAGTGCGACCCTGGGACACACCTTCTTCTCCAGCTATCGAGACCAGAACATTCCGGGCCTGGCGGATCCGGGCTGGAACGACCGCGACGTGAAAGCCTATTCGCTGTGGGACCTGACGGGCAGCTATTCGTTCAACAAGAACCTCAAGCTGCGCGCAGGCGTGATCAATATGTTCGACACGCCGCCGCCATTCACCAACCAGTCGCGCTACTTCGAAGTAACCTGGGACCCAACCTATGCCGACCCGCGCGGCCGCTCGTTCTTCGCCAACCTGCAGTACAAGTTCTGATCCTGGCCACAAGCGCCCTGGCCTGCCAAATGGCAGGCCAGGGCGCGGAAGCATCGGCAATGACTGCTTTAGCGACCAAGGTCGTGCGGCCGGTAACGTGCCAGGATTGACTGGATAGTGCCGCGGGCCTTGAGCCTGGCAATGGCATGATTCAGTTCCGTGATACCCAGCTTGCCTTGTGCAGGAATCGCACAATAGGTATCGAAATCCGTGATCTTCAAATTGTGGGGCGCCAGGCGTGAGCGCTCCGGATGCACCTTGCGCTGATAGTCGAAGAAGATCCGATTCGTGAAGATGAGGTCGAAGCGTCCGAGCAGCAGCTTTTCGAGGTTTTGACTATCGTTGGCTGCGTTATCACGCACAATCTTCGGCTGCAGGTACTCTACTTCCGGATAACGATATCCCTGGATCGTGCCTACGCGCAGGCCTGCAATGGCGTTCAAGGAAGCAGGCAAAGGCGTCTCGCTGCGCATGCCAACAATCATGCGATTGGAGATGATTGCATCGGACCAGAGGAATGTCCGGTTATCGAGCCATTCGGGCCGCAGGTCGCACAGCAGGTCAGCGTGGCCCCGCAACAAGGCGCCCTCAACCCTTGTTCGCGGCAAGATCATATACCGTGGCTGGAGGTTCAGTTGCGCACCCAGCGCATCGCCGAATTCCTTGAGGATCCCGCCCATCAGCTCTTCGCCACGGATGTCCGTCATGGGCATGCCGCTCCCGTTGGAAATGGCCATGACCAGTTCGGATGCAAATACGGTCTTTGACGTGAGAAGAATGGCGAATAGCAGAAAGCGCGTAAAGGACATCGTGAACCCGAGCATGATCATTGTTCCCGCTTATCGATAATAACTCCAGTACCCATCCCTTACGCGCCCGGTAAAGCTCCAGCCCAGCGCAGCTAACTGCACCAGCCTTCTCAACATCGTTAATCCAGCGCTCCGATTACCGACGCGTTTGAATGGAGAACGTTCACGGTGCAGTATAAGATTTACATCATTGCACTGCGTCGTGCTTACTGTTCTTCGCGAAAGGATCAACCTTGAAACCACTGTCCTCCCCTCTGGCACGCCACTTCGTCGCCGCAGCATTGTGCCTGTCTTCGTTCGCTATCGCCGCACCTGCCTCCGCAGGTCCTGACTGGGCAATCGATGTCGCAGGGGGAGCAGACCATCCCCTGATTCAGCGCTACAACAACTCATGGATGATGGCCTACAAGAAGATCGGCTTCGACCAGACAACCTTCCCAGGCAAGTTGGGTTTGGACAGCCATAACGAATTCCTGGCGCCGATCACCGTCGAAGGCCAGATTACCCGCATGGTGTATTTCGCACCGCTCGGCAAGTCGCCGCTGGAGGTGCACCGCAACTATGAACAGGCGCTGAAGGCAGCCGGATTCAAGGCCATCATCAGCTGCACACCACGCGACAAAGGTTGCGAGCACATGCGCTACGGTTTTGATGATCACTATAGCGCAATGAAGGAAGCCGACTTCCGCGCCAACCGGGCACGCCATCCGGAAAAATCCGCCCTGAATAACCAGATGTTCTCGTTGGGCGGAACGAATATGCTCGGTACCGACGACCTCTATTTCACTTACGGCACCTTGTCGAAGGATGGCAGTACAGTGCACGTGATGGTCAATACCGGCAAGGTATACCGCACCGATTTCACCACAACCTATATCGAGATCGCCGAACCGCAGGCAATGCAAGACGGCCAGGTGACGGTCAATGCCGATGCGTTGAAGACGGCTTTGCAGTCGAGCGGCAAGATTGCCCTGTACGGTATCTACTTCGATACCGGCAAGGCGGAGATCAAAGCTGCCGAATCCAAAACTCAGCTGGACGAAATGGCGAAACTATTGAAGAGCCAGCCCGCCCTCAAGGTCTACATCGTGGGCCACACGGATAACCAGGGCAGCCTGGACGCCAACCAGGTGCTGTCGCAACAACGCGCCCAAGCGGTCGTCACTGCGCTGGCCAAGCAATACCAGATCGCTGCCACGCGCCTGGGGAGCAAAGGGGTCGCCAGCCTTGCGCCAGTCGCATCGAACACTGATGAAGCGGGCCGGGCCAAGAACCGCCGCGTGGAATTGGTGGTTCAATAGTCCTTTAACGCTGGCGCCCGGGCCCCGTCATACGGCAGGCCGGGCGCCCCTTCGAATTTCCAGCTATACAACGTTCATTCCTTTACGGTAATATATGTTGAATTTCGCATATCTCGAGTGAAGGAGGGACGGCATGCGCGATGCAGCAACCATCCAAACGGACACGTCTGAACGTGAATACGATCCAAATCGCTTACTGGATGCTCTGATTGAACACCTGAAGCTTAAGAACGACGCGGCGCTCTCACGCGCGCTGGAAGTGGCGCCGCCAGTCTTGAGCAAGATCCGCCATCGCCGCCTTCCGGTCGGCGCCGCGCTGCTCATTCGCATGCATGAAGTCTCCGAGCTCTCGATCAGTGACCTCCGCTACCTGATGGGCGATCGCCGCAAGAAATTCCGCATCAGCGACAGCCAGGGGAAACCTAAGGCGTAAAGCGCCGGTTGGCCGAGCCAGCTCCTGCAAGTTCCGGCTCCACCTGAGTCAGAAAATTCTCCTTTTGCGCACTAACGCCGGAAACAAGGCGGCCATGCGAGGCCGTCTTAACAGACTCAAGGCATGCGCGTCGGTATATTCCCCAACTCAGGACTGCCTGTATTGCACCAGGCTTCCAACGCCAATCTTAACGTGTGGAGGAACTCATGCAAGACCATCACAACCCTGACGCAAGAGCCGAATCTGAGGCACCCAGGCAAGGGCACCCTTACGCCCAGTTCTGGCTCAACATGGTACTTGGATTCATCGTCATGTACTTCGCCATGTTCTCAATGATTGACGGCCGGAGCGACTTTCGCCACAACCTCAATATGCTTTATATGGCCGCCACGATGTGGGCGCCGATGGGCATCTTCATGCTTGCGACGATGCCCGGCATGTTCCCCAATCGCACAGTCAACCTTGCACTGTATCTGCTGTTCCTGCTGATCATGGCGGGATCGTTTGCAGCAACGCGAGTGCAGGCTAATATCAACGACCGACAGTTCATCGCCTCCATGATCCCGCATCACTCGGGAGCGATACTCATGTGCCGAAAAGCCGATTTGCGCGACCCGGAGCTTCTCGCATTATGCCGCTCGATCAGCGAGGGACAACGCCGGGAGATCGACCAAATGCGCAGCATCGACCAACGCCTGTCCGTACATCGATAGCGCCAGTGGTACTGGCACGCAGTTTTCGAGCTCACGACAGCTTCTGCACGGTACCGGGCCGCGAGCTAATGAGGCTCGCCTTCCTGCCGCGTACGCAGGAAAGGGATAAGAGGTCAGGAGATGCGTGGGCCGTCACGAAAGCGGCACTGAATTCTCGTCCACCATGGACGCTCGTGATTTCAAGCACTTGGCGTCGATCGATCTTTAGCTACTGAATCGATCCGCGTGACGTCCCGATGCCGAGATCGATGGGACCCGGGCCGTATCGCCATCGGCCAGATCCTGCACGGCCAGTAGCCAGGTCACATGCGCATCCGGAGCGAACAACCGGATCACGGGCAGCCCTTGCCGGATTTTAGAATCAAACCCTCGCGACGCTGCTACCCGCCCTGCTAAACGAAAAAACGAAGCTGCCACCATTTCAGGTGGCAGTTGATCATCCAGCGCCTGCAGCTAGGTTCATTTTCACGCCTTAACCGACATTGCCGAACAGCTCGGCCGTCCAATCGGCGAACGCTCGCATAGCCGGAGAGAGAAATCGCTGATGCGGGTAAACGAGTGACACCGGCACAGGTGCCGGCCGCATATCGGAAAGCACCTCGACCAATTTTCCGCTCCTCAAATGGTCTGCGACCAAAATTTCTGCCAACTGCATCAGGCCAACACCGTCGATGCCAAGCTTGATGTACAGCCCGGTCTCATTGACTGCCACCGTGCCGGGAACTGGAACAGTGACGCTGTTCCCGTCCTCCACGAAATGCAGTCCGCCATCCCGACGCATCGTACTGGAAAAGTAATGAACCGCCCGGTGCCGATGCAAATCCTCCAGCTCTTCAGGAATACCCTTCTCATCCAGGTAGGACGGCGCCGCGCAGGTAATCCACCGTAGCTCACCCAGTCGGCGCGCGACCAGTGTCGAGTCGTGAAGTCTACCGGTGCGGATCACACAGTCGACTCCGTCTTGAATCAGGTCGACCTGACGATCATTTACACCGATCATTAGATAGATATCGGGGTAGCGCTGCTGGAATTGCCCCAACTGCGACAGGATAACGGCATGCGCAATGCCGCCCGGCATATCGACCCTCAGTCGCCCTTGCGGACGCTCCATCGAGCCATGCAGGCTGGATTCCGTCTCGTCAATGAGATCGAGTATCTCGCGGCAGCGGTAAAAGTATCGTTCCCCCTCTGGCGTCAAGCTGAGGTTTCTGGTGGAACGGTTAAGCAGGCGTGTCTGCAGATGTTTTTCCAACCTCTTGATGATGCCGGTGACTGATGATGCCGGCAGGCCCAAGGTCTCTGCCGCTCGGACAAAACTCTTGCTTTCGACCACGCGAAGAAATACCTGCATTGCTTGCACACGATCCATGTGTTGCCCTGATAGCGATAGAGAAAACGGCACTATACCCCAGGATTGTTCGCATTTTCTGCATGATGAAAACCTCGAAGGCTACTTTTTCCCCGTCATTTGGGTTGCTACAGTGCAGACACCTAAACCCACAGGAGAAATCATTAATGTCCATTCGAGACCGCCAACCGGTTGTTCCGCTCGCGATGAACCAGGCAGATCCTAACGCCATGTCTCAAAACATTCTCGTACTCGGAGCTGGAGAACTCGGCCTGCCGGTGCTGCGCAGTCTTGCGCGCCGCGCGAAGAGCATCGACGGTGTGAAGATCAGCGTCCTGCTACGCGCAAGCGCCGTCGAGTCCACCGCACAGGGTAAGCGACGCGACATCACGGAGATTCGGGATCTTGGCATCGAGATCGTCGAAGGCGATCTTGTGAAGAGCTCCATTGACGAACTTGCCAAAGTGTTCGCACGATATGACACAGTAATCGGTTGCGCCGGTTACGCTGCCGGAATCGACACGCCGACGAAATTGGCGCGCGCTGCTTTGCAGGCGCGAATCCCAAGATATTTTCCTTGGCAGTTCGGCGTCGATTTTGACGTGATTGGACGCGGCAGTCCGCAGGACATTTTCGACGCACAGTTGGACGTGCGGGAGCTTTTGCGCAGTCAACACCAGACGGAGTGGGTCATTATCTCCACCGGCATGTTCATGAGCTACCTGTTTGAGCCTGAATTCGGCGTTGTTGACCTGCGAAACGACGCAGTCCACGCACTGGGCAACCTTGAGACCGCTGTAACGCTGACCACTCCCGATGATATCGGGATGCTAACTGCCGAAATCGTGTTTGCAATACCTCGAATCCGGAACGAGATTGTCTATCTAGCCGGCGATACCGTGACTTACGGCGAGGTCGCCGACAAGCTGGAAGCGTCCCTCGGCCGGCCCTTTAGCCGTTCAGAATGGAGTGAAGAGTATTTACTCGGCGAACTGGCCCTCGACCCGCACAATATGATGAGCAAGTACCGTGCTGCCTTTGCTCAAGGACGGGGAGTCGCCTGGGATAAGAGCGGCACGTTCAATAGCCAACGTGGCCTCAAGGTTACCGACGTGGTCTCGTGGATGAATGCAAACCTGATTTCCCGCCGCAGCAAGTAAACTCGGTCTGTCAAGCTTGGCGCGATCGCCAGGCAGTTATTTGTGCTTGTTGCCTAAACGCGCCGACCAATCACGGAGCAGTGCTTTCGAGAGCATATCGAACAAGGTACGCGCCGCAGGTGCCATCGTGTGATTGCGCTTGCTGATCAAGCCCAGTGTCCGATGGATCACCGGATTCACCAGAGGCACACCGACGATCGTATCGGGCCGCCCAGGCAGGACTGACAAACCTGGCACCGCAGCCACGCCCATTCCCGCCTCGACCAGGGCCAGCACGCCTGAGACGTGATTCACTTCGCAGAAAATGGGTGGATGCTTCTCCACGCCCGCCAATGCGGCATCGATGACGCTGCGGTTGCCGCTCGATTTGGCGACCGAAATATACCGCTCGCGCACCGTGTCTTTCCAATTAAGCTTCTTGCGGCGCGCCAAAGGATGATCGTGCCGCATAGCCAGCACATAGCGCTCCTCATAAATCGGCTCGAACACAATTTCCGCATCTTCCGCGCCGGTGAAATTGATTCCGAAATCCGCCTCCCCTGCCAACACCAGGTTCAGCACATCCTGGGCGCTTTCGTCGTGCACCCGCACCCGGATGCGCGGAAAGCGCTCACTGAACTGCTTCAGCACCTCGGGGAGGAAATGCCAGACGGCAGACGGCACGCACGCAAGGGTTACTGTGCCCGTCCGATGCGCCGCGAGGTCGGCGACACCCAACACAGCGTCCTCCAATCCGTCCAGCGCGGTCCGGACATTCACGAGGAACGCCTGTCCCACATTGGTCAATTGTACGCGGCGGGTAGTCCGCTCGAACAGCTTGACGCCCAGGCCTTCTTCCAGTTTTTCGATCCTTCGGCTCAGTGCCGATTGCGAGAGGAACAGGTCGCTTGCGGCCTGGCTGAAACTGGCGCGTTCTGCAACGGCGACAAATGCCTCTAAGTCGTGGAGATCGTAATTGATGCGCATGATGCATTAATACGCTTGAAAATTGCAATTATCAAATTATGCCATTTGGGTGAAGATTCATCTACTTAGCAATCAGCCTCATCAAGAAGGCAATGAAAAAGGAGACATCGTGCGCCAATCCTGCGCCTTTACCGCACTGCTCATGGCGAGCAGCCCCTGCCTCGCACAGCCAGGCATCGATCTGTACGGCATCGTCGACGTCGGAGCGCGCGCCACCAGCGACCTTGGCGCAAACAATGCGCCCACGCTGTCCGGCCACAGCACTGCAGTCAGCAGCGGCGTGAACCAAACCAGTCGCTGGGGTATCAAGGGCAAAGAGACACTCGGTGGCGGCTGGGCTGCACTGGTCCGCCTGGAAGGCGGCATCAATGCCGACACAGGCGCGTCCGCCAAAGGTGATCGCCTTTTCGATCGGCTGGCATGGGTCGGACTCGAATCGCCATATGGCACCCTGGCCACTGGACGTCAGACCAATCTGCTGTCCGACGCGCTCATCCCCGTCGATCCGCTCGGCAAGCGCTACGCCACATTCAATCCCAACATCAACGTGGCGGGGCTTAGCAATACCGCCTTTGGCACTCATGCATTTGGTCGACAGTACGGTCCCAGCGGCTACGCTGACAATTTCTACCGCCTCGACAATACGGTCAAATACATTGCCAACGCAGGCCCCTGGCAGGCGCGCGCCGCCTGGTCCTTCGGCGAAGTGCCAGGTGACGCATCGGCCTCATCCAGCCACGGTCTCGCGCTGGCTTACCAGCGCCCGGACTGGGTCGTTTCCGGCGCCACCACGCAATTCCGCAGCAAGGAAGACCTGCCGCTCAATGCCTGGACGTTTGGCGCGGCATTCCGGCTCGCCGGCTGGGAAATCAAGACAAATGCCGCGCGCAATAAGGCCGACACGGGCGCGGGCAAGACGGTACGCCAACATGTACTGTCGGCTGGCGTAAGCCGCGAGGCGCGTCCTGGCCTGCTCGTCACCACGGCGTGGTACAGCGTGCGGCGCGAAGCCAAGGATTTCGCAGACGATGGCTTTGACCGTGGCTTTCTTTTCCTTGAACAGACCCTGGCTCCGCGCACCACAGCATATGTAGAAGCCGACTACACCGTCTGGCGCGGTGACGCAGCGGGACTGACCGCCGCGCGCCCGAATGGACGCCACGGCAGCGGCCTGACACTCGGCCTCATGCACAAGTTCTAACGCTCATAAGGGAATCACAATGCGTTCACATCACCTAAAAACCAAGGCGCTGTCGGCACTCGCAGTATTCACGCTGTCTGCCGCCGCCCACGCAGCCGACATTCACGTCGTCGCCTCGGGTGGTTTTGCCCAAGCCTACAAGGATCTCTCCGTTCCGTTCGAGCAAGCCAGCGGCGACCGCCTGGTCTCGGCATGGGGGCCATCGATGGGAACAACGAAAAATGCAATTCCGGCACGCCTCGCGCGTGGCGAACCCATCGACGTCGTCATCATGGTGGGCGACGCGCTCGACAAGCTGATGGCCGAAGGAAAACTCGAGCCGGGCAGCAAGGTCGTGCTGGCCAACTCACCGATCGCATGCGCCGTCAAGCATGGCGCCGCGAGACCAGATATCAGCACGGTCGACGGATTGCGGCAAGCCTTCCTGAACGCGTCCCACGTGGCCTACTCCGACAGCGCAAGCGGCGAATACATCAAACGCCAGTTGCTGGAAAAACTCGGCATCAAGCAGGCAATGGATGGCAAGGCGACGCAGATTCCAGCCACTCCGGTGGGCGAGATCATCGCGCAAGGCGAGGCGGACTTTGGATGCCAGCAGCGCAGCGAGCTGCAGCCGGTAAAAGGCATCGACATTATCGGCACGCTCCCAGAGGAAGTTCAGCTCCGCACCCAGTTTGCCGGCGCACTTGTACGCGGCGCCAGCCATCCGGAGGCCGCTCGCCAGCTCTTGCGTTTTCTCGCATCACCCGCAAACGCGGCAACCATCGAGGCAACAGGCCTGGAACCGGTAACTACACAGCACTGAACCCAATCTTCACGCTGGCGCAGTGCGCCGGTGGTTTTTCCTGAGAGGTTATTATGACAAGCTACTCCACCATCGGCGCCAGCGTACCGGCTCCTGCCGAAACCGTACCGGTGCTCCGCACGTCCAAGCTCGGCACGGTCATCCGCGTCACCAGCGGGAACTTCATCGAAATGTATGATTTCTTCCTGTTCGGTTTTTATGCACAGCAGATAGCCGCCGCGTTCTTTCCATCCACGAGCGAATATGCGGCACTGATGATGACTTTCGCCACCTTTGGCGCAGGCTTCTTCATGCGTCCGCTGGGCGCCGTCATCCTGGGCAGCTATATCGACCGCATTGGCCGGCGCAAAGGCCTGGTGCTAACCCTTGGCATCATGGCCTCGGGCACTGCCCTGATCGCATTCGTTCCGGGCTATGCGAGCATCGGCTTGCTGGCGCCGCTGCTGGTACTGATCGGGCGTCTGCTGCAAGGCTTTTCGGCTGGCGTGGAATTGGGCGGCGTTTCCGTCTACCTGTCCGAGATGGCAACGCCGGACAACAAGGGCTTCTACGTCAGCTGGCAGTCAGCCAGCCAGCAAGTCGCCATCATCTTTTCCGCAGCACTCGGATATGCGCTCAATCACACCCTTGCCAATGACGTGATCGCCGACTGGGGCTGGCGCATCCCGTTCTTCGTTGGCTGTTCGATCATTCCCGTGGTGTTCTATATTCGCCGCTCCTTGCAGGAAACCGAGGCTTACCTGAAACAGAAGACGCACCCAACCTTCCGCCAGATGATGCGCACGATTGCCCTGAACTGGCCCCTGGTCACGGTAGGCGCCATGCTGGTTGTGCTGACCACCGTCGCGTTCTACATGATCACCGTGTACACGCCGACTTTCGGCAAGAGCGTGCTCAAACTGAGCACCGAAGAAAGCCTGCTTGTCACGCTGTGCATCGGCTTGTCGAACTTCATCTGGCTCCCGGTCATGGGCGCACTCTCCGATCGCATTGGGCGCTGGCCGGTCATGGCTGCCTGTTCGGCCCTTGTGGCGCTGACGGCCTATCCTGCGCTGTCGTGGCTGATCGCCAACCCGAGCTTTGCCAATATGGTGCTGGTTGAACTCTGGCTGTCGTTCTTGTACGGTAGCTACAACGGCGCCACCATTGTCGCGCTGACTGAAATTATTCCCGCCCAGGTGCGAACCACCGGCTTTTCGCTGGCCTACAGCTTGGCTACGGCACTGTTCGGGGGCCTCACGCCACTGCTGTCGACCTGGCTGATTGAAGTGAGCGGCAATAAGGCTGCGCCGGGAATCTGGTTGGCTGGCGCCGGCGCGATCAGCCTGGCGGCAACCTATCTGGTGTACCGCGGCATCGTCAGGGAACGAGATCCTGGTCGTAAGTAAAAGGAATGCACGAGTGATATCGCCTGTTGCTTTTTATTCAGGCGCCGGTGAATTTCATAAAGTCTTCTGGGAATATTCATAATTGCCAAGCTGTGTCGGTCGCCCGGACAATTGCCATTAAGCAACCATGAGAGTTGGAAGGATGGCATGAAAAAACACAAGATCCGGACGATCGCCATGTCGATAATCGCGGCCAGCCTGGCGGCAGGCTGCGGCGGCGACCTGGCGGACACCCGCGGTACAGTTCCAGCAGAAAACGCCAGCAACACGCCGGCCTCAATCGGCACAGGTGGCGCGCAGGGTACTGGCAACATACCCAGCACTGGCGGCATTCCCGACGCTGGCGGCACGCCCACTACTGGCAATCCGCCGGCTACTGGCGGCACAGCTGGCACAGGCGACACACCTGCGGTTGGCAGCACGCCCGTCACTGGCGACATTGCGGTTCGCGTTTTCAGCCACCCAGGCACCCCTCTCACCCTTTCGGACCTCAATACGCTCAAGGCCTACGTCGACCAGGGCCGGCAACCATGGAAGTCTGCCTACGACAACCTGGTAAACGACGGCCATGCCAGGCTCACCTTCACCATGGCAGGGCCCTATGCGAAAGTAAGCCGGGCCCCCGACGAGAACCTCGGCGCATGGCGCAGCGACATGATCGCGGTCTGGAACCTCTCGCGCATGTGGCATTTCACCGGCAACCAGGAATATGCAAAAAAGGCCCGCGAAATCCTCATGGCATGGGCTACCACCCATGTCGAGTTTTCCGGACGCGAATCGATGCTCGACCTGGGCGACTACGCCTACATGTTTGTGGGCGGCGCGGACATCCTGCGCGGCACATGGCAAGGCTGGACGGAAGCCGACACTGCCACGGTAAAGAAGTACTTCAAGAATGTCCTGATACCGGCATCGAACCCTTATGGCGAACACCAGTTCGGCGCCGCCAACAAGGGCGCGCTGGCCCTGGTTGCCCTCGGCTTGATGGCCATCTTCAACGACGATGCGCCGGCGGTGGACAAGGTCGTTTACCAAGTGCGCACGCTGGCCCACATCGGGCTGCGCAATTCCAATGATCTCGGCATGCTCGGCGATTCCCTGCGCGACCAGGGCCACTTCCACGGCCAGCTCAAATCGTTGACCATGCTCGCCGAGGCGCTCTGGAAACAAGGCATCGACATCTATTCCGACCTGGACGACCGGCTCCTGGCAGCTGGTGAATATTTCGCGCGGGTGAACGAGCTCGTGCCGACCGCTGCACTCCCTTTCGGCACCACCGATGCCTATTACACTGCCGACATGACCAACCGCGGATGGGGCGGCGGGGGTGGCGGGAATATCATGCTCAATCAGATCCATGCCGCCTACGCCATCCGCAAAGGCATGCAGGCCCCGTTTATCGCGCAACGACGCCTCTGGATGCCGGTGGACGCCTACAGCTTCATGTTCCTGAAGGATACCGACACCTCCACCGCGGTTCCAGCACCTCAGCTTGCCCTGCCTGCGACCACCTCGCTCACCGCGGGTTTGAGCAGCGTTGATTTAGGCGGCGCCACCCCTACCGGTAGCGCCAGTTATGCCGCCGGCAAATGGACCGTGACCGGCGCGGGGAGCGAGATCTGGGGCACTAACGACAGCTGCCACTTCGCCTACAAGGCCCTGGTTGGCGATGGCGCCATCATTGCCAAGGTTGAATCGGTCGGTGACACCGGTCCGTCTGCCAAGGCGGGCGTGATGATACGCACCAGCCTTGACCAGGGCGCCCCGCGTGCCTGGATGGCCGTCGCCAATCGGGTTGCGGCCGAGCAGAATATGCAGAAGCTCACGGCGTATGGCGGCAGCAATTACGCCAACAAGGCACTTCCACTCGCAAACGCCGCGGACTCGTATTGGCTGAAGCTCGAGCGCATCGGCAACGTCATCACCGGCTACCTGTCTCCCGATGGCACCAACTGGGCCGCCACAGATCTCGGCCGCATCGACGGGCCCCTTCCGGCCACGATCTATGTGGGCCTGGTGGTTTCATCGACCGTCAACGGCACGCCGAACCGCTCCGTCTTCAGCAACGTGCAGATCACCGGGGGCGACGGTAATGCGCCGACTTTGATCCCTGCAGCCCCGGCAGCGCTGCTTGCCGCGCCGGGCGATGGCGCCGTTCCGCTGCGCTGGCAGCGCTCTTTCGGCGCCACCCGCTACATAGTCAAGCGCGCCACATCCAGCGGCGGCCCCTACACGACCATCGCGACGGATGTCCGGGGCGGCAGCTTCACCGACAAATCGGTCACCAACGGCGTGACCTACTACTACACCGTCACGGCGGCAAATTCCGCTGGGACGAGTGCCAATTCTCCCGAGGACTCCGCCAGACCGGAGCACCCGATGGTCAACGTCGCCTCCGGCGGTACCGCCAACGACAATACGAGTAACACAGGCAACGCCAAGCGCGCTTTCGACAGCAACTCGGCGACGCAATGGTTCTCCAAAGGTGTGCAGGGCTGGCTGCAGTATGACCTCGGACACACGGAGACAGTACAGCGCTACTCCGTCATCAGTTCCAACAACGCGGTTGCGCGCGATCCGAAGGACTGGCAGCTCCTGGGCTCCAACGACGGCGTGACCTGGCAAACACTCGACGCACAAAACAACCAGGTATCCGACCGTCCCTACGCGTTGAAGAATTACCCGGTCTCGCGACCCGGCTCCTATCGCTACTACCGGCTCAATATCACAGCCAATAACGGCGACACCACATCTACCGGCCTCGGCGAATTCGGACTATTCGTTTCCAAACCATGAAAATGAAGCTTATCAGATGCATCGCCGGCCTGAGCCTGGTGAGCGGCCTTGCGGCCTGTGGCACCACCCTGCAAGCGCCAAAGTCCGCAGCCGCGACATTTAACTGGGTATCCAGCCCGCCGCTTATTTCGCCCCAGCCTGATCCGGAGCAGATGATCTATGGGGTGAAAGACCCCTCGATCGTCTACGTGAACGGCAAATACCATGTCTTCATGACGAGCGCCGGGTCGTCGGGCTGGGGACTCGCGTACACGAGCTTTGACAAGTGGTCGGAAGCATCGTCCGCCAAGATCGTCCCACTAGACAAGTCCCCGATGGGACCAGGCTATCGCGCGGCGCCACAGGTGTTCTACTTCGCTCCGCAGAAGACCTGGTATCTGATCTACCAGGGCGCGGACCCGCTTTACTCAACTTCGAACGATATCAGCGATCCCACATCCTGGACCGCGCCCAAGCCCTTGTTTTCCGTCGTGCCCGACATCATCAAACATCCACAAGGACATGGCTGGCTCGATTTCTGGGTAATCTGCGATGAGAAAAAGTGCTACCTGTTCAATACCGATGACCATGGCCGCCTGCTGCGGTCCGAAACCGATATCGGCCGGTTCCCGAATGGCTTCCATAACACCGTTGCAGTCCTGAACGAAAAGACGGAGGACTTGTTCGAGGCCAGCAATACCTACCGGATTGCGAACACCCAAACATACATCACCCTTGTCGAAGCCATGTCGCCGAAGGGACGCTACTTCCGAATCTGGAAGAGCAATGGCCTCGATGGACAATGGGAACCGTTCTCGTCGGCGCCAATGAACACTTTCGCCAGCAGCACCAACGTTGAACAGCTTTGGTCAGATGGCATTTCCCATGGCGAAATCATTCGGACGAACGCCGACCAGACCATGACGATCGATCCGTGCCGCCCCCTTGAGTACCTGTTCCAGGGGAATGACCCGGCAGTGCTCGTGAGCGACTACATCAAGCTCCCCTATCGCCTTGGAGTGATCACAGCAAAAGGGAGAAATCCCGTGAGTGCGCTCTGCCGTTGAAGATAGCCGGCGAACGCACAGGCCGCTGTGCAATTTCATTCGGTGCATTGGCGGTATTAGGAATTGCCATGACATCCCGCAACTTCCACAATTCACTCGGCGGCAACTACACTATTTGGAAAGGTTTTCATGAAGGAATTCAAATTACGGGTGATCGTTCTTTCGTTCATCGCAGCGGGCCTCGCCGCGGGCTGTGGCGGCGGTTCAGGCGGCACGGGCAATGCTGCCGCACCAGGCAACGCCAGCACGACACCGCCTTCAGCCAGCACAGGCAGCACGCCTCCCGGCACTGGTGCCGGAACCGATACCGGTACTGGCAGCACGGGTAGCGCCGGCAACACGGACAACACCGCTACCGCGGGCAGCAAAGCCACCAGCTGGAACAGTGTGAAATGGGGCGGTGGCGGCTACGTCAGCGGCCTGATTTTCCACCCGACTACCGCCAACCTGCTGTATGCGCGCACCGACATCGGCGGCGCCTATCGCTGGAACCAGGCGACCTCGTCCTGGACGCCGATCACCGACGGCCTGGGTTTTGGTGCGGCAGAGAGCAAATACCACGGCATCGAAAGCATCGCCCTCGATCCGAACAACGACCAGCTGGTCTACATGGCCACCGGCATGTACACGTTTGAAGGCAACGGCCGCCTGTACGTTTCCAGCGACCGCGGCGACCACTGGACGCACGTCGACCTGCCCTTCCCGCTCGGAGGCAACAACGGCGGCCGCGCCATGGGCGAGCGCCTGATGGTCGATCCGAACAAGCCATCGATCCTGTTCTACGGCTCGCGCACGGCCGGACTGTGGAAGAGCGCCGACTCGGGCCAGACCTGGAGCCAGGTGAACTCACTGTCGGCTGTCAAATTGACCTCGGACCAGATCAGTGCCGCCGGCGGCGGCATGGGCGTCGAACTGGTGGTCTACGACACCGGCACCAAGGGCAGCGGCGCGGCGACTCAGACCATCTACGCCGCCGTCGCCCCCGACTACGCCAGCGTGGCGGGCCTGAGCGCCAACCTGTACAAATCGACCGACGGCGGTGCAACATGGGCCCCTGTCGCAACGCCGGTGTCCGGCTACCACATCCCGCACATGGTGCGCGCCGCGGACGGCATGTTCTATGTCGTGTTTACCAAGGATGCCGGCCCTGGCGCCGGCGGCCCCGGCCGCTTCTACAAGTTCGATGGCACGACCTGGACCCTGCTCAAGAGCGAAGACCCGAACGGCGGCACCAACTTCGGCCTGGGCGGCGTGTCGGTGCAAGGCAGCGGCGCCACCACCCGCATTGCGCTGGGCGTGACCAATTCCTGGGGCAGCTGGAGCGGCCAGCAGATCGTGCAGCTGTCTGACGACGCCGGCAAAACCTGGCGCGAAATCGAAGCCACCATGGCGGGCGAAACCGCTTCGGGCTGGGTCGACGATGTCGAGATCGATCCGTCAAACCGCGACCACATTCTGCATGTGCACGGCGGCGGCATCGTTGAGACCAAAAATGCTTCTTCGGCGACGCCGACCTGGAACGGCAACATCACCAACATCGAAGAGACCGCAACCCTGTCGCTGGTCACGCCGCCGGCTGGCGCGCCGTACAAGTTCATCAACAGTGCGGGCGATATCGGCACTTGGCTGCAGACCGACCTTACAGCCAAACCAACCTTGGCCCCGACTGCCAACTGGAGCAATGGCAACACCGCCGACATGGCCTGGTCCGACCCGCTGTTTATCGCCGGCGCGGGCGTCGCCAACTGGTCCGGTGCTGGCGGCTTCGGCTTCTGGTCCGGCGACGGCGGCAAGACGTGGTCGAACTTCGCCACCCTGCCCGCCGGCGCCCAGGCCAACATCGGCGCCGCCGCCAGCCTGGTAGTTCCGTCCCGCAACAGCATCATCTGGGCGCCTGCCAATTCGGTGCCGTCCTACACCAGCAATAACGGCGCCAGCTGGACCGCGACCAACCTGCCGACGCTTCCTGCGGTCGCCCAAGGCTGGGACCGCGGCTACCATCTGGCCGCCGACCGCAAGAACCCCAACAAGGTCTATGCCTACGATTCGGGCGGCGCGACCTGGGGCACGGCGGGCAAGGTCTACGTGTCGACCGATGGCGGCCACAGCTTCACACTGAGCCAGGGTTCGGTGACGGCAAGCCTGGCGCCAAATGCTTTCTGGGCGACTTCGCTTGTCGTCAACCCGAACGTGGAAGGCGACCTCTGGCTGGCCGATGGCAACACCGTCTACCATTCGCTCGACTCGGGAGCGAGCTGGACCAAGCTCAACAACTTCGCTTCCGGAGGCGGCACGCAGGGCGCCAGCCTGATCGCACTGGGCAAGGCAGCCAGCGGCGCCAAGTACTCGGCCGCGATCTACGTGGTGGGCACGGTCGGCGGCGTGTGGGGCGTCTACCGTTCCGATGATGCCGGCGCCAGCTGGACCCGCTTCAACGACGACGCCCACCAGTTCGGCGGCATCGGCGTGATGGCGGCCGACTGGAACACGTACGGGCGCATCTATATCTCCGGCACCGGCCGCGGCCTGCTCTACTCTAACTAAGGAACGTAGATCGCAGGTCCGCGAGGGCAGCTTCGGCTGCCCTCATTTGCCTCCCCCTTTCGAATCCAGCAATTATCCCAACTGACGAAAGGCTTCCTTATGGCCTTCACCCGACGTTCCATGCTCAAAGCCACCCTCGTGGCGCTGCCGGCGCATTGTGGCGCTTGCGGCCTGGGACAACTTGTGCTTCCAGCGCCGGGTGCCGCAGCTGCTGTTCCGATTGATACGGCTCGTGCCTGCTTGGCAGATCAGGTGCGTTTGCTGCCGGGAAGTCCGTTTTACGTGCGGCAGGAGCTGCACCTCAAGGGCGTGCTCGCGTCGTATGCTCCCGATAAGTTGCTTTACCCCTACCGCGCTTTGGCCAGACTTCCCCAGCAAGAAGGCATCGGGAGCGGCTACGACGGCTGGGACAGTGGCTTTCTCCGGGGACACATGACAGGCCACTATTTGTCCGCCGCCTCGCGCATGGCAGCAGCCACGGGAAGCGGCCTTTTTCGCGACCGGGTCAACTACCTCGTAGGAGAGCTGGCCAAATGCCAGAAGGCCCTGAACCTGAATGGTTACCTGGCCGCCTTTCCCACGGCCGCCTTAGACCTGCTTGAAGGCAAGCCTGGAGCCGATGCCGAGGGTATCGGGGTGCCTTATTACACGATCCAGAAAATCATGTCGGGCCTCCTCGACGCCCACTCTTATGTCGGCAACAAGCAGGCACTCGACGTGGCTACCAAGATGGCTGACTACTTTGGGAAACGACTGTCGGCACTGGATGCGGCGCAGATCGACAGGATGTTCCGCACGGACAGCAGCCGCAATCCACAAAACGAATTCGGCGCGATGAGCGACGCTCTGACGGAACTCTTCAAAATCAGCAAAGATCTACGGCACCTCGAAGCTGCCCGCATGTTTAACCGCGCATGGTTTGTCGGGCCACTTGCCGAGGGTGAGGACCGGCTCGGCGGCATGCACGCCAATACGCACATTGCGCAAGCCGTGGGCTTGGCCAACTGCGCAAACGCCGATGGCAACCCGGAAGAACTGATGGCGTCCGAGAACTTCTGGCGACTGGTTGTGCACAGGCATTCGTTTGCCAACGGTGGCAACTCGTTCAACGAATGGTTCGACAAACCCGGCGTGGAGGTCGGTCCGTCAATCGACGATCGGAAGATAATGCCCTCCTCGACCGCCGAAACGTGCAGCACCCACAACATGCTCAAGCTGACCGCCAGGCTTTTCGAGCGCAACCGCCGCGCCGATCTTGCCGACTACTACGAGCGTGCGTTGTACAACCACGTGCTGGCGTCCGTGGCGCCCGATTCGGGCGCCATGACCTACTTCACGCCATTCCACGGGCACTTTCGCACCTATCTCAACGGCAGCTTTTGCTGCACGGGAACCGGGATTGAAAACACTGCGCGCTACAACGAAGGCATCTACTTTCACAAGGATGATTCGCTTTGGGTGAACCTGTATATCCCATCCGAGCTCAACTGGCAGGAAGCCGGGATGTCTTTGCGGCAGCAAGGAGATATCACGCGGGGTGACCCGGCGCGCTTTACGGTGCTCAAACCTGGAGCCAACGCCGTGACTCTCCATTTGCGAATCCCCGCGTGGCTCGCCAGACCGGTTACCGTAAGGATCAACGGGAAGCTGCAACGTGTGGCCGCAAAGCCTTCGAGCCATCTCTCCTTGAAGCGGCAATGGAAAGCCGGTGACGTGATCGAGCTCACGCTGCCTGCGGCGCTGCGACTGGAGCAAGCCAGGGACGACGCCTCGATGTTCTCTGTATTCCATGGGCCGGTCTTGCTGGCAGGCGAACTCGGCAAGGACAACATGCCCGGCAGCGACGTCGGGGACAAGGATGCTTACCTGAAGAGCGCGGCGGCTCCGGTTCCCGATATCGTCAGCGTCTCCAACAATCCCGCCGACTGGCTCGACCCACTGCCCGGCGATCCGTCCGCATTCAAGATGAAGAACGCCGGTCCGGCAAACGGCATCGTCGTTCGGCCGCTATTTGACTTGCATCATCAACGCTATTCCGTCTACTGGCGCCTTCGCAAAGACACCGTTCGTGACCGCCCAGCCTAGTCGGCACATAAAGAAAACGCAAAGCCCCATGCAACCATGCTACGCCCCGCCCACTCGGCGCCAGCGCGATCGCCCTCACTTCTCGAGCAGGTCGACGCCGAAGGGTTCAAGGCGCAGCACGCCCGGCCACGCTTTACCGCTGAGCACGCCGTTCATGGCGCCCTCGATCGCCACCTCCTTGGCCTCGCCCGTCGTGTTGACGTAAAGCGTACGGCCAGCCACAACGCGCGCAAAGACCCCGTCGGGCGTCTTCGGCCCCGGTGCAATGCCCAGGCCCGCGTACAGCTCGCGATACAGGAGGCGCATGAGCTGCGGATGCGCGGCGGTGGCGACGTAGATTGCGCGTCCCTTGCCGTAGTGGTTGACCGTGATGGCGGGCGTCTTGCCGTCGACATTGGCAAAGCTTGCCAGCACCTCAGCGGTCGACGGTTCCAGCACCTCATAGGCGCCCAATTCGGCCTTGACCTCTGTGCCGGCCAACGTGGTCTGCAGCGTGCCGGCGTTGTAGAACGCATTGGTCCGCAAGCCGAACACATCGGTCAGGCCGCCGGGTAACGGCGAGTCGTGCCACTGGTTGTTGTCATTCACCTTGGCTGATTGCGCGGTCATCACGACCGTGCCACCGGCGGCAACGAACTCGCGCAACTTCGCGGTCGATGCCGCGTCCAGCAGGTACACGCCGGGCACGATCAGCAGCTTGTAGCGGCTCAGGTCTTCGTGGCCGATGTGGATCACGGCGACATCGATATTGTCCTTGAACAGCGGCTCGTAGGCGTTATGCGCCTGCTTCATGTAGCCGGGGTTGAGGTAAGGCCGCACCGTATTGTTCATGCCCTCCTTCGGCAGGTTGGTGGCGATCATGTTGTCAAACGCGTAGGCGATCGCGATTTCGGGCTGCTGCAGACGCGGAAAGCCCAGCTTCTCCAGCTTGCCGAATTCTGTCGCGATAGTGGCGAACTCGTCGAGTTTCCAGGAAGGCCGGTCGTCGTGGTCGATCAGGCCGAACAAGGCCTGTTCCTCGCCGCCATGGTGGCTGTGCCAGGTCCACGGCATCACTGCCTGCGCGCCCATCAGCAGGCCGAAGTGCGCCCACATGCGCGAGCGACCGGGGGTGCCGTAATAGCCGGGGCCGCCGGCAGTGAATTCGTTGAACCAGATCGGCGCCTTCATGCCGGCACGCATCATTGTCGCTTCGAAGCCGGCGCTCAGCGGATCGCCAGGGTAAAAGCCCATCGCGCCATAGCTCACATAGTTGCGGTAGGTGGCCAGGTAGTCGAAGCCCTTGCGCCCCGCGCTGTCCCACAGGTTGGAGATGGCTGGTCTGTCTGGCACATTCTTCTTGCGTACCGCCTCTAGCAGCACCAGCACTTCAACAGTCTGGTCCGACCAGAAACGACGCATGTCGAGGTAGCGCTCGTAGGGACCGGCGCCTTCGATATACGGCAGGCGTACCTCATCCCAGGTGTTGAGGTGGCGCGACCAGCGCTGCGTGGCCCAGGCCTTGTTCAAGGCAGCCAGGCTGCCGTACTTGCGTTTGAGCCAGCCGATGAAGCGCTTGCGGTCGGCCTCCGAGTACGACACCATGCCGTTGCCGCTCTCGTTGTTGTAGCCGATGGCGAACAGCGCCGGATGCTTGGCATAGCGCCTGGTCATGGTGTCGGCCAGGCGCACCAGCAGCCGCCGGTAGTCCGGGTCGCTGGTGTCGTCCATGTAGCGCTCGACCGGCTCGAGCCGCGCGCCGCGCTCGGTGACGATGTCGACGCCCGGATACTTCTTGTGCAACCACAGCGGCGCCGGCTGGCCCGGGATGTCCATGATGACCTTGAGGCCGGCGGCTTGCATCCGGTTCATGATCCAGTCGAACAGCCTGAAGTCGAATTTCCCTTCTGCCGGCTCGAAGGCATCCCAGGCCAGGTCGCCCATCCGAACGACTTTCAGCCCAGCCTGCTTCATGCGCTGGATGTCGCGCTCGATCTGGTCGCGGCCACTACGGTCGAAGGGTTGGTAGTTGGTGCCGACAAATAGCTGTCCGGCGCCAGGCCATCCAGGATGGCCTTCCGCAGATTGCGCCCAGACGTTTGCATTGGAGAAGGAAGCCAGCACCAGCGCACACGCGGCAGCGATTGTGTTGAGGTTCATGCTTCGCATTCTGCGAGCGCCCGCATCGCACTGCAATTGCGAAAATGGCCAACGCATTCAATGAAATTCAACAGCTGGAAAGACGGAGGCACGCGGCCTCCGTTTAGCGCGACTGCTGCTTAGTTGGTGTAGAGCACGCCACGGCCATTGCCCGCAGCGTAGACCCTGCCATAGGTATTCCAGTCGCCAGCCAGGTGGTAGATGCCGCCGAACTGGTGCGCGTCATCGTTGAAGCGGGTCCAGGTAGCGCCCGCATCGTCGGAACGGTACACGCCCCACTTGCCGTTGACCACGCCCACCACATAGACGGCCGCAGAATACGGTGAGCCGGCAGCCGCTTTGCCGAGGGTGACCGCGGTGGCGCCCTGCACATCCGGCCAGTTGTTGCTACCCCAGATAGATGCGAAGGTGGTGAGCTTGGTCCAGGTAGCGCCGGCATCGACCGAATGGTACAGGGCATTGCCGTCAGCCAGCCAGACGTCGCCTTCGACGTTCGGATTCACCGCCATCGACGTATTGCCGAAGAACGTCACCATCGGGCTGGTCGCCTTGAACGATGTGCGCTCGGTAAACGTATGGCCGCCATCCGCCGAGTACCAGAAGTGCGCCGTATCCGACCATTGGTTCCACCATGCACCGCCGGAATCGTAGGCGTACACCTTGTTCGGATTCTTGCGATCAACCTTCAGGCGATAGCTGCGTGGTGCACCACCGATCACCGTCAGGGCCGGCAGGTTGGTCGCGCTCCAGCTGGCGCCGTTATTGGTGGTATAGGAGGGTACCGCATCGTTCGGTGCCCAGATCACGTTGTTGCGGCTGGTGACCGCGACGTTGGCCGCGCCATCGGTGCCAGCCGCGGCACCGGTCGGCAGGGTAGCGAACTTCGTCCACGTATTGCCGCCGTCGCCGGACCAGTGGCCGACGCCGACGTGGTTGTTCGCATTGTCCACGCCGACGGCGGCGATGTATTGCGGATCGGACCAGGCCATGTCCGCCGAGTTGCCACTGCTCCACCAGTTCATGGGGCCTTTGGTCGGGCGGGTTGCCAGGTCGCTGTCGACCCAGGTGCCGATGTCGCCCGAACTGTTGATGAATTTGTAGGTCGCGCCAGCCGGCGGCGTGGTTAGGGCCAAGGTGGCGGTCTCTTCCAGGTTGTTGACCTTGTTCGCCCAGGTCGGGGTGGCCGCCGATGCATTCCAGGTTTCGACGATGCCGCCGCCATGCACGTGCATGACGTGGTCGCGGTTGGCTGGATCGATCTCGATATCGTCGACCCAGCCCGAAGCGGTTTCGCCGGGCATGCCGGCCTCGATTTCGCGCCAGCTCTGGCCGCCGTTGTCGGACAATTGCACGACCTGCATGCCGCCATAATTGCCCCAGGTGCCGCTCACGCCGAGCGCGATGCGCGCGTTCGAGCCGGTGCCATAGACGGACACGCCGCCATAGCCGCCCTGGTTGCTGCTGCTCAGCAAAGTCCAGCTGCCGTTGCCGACGGTGCCGCCGAACTTGTACAGATAGCCAGGGCCGCTCGCGCCTTGGCCCGCGTTCTTGTTGAACACTACGTAGAACATGCCGTCATTGGTGCGCACCATATGCGGAATGTGGAAGCCGGCTGCCTGGGTCGGTACCGGCACGGGCGTCCAGCTGGCGCCGCCGTTGACGGATTTGTACAGCACCGACGTCAGGCCGGCCGCGCTGGCATAGTCCGGGGCGATGGCCGCATACATGATCCAGGTCGTCTGGCCCGTGCCAACACCCGAGTTATCGAACATCAGGTGCTCGACGCCGATCGGCGACGAACTGCCGGAGATCGTGGTGGAAGACAGCGATGTGACCTGGGCCCAGGTCTGGCCCGAGTCCGTGCTCTTCCACAAGCCCGCCGTGCGCGATCCATAGAACATGGTCGAGGGATTGGTTGGGTCCAGTTTCAGGCGTTCGCCAACGGCGCGGCCATTATCGTTGCCGCCGACCGGGAACGGCAGGCTGACCCAGGTCCAGTTATTGCCTCGGTCGCTCGAAATGTACAGGCGGCCGTTGGCCCCGCCCGTCACGGTGTCACCGGTGGCAATGTAAACCTTCTGGTCATTGGACGGATCGAGGGCCAGGCTCTCAACGTCGTGGTATCGCCCCTCGCCGCCGCCAAAGCCCAATCCGTCAGTGATCGGGGTCCACGTCGAGTCGGCGGCATTCCAGCGATAAACACCGCCAACGTCGGTGCGCGCGTACAGCAAGCTGGCGTTGGTCGGGTGATAGACCAGGCCATTGACGTAGCCACCGCCGCCCCATTTCACGCTGTTCCAGCTGGTGGCTGCGACGCCTGCGGCCTGGACTGTTGCCGCCGTGCTGACGCCGGTGCCGGGGCTGCTGGCACCGCCACCGCAGCCGCCCACGACGCCTGCAACCAGTACTGCCAACAGGGCCGGAACCACGCCGCACTTCGCGTTGTACTGTCTTTTCATCCTGTCTTCCTTCCATGGAAATGGATCAATGTTTGAATGTGAAAACCACATGCCCTCTCCCTTCAACTGCCGGTCGTGAGATTCTTTGGGTTTCCAGTCAACATTAATCAGCGGCGGTCCATCTTCCATAGAAATTCCGGGCCAACCGTTTGCATTCTGCAGAAAGTTCAAGAGTCCGAAGCGCCAGTGTTAACCCCGCCCTTGATGAAAAAAGGGCCCGTGGGCCCTTTTTCTCATTGCGCACTCTGGGAAGCCTGGCTTTCGGATGGCGCGGCGTTGTGTTCCTGCTTCTGCTGGCTGGCCAGCGAGCGGAAGTCTTTCGGCGTGCAGCCGTACTCCTCCTTGAACAGCCTATTGAAGTAAGAGACGTTTGAGTAGCCGACTGAATAAGCGATCTCCGAAATCGTTGCGGATCCGCGTTCAGTCAACAGCCGGGCCGCCTGCGTCAAGCGCAATTTATTGAGGTAACTGGTAAATGTCATCCCCAGCTGTGTTTTCAGGATCTCGTTGACCTTGTTGCGATTGGTCCCGGTCGCCGAAACCACGCTATCAAGGTCAAGTTCGGCATTCGTGTAATTGGTGGCGATATATCGCAACAGCGTTGCCTTTTCCTTATCCCGGTAAGGCTCCAGCGTTAGTTCCCGATAAGCCATGAGCGGCAAATCCGCCTTCATTTTCGTCTTCAGGCTCGATGTCAGTGAGCGCGCGTGCGCCCGCAAGAACCACAACGCGAACGCCAGCCAGCTGGCCAGCAGGATGACCGCCAGGGCAGCAATATAGCGATAGTCGCGCCCACGCAATGTGAGCTCGCTGATATCCAGGTAGGAGTCGACGTTCGCAGGGCTTTGGCCGCTGGTGCCGAACAGGAGCCTCGAAACCTTGTCCAGCTCGTATCCATTGTGCGAAAGGTCCAGCTTCACCGAATAGAACCACCAGTCAGGAATGGTAAACCGCGACAGGTCCAGAGAAACGGGAACGCCCCGCTCATTGCAGGAGAAATAGGATCCGGGTGTACGGTATGTCATGAAGTCGCCGGCCTTCGACACATTGTCGTCGAAGATCGATATCCAGAGTGCCATCGAATTCGACGGCGCGCATTTCGCGAGGAAGGAAATCTCGCTGTACCTGGTCCAGTCGGCACGGGCCACCGCCCCCTTGGAATCGCGCAGTATCATCCCTGCCTGGGCGAACGGGAACTGCCCGACACTGGACAGGTTAAAGTCGAAGCGCAATTGCCTGCGCTGCGGCTCCGGTATCCTGGCTGTCGAAGTTCCGCCTATGGTCTGGTCAGTGTTGGTCACGTACTGCCAACCCGCGCCGGCGCCATCGGCCGCCAGTATGGGCACAGTCAGATAGCTTTGGTAAATCAGGAGCAACGCCAGCAAAGCGTCCGCGATCATCAGGCCAATCAGCGCCAACAGGGCCTGTCTATAGAATTTTTGCATCATGCTCGTTGCTTAAACCGTCTCCATAGCGCAGGCCTCTTGATGGGCCTGCTACTTTGGATCATAACAGTTCAACGAGCGAAAGTACCACACCGGTCAGCCCCTCCCGCGCATCAACGTACGCCCTGGCCTCATGGCATGAGGCGCAACTGTCATTGCCTGAACTTGACGACCATCGGTTTCCCCTCGTAGCGCACGATCCGGGTGGGCTGCGCAGCGCCAATACCCTTGCCATTGCCCTGGTCAAGCAGCACCAGGTTGAGCGTGCGGCCTTTCACCATGCCCGGGAAGCTGCCCTTGCGTGCACCTATCGCCAGCGTCTTTGCCTTGTCGTTCCAGGCAAGGGCGACGCTGGCGGACTGGCCCTTCTCGTAGGCGTAAGTTTCGTTATCGTCCTCGTACAGGGTGAAGTTGCCGTCGGCGCCCGAATAGATGCGTATCTCGTACGGAGCGTCCGGCTGCTCGGTCGCATATTGCAGCGCCGGCCCCATGGGCAGAATGGCCCCCGCTCGAACATACAGCGGCACGATATCGAGTGGCACGTCGCGCACCACAGTCTGGCCTCCTTCGTGGCGCTGGTTGGTCCAGAAGTCATACCAGGGAGCACCTTTCGGCAGGTAGGTGCGCATGCTCGCATCGGCTACCGGTTTGCTTTCGGCCAGCGCGCGGACAGCGCTCGGGGTGCGCCATGCGAGGCGCAGGCTGCGGTCTGAAGTGGCCTGGTAATATTCCAGCGTTACGTCGATACGCTGGCCCTTGCGCAGCATTTGGCGCGAGCTGGCAAGGCGCTTGCCGCCGTTCTCCCAACGTTCAAGCACAACCGCGCCGTCGAGGAACAGGCGATAGCCGTCGTCGCCTTCCACGCCGATCTCGTACTCACCTTCCTCCGGCGCCTCCAGCGTGCCGGTCCAGCGCGCGGAGAAGTCGTCCAGCCGGCTCAAGCCTGCCGGGATAGTGGCCAGCGGCGGGGCCGGCCAGGAATGGTCGATCACCTTGTCCACCACCCGCCCCCTCGGGATTTCGAAATTGCGTCCTTCGAAGTACTGGCCCGCCAGGCCGGGCTGGCCGTCCGGTGTGCGCAGGTAATCGGCCGGGATGGTTGCCGGTGGCGGCGGCTGGATGCGGTACATCGGCCGTGTGACGGGGTGTACCAGCAGCGAGGGGCCGAACATGAAGGCATCGTTGATGCCGTATGTCGCCTTATCCTCGGCAAAGTCCATCGGCAAGGGACGCATCAGCGTGTAATGCTCGCTGGTGACCTTGGCGCTGAGGCCATAGATGTAGGGCAGCAGGCGGTAACGCAGGTTGGCCGCGTCGAGCAGGGACTTGTAGACCTCCGGATCGAGCGACTTGAAAATGTAAGGTTCGCGTTCGATGTCGGTTCCGTGCACACGCATGATCGGGTTGAAGGCGCCATACTGGAACCAGCGTGCGAACAGCTCGCGGTAGGCCGGATCTTTTTCTCCTCCCGGGTAGTCGCGCGCGACGAAGAAGCCGCCGGTATCCTGCGTCCAATACGGGTTGCCTGTCACGGTCACGTTGACGCCCCCGCTCACCTGCTTGCGCAGGGTGTCCCAGTTCGCGAATATGTCGCCCGACCAGGACGCTGCGGCGGTGCGCTGTGCACCGGCCCAGGCGGAGCGTGTCAGCGTGAACACGCGTTTGTTGCTGCTGGCGCGCTGACCGTCATAGGTGCCCTGGGTCGTTAACAGCGTATACGGATTCAGGTAGCGGCTGAAGTCGCCCAACGCGTTATTGCCCAGTGACTTGATGTCGGCTTCGTTTTGCGCCGCATCCCAGGCGGCAGAACCGACTTCGACTTCGGTGCCATCCATCCACAACGCATCCACGCCCTTGTCAAACAGGCCGGACTTGGCATGCTTGAAATAGATCTGCCGCCCCAGCGGGCTGTAGGCGTCGTAGACACGCGCCTTTTTTGAAATCCAGTGCAGGGGTTCGAAACGCAGGCCGTGCTGATCCAGCTCCCTCGCGAGCTCCGTGTCGTTGCCGACCGACGGCCAGATCGAAACCATGAGCTTCAGGTTAAGCTCGTGCAAGCGGCCTGTCATGCCGGCCGGGTCGGGATAGCGCACCGGGTCCCAGCGCATGCCGCTCCAGCTGCCATCCTTGTCGCTGCCCCAGTACTGCCAGTCCTGTACGATGTAATCGAGCGGGAAACGCTCCTTGCGGAAGGTTTCGGCCACTTCGAGGAGGCGATGTTGGGTGGGATAGCGCTCCTTGCTCATGAACAGGCCAAAGGCCTGCTTGGGATACATCGGCGCCGCCCCAGTCAGTCTCCGGTAGTCGCCGACCACGTCGTCCAGCGAGCGGCCGCCCATGAAATAGTAGTCAACGCCGCCGGGAGCGCTTTCGGCCCACAGCCTGGCGCCGTCGGGGCCGTCGTGGAAACGCATCTTGGAATAGGTGTCCCACAGGATGCCGTAACGCTCGGACGACATCATGACAGGAATGATGATGCCCAGGTTGGTCTGCACCAGCAGCAGGTTCTGGTTGCGGCGGTTGACAGTGTCGCTGTCAGTATAGCCAAAGCCGAAAATCGCTTCGTCCGGCTTTAGGATGAAACGGTTCTCCACCTCATAAGACGGCACTCCCGCCATTTCGACCGGCTTGACCGACTGCGGCTGCTCCGACTCGCGCGTGTACAGGCGGCCGGTGCGGTCCATGAAGCTCAGGGCGCCGGTCTTGCGGTCGATGGCGATGCGCAGACTCGCACTCCTGATGGTCAGCGTGTCGGCGTTCTCCTCGAGCTCGAACTCAACGCGAGCCGGCTTCCCGACCACCACCAGGCTCGGACTGGTCCAATGGTTTTCACCCAGGGTGGCGTTGACACGAACGGTGTCGGGTCCATAGAAAATCACGCTTTTCGTGATGCCGCCGATGCGGAACTGCACGCCATGCTGCAGCCGCACAAAGCCGAAACCATCGCGCGCCGCAAACGGCAGGGACAACAGGTGTCCGTTCTTGTCCAGGCCACTGGCGGCCGGGGCGACAGCGGCGGCATGGGCACCGCATCCGGCCGCGAGTGCCAACGAGGCGGCCAGAATAGTCTTAGGAAGCATTCTCATGAAATCTCAATCAGCGAAATACCGCGACAAATCCGCCGCGCGGCTTCAGTGTCAGGCGAACTTTGCCCGACGCGAGCTCTTTCTGGCTGAATTCGCGCTGGCCCGCCCCATCGGTGATCATGGCGCCCTTGCGGTTGCCGATAAATGAAAGGTCAAGTTCGATGGTGCGTTCGTCCTTGTCGGCATTGATGCCCGCCAGGTACCAGCTATTGCCGTTCTTGCGCGCTACGACAACGTGCGAGCCTGGGTAGCCTGCGAGGAAGCGGCTGTCATCCCAGCGGCGCGGCAGATCGCGCAGGAAGCTGCGAACGTATTCCGGCACCGTCGCCATTCCTTCCGGGATTTCCGCGAAATGCTGGATACCCGACAGGAATAGGACTGACTGCGCCAGCTCAAAGCCGTTGCGGGTGATGCGCTTGATCTGCCCCATGTCGCCGAACACCATCGGCGTGAAGTCCATCGGATCGAACAGGTTGCGGATCATCGCGGCGTTCACCGCATGGCCAGGCACGACGTCGTGGTCCTTCTGGTCGAAGGTCGTGAACTCGAAGCCACGGATGGCCTCGGCCGTCATCAGGTTCGGATAGGTTCGTTCCAGCCCGCGCGGAAGCGTCGCGCCATGGAAGTTCACCAGCAGGCCCGCATCTGCGGCATCCTTCAGGATGTCGACATAGTACCGGATCATCGAAACGCCATCGCCGCCGAAGAAGTCGACCTTGACGCCCTTGATGCCCATTTGATGCAAGCGCGTGAATTCCTTCACGCGCGCCTCGTGCGTCAACAACTTGCTGCGCGGGGTTTGCGGCGCAGTATTCCAGTCGCCGGCAGAGTTGTACCAGGCCAGCAGGCCCACGCCCTTGGCCGCGGCATAGCCGGCCAGCTCAGCCATCTTGTCGTAGCCGATCTGCTTGTCCCATTCGGCATCGACCAGGGTGTAATCCCATTTCATGTCTGCCGCATAGTCGATGAACTTCTTCTGCACATCGAATACCGTGGCCCCGTCCTTGAGCAGCGGCCAGCTCCAGGAAGCATGGCCGGGCTGCACCAGTTTGGCGTCGAACTTGATGGCTGGTGCCGCCAAGTCGGTGCCGAGAGTGGAGTTCATCACGGTATCGAGCGAACCGACGGCGACCACGCGCCATGGCGTGGCCATGACACCCTTGGTTTCGGCCATTAGTTTTCCATGCGTGAATACTTCTTTTGGCGTCGGCCCATCGATGCGATACACGCCGCCAGGCGAGGCCGTTGCCAGGCGCGAGGCATGGAAGCTGCCATCCATATTCGCTTCCGTCAGCGCCACCCAGGTATCGCCGCTACGGAATAGTGCCGGGAACACCCAACCTGATCTCAGCGGCGCCGGCTGCCCGACCGGGATATCGACCACATAATGCTCTTCGTACGACGGATTGGTTTTTCCCCAGCCGCTCTTGGCCACGGCCATCGGTTGCAGGAATGCACGCGCCTTTGGGTCGAAGGCAAAGCCGGTGGCCTCGCTGACAAAACGCTTCACCGGGATTGCGGTATCCGCGACAACATAGCGGAACGCCACGCCATCGTCCGACACGCGGAACGCCACGTCCATCTTGTTGCCGGCGGCGTTGACCAGCGAATACACCTGTTCATTGGCGCGGTAGGCGATTTCGCCCCGCTTGCCCACGGCCATCGAGTACCTCTCTTCAACCTGCTTGACCGCGGAAGTATCCGTCAGCTTCAAGCCATGTGAAAGATCCACGCCAGCCAGGTTCAGGCCTAACGGCGAGGGCAAGAGCACCGGCTGGCCATTGCGCTTGATGCTGTACGAAAGGGTTTTGTCAGCATTAACAACCACCGAGACATCCAGTTGCTTGTTCGGGCTTTCCAGCGCAAGCACGGCACCACTGGCCAAGGTCAACCCCAATAACGCACTCAGTTTCTTCATTTTCATCTTCATCAAGTATCAATCACAATTCGTTTGAAAGGCCCGACTGTCGACGGGACTACTTCACATCCAGTTCGAAACCGTTGGCAGGTAAATCGTCCGCACTGAACAGGTTGATGAACGGCGCATCCGCCCAGGCATAACGCACTTTTTTCGCGTTCGCCGCCGCAACACCGCTCAGCCGAACCGCATCACCCTCCACTGTCGCCGTGGCATAGCTGCATGCCTGTTGTTCGCATACTTCGAATCCAATCGCGGTATCGGACGAATAGGTGCGCAGGCCGCCGTTGGTATTCGCAAAGCGAACGACGATATCGTTCCCGCTGCGGGTTGCGGTCATTGCTTCCGGGCCGCCAGGCGTGATCTTTTCGCCGTACGCGACCGCACGCGCAGCACGTGCCAGCCTCGTGCCGACAATGTTCTTTTGTGCCGGGTGGATATCGGAACGGTCGCCGTAATCGAACGTCACAGCCAGCCCGGCGTGCGGATCATTGCGCACCACCGCCGACTGTGCCTGGCGCAGCTCCGCCCACGACGAATAGCCTGGCTTGGTCGCCACAGATCCGAATGCAGTCAGTTGCGCAACCATGAAAGGCAAGTCAGGCTGGGCAAAGGTCTTGCGCCAGTCTGCGAACAGGAGCGGCAGCAACACGCGGTATTCATCTGCCGCACCGGCATTGGCTTCGCCCTGGTACCACGCCACCAGCTTGAACTTGTAGCCCTGCATCGGGGCGATCATGCCGTTGTACAGCGTGGTCAGGCTGGTCGGCGGCTCCCATGGCGTCGGCGGCTGGCTCGCCTTCACTGTGGAGCCTATCTGGTACTTCCAGCGTGAAGGCAAGGGAATCCTGCCTCCTTCTGCCGTGCGCAAGACGCGCTGGTCGGCCGGGCTCACCAGGCCGCCGCCGTTGTCGTCGTCCAGGACGCGCACGGCGATAACGTTTTTTCCCGCCTTGAGTACCCCCTTCGGCAGAGCATAGTCGCGCCCCGCCCACCAGTTGGTGTTGGCGCCGACCCATACGCCGTTGACCCAGGTCGTATCGGCGGTGGCGATCTGTCCCAGCTGCAGGTGAGTTGCGGCAGCAGCCTGCTGCGCCGTCAATTCGACCGTCGTGCGAAACCACACGATGCCGCGATGCTTGCTGATCGACGTGTCGCCCGATTCGCTCCAACGGCCGCCCACATCCATGCCCGGCCAACTGCGGTCGTCGAATTTCGTGCCGGACCAGGCACGTTGCGCACGGGCCTTGGAATCAACGCTTGCCCACCACGCATCCTGCCGTTCTTCCTCTGCGCGCATTCCGGCCACCATGTCGCTTGCGTACTTGTCGACCACGTCGAGCGCTTGGCGGTAACTGGCGAGCTGACGCATCGATGCACCGCTGATCCAGCTCTGGATCGAGCTGCCACCCCAACTGGCATTCACGAAGCCCACCGGGATATTGTATTGACGGTGCAAGCTTCGGGCCATGTAGTAGCAGACCGCAGACGCCTGGCCGGTGCTTTGCGGACCAGCCACCTGCCATTGGGGAGCCGTCTTGAATTCTTCATTGCGTTCGGCGGAACTGACACGGGGGATATTCGCGAAACGAATCTGGGTGTTGGCAGAGAATGTGACGTCCATCGGCGCATTCGTCGCGTTGGCCATTGCCAATTCCATGTTCGATTGCCCGCCACAAAGGAATACATCACCGACCAGGATATCGCTCAAGGTGGTCGTGCCGCCGTTCGCGCTCGCGCTCAGCGCATAAGGACCGCCTGCCGGCATGCCCGGCAATTGCGCGCGCCACTTGCCGTTGTTGTCGGCAGTAACCTGAACAGTTTCACTTCCGAGCTTGATGCTGACCACATCCGCTGCCTGCGCCTTTCCCCATACGACAATTGGCTGGTCGCGTTGCAATACCGCGTGATCGCCAAAAATCGCCGCAAAAGTCGGAACAATCGCAGCCGCGCAGGACGGAGCGCTTGCGGCAAGCGCGAATGCACTCACTCCGCCGAGGAACGCGCGCTTCATGGGTGTCGTGTAGTGCTTCTTTATTGTCGATGTCATTCTTTGCATCTCTGAACGCGGTGGATCATTCCATTGTGCGAGTAGCGCCAGAGGGGTGGCAATTGCGAAAGTTATCAAGCGAGCCAACAAAATTTCGCACTCGGGCTCAATTGTCATGGTATCGCTTGCCCATACCACCGTTAGTCTCTAACCTGCCTTCCTCAATACGAGTTCACAACATCCGGAGACATAATGCTTAATCACCACGCCAAGTGGATCGCCCTTACCGCCCCACTGCTTACCTTGTGCATGCCAGTCTTGACTGTCCACGCCGAGGAATCCCCCGTACAGCTAACCAGTGTTCCAGGACCATTCCGTGCAGACGCCGCATCATTCAAGGCTTACCAGGCGCCCGCCTGGTTCCGCGACGCGAAGTTCGGCATCTGGTCCCACTGGGGGCCACAATCGGTGCCGCGCGCGGGAGACTGGTATGCACGCAATATGTACATTTACGGGACTGATCAGTACAAACACCATCTTGATCGCTACGGGCATCCGTCCAAGTCCGGCTACAAGGACATCATCCCGCTCTGGAAAGCGGAGAAATTCGACCCCGATGCCTTGATGGCCCTGTACAAGAAGGCCGGTGCGCGCTACTTCGTCAGCATGGGTGTCCATCACGACAACTTCGACTTGTGGGACTCGCGCTTCCACGAATGGAATGCAGTTAAGATGGGGCCGAAGCGCGACATCGTCGGCGACTGGAAGAAAGCCGCGCTGAAGTCTGGCCTTCGCTTTGGCGTGTCGGAGCACCTGGGCGCCAGCTACAACTGGTTTGCACCAAGCCATGGCTATGACCAGGTCTGGCCCATGCTGGGTGTGCCATATGACGGCGCCGATCCAAAGTACGCGTCGCTTTATCACCGTCCTACTGACCAGCCCTACCGAAATTCAAGCACCTGGTACACCACCGATACGCGCTTTCAACTGGAGTGGTTCAACCGCATCACCGATCTGGTGACGCGCTACCAACCGGACCTGCTCTATTCAGATGGCGGCATTCCTTTTGACAAGGTGGGCCGCACCCTGGTCGCCAACTTCTACAATGCCAACATCGCCAACCATGGCGGCAAGCTGGAAGCGGTCTACAACCACAAGGACATCGGCTCAGGTGAATTCATCCGCGAAGCCGGCGTCCAGGACGTTGAACGCGGCGTCATGGAGGGCATCAATCCCCGTCCCTGGCAAACCGACACATCGATCGGCGACTGGTTCTACAGCGAAGGCTACAAATACAAGAGCACCAGTGAAGTGGTACATATGCTGGCCGATATCGTCAGCAAGAACGGCAACCTGCTGCTGAACGTGGTGCAGTACCCTGACGGCAGCTTGCCTCCCGAGCCGATGCGATTCCTGAAGGAGATGGCCGAGTGGATGGCGGTCAATGGCGACGCGATATATGGAACCCGCCCCTGGAAGGTGTTTGGCGAAGGACCGACCAAGGCGTCGTCCGGCCATTTCAATGAAAACGCAAGCTACACGCCGCAGGACATCCGTTTTACCACCAAGGATGAAGTGTTGTATGCCATTACGCTTGGCACGCCCAACACTGAGGTGCGCATCCAGTCGCTCGGGCGGAATGCGCGATTGGAGCCGAGGCTTGTGAAAGCCGTCACTCTGCTGGGCAGCCCGACGCCACTGCACTGGGAGCAGACCGGCGAGGCCTTGACCATCCGCCTGCCGGCCAGCCTGCCAACAAACATGGCCTCCAGCTTCCGGATCAGCTTCCAATAGCGTGCAAATCTCCTCCGGGTCCCGCCACCAGAAAACATACCAGGTGGCGGGGGACTGTGTTTCGAGCCAGCCCTAAGCACCAGAGCTTGGCGCTATTGTTGGACTACTTGAACCGATCAAAGAAGGCCTTGGACTCCTGCGCAGAAAAATTGGGATACCAGTGACCGCCAGTCTCAGTGCCGCACCAAATCACAGGTTTGCCACTGTCGCAGCCCTGGTATTCTACGCAGCCGTTACTACCAACGGGCACAGTGGCGGCACTACAGCTATTGCGCTTAAGGAAAAGATCGCGCGCCTCCATCCCCGCCGTATAAGGCACGACGTTATCGTCTTTGGCGTGAATGAACATCGCTGCCACCTTGTTGGAAGAACTGGCACAGCCGCTCCAGAGCGACCCGGCCATGGGCACGATTGCCCGCACCACGTCCCCCATCTGGCATCCGATGGCGTTGGACATCATGCCACCAAAGCTGAAGCCGGTAGCGAAAACACGCTGGGTGTCAGTGCACGCACCCTGCTGTACCTCGCTGATCATGGCGCGCAAGAAGCGAATGTCGCGGTCGCCAGTGTTGGCCCAGCCCTTGTCCAGGCCCTGCGGGGCAACGAAGATGGCATTGTCGCCGTACAAATTCTTCAGTCCGAAAAAGCCGCTCCAACCGTAGACATCGGCGGCGCTGCCATCGCGCCAGTGCAGCCCAATTATCAGCGGATAGGCCTTGTTGCGGTCATAGGCTGCTGGCATTTCGATCCAGTAGTCGCGCTGAATCCCGTCGCTGGTGAGCGAATGCATGCCAGTGGTCAGCTTGGAACTGCCGCCACAACCCGCTGTACTCGTAGCCGGCGGAGCGCCGGGAGTTGAGGATGTCGAACCCAATGCCGGCGTTGGCGTTGGTGTTGCAGCACTGGTTGCGCCCGTTCCCCCTCCGCAAGCAACGAGCGTGGTGAAAAGTAATGCGGCCCATACATGTCTCATATCTTCTCCTTGTTTAAATCGAGACCTTCGATGGGCGCTAAGTCTAATGGCACGATCACGGCCGTCTTTTATGTTTTTCGCCAATAGCCGACATGTTTTTGAATCTGAAATGACTTTCTATTTGCGGGATATCCAGCCCTTTAACTCCTCGTGAAGCTGTTTTAGCGCGCGTCGCTGCTAACGAGAGCGATTAGGCTCAGTTTTCAGCATGGTTGAAAGTTGCAACGCATATTTGTCGATTGCACTACGTGAGCGCGGCTCGGAGGAAGCCGGACCTGGTCGTAACCAGCCAGCTAACGCATCAGTCCGTTGGTCCAAAACCTGTCGGTCCGGAGCGACCAAGTTAGAGAAGGCTTTCCGATACGCGATTGGCGCGAATGTTAGAGGCGGTTGCCATCGGTACCATTTGAAAGCCTGAAAAAAAATAGAGCCCTGTAAAAACAGGGCTCTAGTTATAGTCACCGTCGGAAATTAACATTTCCCTTAAAGGAATTTTACTCCCACTCGATTGTTAACGAGAGCTAGAGGTCCCTGATTCGGCTAGATATTCTCGACTATCGCCAGGACAATACCATCACCAAGACCACGAAAACAGTTGCGTTTAGGCTATGTATCTCCTACACAATGTTCGCATTTTGTGAACGAGCGTGGCAAACCAACTTCTATTATGTTTGAAAAAAAGCGTACAGTCGCCCCCTGTTTGCAAATCACTTCAAGTCTCCAATGTTCAATACCACTGGCGAAAGCTTCGCGAGTCGGTAATGGAATTATACGCCTTGGCCTGTCGTTGTCCGGCGGCTACCGCCCGAGGCTGTGTGAAAACGTAGCATCGATGTAAACGAGATTCTTCCTGAAGCGTTATCTCTTCAACGAGAGCACTCAGGAGGCCGGGATGAAGCGCTATGTTGAGGGAGCAGATCGCAGTCAGAGCATTCTTTTCCCAGAGCATCTAGACGACTATGTTGACGAGGATAATATTGTCCGGGTCGTCGACGCATTTATCGAATCCCTTGACCTGAATGCTTTAGGATTCAACGGCGCAGTTCCTTCCCGCACGGGACGGCCTTCTTACCATCCAGCGGTACTGCTTGGTATTTACATTTACGGTTACCTCAATCGTAAAGGAGCAAATCGACAGACTTGGTGAGCTCGATAAGAAGTTGAAGGCCACGCCGGATCAGCAAATATCTCTGACAGACCCAGACGCACGTTCGATGTCGACGACTGGACGAGGAACGGCCACGGTGGGATACAACGTACATCGTTACTAAGCTCACGCCAGACTGATCATTATCATCGATCCGTTTTGCGTCGATCTCTACGAGTATTCGCAACAAAGTTGATGCGAGTCTCCGAAGCAGGCCGCAGAAATACGTCCTTCACCAGGGCTGGCCTAAGGCCATACGAAATGGCAGTACGTATCCCCGCTGTAGTTCCAAACGCTGCTCGGGTAAGAAGCACGATGGACAGCTTTTCTGCAATTCCGTTTTCAGAGCGTCGTGTCATCTTGATCACCAGACTACTCCGATTTGAAGGTGACGCAACATGATTACAACGGTGCCGACCTACTCCCAAAAAGAAAGCCCACTTAAAGCGGGCTCGACACTATATGCTCAGCCATCCACGCCTAAGTCTGGAGGTGTGGGGCGACCACTCGCATGACAACAAGCTGCTACCGAGCCTCTACGATGCTTACTGCGTTACATGGATGGATGCGACAAGCCTCTGGTTGGCTACCAGCGAGACAATGACAAGGCGTCAACTAGATCTGGGGCGCTGGCCGATGCGTACCTCGAGAGCAGTGCGGTATGGGAAAGGTAGACACCAAGGCTGCTCGGCGCTTCGGCTGGTGCATTAGCTGTAGGGTAAGCGGGGCATTATAAAAAATCCTTTAATGCGACGGCACCTATTCGAGCGTGCTTTAACTTGTCGATCAGATAGACAAGTGATCTTTTGAATTGCCCAGTTCGAAGCAGGCATATGGATCGGCGTCGATCTCGGCGATGACATCTTCAATTGATCGCACAGCCGGCAATGGCTCATAACTGTGCCACTTCAAATCTCTGCGCTGCCAATACAACTGCCAAACGCCGCGTGTTCTGACAAACGTCGCTTTCGCGATATGAATTTCATGCGTTTTGCCGTTGCCTTGCCAAACGGGGCGAATCCCAAAAAATTCTATGCTATGCCCGGCAATCCTGAAATCAAGATCAACTTCTTTTCGAATGTGCGCGGGCGGACGGCGCTTTGCGACGAAGGCTCCGACAGCGATTTCAATTTTCTTTCCAAGCCATTTCACGGGTCGCTACCGACTTCGCGCGCCCTGCCCGATATACGCGGAGAAAGGATCGAAACTGGTGTCCGAACTCTTCCCTACTTTCCGAGGGGGTTCAATTTCAGCAAACACCCGGTTCGCCTGCCACTACTGCAGGCGAATTGCGGTGTCAAAGACCCACGTACGACGAATCTCAATCACGTCGTACTGGCGGGCCAATGCTGGCGGAAAGGCGCCATATGGTGCATAGTTGGTCACGACTTTTCGGATGGCCTCGTCAATCGCGCTGACACCGCTGGACACCACGAAAGTCACTTTCTCCACCGATCCGTCGGCGCGGACCGCCACTGTGACCATTGGCGACACGTGGCGCTGCTTCACCACTTCGCGCAACGTATCGAACGCCATGTTCAATTCAAACTTCTTACTCATGTTTTCCGCGTACCGAACCAGGTCGGCGTTCGGGTCGGCACGCCCAAAGAGCCAGCCGCGGCGCAGGCCGCTGGTTGTGGGTAAGAATGAACGCGAAGGATTCTTCGCCGCTTCGCGCTGGGCCGCTTCTTCTTTGAGCTGCCGGCCGATTGCACGCAGGCGCTCATCGCGTTCTTCTTCCTGTTTGGCCTTCTCGCGTTGCGCCAGTTCCCGCTTTTGCTGTTCCTGGCGCACCGCCTCCTGTTTCGCGCTCTCCTGTCGGGCCGCCTCTTGCCTGATGGCGTCCTGGCGCGCGGCCTCCGATTGCTGTGCCTGGCGCGCCGCTTCCAGCTGGACCTGCTTGGCTTGCTCCTGGCGCAGTGCTTCCTGGCGGGCGGCTTCGAGTCGGGACTTCTCTGCACGTTGAATTTCCTGACGGGTGAGTTCTTGCCGCGCCAGTTCATCCTGCATCGCGCCCTCGCGGCGCAGGTCTTCTTGATGTGCCTGTGCCTGTCGCTCTGCTTCCTTGCGCGCAGTTTCGAGCTTGGCTGCTTGTTGGGCGCGGAGTGTATCCCGCAGCCGCTGCTCCTGTTGGTCTGCTTCTAGTTGTGCTTGGCGCAGTTGCTCCTGGCGCAGCGCATCCCTGCGGGAGGCCTCCTGACGCGTGGCTTCGGCGCGCTCCCGTGCCTGCAGGACGAGTGCCTCGCGCGCCGCATCGATTTGGGCGGATTCAGCTCGGATAGCTTGTTCGGCCCGAAGCGCTTCGAGGCGCAGCTGTTCTTCCCGCGTCGCTTCGAGTTGCGCTTCAGCGATCATTTCGGACTGTCGCAGCTTTTCTGCAGTCTCTTTTTCCTGCTCAAGCCGGGCCTGTTCGTAGGCAGGTATCTGCGCGGCCGGGTCGATTGGTTTGGGAGTCGTGTTGACGGACTTAGGAACCAGAACCGATGGTGCGGCCGGGGCCGTTGGCAGCGGAATGTCAGGCCGCTTCGCGGCCATCATCACAGGCTCGGGTGGCAGGGCCGATGCCGTATCTGGCGGTGCATCAGCAGGTGACAAGGAGGCAGTCGTCACGACGGCTTTCGGTGCACGAGTCTCAATCGATGCAGCGGCAACTGCAGGGGAAGAGGCTTGTCCGGGTACGGCTGGCAGTTGCACTGTGGCGGCTACAGGGGCTGATCGTTCATTGTGGAGCAGCAGGACCTGCAGATCTGTGGCGGCAAGCCGGCGTTCTTGCCAGGGGAACTTCAGGGCAGGAAGGCCGAACGAGTGGCCGCCGAGGGTGATACTTAACAAGACAGCATGCGCAAGCATGGAGAACAACACAGCAGTGCTTAGGCGCCATTGATCGTGCTGGCTGAGTAATGCGGCTCTCAAATCTGATCCCCGGGGCAAAGCATCATCTTGGATAGGATGTGGTCTTGTTTGAACTTGGCGCTGCCTTTACTGTTGAGTAAAGACTATCACATAGCGAGGGGCAAATCGATCGCAGTGTTGTGGGAAGTGGGAAATTTTAGGGGTGATGAGGGCGACAGTTCCTCCAATACTAGAAAGCGGCGCAGGTGACAACATTGGTGTCAGAGGGTCATTTTGCACGCAAATGAACCCGCTCCGCAGCGTAATCCCACGGCAAAACAAGGACTTCCAAGCCAACGCTTGCGCGCATCTCGATTGACCGAAGCGCGCGGAAGGCGCGGGAATAATTGACCCAAGTACCGCTGAAAACACTTACCCCGTGATACCAACTGCACATGAAGAGAACCGCAAGTTCACGCGCCAACGCATCGCACACCATCGTCACGCGATCATCAATCGCAGCTATCGGCTTATCGAAGACGGCCGCCATACCGACCTCATCGTCGCCAGTGCCATCGCCAGTGCCATCAATGGCGGCACCATGCCTTTATCTCGCCAGCGAAGTTCGTGCGCAAATCACAATGACTATCG
>Ga0209564_1000463_pt1 | contig 68043 bp, 63 predicted proteins | sample AraplaCol_mMF_r2_FD_184272 | JGI IMG/M metagenome (GOLD analysis project Ga0209564, IMG submission 184272) | Arabidopsis root microbial communities from North Carolina, USA - plate scrape MF_Col_mMF_r2 (SPAdes) (version 3) | ecosystem: Host-associated > Plants > Roots > Endosphere | place: USA...
GCGGCGCGCCCGGCGGCGAGCCGCTCAGGTGGCGGGTGTAGTTTTCGATGCCCTTGCAGTGGCCGATTTCGCTGAGCATCTCCAGGTCGAACCGGGTGCGCTGCTCGATGCGCTGGGCCTCCACCAGCTTGCCGTCGGCGACGAACTGAGCCACCCGCTCGGACAGCTCCAGTTTGATGGTCTCCACCGCCGTCATGACCTTGTCGCGCGGCGTGACATAGTGGCTCTTGGGATAGACCACAAAACGCGGGATTTTCTGGCGGATGCGCCCCGTCAGCGGGTCGAACAGCTGCAGCGACTCGATCTCGTCATCGAACAGCTCAATGCGAATGGCCAGCTCGGAATGCTCGGCCGGGAACACGTCGATCACGTCGCCGCGCACCCGGAAGGTGCCGCGCGCGAAATCCTGCTCGTTGCGCGTGTACTGCATGCGGATCAGCCGCGCGATCACGTCGCGCTGGCCCATCTTGTCGCCGGTGCGCGCGATGAAGCGCATCTGGGTGTAATCCTCGGGCGCGCCTATGCCGTAAATCGCGCTGACCGTGCCGACGATGATGGTGTCACGCCGTTCCAGCACGCTCTTGGTGGCCGACAGGCGCATCTGCTCGATATGCTCATTGATGGCCGAGTCCTTTTCAATGAAAAGGTCGCGCTGCGGCACATAGGCCTCGGGCTGGTAATAGTCGTAGTAGCTAACGAAATACTCGACGGCGTTCTTCGGGAAAAAATCGCGAAACTCGCTGTACAGCTGCGCCGCCAGCGTCTTGTTGGGCGCAAACACGATGGCCGGGCGACCCAGGCGGGCAATCACGTTGGCCATGGTGAAAGTCTTCCCCGAGCCGGTCACACCCAGCAGGGTCTGGAACACTTCACCATCCGTGACGCCCTCCACCAGCTGTTCAATCGCAGTCGGCTGGTCGCCCGCCGGCGGATAGGGCTGGAACAACTCAAACGGCGAATCCGGGAAACGGATGAACTGGCCCTGGCTGGGGGCCGGATCCGCCGCCTCGGTTATGACTTCAATAGCTTCTGGCATAAAACCTCGATCAAGCCCCGTTAAAATTCGGGGCAACCAAACAGAATACGACATTCGGCCGAAAATGGGAATTGCAATCCCCATGCCCCTCCGGCTGCCGTTTTTGATACCTCTTGTAGCCTTTTTTCCGGTCAACTCATGACCTAAATCTTTGAGCTGATCCCGTCCCGTCGCTTTCGCCTTTTTTCACTTTTCTGAGGATATTTCATGTCTTTGTTTACCGCTGTCGAAATGGCCCCCCGTGACCCCATCCTGGGCCTGAACGAGCAGTTCAATGCCGACACCAACCCCTCCAAGGTCAACCTGGGCGTAGGCGTTTACTACGACGACAACGGCAAGCTCCCCCTGCTCCAGTGCGTCCAGGCGGCTGAAAAACAGATGATGGCCGATCCCAAGGCACGCGGCTACCTGCCGATCGACGGCATTGCCGCCTACGACGCCGCCGTCAAGGGCCTGGTGTTCGGCGCCGACAGCGAACCCGTCAAGAGCGGCCGCGTGGCCACCGCGCAAGGCATCGGCGGCACGGGCGGCCTGAAGATCGGCGCCGACTTCCTCAAAAAACTCAGCCCCAACGCCAAGGTGCTGATTTCCGACCCGAGCTGGGAAAATCACCGCGCGCTGTTCAGCCAGGCCGGCTTCGTCGTTGAAAGCTATCCTTACTACGACGCCGCCAAGCGCGGCGTGAACTTCGACGGCATGCTCGCGGCCCTCAACGCCGCGGCCGAAGGCACCATCGTCGTGCTGCACGCCTGCTGCCACAACCCGACCGGTTACGACATCACCGCCGCCCAGTGGGACCAGGTGATCGCCGCCGTCAAGGCGCGCAAGCTGACGCCTTTCCTCGACATGGCCTACCAGGGCTTTGGCCACGGCATCGCGGAAGACGGCGCCGTCATCGGCAAGTTTGTGGCTGCCGGCCTCAGCTTCTTCGTGTCGACCTCGTTCTCCAAGAGCTTCAGCCTCTATGGCGAGCGCGTGGGCGCCCTGTCGGTGCTGTGCCAGTCCAAGGAAGAAGCCGACCGCGTGCTGTCGCAGCTCAAGCTGGTCATCCGCACCAACTACAGCAATCCGCAGATCCACGGCGGCATGGTGGTCGCCACGGTCCTCAACACGCCGGCGCTGCGCACCCAATGGGAGCAGGAGCTGGCCGAAATGCGTGTGCGCATCAAGGCCATGCGCCAGAAGCTGGTGGACGGCCTGAAGGCCGCCGGCGTGAAGCAGGACATGAGCTTCATCACCGCCCAGATCGGCATGTTCAGCTATTCCGGCCTCAGTAAGGACCAGATGGTGCGCCTGCGCAACGAATTCGGCGTCTACGGCACCGACACCGGCCGCATGTGCGTGGCCGCGCTCAACAGCAAGAACGTCGATTACGTCTGCGCCTCGATCGCCAAGGTCCTCTGATTTCCCTGGCGCCTTCGGCTCCCGCCACCCCGGATGGTTTCATCCGGGATGTCCTGCAAAACCGCCACAACCAGCGCATCCTGCGGCAGTTGCCCACGCTGGGCCTGCCGGATGCCTGGCTGGTCGCCGGTTGCCTCTTTCAGACAGTCTGGAACTTGCGCTCGGGCCATCCGCCCGAAGCGCACATCAAGGACTATGACCTGTTCTATTTCGACCCTGGCGATCTCTCGGAGGCGGCCGAAGCGCGGGTCAATGCGCGGGTCCGGTCCGCCTTCGCCGAACTGCGGATCACGGTGGAAGCAAAAAACCAGGCCCGCGTCCACACCTGGTATGAGGGCTACTTCGGCTTTCCCTACCCGGCCCTGCGCAGTTCCCGCGACGGCATAGACCGTTTCCTGGTCACCAGCACCTGTGTCGGCTTGCGGGCAGGCAGCCCCGGCCTGGAACTCTACGCACCCAACGGCCTGGACGACTTGTACCAGGGCCGGCTCAGCCCCAACCCGCTATGCCATCACCTGCCGCTTTTTGAGAAGAAAGCCAGGGCCTACCAGGAGCGCTGGCCCTGGCTGCAGATCCTGGCCTAAATCCTGGCCTGACTGATTAACACGACGCTTGGCTATCCCCAGACCGCCGAACGCATCGAAATCGAACCCGCCTGGAAGCTGGTGTTGAAAAAGCGCATGGCTTCCTTCCCATCCGCGGCGCCAGCCGCATACAGCAGGGGCAGGTAGTGCTCATGGCTGGGGTGCGCCATCCTGGCAACCTGGCCCAGCTTCTGGAAATTCTGCAACGCATCGAGGTTGCCCTGCTGCAGATAGCCGGCCGTGATCTGGTCGAACTCCAGCGCCCAGTCATAGGCCTGGTTGCCCGCCGCGCCACGCTGCATCTGGCGCAGGTTGTGCACGATATTTCCGCTGGCCACGATCAGCACCCCGCGCTCACGCAGGGCTTTGAGCTGCTTTGCCAGCGCGTAGTGATCCTCGGGAGCCCGGCCATAGTCCATGCTGAGCTGGATCACCGGGATATCCGCATCCGGAAACATGGGCTTGAGCACCGACCAGGCGCCATGGTCCAGCCCCCATTCGCCTTCATCCAGGCCCAGTGGCGCCGATGCCCGCTGGCGCACCAGCTGGCTGATGGCCTGCGCGGCGGCCGGATCGCCCGGCGCCGGGTATTGCTGGTCAAACAATTCCTGCGGAAAGCCTCCGAAGTCATGGATGGTCTTGGGCTTGTCCATCGCGGTCAGCCACCAGCCTTCCGTCAGCCAATGGGCGGAGATGCAAAAAATTAGCTGCGGTTTGGCGTATTTTGTGCCGAATTCAGCACCCAGCGCCTGCCAGCTGCGTCGGTATTCGTTGTCGCCAATGGCGTTCATGGGGCTGCCGTGGCCCACAAAAATCACCGGCATCCGATCGGATTTGCGCAGGGAGGTGATTCGGTCCAGCGCGGAGGCGTCTGTGGTGGGAAGCATGTTGTTGTTTCCTGTTCGGTAAAGGCGCCATCGTGACGGGCAAAACCCTTGGCTGAAGGCAAAATAGTAAGTGTTCCTTCAATCGCAGGTGGCGGCAGTTTATGGGTAAAACAAGTCCATTCGCCCCCTGGCGCCCTGACACCAAACCCGTGAAAAGCGCCCGGAATTGGTGGTTTTCCTCAAAACAGCGCGCCCAGCCCCTGTTATATTGCACTGCAACATACTACGATTTACCTGTCATAGCGACAAACTAAAGGTTTACCCACGATGCTGTACCAAGTCTATGAAACCCAGCGCACCCTGATGGAGCCCTTTGTCGACTTCGCGCAGGCCGCCGCCAAGCTTTATAGCAACCCCTTGTCCCCGCTCGGGCAAAACCCTTTTGCCCAGCGCGTCGCGGCTGGCTACAGCCTGATTTACCGGTTGGGCAAGGATTACGAAAAGCCGGCTTTTGATATCCGCACCGTCGACGTCAACGGCACGGACGTCAGCATCCACGAACGCGTGGAAATCGACAAGCCATTTTGCGAGCTGCGCCGCTTCAAGCGTTTTACCGACGACCCGGCCACGCTGACCAGCCTCAAGGGCGAGCCTGCGGTGCTGATCGTGGCGCCGCTGTCGGGCCACTACGCCACCCTGCTGCGCGATACCGTGCGCACCATGCTCAAGGACCACAAGGTCTACATCACCGACTGGAAGAATGCGCGCACCGTGCCGCTGTCCGACGGCTCCTTCCACCTGGACGACTACGTCAACTACGTGCAGGAATTCATTCGCCACATCCAGGGCATTTACGGCAATTGCCACGTCATCAGCGTCTGCCAGCCCACCGTACCGGTGCTCGCGGCCATTTCGCTGATGGCTTCGCGTGGCGAAACCACCCCGCTGAGCATGACCATGATGGGCGGCCCGATCGATGCGCGCAAGTCGCCCACGGCCGTGAACAACCTGGCCATGAACAAGAGCTACGAATGGTTTGAAAACAATGTGATCTACCGCGTGCCCAGCAACTTCCCGGGCGCCGGGCGGCGTGTCTATCCCGGCTTTCTGCAGCACGCCGGCTTCGTCGCGATGAACCCCGACCGCCATGCCAGCAGCCACTACGACTACTTCAAGGACTTGCTCAAGGGCGACGACGCCAGCGCTGAAGCGCACCGCAAGTTCTACGACGAATACAACGCCGTGCTCGACATGGACGCCGATTACTACCTCGACACCATCAAGACGGTGTTCCAGGAATTCAAGCTGGTCAACGGCACCTGGGACGTCATGAGCGTGGACGGCGAACTCGAGCGCGTACGCCCCGAGGACATCAAAACCACCGCCCACTTCACCATCGAGGGCGAGCTGGACGACATTTCCGGCTCCGGCCAGACCGAGGCGGCCCACGGCCTCTGCCACAACATTCCCAAGGCGCTGCAAAAGCACCTCGAAGTCAAGGGTGCGGGTCACTACGGCATCTTCAGCGGCCGACGCTGGCGCGACGTGGTCTACCCGCAGGTCAAGGCCTTTATCCTCGAGAACAACCAGGCCTCAGCTCCGGCCAAGCGGGCAGCAGTGTCCAAAAAACCCACCGTCAAGCCCGCCGCGAAACCGGCCGCAAAAAAGACGGCGCGCAGCAAGCAAGCCTGAGGCCAAGGGTGCTGCGGCCAGCCGGGCCGGCAGGCATGACTGGTAGGACAATAAGCGGGTGACAGCCCCCAACGATCCCCGCCTGGCCGAGCGCCTCAACGCCGCCCTGCCCCAGACCCAGTGCACCCGCTGCGGCTACCCGGACTGCGCGGCCTACGCGCAGGCCATGGCCTCCGGCGAAGCCGCCATCAACCAATGCCCGCCCGGTGGCGCCGAAGGCGTGCGGCGCCTCGCGGCCATCACCGGCCTGCCCGCCCTGCCCCTGAATCCCGCCAACGGCGCGGAAGGCCCGCGCGCCCTGGCCGTCATCGACGAGAACTGGTGCATAGGCTGCACGCTGTGCCTCAAGGCCTGCCCCACCGACGCCATCATGGGCAGCAACAAGATGATGCACACCGTGATCGAACCCTGGTGCACGGGCTGCGAGCTGTGCATCCCGGTGTGCCCGGTCGATTGCATCAGCCTGGAAAACATCACCGGAACGCGCACCGGCTGGGACGCCTGGTCGCAGCAAGAAGCCGATGTAGCCAAGACGCGCTACCAGCGTCACCTGGCCCGAAACCGGAAAACCATCTCGCCCAGCGACCTGACCCCTGGCAAGCCCGGCAGTGCAACACCCACGCCGCTGACAGCCCACGCCGCACGCCCAGAAACCGATCCCGCCGTGGCGGACCGCAAACGCGCCGTGATCGAAGCTGCGCTAGCCCGGGCGCGGGCACAGCGCGGAAAAGAGTAAAGAGTTTTCTCAGCCCAAGGCCGCAAACGCCTTGATCACCTCGGGCGGCGCCTGCACCATCTCGATCAGCACGCCTTCGCCCGCGATGGGGAATTCATCGCTGGCCTTGGGGTGCAAAAAGCAGATATCAAAACCTGCAGCCCCCTTTCGGATGCCGCCCGGTGCGAAGCGCACGCCCTTGGCAGTCAACCACTCCACGGCCTTGGGCAGGTCGTCTATCCACAGGCCCACATGGTTGAGCGGTGTCGTGTGCACGGCCGGTTTTTTGTCCGCGTCCAGTGGCTGCATCAGGTCAACCTCGACCTTGAACGGGCCGCTGCCGATGGCGCAGATGTCTTCATCCACGTTCTCGCGCTCGCTGACGAAGTTGCCGGTGACCTCCAGGCCCAGCATGTCCACCCAGAGCGTGCGCAGCCTGTCCTTGCTGAGCGCACCGATCGCAATCTGCTGGATGCCCAGCACCTTGAAGGGACGATCCGGGTTCGCACTCATGCCTGAAATTCCACAATAGGCTGGTCCACGCTGAGCGACTCGCCCTTGGCGGCCAGCACCTTGCCGACCACACCGTCGGCCACGGCGAACAGCACGTTTTCCATCTTCATGGCTTCAATCACGGCCACGCGCTCGCCGGCCTGCACCTTCTGACCCACCTGCACGGCCACATCCACCAGCAGGCCGGGCATGGGCGAGAGCACATAGCGGCTCATGTCGGGCGGCGCCTTGTAGGGCATCAGCGCGTGCAGTTGCGCCGCGCGCGGCGTCAGCACCAGCGCGTCCAATCGGGTGCCGTTGTGCGCAATGCGGATGGCCAGCGGGTTGCGGCCGACACCACGCTCAACTTGTGCGGCGAAAGGCTGGCCGTTGACCGTGCCGCGAATGCGCGCGCCACCCAGGTGCCAGTTGCTGCAGATCTCATAACTTCCGGCGCCCACCTCCACCGTACCGGAACCGGTTTGCGCCTGGTAGTTGCGCACCGTCACAGGGTGCGGCGTGTTCCGGCCCGCCGTGCCCAGGCCGATGACAACGAACTCTTCTCCCACCGTCACCCCATGGCCCGGCAATTGGCCGCTGATGCCGGCCGCGCGGCCCAGCATGCGGCGATTCACGTAAGCGGCCAGCGCGAACAGGAAGGGCGGGTCCTCATGCGGAACGTCCTCGGCATGAAAGCCCTTGGAATAGTTCTCGGCGATAAAACCGGTGTTGAAATGGCCCGCGACAAATTTCGGGTGCGCCAACAGTGCCGCCTGGAAGGGGATGTTGCTGGAGATGCCGCGTATCACAAAGGCGTTGAGGGCCTCGCGCATCTTGGCAATCGCGTCCTGGCGGTCCTTGCCGTGCACGATGAGCTTGGCGATCATCGAGTCGTAGAACATCGGGATTTCACCGCCGTCCTGCACGCCGGTATCTACACGCACACCGTGCAGCTGCGACGTGTCGGCCGCGAACATCGTCTCCTTGGGCGGCTGAAAGCGCACCAGCCGGCCGGTAGACGGCAGGAAGTTGCGGAAAGGATCTTCGGCATTGATGCGGCACTCGATGGCCCAGCCGTTGCGCTGCACATCCTTCTGCGCGATCGGCAGTTTCTCGCCCGCCGCCACGCGGATCATCAGCTCCACCAGGTCCAGCCCGGTGATGCATTCTGTCACCGGGTGTTCCACCTGCAAGCGGGTGTTCATTTCAAGGAAGTAAAAGCTCTGGTCCTTGCCGACCACAAACTCCACCGTGCCGGCGCTCTGGTATTTCACCGCTTTGGCCAGGGCCACCGCCTGCTCACCCATGGCCTTGCGCGTCGTGTCGCTGATGAAAGGCGACGGCGCTTCTTCAATCACCTTCTGGTGGCGCCGCTGAATGGAGCACTCGCGCTCGTTGAGATAAACCACATTGCCGTGGCTGTCGCCCAGCAGCTGGATTTCGATGTGGCGGGGCTCCTCGACAAACTTCTCGATGAAAACACGGTCGTCGCCAAAGCTGTTGCGCGCCTCGTTGCGGCAGGAGGTGAATCCCTCGAACGCCTCTTTGTCATTAAAGGCCACGCGCAAGCCCTTGCCGCCGCCGCCGGCCGAAGCCTTGATCATCACCGGGTAGCCAATACCCTTGGCGATTTCCACGGCTTTCTCGGCGCTTTCAATCGCGTCATTCACGCCGGGGATGCAGTTGACGCCCGCCGCGCCGGCCAGCTTCTTGGACTCGATCTTGTCGCCCATGGCGGCAATCGAATAGTGCTTGGGTCCAATGAAGATAATGCCCTCTTCCTCCACCCGCTTGGCAAAGCCCGCGTTTTCGCTGAGGAAACCATAGCCGGGGTGCACCGCCTGCGCCCCGGTCTGCTTGCAGGCCGCGATGATCTTGTCGGCCTGAAGGTAGCTGTCACGACTAGGTGCCGGGCCGATGTTGACGGCCTCGTCGGCCAATTCAACATGGCGGGCGTCCTTGTCGGCGTCGGAATAGACGGCAACGGTCTGGATGCCCATCTTGCGAGCCGTTTTAATGACCCTGCAGGCGATTTCACCTCGATTGGCAATCAGTATTTTTTTAAACATAAGCTCCCTCCATCGGGGTCAGCGATTGATAAACATGGAATAAACCGGCGGATTCCGGGACGGGTCGACAAACACGTAAGCGATGCCATCCGAGCAGAAATTGGCGACCTCGGCGGTAGCACCGCCCTCCAGCTCTACCCAGTTGTCGATTTGCAGAAACAACCTGCCGGGCGGCATTTGCTGCGCACCGTTGGCGGTCCAATAGGGCACGCCGCCGCTCTTGGTGCACCAGCCGCTCGCCCAGTTGTGCGGATGGGCAATGTCCGGCGGCAGTTCAAAGTAACGGTCGTAGTCGTAAAAAGCCTCTTCAAGCCCGGGTGGCGCGCCGTCGTCGTCGGTGCGCCAGTTCACAACGCCCAGCTCGGGCAGCACGGCTGGTGGTCCGTCGTTGGCGTCGGCGGGCGGGTCGGTCGCCAACGTGCCCAGTTGGCTTTGTGGCACCGTGAAAGCAGCGTTCGCGCCGGCATCGAGCTCCCAGAAGCTGCAGATGCTGTCCCACTCGCATTTGAAAAGGAAGAGCACCTCGCCTTCCCCAAGCGGCAATTCAGGCGCGGCGGACGGCAGTTGCGCAAGATGGCTCATGGCCCGCCCGCACTCTTTGCAGATAGGCCAAAGGCGCGTGGGCAGTCCCCAGGGCAAGCCGCCCAGCTTGGGCACCAGGCCGGGCTCTGCGCCCTCGCGAAATTGGGGATAGTGGCTGATCATGGCACGGTCACAGCGGAATGTTGCCGTGCTTGCGCCACGGGTTTTCCAGCTTCTTGTCCTTCAGCATCACCAGCGAGCGGCAGATGCGCTTGCGCGTTTCGTGCGGCAGGATGACATCGTCGATGAAGCCGCGCGCGCCGGCCACAAAGGGGTTGGCGAAGCGGGCTTTGTACTCCGCCTCCCTGGCGGCCAGCTTGGCCGGGTCGCCCTTGTCCTCGCGGAAGATGATTTCCACCGCACCCTTGGCGCCCATCACGGCGATCTCGGCATTGGGCCAGGCAAAGTTGACGTCGCCGCGCAGATGTTTGGAAGCCATCACGTCGTAGGCGCCGCCATAGGCCTTGCGCGTGATCACCGTGATCTTGGGCACGGTGCATTCGGCATATGCGTACAGCAGCTTGGCGCCGTGCTTGATGATGCCGCCATACTCCTGGCTGGTGCCGGGCATGAAGCCGGGCACATCGACAAAAGTGATGACCGGGATATTGAAGGCATCGCAAAAGCGCACAAAGCGCGCGGCCTTGATGGAGCTCTTGATGTCCAGGCAGCCGGCCAGCACCAGCGGCTGGTTGGCGACGATGCCGACCGCCTGCCCTTCCATGCGCGCGAAACCGATGATGATGTTTTTGGCGTACTCGGGCTGCAGCTCGAAGAAGTCACCGTCGTCCACCGTTTTGACGATCAGTTCCTTCATGTCATAAGGCTTGTTCGGGTTCTCGGGCACCAGCGTATCCAGGCTCAGGTCCATGCGGCCGGCCGGGTCGGCGCTGGGGCGCACCGGTGCTTTCTCGCGGTTGTTCAGGGGCAGGTAGTTGTATAGCCTGCGCAGCATCAACAGCGCCTCGACATCGTTCTCGAACGCCAGGTCGGCCACACCGCTGCGCGTGGTATGGGTGGTGGCGCCGCCCAGCTCCTCGGCCGTGACCTCTTCATGCGTCACGGTCTTTACCACTTCAGGGCCGGTGACAAACATGTAGGAGCTGTCCTTGACCATGAAGATGAAATCGGTCATGGCGGGCGAATACACCGCCCCGCCGGCGCTGGGCCCCATGATCATGCTGATCTGCGGGATCACGCCGCTGGCCAGTACGTTGCGCTGGAACACGTCGGCATAGCCGCCCAGGGACGCCACGCCCTCCTGGATGCGGGCGCCGCCCGAGTCGTTAAGGCCGATGACGGGTGCGCCCACCTTCATGGCCTGGTCCATCACCTTGCAGATCTTCTCCGCATGGGCTTCGCTCAACGCGCCGCCGAACACCGTGAAATCCTGGCTGAAGACAAACACCAGGCGGCCGTTGATCATGCCGTAGCCGGTGACCACGCCATCGCCCGGGATCTTGTTGTCCTGCATGCCGAAGTCGGTGCAGCGGTGCTCGACAAACATGTCCCATTCTTCGAAGGTTCCTTCATCCAGCAGCAGCTCCAGCCGCTCGCGCGCGGTGAGCTTGCCCTTGCCGTGCTGTGCGTCAATGCGCTTTTGCCCGCCGCCCAGGCGGGCCGCGGCGCGTTTCTTTTCGAGTTGTTCAAGGATTTCTTGCATGGTGTGTTCCGCGAGTGGACGATGAAACGATGAAAATTTACCGGGCCGGCTCAAACAGAAGGCGTGCGGCGGCCTGGCTCATGCGGCGCGAGTCGTGGCCCACGCCCGGCACCGTGACGCGCTCCCAGGCCAGGGGCGTGCCCAGTTTCTGCGCCTGTGCCGTGGCCTGCGCGAAGAAATTGGTGCCGCGTTCGAACCGGTTCACACCCTGGGCCGAGGCTTGCCTGGCCTTGGGCAGGTTGGCAGCGTCGGTTTGTATGTCCGCTTCACCGAGCAGCACGATCAGCTTGCGCGCAAACACCTGCTTGAGCTTGTCGGGACTGACGATGCCCTCATCCAGCGCATAGGGAAACTTGTCGTCCATGACACCGGGATAGCTGGGCATGGTGTAGCTGCCGGCGTTGGCCGCCAGGGCGACGGAGACGCGCGGCGCATCTGCCAGCAACATGAAGCGATGCACAAACTGCCCGCCTGCTGAATGGCCGAAAAGCAGGTAGTCGGGCGTGGTGAGCCCCTCATCGGCACGCACAAAGTCAAAAAGGTGCTCGACGATCTGGAACGACCATTTGCTGCGATCGCGCGTCTCAATGCCGCCCATCTGGAAAAGCCGGGGGGGAAATCTCGCCTCGTCGAATTCCGGCGCCAGCACGATCAGCTTGTTTTTCTCGGCAAAAGGCACCCAGTTGTCGCGCATGCGCGAGCCCTGGCGCTCCGTGCCGTGGACCACCACCACAACCCGTGCATCGGGGCCGGCGCTGCGCGCCTTGTAGTAATACACGGTGACGGGTTTATCCGAAAAGTAGCCTTTGTCGGTGAAGACAAAGCTTTGAGGCTCACCTGCCACCAGACTGCCGGCCCAGGCCATGCAGGCCTGCAAAAGCAATGCACAGAAGACAGCGATCCGCCTCATCGGACCTCTCCCTTGGCCGCCGCCAGGGCCAGCAAGCTGCGGGCGGCAGTGGAGGCGGCGACTTCGCCCCGCGCCACCTCGGCCAGCAAACCCGGAAGGCGCTCGCGCACCTGGGGATTTTGCCGAAAAGCCTGCTTGAGGCCGGTGTCTATGCGCTCCCACATCCAGGCAAGCGATTGCTGCTGGCGCCGCGCGGCGATCCGGCCGTTGGCGGACTGCAGGGCCTGGAACCGGATCACGGCCTTCCAGAACACATCCACGCCTTTGTTGTGCAGCGCGCTGAGCTGGATCACCTGCGGATGCCAGTTTTTGTCGAAACTGGCGGCCTGCTCCTTGCCCATGGCGTTGTTGACCAGCCCGAACAGGCGCATCGCCGAGGTGATTTGGGCTTCGGCCCGCATGGCTGCATCGGCGTCGATATCGGCCTTGTTGATGACGACCAGATCCGCCAGTTCCATGACGCCCTTTTTGATCGCCTGCAAATCGTCGCCGGCATTGGGCAGTTGCATCAACACAAACATGTCGGTCATGTTGGCAACCGCGGTTTCACTCTGCCCCACACCCACGGTTTCCACGATCACCACGTCGTACCCGGCGGCTTCACAAACCAGCATGGCTTCACGCGTCTTTTCGGCCACGCCGCCCAGGTTGCCACTGGAAGGGCTGGGCCGGATGTAGGCACGCTCATGCACCGAAAGCTTTTCCATACGGGTCTTGTCGCCCAGGATGGAGCCGCCCGAGACGGAGGAAGAAGGGTCGATGGTCAGCACCGCCACACGGTGGCCTTGCGCGATCAGGTGCAGGCCCAGTACTTCGATAAAGGTGGACTTGCCGACGCCGGGCACGCCGCTGATGCCCAGCCGCATGGCCTTGCCGGTATGGGGCAGCAGGGCCGTGAGCAGCTCGTCGCCCTGGGCCCGGTGGTCGGCTCGGGTGGACTCCAGCAGCGTGATGGCCTTGGCGATCGCGCGGCGCTTGGCCATGGCGTCCGGGCCCAGGATGGCCTGGAGGAAATCGGGCGCAGCCATCACGCCGTACGCTCCACGGCGGGCGATTGCCACTCATAGTGCAGATCGACACCTTCTTCGCCCTGCAGCACGAATCCGTGGCGCAGGTAGAAGCGGTTCGCATCGCTTTCCTTGAGCGCCGTCAGCCTCACGGCCAGGCCGCGCTCGCGCGCCTGGGCCTGCACCTGCCGCAACACCCATGCGCCTATGCCTTTGCCGCTGGCGCCGCTGCGCAAATAGAGATGGTCAAGCCGCAGGGCCGCCTCCCCTTCGGGCTTGAGCGTGAAAAAACCTACCCGTTCGCCGTCCAGCAGGATGTGCCGCATATACAGCGGCACAAAGCCGGCCGACAGCCGCTCGCGCGAACGCGCGAGATCGAAACGGCCGACGCGTTCGAGGCTGGGCCGCATCGCGTCTATACGCAGGGCCAGCATGTCCTCGAAATCACGGGCGACAACCGGCTGCAGGGACAGTCGCACGCTGATGTCCGTAATGTCCTTCACCGCAAACTCACTTCGCAAGGGCCGCGCGGATTTGTTCCAGCACATCCTTGGCGCTAGCCGGGATCGGTGTACCCGGGCCGTAAATACCCTTCACGCCGGCTTCGTACAGCATGTCGTAGTCCTGCCGCGGAATCACGCCGCCCACGAACACGATGATGTCGCCGGCGCCCTGCTTCTTGAGCTCGGCGATGATGGCCGGCACCAGCGTCTTGTGGCCGGCAGCCAGCGTGGAGACGCCGACCGCGTGCACGTCGTTTTCAATCGCCTGGCGTGCGCACTCTTCGGGTGTCTGGAACAAGGGCCCCATGTCGACGTCAAAGCCCAGGTCGGCGAAGGCCGTGGCCACCACCTTGGCGCCGCGGTCGTGGCCGTCCTGGCCCAGCTTGGAAATCATCACGCGCGGGCGGCGGCCCTGCTCCTCGGCAAAGGCGTTGATTTCGGTCTTGAGGGTTTCCCAGCCTTCGGCGGAGTCATAAGCGGCAGCGTACACACCGGTCACCTTTTGCGTATCGGCGCGGTGGCGCCCGTAGACTTTCTCGAGGGCATCGCTGACCTCGCCCACCGTGGCGCGCAGGCGCACGGCCTTGATGCTGAGGTCCAGCAGGTTGCCGGTGTTATTTTCGGCGGCCGCGGTCAGTGCGTCCAGCGCGGCTTGCACCGCCGCGTTGTCGCGGCCGGCCCTGATGGCCTTGAGCCTCTTGATCTGGCCCTCGCGCACGGCGACGTTGTCGATGTCGCGCGCCTCAATGGCGTCTTCGGCCTTGAGCTTGTACTTGTTGACGCCGACGATGACGTCCTTGCCGCTGTCGATGCGCGCCTGCTTCTCAGCCGCGGCCGCCTCGATCTTGAGCTTGGCCCAGCCGCTGTCCACCGCCTTGGTCATGCCACCCATGGCTTCGACTTCCTCGATGATGGCCCAGGCGGCGTCAGCCATGTCCTGGGTCAGCTTTTCCATCATGTAGCTGCCGGCCCAGGGGTCGATGACGTGCGGAATGTGGGTCTCTTCCTGGATGATGAGCTGGGTGTTGCGGGCGATACGTGCGCTGAACTCGGTGGGCAGGGCAATTGCCTCGTCGAAGGAGTTGGTATGCAGGCTTTGCGTGCCGCCAAAAACCGCGGCCATGGCCTCTATGGTGGTGCGCACCACATTGTTGTAGGGGTCCTGCTCGGTCAGGCTCCAGCCCGAGGTCTGGCAATGCGTGCGCAGCATCAGGCTCTTGGGACTTTTCGCGTTGAAGCCCTTCATGATGCGGCACCACAACAGGCGCGCGGCGCGCATCTTGGCGACTTCGAGGTAGAAGTTCATGCCTATGGCCCAGAAGAAGCTCAGGCGCCCCGCGAACTCGTCCACGTCCAGGCCTTTGCCCAGCGCGGTCTTCACATACTCCTTCCCGTCGGCCAGGGTGAAGGCCAGCTCCAGCGCCTGGTTGGCACCGGCTTCCTGCATGTGGTAACCCGAGATCGAGATCGAATTGAATTTGGGCATGTTCTGCGCCGTGTATTCAATGATGTCGCCAATGATGCGCATGCTGGGCTGGGGCGGGAAGATGTAGGTGTTGCGGACCATGAACTCCTTGAGGATGTCGTTCTGTATGGTTCCGCTCAATTTGTCCTGGCTCACACCCTGCTCTTCGGCCGCCACCACATAGCCCGCCAGCACCGGCAGCACCGCGCCGTTCATGGTCATGGAGACGCTGACCTTGTCCAGCGGGATCTGGTCGAACAGGATCTTCATGTCCTCGACCGAATCAATCGCCACGCCGGCCTTGCCCACGTCGCCGGTCACGCGCGGGTGGTCGCTGTCGTAACCGCGGTGCGTGGCCAGGTCGAAGGCCACCGACACACCCTGACCGCCCGCGGCCAGCGCCTTGCGATAGAAAGCATTCGATTCCTCGGCCGTCGAAAAGCCGGCGTACTGGCGAATCGTCCAGGGGCGTACCGCGTACATGGTGGCCTGCGGACCGCGAATGAAAGGCTCAAAGCCCGGTAGCGTGTTGGCATGGGGAAGGCCCTGGATGTCCTCGGCGGTATAGAGCGGCTTGACGCTGATGCCGTCCGGTGTCTGCCAGTTGAGCGCACCCAGGTCGCCGCCCGGCGCCGACTTGGCGGCCGCTTTGGCCCAGGCTTCCAGGCTGGCGGCGGGGAATTCAGGTTCGGAATGGGGCTTGGACATGGATGTTTACCGTAACGAAGTCTTCACGCAGGGCTGCAAGCAGAAGAGAAAGCAGCATAGGCTCAAGCTGGGATGAATGTATGGATCCGACCAAGTTTACATCATTTATAATTATTGATGTAAAATTCAGTTTCGATTAAGATACCGTGAGCGCCGGCAGGAAGCGGCGTCCCTGGAAGCATTGCCACCACCTGAAACCCATACCTATGGCTGCCGCTGTGTCCCTCACTCCCCGAGCGCTTTATGAAGAAGTCGCCGAACTTCTGCGCCAGCGCATATTCAGCCGCGAGCTGGCGCCGGGCAGCTGGATCGACGAGCTCAAACTGGCCGAGGAATACGGCATCAGCCGCACGCCGCTGCGGGAAGCCCTCAAGGTGCTGGCCACCGAGGGCCTGGTCACGATGAAGGTGCGGCGCGGCGCCTATGTCACGGAAGTTTCCGAACGCGACCTGGCCGATGTGTACCACCTGCTCGCCCTGCTCGAGAGCGACGCGGCCGGCGTGGTGGCCACCCAGGCCACGCCCGCCCAGCTCAAGGAACTGCAGAGCCTGCACGAGGAACTTGAAAAAGCCGCCGGCAACCGCGAACGCTTTTTCGAGATCAACGAGGCTTTTCACATGCGACTGCTGGAAATCGCGAACAATCGCTGGCGCGACCAGATGGTGGCTGACCTGCGCAAGGTGATGAAGCTCAACCGGCACAACTCGCTACTCAAGAGCGGCCGCATCGAAGAATCATTGGCTGAACACCGCGCCATCATGCAGGCGCTGGCCGCGCGCGACGCCGAAGCCACCGCGCAACGCATGCGCGAGCATTTCAGGAACGGACTCGAAGCAGCGGCCTGACGCGCACGAAGCGTGTGACGCGCATGAGGCACATGAGCGCCGTCAGGCGTGCGGCATTGCCTCCCAGTGCTGCACCACCTTGCCATGCTTGTCCACGCTTTCAAGCAAAACGCCGAAACCCCACAGGCGCGCGACGTGCTTGATCACCTCCTGGACGTCGTCGGTCAGCGTGCGGTCGTTGTGGCGGCTGTGGCGCAGGGTCAGTGAGCGGTTCCCGCGCACATCCACATCCCAGACCTGGATATTGGGCTCGCGGTGGTTCAGGTCGTGCTGGCGCGACAATGCCTCGCGCACATGCCGGTAACCATCGGCGTCATGGATGGCCGCCACCTCCAGCTCGGACTTGCTGGCATCGTCCACCACTGAAAAAAGGCGGAACTCGCGTATCAGGTGGGGCGACAGGTATTGCCCGATGAAGCTTTCATCGCGGAAGTGCCGCATCGCATAATCCAGCGTCTCCAGCCAGTTCGAGCCCGCGACATCCGGCAGCCATTGCCGGTCTTCCTCGGTAGGTGATTCGCAAATGCGCTTGAGGTCGCTGAACATGGCGAAACCCAGCGCATAGGGGTTGATGCCGCTATAAGCCGGGTGCGTCACCGGCGGTTGGTAAACCACGTTGGTGTGGGAGCGCAGGCATTCGATCATGAAGCCGTCGGTCAGCAGCCCCTCTTCGTACATGGTGTTGAGCAGCGTGTAATGCCAGAACGTGGCCCAGCCCTCGTTCATGACCTGGGTCTGGCGCTGCGGGTAAAAATACTGGCCGATCTTGCGCACAATGCGGATCACCTCGCGCTGCCAGGGCTCCAGCAACGGTGCGTTTTTCTCGATGAAATACAGGATGTTTTCCTGCGGCTCCGGCGGGAACCGGCGATTGGGTTTTTCAGCCGGCTTGTCGGCGAGCCTGGGCACGGTGCGCCAAAGGTCATTGAGCTGCTGCTGCAGATAGGCCTCACGCTCCTTGCGGCGGATTTCCTCCTCCGCGAGCGAAAGCTTCTGCGAGCGCTGGTAGCGGTCCACGCCATGGCTCATCAACGCGTGGCAGGAGTCCAGCAATTGCTCGACCGCCTCCCATCCGTGGCGTTCCTCGCATTCGGCAATATAGGCCCGCCCATACACCAGGTAGTCGATGATGGCAGCGGCATCGGTCCACATCCGGAACAGATAATTGCCCTTGAAGAAGGAGTTATGCCCGTAGCAGGCATGGGCCATCACCAGCGCCTGCATGGGCATGGTGTTTTCTTCCATCAGATAGGCGATGCAGGGGTTGGAATTGATCACGACTTCGTAGGCCAGTCCCATCTGGCCGCGGCGGTAATTTTTCTCCGTCGAAATGAACTCCTTCCCGAACGACCAGTGCCGGTAGTTCACCGGCATGCCCACCGATGCGTAGGCATCGATCATCTGCTCGGCGGTGATGACTTCCAGCTGCACCGGGTAGGTGTCCAGCCCGAAGGATCTGGCCGTGCGGGCGATCTCGCCGTGGTAGAGCTCGATCAGTTCAAAGGACCAGTCGGACGGGCTGGGCAGGCAGGCTCGCCGGCGCCCCGTGCCCGAGAGGCCGGGCGCCGCCACTTCGGCCGGTTTTTTCTCGGTCTTTGTCATGGCTTCACGCCTTTTTTGAACAGTTCCCTGAACACCGGATAAATCTCATCGGCGCCAGCGACCTTGCGCATCGCAAAGTTCCGGTGCTCCTCTTGCACCTGGGTGTACTCTTCCCAGAGGTTCTGGTCTTCCTCGCCCACCTGGACATAAGCGAAATAACGCGACACCGGCAGCAGCTTGCCGACCAGCAGCTCACGGCAACGCGCCGAATCCTGGTGCCAGTTGTCGCCGTCCGAGGCCTGGGCGCCATAGATGTTCCAGTCGGAAGGCGGGTAACGCTCCTGGATGATCTGGTGCATCAAGGCCAAGGCGCTGGAAACCACCGTACCGCCGGTCTCGGTGGACTGGAAGAACTCCTCCTCGGACACCTCGGCGGCCTGCGTGTGGTGGCGGATGAAGACGACATCGGTCTTCTCATAGTGCTTCCTGAGGAACAGGTACAGCAGGATGAAAAACCGTTTGGCGATGTCCTTGCGTGTTTCGTCCATGGAGCCCGAGACGTCCATCAGGCAGAACATGACCGCCTTGGCGCTGGGCTGAGGCACCCGTACCCGGTTGCGGTAGCGCAGGTCGAAAGGGTCGAAGAACGGGATGGTCTTGAGCCGCCGGCGCAACGTCTCGATCTGCGTTTTCAGCGCCAGGATTTCGTTGGGCAGGCCGGGCGTCTCGCGCAAGGCCTGAGCCAGCCGGGCCTCCAGTTCATGCAATTGCCGCCGTGTTTCCCCGCCTATCGCGATGCGCCGGCTCAACGCGACCCTCAGCGATCGCACCACATGCAGGCTGGTCGGCGTCCCATCGGAAATGAAGCCCGCGCGGCGGTACTTCCATTCCGGCGCATCAGGCAAAAGCTGGGTGCGAATCAGGTCGGGCAGCGCCAGGTCGTCAAAGAAATACTGCATGAACTCTTCGCGCGTGATGCGAAAGACGAAGTCGTCTTCGCCCACGCCGTCGGGGCTCGCCTCGCCGGCCCCGGCGCCACGGCCGCCGCCCTGGGGACGCGCGATGCGGTCGCCGCGCACGTATTCGCGGTTGCCGGGATGCACGCTCTCGCGCGTTCCGCCGGTGTGCCCGAACACCGGCTGGTACACATCGCGGCGCGGCAAGGTGACGTCCTCGCCCTGCTCGATGTCGTGGATGCTGCGGCCCGCGACGGCACGGCGCACGGTATCGCGTATCTGCTCGCGGAAGCGGCGCAGGAAACGCTCGCGGTTGCCTATGGACTTGTTCTTCCCCGACAACCGCCTGTCAATGACTTGCTGGAGCACAGTGATCTCCGGTCACAACCTACACAAGACACACTACATACGGCACATGGCGCACCGCCGCGGCGCACCGTACACCTCAGGAACTCTTGCGGACCCGCAGGTACCAGTCGCACAACAGGCGGACCTGCCGCGTGGTGTAACCCTTGGCGACCATGCGGTTGACGAAATCCTCGTGTTTCTGCTGCTCATCCGCGCTGGCCTTGGCATTGAAGGAAATCACCGGCAACAGGTCTTCGGTGTTGGAGAACATTTTCTTCTCGATCACGGTCCGCAGCTTTTCATAGCTGGTCCATAACGGGTTCTTGCCGGCATTGTTGGCTCGCGCCCGCAGCACGAAGTTGACGATCTCGTTGCGGAAGTCCTTCGGGTTGCTGATGCCGGCCGGTTTCTCGATCTTCTCAAGCTCGGCATTGAGTGCCGAGCGGTCGAAGATCTCACCCGTGTCGGTATCGCGGTATTCCTGGTCCTGGATCCAGAAGTCGGCATAGGTGACGTAGCGGTCGAAAATATTCTGCCCGTATTCCGAGTAGGACTCGAGGTAGGCCGTCTGGATTTCCTTGCCGATGAACTCGGCATAGCGCATGGCCAGGATTTCCTTGATGTAAGCCAGGTACTTCTGCTCGGTTTCAGGCGGGAACTGCTCGCGCTCGATCTGCTGCTCCAGCACATACATCAGGTGTACCGGATTGGCCGCGATTTCGGTGGAGTCGAAGTTGAATACCTTGGACAGGATCTTGAACGCAAAGCGCGTGGAGATGCCGTTCATCCCCTCATCGACGCCCGCATAGTCGCGGTACTCCTGGTAGCTCTTGGCTTTCGGGTCGGTGTCCTTGAGGTTTTCCCCGTCGTAAACCTGCAGCTTGCTGAAGATGCTGGAGCTCTCGGGTTCCTTCAGCCGCGTCAGCACGGCAAACTGCGCCATCATCTTCAAGGTGCCGGGCGCGCAGATGGCGGTATGCAGCGAAGAATTGTGGATCAGCTTTTCATAGATGCGGACTTCCTCCGACACGCGCAGGCAGTACGGGATCTTGACGATGTAAATGCGGTCCAGGAAAGCCTCGTTGTTCCTGTTGTTCTTGAACGCCTTCCACTCGCTTTCATTGGAATGGGCCATCACGATGCCGTCGAAGGGAATGGCGCCAAACCCCTCGGTGCCCTTGAAGTTGCCTTCCTGGGTGGCGGTCAGCAAGGGGTGCAGCACCTTGATGGGGGCCTTGAACATCTCGACGAACTCGAGCAGGCCCTGGTTGGCCAGGCACAGGCCGCCGGAATAGCTGTAGGCGTCCGGATCGTCCTGCGCATAGGTCTCCAGCTTGCGGATATCGATCTTGCCGACCAGCGAGGAAATATCCTGGTTGTTCTCGTCACCGGGCTCGGTCTTGGAGATCGCGCATTGCTTCAGGATGGAGGGGAAGCGCTTGACGACGCGAAAACGCCGGATGTCGCCGCCGTACTCCTCAAGGCGCTTGACAGCCCACGGTGACATGACGCGCTGGGTGTAGCGCGGCGCAATACCGTACTGGGCCTCCAGCAAAGGGGCGTCCTCGGCATTGTTGAACAAGCTCAGCGGCGACTCATTGACCGGCGAGCCTTTCAATGCATAAAAAGGCACTTGCTCCATCAGCTGCTTGAGCCGCTCGGCAATCGACGACTTGCCGCCGCCCACCGGGCCCAGCAGGTAGAGGATTTGTTTTTTCTCCTCAAGGCCCTGCGCGGCATGGCGGAAGTAGGAAACCACCTGCTCTATGGGATCCTCGAGGCCGTAGAAGTCCCGGAATGCCGGGTAGATCTTGATGACCTTGTTCCCGAACAGGCGCGAGAGGCGCTGGTCATGCCGGGTATCGAGCAGCTCGGGCTCGCCGATCGCGGCAAGCATTCGCTCGGCCGCGGTGGCGTAGACGAGAGGATCGCGCTTGCAGGCATCGAGGTAGTCCTCGATGGACAGTTCCTCTTCTCGCGTCTGTTCATAACGCGTCAGAAAATTACGGACGACATCCATAAATCCTCCTATACGCGCGGGAACCGAAGAACCCTGACTCGTGATGGAAACCTGCTCCAGGCTCCGCGCCATGCATCGAACTGTTGCCTCACACCGAGTGACTGATAGATCACAGCCCCAAGGGAAAGTTCCAACGAACATTCGACTTCATTATTTTCCAAATGCGCGAATAGGTACAGCGTATTTTTTAACGAATGCCGATGATGTGTGTGCGTCTGTGCACACGGAGGCGGCGGCGCGCCCTCTGTCGGCCCGGTGATTGAGTTCGCTATTTTTTCAATAGCTAAACGAGCAGGTGATCCGTTGGCTTTAGGAGCTTGATTGAAGAATGCGACTTGATCGCCGCGATCCGTTTCCGGATCCGCCCGCATTCAGAAGACAAAACTCGTGCACACGCATTGCACGAGCCAACAGCAGGTCGCAAGCTGAAGTCGCCAAAGCGTGTCAGGAATTTCAAGCGCCTTCTGTCAGTATCGGCCTTGAATGTTTTTTAGTCATCCCCTTGCCGCCACCCGTTACAAAAAATACGCCGGGCAGTATCAAAGCAGCACCCACCGCGTGGTGCCAACCCAACGGCTCACCCAGCACACCCCAGGCGACGAGTCCCGCATAAAGCGGCCCCAGGTAAAGCGACACTGCCACACGGCTGGCGCCCAGGATTTTTTGCGCCCAGCCGTAGATCCAGTAAGCGCCCAGTCCCGGCACAATCGCGGCCACCACGATCAGCAGCAGGCCGTAGCCGCTCAGCGGCAAGGCATCGGCTCGCGACATTTCCCACACGGTCAGCGGAAGCAATACCAGGGTGCCACCTATGCAGATGGCGGCCAGGCGGGCCGTGGCGCCAAGGGGGCTGGGCCATTGCTTTTGCAGCAAGGCATAGGCCGCCCAGGAAATGGTGGCGGCCACAATCCACAGGTCTCCCGCCGAGAATTGCACACCGGCCAGCGCGGTCCACTGGCCCCTGACCACCACGTGCACCACGCCCGCAATGGCCAGCAATACGCCCAGGCCCTGGCGCAAGCCCAGTCGTTCGCCCAACCAGATCACCGCGCCCAGGCCTATGAGCACCGGCGAGGCCGAATAAATGAGCGCAATATTCATCGCACCGGTGGAGCGCGCGCCCTGGTAGACCCAGGCGCCGCAGATCATCATGCCCAGAGTGCCCAGCACCAGGTATTGCCACCACGCCTTGGCGATGTGGCCGCGCTCACGCCACAGCTCCGACCTCGTCAACGCCAGCAGGATCAACGCCGCCAGGCCCCAGCGCCCGAAGGCCAGCAGATAAGGCCCTATCACGCCGGGCGCCTTGCGCGCCACGATGTAGTTGACCGTCCAGAGCGCCGGCACCAGCCAGAGCAAAGCCAGCGCCCGGCGCGCCTGCTTCTGTGCGGAATCAGACATCGGCCGTCGCAGCGGTGTCGATCAACGTGGGCGGCAGTGAAGCCGGCACTTCATGCGCCAGCGCCATCACGTCGTGCGCAGGCATATCGCGCAGGCGATGGTCGCTCCAGACCTGGCGCCAGCGCCGAGCGCCTGGCAAGCCGTTGCGCAGGCCCAGCATGTGGCGCGCAATGGCGCTTTTGGGCGTGCCGTGCTCGGCGGCTTCACGCGCCATGTAATCGCACATCTGCGACTCCACGGCCTCGCGAGTCAGCGGCGCATCCGCGGCACCGAAGAAAGCGTTGTCCCACGAAGCCAGCCACCAGGGATTGTGATAGGCCTCACGGCCTATCATCACGCCGTCAAGCGCGGCCAGATGCCCGGCCACCTCTTCCTGGGTGTTGATACCGCCGTTGATGCAGATTACCAACTGCGGAAATTCCCGCTTGAGGCGATGCACCAGTTCATAGCGCAGCGGCGGCACTTCGCGGTTTTCCTTGGGGGAAAGGCCTTTGAGCCAGGCATTGCGCGCGTGCACGATAAAAACCTTGCAGCCGGCCTCGCTGACCGTGCCCACGAAGTCGCGCACGAATTCATAGCTTTCGGCCTTGTCGATGCCAATGCGGTGTTTCACCGTGACGGGCACATCCACCACATCGACCATGGCTTTCACGCAATCGGCCACCAATTGCGGCTCGGCCATCAGGCAGGCGCCGAAAGCGCCGCGCTGAACCCGCTCACTGGGGCAGCCGCAATTGAGGTTGATTTCGTCATACCCCCATTGCTCACCCAGCCTGGCGCACTGCGCCAGATCCGCCGGTTCGCTACCGCCCAGTTGCAGGGCCACGGGATGCTCTTCATCGTTGAAGCGCAGGTGGCGTTCCACGTCGCCATGGATCAGCGCGCCCGTGGTCACCATTTCGGTGTAGAGCAAGGCATGGCGCGACAGCAGCCTGTGGAAGTGGCGGCAGTGCCTGTCGGTCCAGTCCATCATGGGCGCCACGCTCAGGCGCCATGGATGGCTGGGCGCCGGAACGCCGGAAGTATTTGCAGGGGGAAACGGGGCGGACATGCCCCATTTTCCCAGAAAGGTCCCTACCGGCGGCGGCGCGGGGTCTTGCGCCGGGCCGGATTCGGGGCAGACCGGAACTAGGCGTGTTCGGCCTTGAACTCCTCCATCAGCTCCAGTTTCCGCTGGCTGAGCTCCTCGGCCATGGCCACCAGGTCCAGCTTGGACTTGCGGGCTTTGGGGAACATCTCCTCGCGCTCTTCCTTGACGTGATGGTCTATGTACTCGCCCAGCACGGTCACGCGGGCGTCATACAGGTCGTCTTCAGGATCCATGCCGGAAATCTGCGAGATCAGGTCCTTGGCCGTGCCGTGTTCCACCTCGGCTTCATCCAGCATCGGGTCATCATTGATGGCAGCGCGGACCTGTGGATAGAAGATTTCTTCCTCGATCTGTGTATGCACCGTCAGTTCCTGGCAGATCTGCTCGGCGAGTTCGCGCTTTTCCTCAGCGGACCCATTGCCCTCGCTCAGCTTTTTGTAGGCCGTGAAAAGCTTTTTGACGGCGATGTGATCGGCGTCGAGGAGGTCGACGGCATCGTGTTTTTTCGGGGGTGCTTTGCTCATGGGGTTCCTCTTGGGGTTGGTCGTCGGTTTATGGGCTTGCAAATGAATGCGACCGCCAAGAACCTGGAACATGTCAGGGTCTAAAGCCAGCCGCTGGAATCAATTTAGGCGGGCCACCAGGGGCACGGTGTGGGACGCACCGGAGGAGTGATGTAGGAAAACACGAAGCCTCCCACACACTGTGGCGCCGGCGCAAATATGGCGTGCTGGCAGCCCCGCCGGGCGGGTAACATGAGCGGTTCATCCATAGCCCTGGCCACGCTTGAGGCGCAGAAACCCATGACGACCAACCCGCAGCGAACCCCGATGCCCCTGTTTTGCCCCTCGCGCATTCACCGCCGCCTGCGTCCCCTTGCCCTGCTGGCGCCGCTGGCCCTGCTTGCCGCCTGCACCTCTGTTCCGCTGCCGCCATGGACGCCGCCCTCGGCGCAGCCTGCTCCGGCCCCGGCCGCGCAGCGCCCCCCCACGCCTGCGGCTCCCGCTGCGGTACAGGTATCACCCATAGCGCCGGCAGCACGGCCCTCTTCGCCTGCAGCCCAAGCCGAGGCGGCCGCCCCTTACAGCGCCGCGGTAGCCGCCCGCTTCCCGGCGCCGGTGGTGAGCTACAACACTCCAGGCCTGCAGGCCGGCCGCGGCAATTTCACCACCCAGGCCGAAATCCAGGCCTGGCTGCGCGAACAGGCCACCGCCGCCGCGCGCACACCCGGCCTGAGGGCCAGCGTGGTAACGATAGGCCGCTCGCAACGCGGCGAAACGCTGGAGGCGCTGGTCCTGACTCGCGCCGGCGGCACGGACCCGGCCGTGATACAGGCTGCGGGCAAACCCACGGTGCTGCTGGTCGGCCAGCAACACGGCGACGAGCCGGCCGGCAGCGAGGCGCTGCTGGTGATCGCAAGAGAGCTCGCGCAAGGACTGCTCCAGCCGGTGCTGGAACGCATCAACGTGGTGATCGTTCCGCGCGCCAATCCCGACGGTGCGGCCATCGACCAGCGTGCCACTGCGGATGGGCTGGACATGAACCGCGACCACCTGCTGCTGAACACGCCCGAAGCCCAGGCCCTGGCCCGCCTGGCCCGCGACTACAAGCCGACCGTGGTGGTTGATGCCCACGAGTACACCGTCGTGGGGCGCTACCTGCAGAAATTCGGCGCTGTGCAGAAGTTTGACGCCCTGTTCCAGTACGCCACCACCGCCAACCTGCCCGAATTTTTGACCAAGGCCGCCGAAGAGTGGTACCGCCGGCCTCTGTTGGCCGCGCTGAAGGGTCAGAACCTCAGCAGCGAGTGGTACTACACCACCTCCAGCGACCTGGCCGACAAAAAAATCTCCATGGGCGGCACCCAACCCGACACCGGCCGCAATGTGAACGGGCTGAAAAACGCCGTCAGCGTGCTGATTGAAACGCGCGGCGTCGGCATAGGCCGCCTGCATATCCAGCGGCGGGTGCACACCCAGGTCACAGCCATCACCAGCGTTCTGGCCAGCACCGCCCAGCGTGCCAATGAACTGCAGCAATTGCGTCCCTACCTCGACAAGGAAGTCGGTGCCCAGGCCTGCAAGGAGCAGGCCATCGTCGAGGCCGGCCCTACCGCCGCCCAGTACGAACTGCTGATGCTGGACCCGGTCACCGGGGCGGACAAGGCCATCAACGTGGACTGGGATTCCGCGCTGGCACTGCGCACCCTCAAAGCCCGGGCACGTCCCTGCGGTTACTGGCTGTCGGCGGCATCCACCGTGGCCGTCGACCGGCTGCGCCTGCATGGCGTGCAGGTCATGCGCGTGGCCGAGCAGGGTTCCGTGCTCGGTGACAGCTACCGCGAGACAGCCAGCACCTCGGGTGAGCGCCAGGACGTTCGCGGCCCCATCGCCGACGCCAATGCCGTCATCAAGGTGCAGGTCAGCCTCGCGCGCGGCGTGGTCGACGTGCCGCGCGGCAGCTACTACGTGCCGCTCAACCAGCCCCTGGCCAACCTGGTGATGGCGGCCCTGGAGCCCGACACCCAAAGCAGCTATTTTGCCAACCAGATCCTCCGCGACCTGCATGCCACGGTGCGCGTGATGGCCGAGCCCAGCGTCAAGCTCGAAGAACTGAATTAGCGGGCCTATTCCTGAATCGGGGCTACGCAACGCAGCCCTGTATTCACCAGCAGTGGCCGCGGAACTGGCTTTGCCAGGCCGCAGGCGTAGCCCCCGAGGGGCGGGGAGCCCGCGACTCCAAGCCTGCCTGCGCAGGCTTGGACGGGCGACAGAGGCGAAGCGTCTCGCGAGCCGCGGCCTGCAAGGCCTCGCGCATTCCACGGAGCCGAAGGCGAAGTGAAAAGCGTGGGGGCCGTATTCCAGGCTTGACGTCTGTGTCTGACAGGCGGACGATGTGATTGCTGACCGGAAAAACCCTGTTTCCGCGCCTTAATGATTTCGTTGATGCAACGCAATGCATGAAAGGACTCGCCATGAAGCACTTTGAGCTGACCAAAAAGATGATCGGCATGGGCGGCACGTTTTATCCCACCGGCTATGCTTTCATCATGTTCCCTGATGCCGAGGATGCCAAACAGGTGGCGCACGAGCTGGAAGTAAGCAGCGACGGCGTGATGCTGCTGACGCCGGAGGACATCATCAAGGACATCAGCCACGCCGACGGCCATTCAGAAATGCTGCTGCCGCGCGTAGGAACCGAAGGTGCCACGGTCCATAAATACGTGGATCTTGCCCGCGAGGGCCATCATGCACTGATGATTCCCGTGCCCAACAAGGACGTCACGGAGCGCATCATGGAGGTGGTGCGCAAGGTGCCGTTCTCCTACGCGCAGAAGTACCACAGCCTGGCCATCGAAGACCTGGAATAGTCCGAAGGCGGCTTCTGTCCCCCAGGGGTCAAAGCCATACCCCTCGATTGAAAGCCGGTTCGGGTTTGAGGCACACTGCGCCTCATGCCCAGCCATTCCGTATCGCCTTCCACACCCCGCGCCCGCCAACTGATCGAGCAATTGCAGCTCCATCCCCACCCGGAAGGCGGCTGGTACCGCGAGGTGTTTCGCTCCGCGAGCCAGGTCACGCCGCAGGACAGCAGACCTGCGCGCAACGCCCTGACCTCGATTTATTTTCTGTTGGAAGCCGCGCAGCATTCGCGCTGGCACCGCGTGCAATCCGACGAAGTGTGGGTGCACCTGGAGGGCATGCCGGTGGATCTCTGGACCTGGGACGCCACGGACGGGCGGTTGCACGGCACGGTCCTGGGACCCGTGAGCCCCACAACCCTTCCCCAGCACGTGGTGACGGCCGGCTTCTGGCAGGCCGCCAGGCCCCGAGGCAGCAACAGCACCGCCGGCTTCGCGCTGGTGGCCTGCATGGTCGGGCCGGGTTTTGACTTTGCCGATTTCCAGATGATGGCGCCGGGCGGCAGCGAAGCCCGCCGCATAGCCGCCGAACATCCCCATCTTGCGTTCCTGATTTAGCGCACCGAACTCCAAGGATCCCTATGATCGACCTGTACTACTGGCCCACACCCAACGGGTGGAAGATTTCCATCATGCTGGAGGAATGCGGCCTGCCCTACCGCCTGCACCCCGTCAACATCGGCAAGGGCGAGCAGTTCACGCCGGAGTTCCTCGCCATCAGCCCAAACAATCGCATGCCGGCCATCGTCGACCATGCGCCCGCCGGCGGCGGCGCGCCCGTGCCGGTGTTTGAAAGCGGCGCCATCCTGCTCTACCTGGCTGAAAAAGCCGGCCGCTTCCTGCCCGGCGATATGCGCGAGCGCTACCAAACCCTGCAGTGGCTGATGTGGCAGATGGGAGGGCTGGGCCCCATGGCCGGACAGAACGGCCACTTTCTTCTGTACGCGCCCGAGAAAATTCCCTATGCGATAGACCGCTATGGCAAGGAGGTGGACCGGCTTTACGGCGTGCTGGATGCGCAGCTGGCGCGCACCGGCGCCTATGTGGCCGGCGCCGGCTACTCCGTCGCCGATATGGCCATCTTCCCCTGGGTGCGCACCCACAAGGCGCAGCAGGTGGACCTGCAAAAATTCCCGCACGTGCAGCGCTGGTACGACGCCCTGTTTGAAAGGCCCGCTGTCAGGCGCGGCCTGGACCTGGGCAAGGAACTGCGCGCGCCGGCCCTGACCGAAGAGGCGCGCAAGGCCTTGTTCGGCCAGACCGCGCAAAGCGTGCGCGACGGCGCGCACAAGATATCCTGACTCCCGGCAAATACCATCCAAGAGACAAGCCATGATTGAATTCTTCTTCGACTGCTCCAGCCCCTGGACCTATATCGCCTTCCGCAACATCCAGCCCCTGGCGGCCGAACTGCGGGAAACCATCACCTGGAAGCCAGTGCTGGTGGGTGGCATCTTCAACAGCGTCAACAAGGGTGTTTACGCGGCGCGCGAGGACATGAACACACCGAAAAACCGCTACATGCTCAAGGACGTGCTCGACAATGCGCGCGAAGCGGGGCTGAAGATCGCCTTCCCGCCCAAGGTGTTCCCCGTCAACAGTGTCAAGGCCATGCGCGGTTGCCTATGGATCGCGCAGGATGACGCGGCCAGGCCGCACTACCTTGCGTTCATCGAGGCCGCCTTCGCCGCCTACTTCACCCGCGAGGAGGACATCTCGCAGGACGAGGTGCTGGCCGCGATCTGCCGGCAGGTGGGCATCGACGCGGAAGCGTTCGCGGCGGGCATCGCCCGGCCCGACATCAAGGAACAGCTCAAGGCCAATACCGACGAAGCCATACGCCGCGGCGCTTTTGGCTCACCCACCTTCTTTGTCGGCGATGACATGTATTTCGGCAACGACAGGCTGGCGCTGGTGCGCTCGGCGGTGCTGCGGGCCAGGGCGAAGAACTAAGAAGGCCTCATGGCCAGCCCAGCCTCACCAAGCTTGTGCGTCGATGGCGTGCCTGACTTTACGCAGCGCATCACGCAGCGTGTCCAGCCCGACCGATCCCAGTGCCAGGCGGATGGCATGCGGCACCTGGGCGGTGGTCGCGAAGGCTTCGGCCGTGGCCACGGATACACCGCCGCGCATGAGTGCCGCGGCAAGCCTGTCGGCCCTCTGTTCCTCCGCCAGGGGAAGCCAGACAAAGTAGGACGCCGGATGGTGCGCACATCGCAGCCCCGCCAGAACATCGGCGGCAATCATTTGCCGCGCCATCGCGTCCCGGCGTTTCTCCGACTCAAGGCGCGTGACCGTACCGTCCTCGAGCCAGCCGCAGGCCATCGCTGTCATGACGCCGGGCGTATTCCAGGTGGTGGCCCGAATCGCCCGCTCCAGCCTGGGCACCCACTGCGCCGGCGCCGCAATGAAGCCGACGCGCAGCCCGGTCGCCACACTCTTGGACAGCCCTGAAACATAGACAGTCGCTTCAGGGGCCAGCGCTGCCAGGGGAGCCGGCGGGTCCTGGGCCAGAAAGGCATAGGCCGCATCCTCGATGATGAGCAAGCCATACCGCCGGGCAATGGCGACAAGCTGCCGCCGCCGGCTTGCGCCCATGACCCAACCCAGGGGATTGTGCAGCGTTGGCATTGCATAAACTGCGCGCACCCGGCGGCGCCGGCACAGGCGCTCCAGGGCGTCCAGGTCGGGGCCGTTGCCGGCCGCCGGAATCGGCGCAAGCTCCAGGCGATGCGCGTCAGCCAGCACCTTGAAGCCCGGATAGCTGAGCGCATCGGTTGCGACCACGTCGCCCGGCTGCAGCAGCGCCATGACAGCAACGGCCAGGCCTTGCTGGGCGCCGTTCACGATCATGACCTGGTCAGCGCCCACCGCCAGGCCCCGCGACGCCAGGTGGCGCGCCATGGCCGCGCGCTCATGCGGCCGTCCTCCATGCGGCTGGTAGCGCAGCAAGGCCTCCAGGTCACCGGAAGCAGCGAGCTGGCGCAAGCCTTCACGCAGCAACTCGGCCTGGCCCGGCAGCGAGGGATAGTTGAAGTTCAAGTCCACCATGCCCGAGGCCACCACGTGCTGGTCAATTCCCAATTCGCGGGCGAGCGTACCCTCCCTGACGAAGGTGCCGCGACCGGTTTCGCCGCTGACCAGTCCCATGGCGCCGAGTTCCGCATAGACACGGGTGGCGGTGACGAGCGCCAGCCCCTCCTGCTCGGCGAGCCGCCGGTGAGTGGGCAGGCGCGTTCCCGGCGGCAGGCGCCCGGCACGGATTTCTGCCGCGAGCGTGTCAACCAGCTGCTTGTACCGTGCCTGGGCCATAGGGCGATGTATCCATGACAATTATTTGATTGTATTGATTCTCATGCCTACGATGCCTGACTTCAATCCATCCGGTACGGAGAAAACGCCCATGCACATCGCTATCCTCACCTTTGAAGGCTTTAACGAACTCGACTCGCTGATCGCACTCGGCATCCTCAACCGCGTCAAGCTGCCGGGCTGGCGGGTATCCATTGCCAGCCCTGCCGCGCGCGTGCAGTCCATGAACGGCGTGGTACTTGAAGCGCAAGCATCGCTTGCCGAGGCCTGCACCGCGGACGCGGTCATCATCGGCAGCGGTGCGCGCACGCGCGAGGTGGTCGCCGATGCGGCATTGATGACACAGCTGCGGCTGGACCCTTCACGGCAACTGCTGGGCGCGCAGTGCTCAGGCACGCTGGTGCTGGCCAAGCTCGGGCTGCTCAGCGACCTGCCGGCCTGCACCGACCTGACGACCAAACCGTGGGTTCAGGAAGCCGGTGTTACCGTGCTGAACCAGCCTTTTGTAGCCAGGGGCAATGTGGCGACGGCGGGCGGCTGCCTGGCATCGCAGTACCTGGCCGCCTGGGTGATTGCCCGCCTGGCGGGCCTGGCGCAAGCCCAAGGCGCGATGCACTATGTCGCGCCTGTGGGAGAAAAAGAAGACTACGTCGCGCGCGCGATGCGCAACATCACGCCTTTCATGGAAACGGCGCCGGCCGCCGCATGAGCCAGCGCCGGCGCGCTAGTGGCTTGTGCCCGTGGTGGTGGCTGCACCGGAGCGCTCCAGCACATGGCGCGTCATGGACTGCGCCAGTTCATGCTCGCCAAGGAAAACCTTGCCGGCTTTCTCGCTGTCCAGCAGCCGCGCTTCGGCTTCGTTGTGGGTGCGCACCACGATTTCAATGCCGGGGTTGAGCGCCCGCGCCGTGGCCACCATCTGGCGAACGTCCAGCGTGTCGGGTGTGGCGATGACCAGCATGCGCGCCTGCGCGATGTGCGCCTGCACCATCACCTCGGCCTCCACGGCATCACCTGATACGGCGGCCACGCCCTGCGCCCGCAAGCGCTCCACGGCCTCGCGGTTCTGCTCGGCCACCACATAGGGGACATGATGGGTCTTGAGCGCCTCGGCGATGCGCCGCCCCACCCGCCCATAGCCCACCAGCACCACGTGGTTGGACAAATATTTTTCGTCGGTCGTGGCCGGCAGCTCGGCCGTCGGGTCGTCACGCGCTTCGAGTTTGCGCGCCAGCGGTGACTTGGCCAGTATCCATTTCTGCAGCGGCGCCACGGCCTTGAACACCAGCTCGTTGAGCGCGATAGAGATCAGCGCGCCGGCGAGCACCAGGCTCTGCCCTTCGGGTGGCAATAAACCCAGCGTGGCGCCCAAGCCGATCAGAATGAAAGAGAACTCGCCGATCTGCGCCAGGCTGGCCGACACCGTGAGCGCCGTGTTGAGCGGGTAGCGGAACGCCAGCACCAGCGCGCCGGCCGCCAGGGTCTTGCCGACGATGATGATGCCCACCACGGCCAGCACCTGCAGCGGCCGCTCCAGCAGCACCCAGGGATCGAACAGCATGCCCACCGACACAAAGAACAGCACTGCGAAAGCGTCGCGCAGGGGCAGCGATTCTTCGGCGGCACGGTGGCTGAACTCGGACTCGCGCATCACCATGCCGGCAAAAAATGCGCCGAGCGCGAAGGACACGCCGAACAGCGCTGTAGCGCCGAAGGCAATGCTCACGGCAGCGGCCACCACGCACAGCGTGAACAGCTCACGCGAACCGGTGCGCTGCACCTGCCACAGCACCCAGGGGAAGAAGCGCCTCCCGACCACCAGCATCAGTGCCACAAAGCCGCCCACCTGCAGCAGGGTGATGCCCAGCGTTTTCCACAGCGCGTTGACGTCGGCATCGACCTTGCCCGACAGCCAGCCGCCCAGCGGCGGCAACAGCACAAGAACCAGGACCATAGCCAGGTCTTCAACGACCAGCCAGCCCACGGCGATGCGCCCATTGACCGAATCGAGGATGCCGCGGCTCTCGAGCGCGCGCAGCAGCACCACGGTGCTGGCCACGGAAAGCGACAGGCCGAACACCAGCGCGCCGCCCAGGTTCCAGCCCCACCAGTGCGCCAGCCCCATGCCCAGCGCGGTGGCTACCGTCATCTGCACCACGGCGCCCGGTACGGCGATCTTGCGCACCGCGAGCAGGTCATCGAGCGAGAAGTGCAGGCCCACGCCGAACATCAGCAGCATCACCCCGATTTCCGCGAGCTGGCTGGCGATCTCCGCATCGGCCACAAAACCGGGCGTGAAAGGCCCGATGATCACGCCCGCGAGCAGGTAGCCCACCAGCGCGGGCAATCGAAGCCGCACGGCGAGAAAACCAAAAACCAGGGCCAGGCCCAGGCCGGCGGCGATGGTGCTGATGAGGGAAACGCTATGGGGCATGCGAGAGGGATTCCTTTAGAAAGCGGTTAAGAGCCGTTCAGACTCCAAGGAAGGCCTGCGACGCAGCCCGGCAGGCGGGCTGTCCCCGTAGAACACGTGGATTGAATTTACTACAGTTGCACGGGCGACCCGCCGCCAAATCCCCATGCCCTTGCGGTGTTTTGCATCTCATCGGCATCGGCCAAGCCCCGCCATTGAGGGTAAAACCAGGGGTTCAACTGCAAGGTCCTACCTACAATCTCGGCATGCCCGGCACCACATTTCCTGCCACCCGAGACAGATTGATCGGGTACTGGTGGGCGCCGTTGACGCTTGTCGCCCTGGTGCTGGCGGTGGCGGCTTACCTGCATCCCTACCAGCCGCTGGAGCTTTCGGATCTTTCGCCCCAGGTCGTTGCCGGCGCGGCGGCGCTTGATGCATCCTTCGGCAAACCCGTCTCACGCTCATTCAAATATGCCACCCGGCGCAGCTATTCATCGCCGGCCGGCATGCTGGAAGTGGAGATTCGCGTCACCCTGCAACCCATGGGCAAGGGCCTGGTAATGCGCCAGGACGACTGGTATGACCTGGGCGGCCGTAGTGTGGTCTACCAGGAGCGCTACGTGCTCTTTCGCAACCTGTTTTCGGTGCACACGCGCAGCAGGGAAGTCGCGCCGCTGGTGCACGACCTGATGGGCAGGGTTGGCTGGTACAACGACTCGGTCGAGTCCCTCAGCAGCACGCTTGAAGGCGGAACGCCCGACTCCGCCACATGGAAGCTGGACCTGGCCATGGACCGGCTCTCCGATACCGACGGCAAAAGCCTGACGCTGCAAACCACGCGTTACCAGCGCCGCCAACATTGCGAGCGATCCGGGGAGATAGAGGGCACCGCAATTGGCACCGGCTTCACCGGCACCTACGCGAAAATCAGCTGCACCAGCCATACCAGCGAACAAGCCGCCGAACGCAGGTCTGCCTACGCATGGGTGCCGGAGCACGGCATCTTCCTGTCGTTGGGGTTCCAGCAAGCCGCGGAGGCGCCGGAAAAACCCGGCGCCGCGCTGGATGTGAAGGGCCGTTACGTTTCTTTCGAGCCTCTGCCTTGAGCCCCCTGCCATCTTGAGTGAGCCACAAAAAAACCCGCCGAAGCGGGTTTCTTAGTACGCCAATAGGTGCCCGGGGGCATCAGCCCATGTGCAGGCCGCCGTTGAGCGAGAAGTCGGCGCCGGTGGCGTAACCCCCTTCCTCGGATGCGATCCAGGCGATGATGGAGGCGATTTCCTCGGGCTGGCCCAGGCGCTTGGCCGGGACACCCGCCACGATTTTCTCGAGCACGTCGGGGCGTATCGCCTTGACCATGTCGGTGCCGATGTAGCCGGGGCTCACCGTGTTGACCGTCACGCCCTTGGCCGCGACCTCTTGCGCCAGCGCCATGGTGAAGCCGTGCAGCCCGGCCTTGGCGGTGGAGTAGTTCACCTGGCCGAACTGGCCCTTCTGCCCGTTGACCGAGGAGATGTTGATGATGCGGCCGAAGCCCGCTTCAATCATGCCCTCTATGACCTGCTTGGTCACGTTGAACATGCTGTTGAGGTTGGTGGAAATCACCGCGTCCCAATCGGCCTTGCTCATCTTGCGGAACTGGCCGTCGCGCGTGATGCCGGCGTTGTTGACCAGCACCGACACCGCGCCGTGCTCGGCCTTGACCTTGTCGAAGGCCGCGACGGTGGAGTCCCAGTCACCGACATTGCCCACCGAGGCGTAAAAGGTGTAGCCCTGCGCCTTTTGCTCATCGAGCCACTTGGCGTAGTCGCGCGTGGGGCCGCAACCCGCAATCACCGTGAAGCCGTCTTTTGCCAGGCGCTGGCAGATGGCGGTTCCAATGCCGCCCATGCCGCCCGTGACGTACGCTATTTTTTTTGCCATTGCGATCTCCTTGATTGATTTTGTGAACTCTGCGAACTCTGTGAACTGTCTGAATACCGTTGAACTGTCCCGGCGCCTGCACTGAACCGGTCATTGCATCACTGCATATGCACGATGCATGCCGGTTGGGACATTGTGGCTGCGAGCTCAGCGCTCCAGCGTAAGGGCTACCCCCATGCCGCCGCCTATGCACAGGCTGGCGATGCCTTTTTTCGCATCGCGGCGCGCCATCTCGTGCAGCAGCGTCACCAGGATGCGGCAACCGGATGCACCGATCGGGTGGCCGATGGCGATGGCGCCGCCGTTGACATTGACCTTGCTGGTATCCCAGCCCATTTCCTTGTTGACCGCGCAGGCCTGGGCCGCAAAGGCTTCGTTGATTTCGAGCAGGTCCAGGTCCTGGGCTTTCCAGCCCGCGCGCTGCAGCGCCTTGGTCGAGGCCGGAACCGGGCCCATGCCCATGTAGGCCGGGTCCAGGCCGCTGGTGGCATAGCTGGCGATGCGCGCCATCGGCTTCAAACCTAGCGCTGCGGCCTTCTTGGCCGTCATGACCATCACGGCGGCGGCGCCGTCGTTCAGGCCCGAGGCATTGCCGGCCGTCACGCCGCCGGCCTTGTCGAAGGCCGGGCGCAGGCCGGCCAGGCCTTCGGCGCTGGTCTTGCGGTTGATGAATTCATCGGCGGCAAACACCACCGGGTCACCCTTCTTCTGGGGAATGGTGATGGGGATAATTTCGTCCTTGAATTTGCCGGCGTCCTGCGCGGCCGCGGCCTTGGTCTGGCTGGCCAGGGCCAGCGCGTCCTGGGCCGCGCGGTCGATGCCGTATTTTTTGGCCACGTTCTCGGCGGTGATGCCCATGTGGTACTGGTTGTAAACGTCCCACAGGCCGTCGACGATCATGGAGTCGACCATTTTCCAGTCGCCCATGCGCTGGCCCTCGCGCGAGCCGTTGAGCACGTGCGGCGCCGCGCTCATGTTTTCCTGGCCGCCGGCAATCACAATTTCGCTGTCGCCCGTGGCCACGGCCTGGGCCGCGAGCATGACGGATTTGAGGCCGGAGCCGCAAACCGCGTTGATGGTCAGGCCCGGGAGGCCGTGGGGAAAACCGGCCTTGACGACGGCCTGGCGCGCCGGATTCTGGCCGACGCCGGCCGTGAGCACCTGGCCCATGATGACTTCGCCCAATTGGTCTGCGGCCAGGCCGGAGCGCTCCAGCACGCCCTTGATCACAGCCGCGCCGAGTTCGGTCGCGGGAATCTTGGCCAGCGAGCCGCCGAATTTGCCCACCGCGGTGCGGCCGGCTGCAACGATAACGATGTCTTCCATGGTGTGTTCCCTTTTGAAGTTTCTGGAGTGGTTTTTAAAAAATGATGACAGGCGCCGCCGGCAGAAGCAGGCAAAAGCTCAAGCCTTGGCCTTCACGTAGCGGCCCGGTGCGGGCTCTATGACCGGATATTTGCGGCTGCCGTAGGCCTTGGGGGCGGCGACCTGCTTGCCGGCATGGCCCTTGAGCCAGTCCGACCAGTCCGTCCACCAGCTGCCGGGGTGCTCGGTCGCGCCCTTGAGCCATTCAGCCTGGGTGGGCGGGAATTTGCCCTGGGGCAGCTTGTCGCGGGTCCAGTAGCTGCGTTTTTTCTTGGCGGGCGGGTTGATCACGCCGGCGATGTGGCCAGAAGCCCCCATCACAAAACGCTTGGGGCCCGGCAGGTGCTGGGTGGAGGCGTAGGCGCCGCCAATCGGCACGATATGATCTTCGCGCGAGCCGTAGAGGTAGACCGGGATGTCGACCTTGCGAAGGTCGACTTTCTGCCCGCACACCACAGCCTTGCCGGGCTTGATGAGGTTGTTCTCGAAATAGGTGTTGCGCAGGTACCAGGCGTAAAAAGGCCCGGGCAGATTGGTGGAGTCGCTGTTCCAGTAAAGCAGGTCAAAGGGAGGCGGCGTTTCGCCCTTGAGGTAGTTGCCCACCACGTAGTTCCAGACCAGGTCGTTGGGCCGCAGGAAGCTGAAGGTGGACGCCAGGTCCTGGCCCTTGAGCAAACCGCCCTGCCCCATCTCGGCCTCCCGGTATTGGACCGAGGCCTCGTCGATGAAGATGTCGAGGATGCCGGTGTCGCTGAAGTCGAGGAAGGAAGTCAGCAGGGTGGCGCTGGCCACGGGCTTTTTGCCCCGCGCGGCCAGCACCGACAGCGCCGTGCCCAGGATGGTGCCGCCCACGCAGAAACCCAGGGCGTTCAGCGTTTTTGCGCCGGTGATTTCCTGCACCACTTCAATGGCCTTGATGGCGGCGTGCTCGATGTAGTCGTCCCAGGTCTTACCGGCCATGGACTCGTCGGGGTTGCGCCAGCTGACCACAAATGTGCGGTGGCCCTGGCTGACCGCATAGCGGATCAGTGAGTTGTCGGGCTGCAAATCAAGGATGTAGAACTTGTTGATGCAGGGCGGGATCAGCAGGAAAGGCTTTTCATAAACCTTGGCCGTGAGCGGCTTGTATTCGAGCAGCTGGAAAAACTCGTTTTCAAATACCACCGCGCCTTCGGTGGTGGCGACATTCTTGCCGACTTCGAACACACGTTCGTCGGTCATGGACACATGGCCCTGCTTCATGTCGTGGAGCAGGTTGGTGATGCCCTGGGCAATGCTCTCGCCCTGGCTTTCAATGGCTTTTTTCTGCGCCTCCGCATTGAGCGCGAGGAAGTTGCTGGGCGCGGTGGCCGCCATCCATTGCTCGACGGCAAAGCGCACGCGGGCACGTGTCTTGGCGTCGGCCTGCACCGCGTCGGCCAATGCCATCAGGGTGCGGGCATTCAGCAGGTAGGCGGAGGCGGAAAATTTAGAAACCGGGTTGGCTTTCCAGGCTTCGTTGGCAAACCGGCGATCCGAGGCGACCGTGGCGTCGGCGCCGTCCTGCAGGCCCTGGTTCCAGAGGGCAGCGGCGTCAGTGATATAGCGCTGCTGCAGCTCCTGGAGCTTGGCCGGGTCGAATTGCAGCAGCGGCTGGCCCGGAAAGCCATTGACACCCTTGGCGCCACTGATGCCGCTTGCACCGTTGGCAAGACCAAAGCCCGCCGGCATGCCGGCTGCCATTGCGCCCATGGCCTGCTGCAGGCCTGCGGCAAAGCTCTCTTGCATCTGACGGGCCGCCTGGGCCCGGTTTGCGTCAGAATTCATTTATCTCCCCGATCATGTTGAGTCTCGGTGACTCTTTTGAGCACACCATCAGTATCGTAGGATTTGCTTTAAAAATTTCTGATCGCACCCACAGTTTCAAGTATTTATGTATTTGGTTGTCATCGCCTGGATTTACGTCGTGCTCATGATGAGCGTTGCCGAAGCAACAAATAGCAACGGCACGATCCTCGGGGCACTGGTTACCTTTGTACTCTATGGATTGGGCCCTGTGGCATTAGTGGTTTACCTGATGGGAGCGCCCGCGCGCAGCAAAGCCCTCAAAAAACGCGCGGAGCAGGAGCGCCTGCAACAAACTGCAGCCGAGGGCGCGGTACAAGAGAAAGCCGAGGAAGAAGTGCCCAAAGGCTGACACAGCTCAACGACGAACCGCACCAAAAAGAGGCCTACACGCAAGCCACCGGCATCTTTGACGACATCGCCAAGCGAAAACTAAGCGCCTCACACTCGCCAGATACAGGCCGCCATGCGGCCCGTGGTGCCAAAGCCATTGCCGGACGGCCCGGCATCGCGCCTGTGCGAGAAAAAACGCGAAGGATTGCGCACGGTGCACCAGGCATCGCTGCCGTCATTGCCATAGATGCGGTTCAAGCCCAGCGCCAGCAAACGCAGCCGCGCCAGGCCCGGCAGGTCAGCCAGGTATTTGCCCGGACCGAGAGGCACGAACAAGCGGAAGGCCTCTGGGTGGAAGGCTTCGAAGGCGGCTTTGACTTCAGCGCCGACCTCGAAGGCCGAGGGCCCAATGCAAGGGCCCAGCCATGCAAGCGTGCGGGCGTCGGCTTCCATGACGGCATGAACGGTTTCCAGCACACCTTGCCCATCCTGCCCGGCCAGGCCGCGCCAGCCCGCGTGTGCGCCGGCCACCACCGTACCGTCTTCGCTTGCCAGCAACACCGGCAGGCAATCAGCCACCATGATGGTGCAGGCTACGCCAGCCTCTTTCGTCACACAGGCATCGGCCTGCCGGCCGTCGTCCGTGGCGCCGTCCAGCGTCAGCACTTCCTTGCCATGCACCTGCTGCAGGAAGACCGCACGGCTGCCTGTGGCCTTGCGCAGCACTGCACGGTTGGCCGCGACCTTGGCCGGCAGGTCGCCAACGTGGTCGCCCAGGTTCATGCTGTCATAGGGCGCGGCCGACACGCCGCCGGCCCGGGTGGTGAACACTGCCCGCACGCCTTCGGGCGCGGGCCAGTCGGGGATTAGCCAATCAGCGTGCACAACGGGTCAGGCTTCGTTGTCCGGGCAGGCCGAGGGCTGCGCCTTCTGGAAAGCCGGTAGCGCCATGCAGGCGTCGAATGCCGCCATGGTACGTGGCAAGCCGTCGAAGCTGACGTTAAAACGTTTGGCGTTGAAGATCTGCGGCACCAGGCAGCAGTCGGCCAAAGTAGGCTTGTTTCCGTAGCAGTAGGTCGATGCCGGCAACTGGGCCAGCTGGCGTTCGAAGGCTTGCAGCCCCTCGCGGCACCAATGAACGTACCAGGCGTTCTTGGCGGCCTCATCGAGCTTGAGCTCCTTGACCAAGTATTTGAGGACGCGCAGGTTGTTGAGAGGGTGGATTTCACAGGCAATGGACTGGGCCAGCGCGCGCACTTTGGCGCGGCCCGCAGCGTCGGCCGGCAGCAGGGCCGGGCTGGGGTGTTTTTCGTCCAGGTACTCGATGATGGCCATGGACTGCGAGAGTTTTTCGCCGTCGGCTTCCAGCAGCGGCACCAGGGTGTCGGCCGCCAGGGCGGCATAAGGCGGCTGTTTGTGTTCGCCCTTGGCGACGTGCACCGGAATGTAGTCGTAGCTCAGGCCCTTGAGCTCCAGCGCGATGCGTACACGAAACGACGCGGAAGAGCGGAAATAGTTGTGGAGTCGCATCTCTAAAGGATAAACCGAAACCCTGCCGCCTCTCGCCTGAATCGCCTGCGCGACTGACGCAACAAACCGCCATGGCTACCATTCCGCGACACCCTCTTTCAACAGACCCAGCGGAGACACCCATGAGCGCCATCACCAGCCTGAGCAACCACCAGATCCGCCTGGCCAGCCGCCCCGTCGGCCTGCCCACGCGTGACAACTGGAGCTTCACCACCGAACCCGTCGCCGAGCCCGGCCCAGGCGGGGTTCTCGTCAAGACCTTGTACCTGTCGCTGGACCCGGCCATGCGCGGCTGGATGAATGACGCGAAGAGTTACATCCCTCCGGTGGAGCTCGGCGCCGTAATGCGCGCCGGCGGTGTGGGCAAGGTGATCGCCTCGCAGAACCCGGCCTTCGCCGTGGGCGACTATGTGAACGCCGCGCTCGACGTGCAGGAGTATTGCCTGATTCCCGCCGACCAGATCAAGCGCAGCGGCATGTTCAAGATCGACCCGCGCCTGGGCCTGACCTCCTGGCTCAATGTGCTGGGCCTGCCCGGCATGACCGGCTATTTCGGCCTGCTGGAAGTCGGCCTGCCCAAGGCGGGCGAAACCGTGGTGGTCTCAGGCGCGGCCGGCGCCGTGGGCCAGACGGTGGGCCAGATCGCCAAGCTCAAGGGTTGCCGCGTGATCGGCATCGCCGGCGGCAAGGCCAAGTGCGACTGGGTGGTCAATGAACTGGGTTTTGATGCCTGCATTGACTACAAGAACAGCGACGTGCGCGCCGGGCTCAAGGAACACTGCCCCAAGGGAATCGACATCTACTTCGACAATGTGGGCGGCGAGATCCTGGACATGGTGCTGGCGCGCCTGGCGCGCGGGGCCCGCATCATCATTTGCGGCGCCATCAGCCAGTACAACAACACCACGCCGGTGAAAGGCCCTGCCAATTACCTGTCGCTGCTGGTGAATCGCGCCCGCATGGAAGGCATCGTGGTGTTCGACTACGCCGACCGCTACCACGTCGGCGTGGCCGAGATGGCGGGCTACCTCAAGGCCGGCACCATGAAAAGCAAGGAAGACGTGGTTGTCGGCCTGGACACTTTCCCGGAAACGCTGCTCAAGCTCTTCAACGGCGAAAACTTCGGCAAGCTGGTACTGCAGGTGGCGGCGGACTGAACCCCCGGGCCTCGCCGAGAACCTACTTCCCGCCGCGAACCAGGCGTACCGCAGCCGTGGTGGCGCGAGGGCTCTCGCCGGCGCTGCCGTCGCTGAACCCCACAAAGGTGAAATAGCCCGGGCCGGTGGTGCTGGAAGTCCAGAAACGGGCGACCGGCGTGGCGGGAAAGGCATTGGGATCTATCGCCGCCTTGTTTTCTTCAGCCTCGCGCGCGGACACAATGCTGGAGAGTTCCTTGAGGATGGGCAAACGCCATTCGGCCTCCGGCGTGGAAGCCGCCTTGGCGCGCGCGGCCGCATCGGTGTGGTTCAGGAATGCCGCCTGGCCGGTGCAGGTTTTACCCTTGAAGACCATGCCCTCGGCGCAGCGCTTCCAGATCAGGCCGGTGCGGCTGTCAGTGACTTCCTGGCCGTCGGCGGAAGGCGTGAAGCGGTCCTGCGCCAGGCTGGCGCCGGCCGATGACAGCAGTACAAGAACAAATCCCAAGGTACGAAACGCAAGGCGGTGCATAGAAATCCTCCATGGCCGGGAGCGGCCCCATATGGGAATGCTAGGCAGGTCCGGCGCTTGCAACCATAGGGAAGCTATCTAGTGACTTGTACCAAGGGGGGTATTACCTAACTGCCAGCCGTGGGGTGATCCAGGCGGTCAAGGCAGGTAATCGGGCCCCGCTCCGCCGGCATCCAGCACTTCCTGCGTGACCTGCTCGACCAGAAAGTCCAGCAGCACGCGCACGCGCGCCGGCAGGCGGCCGCCCCGGCCGACAAACACCGCATGGATGGGCTCGCGCTCACCCGGGTTGAGGTCTTCGGCCACCGCCACCAGGCGGCCCGCGTCGAGGTCGCGGCGGATGTGAAACATGGACATGCGGGCCAGGCCCGCGCCCGCCAGTACCAGGTGGCGCAGCGCCTCACCATCGCTGGCGCGCGCATACCCTGTGATGGGCAATTGCTGGACCTGGCCGTTCACCCGCACCGGCCAGTAATGCATATTGCGTTTGAAGGTATGGGCCAGGCGCTGGTGGGCCTCCAGCTCTTCCAGAGTACGCGGTGTGCCGTGGCGTGCCAGGTAGGCCGGGCTGCCGACAATGAGCTGTGCCGTGTCGCCCAGGTGCCGCGCCACCAGTTGGGACGAAGCGAGCGCACCCCAGCGTATCGCCACATCGGTGCGTTCGTCCAGCAGGTCGATCACACGATCAGTCAGGGTGATATCCAGCGAGATGTCGGGAAAGCGCTCGTGGAAGGCAGGCACCAGCGGCAGCAGCAGGCGATGCGCGGTGGGCATGCTGGCATTGATGCTGACGCGCCCGCGCGGCATGGCGCCGGCGGCCGCGCCGCGTTCAGCTTCGTCCAGGTCGGCCAGTACACGCGTGCTTCGCTCATAAAACGTCGTGCCTTCCGGCGTGAGCTGCAGTTTGCGGGTCGAGCGGTTGACCAGACGGGTGCCTAGCCGTGCCTCCAGCCGGGTGACCAGCTTGCTGACGGCCGATGGCGTCATGCACAGCTGGCGCGCGGCGGCCGAAAAGCCGCCTTTCTCAACGACCTGGACAAAGGCCTCCATTTCGCCGGAGCGGTTGATGTCTATACGGGGCATGGTGCTGGTATTTTGGTCGCCTTACCGGGAGTTTTATTGTGAATTGAATTCATAAATCATTGTCTTCAAGCCATTCTAGTCAAGATAACGTTTCGTCTCCACACTAGCCGCATCCTCCTTTTCACAGGCAACGCAAAGGCAAATTCATGGATGCGCGCAAATCACTTCCCCTGGGCCTGCTGGCCCTTACCGTCGGCTCCTTCGGCATAGGCACGACCGAGTTCGTCATCATGGGCCTGCTGCTGCAGGTCTCCGCCGACCTAGGCGTGAGCATCGCCTCGGCCGGACTGCTGATTTCCGGCTACGCACTGGGCGTGGCAGTGGGTGCGCCGGTACTGACGCTGGCCACACGCAAGCTGCCGCGCAAAACCGTGCTGCTGGCGCTGATGGCCATCTTCACCTTGGGCAACCTGGCTTGTGCGCTGGCGCCGGACTACGCCAGCCTGATGGCCGCGCGCGTCATCACTTCACTGGCGCACGGTACTTTCTTCGGCGTGGGCTCCATCGTCGCCACCGGCCTGGTCGCGCCTGAACGCAAGGCTTCGGCGATTGCCATCATGTTCAGCGGCCTGTCGCTAGCCACATTGCTCGGCGTACCGGCAGGCGCCTGGCTCGGCCTGCACCACGGATGGCGCGCCACCTTCTGGGTGGTGGCGCTGGTCGGCCTGCTGGCATTCCTGGTGCTGGCCGTCTTCGTGCCGCGCAGCGCTGTGGAAAACGGCGGTGCCTCCCTGCGCCAGGAACTGGCCGGCCTGGCCCGCCCGCAAGTCATGCTGGGCCTGTTGATGACGGTATTCGGCTTTGCCGGCGTGTTCGCGATCTTCACCTACATCCAGCCCATACTGACCCGACTCACCGGCTTCAGCGAAGCGGCGGTGTCGCCCATCCTGCTGGTGTTCGGCGGCGGTATCTTCATCGGCAATCTGCTGGGCGGGCGCCTGGCCGACCGCGGCCTGAGGATGTCATTGCTCGTCACCTTGGGCGCGACGGCACTGGTGCTGGGCGCCATGGGCTTTGTGCTGCAGTCACCGGTGGCCATGGTGCTGTTCGTCGGCCTGCTGGGCGTGGCCTCTTTCGCCACGGTGGCGCCGCTTCAGATGCGTGTGCTGCAGCAGGCGCAGGGCGCGGGCCAGAACCTGGCGGCCAGCCTCAACATCGGGGCATTCAATGTGGGCAATGCGCTGGGCGCCTGGCTGGGCGGGTTGGTCGTGAGCAGTTCTTTCGGCCTGGGCGGCCTGAGCTGGCTGGCCGCATTGATCACCCTGGCAGGCATCACCGTCACGCTGTACAGCCTGTCGCGCGACAAGGCTGGGCTGCCAGTCAACGCCGCAACCTGCTGAGCGCCATCGCGATGACGGCCTTTCTGAAACTCCGCGTCCTGAAGTCCGCCCTTTCCATCGCACTGCTATGCGCCGCGCTTGCGCCGCGGGCGCAAGCGGCCGGGGACAACTGGATACCAAGCTGGACGGCCAGCCCCCAGCCCGCCTGGGCCGGTGATTTCGTTTTGCCCCTGGGCCTTCCGGCCCGCCTGCATGACCAGACCCTGCGCCAGGTTATGCGCGCCAGCGTAGGTGGCTCGCGCGTGCGCATCATGCTGTCCAACGAATACGGCCCGCAAGACCTGCGGATAGGCGCGGCCCACATCGCGGCGGCTGGCGATGCCGCAGGCAGCACCGGCGGGCCCGGCCAAACCTTGACCTTTGGCGGCCAGACCACGGCCGTCGTGCCGGCCGGCGCGCCCATCCTGAGCGACCCGGTCGACATGAACGTCGCGCCGCTGCAGCGCCTGGCCGTCAGCCTCTACTTTCCGCAACCAACACCCATAACCACCATCCATTGGGACGGCTTGCAGCCCGCGCAAATCGCGGCGGGCAATGTCACCGCCGCGGCCACCATCAAGGCCGACAGCGTGATGAACAGCCGCCTCTTCCTCAGCGCGGTATTGGTGGAGGTTGCGCCCGGCACGCGCAGCGTGGTGGCTTTTGGCGATTCCATCACCGACGGCGCGGCCTCTACGCCGGGCACCGACAGCCGCTGGCCCGATTTCCTGGCTCGCCGCCTGTCCGGGCAAAACGTGGCGGTGCTCAACGCGGGCATCTCGGGCGGGCGGGTACTCAAAAACCACATGGGCCCGAACGCGCTGGCACGCTTCGAGCGTGACGTGCTGGGCCAGCCAGGGGTGGCCAGCGTGGTGCTGCTGATGGGCATCAACGACATCAGCTGGCCCGGCAGCAGCTTTGAACCCGGAGAGCCCGCCACACAAGCCGACGCCCTGATCGCCGGCTACCGCCAGTTGATCACTCGTGCACGCAGCCGTGGCGTGCGCATCGTGGGCGCCACGCTGACGCCGTTTGAGAGCGCGCTGACCATGCCGGGCTCACCGATCGCGAACTACTACAGCCCTGCGAAAGATGCCCTGCGCCAGCGTATCAACCACTGGATACGCAACAGCGGCGAATTCGACGCGGTGCTGGACTTCGATGCGGTGGTGCGCGACCTGCAAAATCCCCTGCGCATACGGCCGGCCTACGACTCGGGCGACCATCTGCACCTGGGCGACGCCGGCAACAAGGCCGTCGCCGATTCGATAGACCTGAAGCTTTTGCTGGGTGATCGCTAACGGCCTACGACGAGGCGCAAACCGGGCAGCACACTTTCGGTCTCGGCACGCCGCTCCAGCGCCATGCGCATATTCATCTGCGCGACCTCGGTATGTTCCACGGCCAGGGCCTGGGCGCGCGCGCCCTCGCCGGCCTTGAGCGCGGCGAACAGCATGTGGTGCTGGCGGTGCGCATAGTGCATCCAGTCACGGTCCTGCTCCAGCGTGGACTGCATGGGCAGCATGGCGGACGCTGATGCAAACGGCAGCTTGTCGTTGAGTTCGATGGCGCGCTGCAGCGCGCGGTTGCCGCTGGCCTGCAGGATCAGCGCATGGAAGCGGTCGTTCATGGCGGCATAGGCCGCATAGTTGTCATAGCCCAGCGGATTGGCCGCCAGCGCCCTGTCGCCTTCGTCCAGGCAGGACTGCAGGTCGAGCTGCAACTGGCGTGACACGCCATGCTCGGCCACCAGGCGCGCCGCCATGCCTTCCAGGTGACCGCGCACCGCGATCGCGTCGGACACCTCGCGCGGCGTGAATTGCCGGACCAGGTATTTGCCGGTGTCATTGGCCTGGACCAGTCCTTCCTGCTCCAGCGTGACCAGCGCGGCCCGCACCGGCGTGCGCGAGGCCCCCAGGCGCTCGGCCAGTTGCTGCTCGGCCAGGCGCTGGCCGGGCTCGAATTCGCCGCGCAGGATCAGGTCGCGCAACTGCATCAACACGGTTTCTTGCAAGTTCATGCCGGCAAATGTACACTGAATTTTAAATTTGGGATACCGTTTTGGATTCCAAGGTCCCCAATCCATAAGGCCGCCATGAACGCTGAACAAAACGAACTACTGACCCGCATCACCGCAGGCACGCCCTGCGGCAAACTGCTGCGCCAGTACTGGCAGCCCGCCGCACTGGTCGACGAGTTCAATCCGGCGCTGGATCCGCGCATGGCGATCCGCCCGGTTAAGGCGCTCAAGCTCTTAGGCCAGGACCTGGTGCTGTTCAAGGACGCTTCAGGCGCCTGGGGCTTGCTGGACCGCGACTGTGCGCACCGCGGCGCCGACCTGGCTTTCGGCCGGCGGGAAAGCATGGACCAGGGCGGCGGCCTGCGCTGCCCCTTTCACGGCTGGAAATTCGCCACCGACGGCCGCTGCCTGGAAACACCAGCCGAGCCCGCGGGCAGCAAGCTGTGCGAGCGCGTACGCCAGCGCAGCTACCCCGTCATTGAAAAAGCCGGCGTGCTGTTTGCCTGGCTGGGCGACGAAGGCAGCACGCCGCCGCCCTTCCCCGTCTTTGACTGCTTCACCGCGCCGGCCACACACAGCTTTGCCTTCAAGGGCCTGTGGAACGCCAACTGGCTGCAGGCTTTCGAGGTGGGCATAGACCCGGCACACCCGTCCTTTCTGCACCGCTTCCTGCAAGACGACCCGCTGGCCGACATTGGCGACAACCCGGCCGGCAAGCAGTTCCGCAGCGCCAGCGCCGGCAGCAAGGACGGCGAACAGTGGCCGATGACGCGCATCATGCGCGAGTTCGCCCAGCCCGAGATCAGCTTCGAGAGCAAGCCCTGGGGCATGCAACTGACCGCGCTGCGCGCCATGACCGACAAGCTTACCCATGTGCGCGTGACCAACGCCATCTTCCCGGCCACTTTTGTGATCCCGCTGTCGGAGACCATGACGATCACCCAAATGCATGTGCCGGTGGACGATACCCACACCTATTGGTACAGCTTCTTCACAAGTTTTGCCGGCCCGCTGGACCACGAAAGCATGCGCGCCCAGCGCCAGCAGTTCATCGCCCTGCCCGACTACATTCCCAAGGCCGGCCGCCACAACAACTGGGGGTTCAACGCCGAGGAGCAGATGAGCACCACCTACCTGGGCATGGGCGAAGAGGACATCAATGTGCATGACCAGTGGGCCGTGGAAAGCATGGGCGCGATCCAGGACCGCACGCGCGAACACCTGGGCACCTCCGACAAGGTCATCATGGCCAACCGGCGTGTGCTGCTCAAGGCGATTGACACCGTGCAGAACGGCGGCGTGGCGCCGGGCATCGCCGACCCCGCGCTGGCCGCGATGATCACCGGCCCGGACACGGTGGACGGCATCGCACCGGCGGGTGAATGGGCCCAGTGGTGGCAACGCACCGCGCGCGACAAACGTGAGAGCGCATCCTGGTTGGGCACCAAGGCAGCGACGGCCGGCACACCCAGCCCCGCCACACAGCCATGAGCAGCTTCGCGGCTCAATGCGGCCTGCACGATGCCGCGCGGCAGGCCGCCCAGGCCGAGGCTGTTCGGCGCATCGAGGCCGGCGGCCTGGAACTGGTGCGCTTTGCCTGGTGTGACCTGCACGGCATGCTGCGCGGCAAGACGCTGGTGGCTTCGGCTGCCGCACAAGCCATGGCGGACGGCGTGGGCATGGTGAGCACCTTGCTGCTCAAGGACACCGCCGACCGCACCGCCTACAAGGTGTTCGAGGCCGGCGGCGCCGCCGGCCTGCCCGGCTTTGAATTCGGCGGCAACGTGATGCTGCTGGCCGACCCGGCCAGCTTCCGCGAATTGCCCTGGGCCGAAAAAACCGGCTGGCTGCAATGCCAGCCCTGGTTTCCCGACGGCAGGCCGGTCGAACTCGATACGCGACGCCTGCTCCAAGCCGCGCTGGCCAAGCTGGCCGAGGCCGGCTTTGGCATGAAGTGCGGACTGGAAATCGAATTCCATATCTACCGCATGAACGACGGCGGCCTGCATCCCCAGCTCGACCCTGAACTGGCCGCCTGGCCCGGCCTGCCGCCCGAAGTTAGCATGATCCACCCCGGCTACCACCTGCTGTCCGAGCAATGGGCGGACATGGCCGAGGAGCCGTTGCGCATCGTGCAGCGTACGGCGCAGGCGCTGGGCCTGCCGCTGCTGTCACTGGAGATTGAACTCGGCCCCAGCCAGGTAGAGGCGGTATTCGAAGCCACCGATGCGCTGGCTGCGGCCGACAACATGGTGCTGTTTCGCAGCGCGGTGAAACAGGCGCTGAGGCGTGCCGGCTACCACGCGACCTTCATGTGTCGTCCACCCTTTCCGAACATCATGTCCAGCGGCTGGCATTTGCACCAGTCGCTGGTGGACTCGAAAACCGGCGCCAACCTGTTCATGCGGGCCAGCCCCGCGGCCGGCGCGACGCCGGCGCACGCGCAGTACACGCTCTCGGAAATCGGCGAACACTACCTGGCCGGGCTGCTCGCGCATGCGCGCGGCATGACGGCCTTCTGCACGCCCACCATCAACGGCTTCGGCCGCTTCCGGCCCAACGCGCTGGCACCCCAGGCCATCCTGTGGGGGCGCGACAACCGCGGCGCCATGCTGCGCGTGGTCGGCCAATGCGATGACAAGGGCACGCGTATCGAAAACCGCCTCGGCGAACCCGCCGCCAATCCTTATCTCTACCTGGCCTCGCAAATCCACGCCGGGCTGGACGGCATCACCCGCCGCCTCAAGGCCCCGCCCGCCACCGATGCGCCCTATGGCGGCGGCGCCGAAAAAATCCCCACCAGCCTTGGGGAGGCCCTGGAGGCGCTGAAAGCCGACGCGGTTTTCACAGCCGGCTTCGGCGACACTTTCATCAACTGCCTGACCCACATCAAACAGGCTGAAATCAAGCGCCACGACGACGCCGAGGACAAGGACGACTGGCAGCGCCGCGAATACTTCAGCCGCATCTGACAGCCACCGCACACCCCATGATCACGATTCATTTCATCGCAGCCGACGGCCGCTCCACGCAGGCACAAGGCAAGCCCGGCAAGAGCCTGATGGAGGCCGCGGTGGCGGCCGGCATTGAGGGCATCGCGGCCGACTGCGGTGGGCTGCTGACCTGCGCCACCTGCCATGTGCATGTGCAGGAGCCCTTCGCTTCCGCCCTGCCACCGCCCGACGGCGAAGAGCTGGGCATGCTGGAATTCACCGCCGCGCCGCGCAAGTCCTCGAGCCGCTTGAGCTGCCAGATCAAGCTCACGCCGGCGCTGGACGGATTGACGGTAGAGTTGCCGGTGACTCAATACTGAGACATCAAATAAAAAGGAGCTTTTCATGATTCTCGAACTCGCCGACATCCGCATCCATCCCGGCCAGCAGGCCGCTTTCGACGAGGCCATACAACGCGGCCTGCGGGAAGTGATTTCCAAGGCCAAAGGCTTCCAGGGCTTCAAGGTCAACAAAGGCATTGAAAGCCCCGAGCGCTACATCCTGCAAATTTTCTGGGATACGCTGGAAAACCATACGATCGACTTCCGCCAGTCGCCCGCCTTTGCCGACTGGCGCGCCATCGTCGGGCCGTTTTTCGCCGGCCCGCCCACCGTGGAGCATTTCGATCTGGTCGCCAAGTCGGCCTAAAGCGGACCCAGGCATAAAAAACGGGGCTGAAGAGCCCCGTTTTTTGATTGTTTTATGGGCCAGCAGCCTTGGCTGTGCCTACCTGGCCTTGTTCTCGTGGCCGGTGACCAGCTTGGCCAGCAGTTGGTTCAGCTGGACCCGCTCGGTCTCGTCCAGCGGAGCCAGGATGCGCTGCTGGGTCTTGCCGACGGCACGTTTCATCTGCATCGCGATTTTCTCGCCCTCCGGCGTGGTCCACAGCAGTTTCCGGCGTTTGTCCGAAGGGTCGGCCTCGCGCTTGACCCAGCCCTTGGCTTCCAGGCGGCCTATCACCGAGCCGAAAGTAGCCGGGTCAAAAGCCACCCGGCCCGACAGCGTGATCTGGTCCTCACCCGGGTCATCCATGAGGGCATTGAGGATGGCAAACTGCACCGGCGTAGCATCAAAACCGGCGGTTTCCTCCATGAAGATCGCCACTGCGAGCTGTTGTGCGCGACGGATCAGGTGCCCGGGGGCTTCGCTGAAATTAAAAGTTTTTGCCATGCGCGGAGTTTAACGGGCGACTTTGCAATTCAGGGTATCTACCAGGACGGTTAGCACTCTATTAATAAGTATACTTATCATAAAGACGAATCAGGACGAGCGAACCAGCCTACTCCTCGATCAACTTCACCATCTTCCTCGATATGGCACAGACATTCCCCCTCCCTTTTCTCATCTCGGGCGGCGGCATTGGCGGCCTGGCCGCAGCCATGGTGCTGGCGCAGGACGGCCATCACGTGACCTTGTTCGAGCAGGCGGCAAGCTTCGGTGAAATCGGCGCCGGCATCCAGTTGGGCCCGAATATTTTCCGCATGTTCGACTACCTGGGTCTGACCGAGGCCGTCAACCGCGTGGCCTTCTTCCCGGCCGGCCTGGGCATGAACGACGTGCGCACCGGCGAAAAAGTCGTGCGCGTGCCGCTGGGTGACCTGGCCCGCGCGACCTACGGCTTTCCCTACGGTGTAATTTACCGCGCCGACCTGCACCAGGTCTTCCTGGACGCCTGCCGCGCCCAAACCAATATCACCCTGCGCACCAGTGCCAGGGTGGCGTCGTTTGAGCAGGCCGAGGACGGCGTCACCATACGGCTGGAAGACGGCGAGACCGTGGACGGCTGCGCGCTGATAGGCGCGGACGGCATGTGGAGCCGCATCCGCGAAGCCGTGGTCGGTGACGGCAAGCCGCGCGTGTCCGGCCACATCGCCTACCGCGCGGTACTCAAGCGCGAGGATGTCCCGGCCCATTTGTGGAGCGACGACGTGACCCTTTGGGGCGGCGAAAAAACCCATCTGGTGCACTACCCGCTGCGCCGCGGCGAGCTGTTCAACCTGGTCGCCGTATTCCACAGCAACAAATACGACGAAGGCTGGAACACCTTTGGCGACACGGCCGAGCTCAACGAGCGTTTCGCCCTGGCCTGTCCGCAGGTCAAGGAACTGCTGGGCAAGATAGAAACCTGGAAGATGTGGGTGCTGTGCGACCGCGAGCCGGTCAAGAACTGGACCGACAGGCGCGTCACCCTGCTGGGCGACGCCGCCCATCCCATGCTGCAGTACCTGGCCCAGGGCGCCGGCCAGGCCATCGAGGATGCGGTGGTCCTGCGCGAGGCGCTGCGCCATACCCGCGGTGACCTGCCCAAGGCCCTCCAGAAATACCAGCAGGCCCGCTACCTGCGCACCGGCCGCGTGCAGCTGACCGCGCGGTTTTACGGTGATATTTACCATGCGGCCGGCGTGCAGCGCGAGCTGCGCAACCAGATGTTCCAGAGCGGCACTGAAAGCGCGGGTTTCGCGGGCCTGAAGTGGATGTACGACGGAATCGAGCCGTCAAAACTGTTCCAATGACGCTTTGACTTCAAGCCCCTGGAACCCCATGAAGCTTTCCACCTCCGCGTTTTCCACCTTACTCGCAGCTATGGTTTTCGCTGCCTGCGCGCAGTCCGCCACGGCTGCCGCCCCCGCAGCCTGGCCGACCCGGCCGGTGCGCATCCTTGTGGGCTTTCCCGGCGGCTCCACACCCGACATGGCGGCGCGCACCTTGGCGGAACCGCTGAGCCGAGCGCTCGGCCAGCCGGTAGTCATCGAGAACAAGCCCGGCGCGTCGGGCAATATCGCGGCCGACCAGATCGCCAAAGCCACCGACGACCACACGCTGGGTGTCGTGATCAACGGCAACCTCACCTCGGCCAAGCTGCTCTATCCCAGGCTGCCTTATGACCCGGCAAAAGATTTCGCCCCCATCTCGCTGCTGGCGACCGCTCCGCTGGTGCTGGTGGCGCCAGCGAACGAGCCCGGCGGCGCCGACTTCTTCGCGGCCGCGCGCCAGGGCGGCGCCCAATGGAACTACGGCTCCGTCGGTAACGGCTCGGTCGCCCACCTGGGCATGGAGCTGCTCAAAAGCCGCATCCCCGGCCTCACCCCTGTGCATGTGCCTTTTGCCGGCAACCCGCAGGTGGTCACCGCCATGCTGGGCGGCCAGATACAGATGGCGCTGATCCCGCCCGGTGTGGCCATGCCACAGGTGCGTGCGGGCAAGCTCAAGGCCATAGGCCTGGCCGGTGGCCGCTCCTCGCTGGTGCCTGAGGTGCCGCCGCTGGCCGACGCCGGCGTGGCTAATGTGAACCTCGAAGTCTGGACCGCACTGATAGGCCCGGCCGGCCTCTCCAAAGCCGCGCAGGCGCGATTGGCACAAGAAGTGCCTCGCATCATCCGCGATGCGGACACGCGGCAAAAGCTGTTCAACCAAGGTTGGCAGGCGGTGGGCACTTCGCCCGACGGGTTGAAGAGCCGTGTGAAGGACGAAGCCGCCATCCTGGGCGGCATCATCCAGTCGCGCGGCATCAAACTTGAATAGGCCACCAAAGACCGCCATGCCTTCGATCACTGAACCCGCACGTGCCTTGCCCATCTACGGCGAATTTGACGTCGTCGTGGTCGGCGGCGGCCCCGCTGGGTTAGCCGCCAGCGTCAGCGCAGCGCGGCACGGTGCACGTACCCTGCTGGTGGAGCGCTACGGCTTCCTGGGCGGCATGGGCACGGCCGGCGGTGTCACCAATTTCGCGGGCCTCTATGGCCGCAGGAACGGCCAGATGCGGCAGGTGGTGCATGGCGTGGTGGATGACTTGCTGCAGCGCATTGACGCGCTGGGCGGCCTCAACACACCGCAGGACGGCATGCAAGGCCGCATTCGCGTGCGTTCCTATGACGTATCAGCCTACAAATGCGCGGCCGACCAGTTGCTGGTGGCCGCCGGTGTGAACATCCTCTTCCATGCCTGGGCCTCGGCTGTGGTGATGGAGGGTGACCGCATCAACGCCCTGGTGGTGGAAACCAAATCGGGCCGCCAGGCGATACGCGCGACGCGGTTCATCGACTGTTCGGGCGACGCCGACGTGGCGAACTTCGCAGGTGTTCCCTTTGAACTGGGCGACGGCCATGGCAGTGCCTTGTTTCCGTCGACCATGTTCCGCGTCGGCCACGTGGACGCGCCCCGCGCGCTGGCCGCCGTGGGTGAGTTCAAGGCCATCAACACCCTGATGGCCGAGAGCCAGGCACGGCATCCGGGCCGCTATCAATTCCCGCGCGAAGGCGCAATCCTTCGCCCCCAGAAAAATCCGGCCGAATGGCGCGCCAACGTGACGCAGATCCGCAACCCCCAGGGCACGGCCATGGATGCCACCGATGCGCGGCAGCTCAGCGAAGGCGAGCTCGAGGGACGGCGCCAGATCACCGAATACTTCCGCTTCCTGCGCGAGCAGGTGCCGGGCTTTGAGAGCTCCGCCATCGTGGACATCGCCCCGCAGGTCGGCATACGTGAGACGCGCCGCATCAAGGGCGCTTACGCGCTGAGCGGCGAAGACATCCTCTCGTCAGCCCGTTTTGACGATGCCATCGGCATCAATGCCTGGCCCATGGAGCTGCATGCCGACGGCCGCATCGACTGGCAGTTTCCGCGCAATGTTGATGCAGCTGAAGGCCGCGCCTACAACGAACTGCCCTGGCGCATGCTGGTGCCGCAAGGCATTGCCAACCTGCTGGTCGCCGGGCGCTGCGCCTCGATGACGCATGAAGGCCAGTCGGCAGCGCGGGCCAGCGGTGCCTGCTTTGTAATGGGCCAGGCGGCCGGCACCGCAGCGGCCATGCCGGGCATGAACCGGAATTTTGCCGATACCGACGTGAAGCAGCTGCAGCGCTTGCTTGCGCGGGACGGCGTGTATTTCGACAACGGCAACAACGGCAGCGGTGACCTTTAACCCAGGAGACGGATACCCACCATGGACATGACGCCCCCTCCCACCCCCGGCCGGCCCGCGGCGCCCAACAACGCCGAGCGCAAGGCTTTTTATGAGGCCATTTCGGCACACAGCATGACGCCGCTTTGGGAAGTGCTGCATGCACTGGTGCCGCCATCACCGAACACGCCTTGCCAGCCGGCATTGTGGAAATACGCCGATGTGCATCCCTTCCTGATGCGCTCGGGTGAGCTGATCAGCGCCGAAGAGGCGGTGCGCCGCGTGCTGATCCTGGAAAACCCCGGGCTGCGCGGACAGTCCTGCATCACGCAGTCGCTTTACGCCGGCTTGCAGGTCATCCTGCCGGGCGAAATCGCACCCAGCCATCGCCACACGCAAAGCGCGCTGCGCTTTGTCGTCGAAGGCCACGGCGCCTTCACTGCCGTCGACGGCGAGCGCACGCTGATGAAGCCGGGCGACTTCATCATCACGCCGAGCTGGACCTGGCACGACCACGGCCACGAGGGCCGCGTCGAAAGCGACGCCCCCGTGGTCTGGCTGGACGGCCTGGACATTCCCATGCTGCGCTTCTTCGACGCGGGCTTCGCCGAAAACGGCAGCGCCAAACAGCAGGAGGTGACCAAGCCCGTGGGCATCAGCGGCCACCGCTACGGCGCCAACATGCTGCCCGTGCGCTACGACGCGCCCTTTGCCCAGACCTCGCCCATCTTCAGCTACCCCTACGAGCGCACCCGCGAAACCCTGCACCAGCTCGAAATGCATGCCGACATTGACGCCTGGGACGGCGTCAAGCTGCGTTATGTGAACCCGGCCACTGGTGGATCGCCCATGCCCACCATGGCCACCTTCATGCAGCGCCTGCCCGCGGGCTTTGCCGGCAGACCCTGGCGCCAGACCGACGGCGCCGTGTTCAGCGTGGTCGAGGGCACGGGCTCGGTCGATATCACGCGAGACGGCAAGACGCAGACCTTCGAGTTCGGCCCGCGCGACCATTTTGTGATTCCGTCGTGGCACACTGCGCAATTGCGTTCGGCGCAATCTTGTGTGCTGTTCAGTTTTTCAGACCGCCCGGTGCACCAGGCCCTGGGCATACACAGAGAAGAAAGGTTGTCATGAGTTTTGTCATCACCCCACCGGCCACGGTGTCCGTTCCCGTCACCGGCACGCAGGAGCGTTTTCCGGTGCACCGCATTTATTGCGTGGGCCGCAATTACGAAGAGCACGCCAAGGAAATGGGCTTTACCGGCCGTGAGCCGCCCTTCTTCTTCCTGAAGCCCGCCGACGCCATCGTCGCGGTGGAGGCCGGCGGCACCGGCACCATCCCCTACCCCAGCCTGACCAAAAACCTGCACCATGAGATCGAACTGGTGGTGGCCATAGGCACGGGCGGCAAAAACATCAAGGCCGCCGATGCGCACAAGCACATCTACGGCTACGCCGTGGGCCTGGACATGACGCGCCGCGACCTGCAGGGCGAGATGAAAAAACAGGGCCGCCCCTGGTGCATCGGCAAGGGCTACGACCACTCCGCGCCCATAGGCCCGATCACTCCCGCGGCCAAGGCTGGCGATGTGAACAACGCTGAAATCTACCTGCAGGTGGGCGGCAAGGACCGACAGCGCAGCAATGTCGCCAAGCTGATCTGGAACATCGCCGAAACCATTGAGCACCTGTCGGCCGCCTGGGAGCTGCAGCCCGGCGACCTGATTTACACCGGCACGCCTGAAGGCGTGGCGGCGGTGGTGTCCGGCGACACCATGGTCGGCGGCGTGGCCGGCCTGGGCACCTTGACCGTCAAGGTCGCGTAAGCGGCGACGCGGTGACGCCACGAAAAACGGCCGCCCTGCGCGGCCGTTTTCCATTGCCACTTCGGGTAAGCCGCCTGACGGAATGGAGCCGCAATTCTGATAATCGGCCGATGTAGTCCGGGGACTCCCCGATTTCCTGCCCTGTTTTTCGGAGGCCTTCTTGAAAATCCTTCAGTTCCTTGCAAAACTCTGCGCCGTGCTGGCCGGCGTGCTGCTCACGGCCATTACCCTGATGACCTGCGCCAGCCTGATAGGCCGTAACCTGCTGGACACCACGCTGGCCGGCGACTTTGAACTCACCGGCGTGGTCACGGGCGCAGCCATCGCGCTTTTCATGCCCTTTTGCCAGATCCAACGCGGCAACATCATCGTGGATTTTTTTACGGCCAAACTCAGCCAGGCATCCAACGACAGGCTGGACCGCTTCGGCGCGCTGCTGCTGGGCCTGATCTTCGGCCTGCTGGCCTGGCGGACAGTGCTGGGCGGGCTCAATTCCTACGCCACGCATTCTGAAACCCAGATCCTGGGCTTCCCGGAATGGACGGTATACGCCGCCATGGTTCCGCCATTCGTGCTGACCTGCGTGATCGGGTTTTACCAAGCCGTGTTCGGCTTCGATGGGGGCCGCAACGCCTCTACTGCAGTGGACGAGCTGGAGGCGCATATATGAGCTCCATCACGCTCGCCCTGGTCATTTTCGGCATCATGCTGCTCTTCATGGCCATACGCGTGCCCATCGCCGTCGCCATGTTCGCGGCCGGCGCCATCGGCTATGTGATGCAGACTGGCTGGGGGCCGTTCTCCAGCTTTCTCAACACCCAGGCTTTCGCGCGCTTTGCCAGCTATGACCTGTCGGTGATTCCGCTCTTCATCCTGATGGGGCATTTCGCGACGCAGGGCGGCATCAGCCGGGCGCTCTTCAGTTTCGCGGCCGGCGTGATGGGCCGTTTCAAGGGCGGGCTGGCCATGGCGTCCATCCTCGCGTGTGCCGCCTTCGGCGCCATCTGCGGGTCCTCCGTCGCCACGGCAGCCACCATCACCGGCGTGGCGCTTCCCGAGATGAAGCGCCACGGCTATTCGGGCCGGTTGGCCACGGGCACGCTGGCGGCGGGCGGCACACTGGGCATCTTGATCCCACCTTCGGTGCCGCTGGTGATTTACGCCATCCTCACGGAACAAAACATCGCCAAGCTCTTTGCCGCCGCCATGGTGCCGGGCATCATCGCGATGTTCGGCTACATGGTGGCCATTGCCATCTACGTTCGGGTGGTGCCCGGCCAGGCGCCCAAGGTGGACGGTGACAGGCCTCCCATGACGCTGGCCTCCCTGCTGGGCATACTGCCCATCGCCATCATTTTCATGATCGTCTTCGGCGGCATTTACGGCGGCTTGTTCACCCCTACCGAAGGTGCCGCCGTCGGCGCGGCCGCCACCTTCGTGGCCGCCCTGCTCAAGCGCGAGATCACCTGGGCCAAGTTCAAGCTGTGCTTTTATGCCACCGCGGAAAGCTCGGCCATGATCTTCCTGATTTTCATAGGCGCCGACCTGATGAACTCCGCGCTGGCCCTGACGCAAGTGCCCAACCAGCTGGCCGGCGTCGTCGGCGGCTGGGGCCTGTCGCCGCTGATGGTTGTGACGGCCATCCTGCTGTTTTATGTGGTGCTGGGCGCGGTGATGGACGAGCTGTCCATGCTACTGCTGACCATACCGATCTTTTTCCCCATGGTGATCGGCCTGGACTTCGGCATGGCCAAGGAGTCGGTGGCGATCTGGTTCGGCATCATGGTGCTGATGACGGTCGGCTTCGGCATGCTGGCGCCGCCTGTAGGGCTCAATGTCTACGTGGTCAACGGCCTGGCCAAGGATGTGCCCATCAGCGAAAGCTACAGGGGCGTCATGCCCTTCCTGATCAGCGACACCATCCGCACCACCGTGCTGCTGCTCTTCCCCGCCATATCGCTCTGGCTGGTGAAGTACATCGGGTAAGGGATGGCGGGTGGTGGCTTTTTCGGCATCGGGCTAGGGCATCTACCGCTTCTCAAGCCGATCTGATTGCCTTAAGTTAGCCGCATCGTTCACAGGATTCACAGGATTCACAGGATTCACAGGATTCACAGGAGACAAGCTATGACCATGATTCAGCGACGAACCCTTCTCAAAACCGGCGCCGCCGCAGCCCTGGGCACACCGGCCCTGTCGGGCCTGGCCCAGCAGGCCGTGACCCTGAAGTTCCACACCTTCATGTCGCCCTCGTCCAATGTCTGGCTGGCCATGCACAAGCCCTGGATGGAAAAAGTCGAGAAGGAATCCGGCGGCCGCATCAAATTTGAAGGCTACCCCGCCATGCAGCTGGGCGGCACGCCCGTTCAGCTCTACGACCAGGTCAAGGACGGCGTGGTCGACGTGGTCTGGACCCTGCCCGGCAACACCGCCGGCCGCTTCCCGCGCATCGAGGTGTTCGAGCTGCCCTTCATGATGTCCAACGCCGAAGCCACCTCCAAGGCCTATTGGGAATACGTGCAGACGGCCGCGCCCGACGAGTTCAAGGACACCCAGGTGCTGGCGCTGCAGGTGCACGGCCCCGGCGTGATCCACACGGTCGACAAGCCCGTCAAGTCCATCGCCGACATGCGCGGCCTCAAGCTGCGCGCGCCGACACGCCAGGTCACCAAGCTCATGGGCGTGCTGGGCGCCACGCCGGTGGGCATGCCGCTGCCGCAGATCCCTGACGCGCTGAGCAAGGGCACCATCACCGGCTGCGTGATTCCCTGGGAAGTCGTGCCTTCGGTCAAGGTCAATGAGCTCACCAAGTTCCACGCCGAGTTCGACCCCGCCGGCGGCAGCCTCTACACCACCACCTTTGTGATGGCCATGAACAAGGCCAAGTACAACTCGCTGGCACCGGACCTCAAGAAGGTCATCGACAACAACTCCGGCATGGCCACCTCGGCCTGGCTGGGCAAGGTGCAGCAGGGCAACGACGTCCCCGGCCGCAAGACCGCCAGCGACCGCGGCAACACGATCTACACCGTGAGCGCGGCCGAAGCCCAGGAGTTCCGCCGCAAGTCGCGCACGGTAGAAGTCGAATGGGTGGAAGACATGAACAAAAAGGGCTTCGACGGCAAGAAGCTGCTGGACACCGCGCGCGGCCTGATCGAAAAGCACACCAGGACGACCAAGGCCTGACGCTGGCGCGTTTCTGGCCCCTCCGCAAAAAACCGGGTTCACACCCGGTTTTTTTATGGCTTTCAACGTCTCATCGATTTGCCCGTTCGCGAGCAGGGGATTATCGAAAGCAGTGCGCAGAAAATCCGCCCAGCACCTACATTCACACGCGCTCCGACACCATCCACAACACATTCACAGCTCAAGGGGAATCTCATGCCGCGTCCTTTCATTTTCAGGAACCTCGCCCTCAGCGCCTTGCTGGCCGGTGCCGCGCTCAGCGCCTTTGCCGCCGGCCCCATGGTCAAGACCCAGGCGCCGGGCTACTACCGCGTCATGCTCGGCGATTTTGAGGTCACCGCGCTGTCGGACGGCACGGTCAAGCTGCCCGTCAAAGACCTGCTGACCAACACAACGCCGGCCAAGGTGGGCGCGGCGCTGAAGCGATCGTTTTTGCCCGATGCGGTCGAAACCTCCGTCAATGCCTATCTCGTCAACACGGGCAGCAAGCTGGTGCTGATCGACACAGGCGCCTCCAACCTGTTCGGCCCGACCCTGGGCAGCCTGCAGGCCAACCTCAAGGCCTCCGGCTACCAACCCGAGCAGGTCGACGAAATCTATATCACCCATATGCACCCCGACCACGTCGGCGGCCTCGTGGTGAATGGCGCCATGGCGTTTCCCAATGCCACCGTCCGTGTGGACAAGGCTGACGCGGACTTCTGGCTGGATGAAGCGAAGATGAAAGCGGCACCCAAGGAGTCGCAGGGCTTCTTCCAGGGCGCCATGGCGTCCATCAAGCCCTATGCGGATGCAGGAAGGCTCAAGACCTTTGAAGGCGCCACCGAACTGGTGCCGGGCGTCAAGGCCCAACCCACCCACGGCCATACCGCCGGCCACAATGTGTATGTCGTGGAAAGCAAAGGTGAAAAGCTGGTGCTGTGGGGCGACCTGATGCATGTGGCGGCCGTCCAGTTCGATAACCCGGAAGTCACCATCAAGTTCGACTCGGAATCCCCTCTGGCCGCCAAAGAGCGCGCCAAGGCCTACGCGGATGCCGCGAAAAACGGCTACCTGGTCGGCTCCGCCCATATCGCATTCCCTGGCCTCGGCCGCGTACGCAAGGCCGCCGGCAAGTCCTACACCTGGGTTCCTGTCAACTACTCCTCGCTCAAATAGCATCTGCGTCAGAGCGGGCATCGGACGCTATGGTTTCAATAGCGAACTGGGGAGACTGGCCTTAGGCCCGGATGAGCCGGCCGTAGGACGCAAAGCCGCTACACTCATCCGATGCACCGCCATCCCCTGAAACACTGCCGCGTCTGCGGCACCGCTGTGGCTTACAGGCTGCCGGACGACGGCGACACCAAGGAGCGCGCGGTCTGTCCGGCCTGCAACACCATCCACTATGAGAACCCGCTCAATGTGGTGGGTACCGTGCCAAGCTGGGGTGAGGACGGCGCGCAGGTGCTGCTGTGCAAACGCAACATAGAGCCGCGCTGGGGCAAGTGGACGCTGCCGGCGGGTTTTATGGAACTGGGCGAAACAACCTCTGAAGGCGCGGCCCGCGAAACCGATGAAGAAGCCGGCGCGCAGTTTGAAATGCTGGGGCTTTTTACGGTGATGAATGTGGCGCGTGTCGGGCAGGTGCACCTGTTCTACAGGGCGCGCCTGCTCAGCACCGAGTTCAATCCGGGCCATGAAACCCTTGAAGCCCGGCTGTTCACTGAAGCCGAGATCCCCTGGGACGAAATTGCCTTCAAAACCGTCAAGGAAACCCTCGAGCATTATTTTGAGGACAGGCGCAAAGGTGCCTTCGGCATCCACACCAGCGACATCGCCTAGGCGCCGGCTGCCGACACGGCAGTCCCGGTAGAATTTCCCGGATACCCGCCAATGCCTCTCAAGATCCTGGCTTGAGCCGGGCCTTCGCGCCAGCCTGTTTTCTCTCACCCTCCAACACTTCCCTGAATCCATGTTCACTAACGCGATCTTTTTCCGCATTGCCGACGACTTTGTGTTGCCGCCACTGGAGGTGCTTGAGGAAATTTTCCAGTCCCAGCGTTTTGCTCCCTGCGGTGCGACCGAGGCGGAGTCCAGCGGCTGGGTGCCGCCGCGCGGCAACAAAAGCACCGTGCTGCTCGAAAGCGTCGGGCGGTCGCTGATTGCCAGGCTGTGCACCGAGCGCCGGCCTGTGCCCTCCTCAGCCATCAAAGCCGCAGTAGAAGAACGCATTGAAAAATACAAGGAAGAAACCGGCCGCGAACGCGTGGGTGCCAAGATCAAAAAAGAGTTCAAGCAGGAAGCACTGCTGGACCTGCTGCCGCGTGCCTTCACCAAGCGGTCAACCACCACCTTGTGGATAGACCCGGTCAACAAGTTCCTCGTGGTCGATGCCGGCAACCTCACGGGCGCCGACAAGGTCATCAGCTACCTGGTGGAGGCGCTCAGCGAAGTCCCCGGCGCCCTGCCCGGCCTCAAGGCCAGCCCGATCCAGACGCAAATGTCGGCTGCAGCGGCGATGTCGCACTGGCTGTCGACACGCGAAGCGCCCTATAACTTCAGCGTGGACCGCGACTGTGAACTCAAGACACCCGACGACCAGAAGGCGACGGTACGCTATTCGCGCCACACCCTGGACATCGACGAAGTGGCCCAGCACATCGCCTCGGGCAAGATGCCCACCCAGCTCGCTATGACCTGGAATGAGCGCGTGTCATTTGTGCTGACCGAAACCGCGCAACTCAAAAAACTCAAGCTGCTCGATGTGGTGCTGGATGGCGTGCAGGAAAATGGCAAGGATGACGATGGCTTTGATACCGATGCGGCCATCATCACCGGCGAGTTGTCTTCACTGATTCCGGACGTGCTGGATGCGCTGGGCGGTGAGCTGGCTGAGGGCGAAGCGGCATCCGGCCCTTCTGAAGCGGCGGCATCGCCCGAACTGGCCGCCGAACCGGCCTGAGCGCTCAGGGTTTTCCGGGAGTTGAAATCCCGCGTCGACGGCGCCAGCTGACCAGGTAGCCGTGCGCTCCCGCCGCGGCGGTACTCTTCGCACAAGGTCATGAACACCATGGTGAAAGCCCAGCATATCGGCATCGTTGGCTGCTCCGCGGAAGGCGCGGCGCTTTGTTACCAGACCATTTGCACCGAAGGCGCGAAGCTGCTCGGGCCGCACACCCACCCCGAGGTGTCGCTGCACACCCCGTCGCTTTCCGACTACATGGCCTGCATCTACCAGGACGACTGGCGAGGCGTCGGCGAGATCATGCTGGCCTCCGCCCACAAGCTCGCGGCGGCAGGCGCCGATTTCCTGGTCTGCCCCGACAACACCATCCACCAGGCCTTCGCCCATGTTGAAGCGCGCTCGCCCCTGCCCTGGCTGCATATTGCCGAGGTCGTTGCCGAGGAAGCCGTGCAGCGCGGGTTTTTACGCCTGGGCCTCACGGGTACACGCTGGCTGGTGGGGAGCGAGGTCTACCCGGAGAAGCTCCGGTCCCGCGGACTGGACTACCTGCGGCCTGCCGACGCCGAGCGCGATGAGATCAACCGCATCATCATGGACGAACTGGTGTACGGTGTATTCAAACCCGAGGCAATCAGCTATTTCCAGCAGGTCATCACGCGCATGAAGGGCGCAGAATGCGACGCCGTTGTGCTGGGCTGCACCGAGATCCCGCTGATCATGAGTGATGCCAATTCGCCTTTGCCGACGCTGGACTCGACACGCCTGCTGGCACGAGCCGCGCTTCGCCGGGCGGTGCAGGCGGCGTAAGGAGCGGCCGCAGCCGCGTGATCGCAGACAGAAACAAAAAAGCCGGCTAGCAATCGCTAGCCGGCTTTCTCTCTGGTTTTAATGGTCGGTGTGAAAGGATTCGAACCTTCGACCCCTTGCACCCCATGCAAGTGCGCTACCAGGCTGCGCCACACACCGACAAGCCTCACATTATAACCTGCTATGAAGCGCTTCTCAGTGGTTGTTGCCCAGGAGATCGCGGATTTCGAACAACTCGCGGCGCACCAGCTGCAACCTTTGCTGTGCGGCCGCCCCGGTCGGCAGATCGGAGCCTTCGGGTTCGCTGTCTTCGAAGTCGGCGTGGTCGGTCGAATCCTCAAAATCTTCGAGCAGCGAATCTCCGCCTTCGAGCACTTCAACACCATCGAGCATGACCTCGCCGTTGCGACGCTTGTCGCGTTCGATCTGGACGATTTCCTGCAGTTTGTTGCGTGCGCCGCTGATGGTGAAGCCCTGGTCATAGAGCAGGTCACGGATGCGCCGGATCATGAGCACCTCATGGTGCTGGTAGTAACGCCGGTTGCCACGCCTTTTCATCGGGCGCAGCTGCGTAAACTCCTGCTCCCAATAACGGAGCACGTGAGGTTTGACGCCGCACAAATCGCTGACTTCACCAATGGTGAAATAGCGTTTCGCCGGGATGGGTGGAAGGGTTTTCTCCAATTAAATCAATGTGCTAAAGAGGAAACCTCTAAATCTACTCTAAGTAGAAAGTTAGCGCAAAGAGTTACTCGGGTTTTTTGAAATGTGTTGCTCCGTCACACGGTTAACACATAGTTACTAAAATCACGGTTCGGTGAAACCAGGCCGTGAAAGCTAATGGAGCCGGGCTCTATTCAGCGGGGTTTTCGCCCTGAATCTGGTCTTTCAGCTTGTGGCTGGCGTGGAAAGTCACCACGCGGCGCGCCTGGATGGGGATGGCTTCGCCGGTACGGGGATTCCGGCCGGGACGCGGGGCCTTGGTCCGAATCTGGAAATTGCCGAAACCGGAAATTTTTACATCATTTCCGTCCACCAAGCTGTCCGAAATCAGGTCAAAAAACGCGTCGATCATGTCTTTTGATTCGCGTTTATTAAGCCCGATCTGCTCAAACAGCAATTCAGCAAGGTGCGCCTTGGTCAACGCCGGGGTCTCCAGGCTTTCTACAGAAAAATCCATGCGGCAGTGCTCCTGGCGTTTTTATTTGGAAGGTTCGTGTAAGCCTCAAGCACGCAAACGCGCCCCGACTTGACCCTGCAGATTCGCGAGAACCGCCTGAACGGCCGCCTCAATCTCCTCGTCGGTCAGTGTAGCGGTGTCGCTTGAAAGCACCAAGCGCACGGCTAGGCTTTTTTCACCCAGCTGCATGCTGGCGCCGGCCTGTTGCGGCCGGTAAACATCGAACAGGCTCGCGCCCTTGAGCCGGCCCTGCGTGGCCGCGCCGTGAATCGCCGCCATGAGCGCGGCGTGCGTGACGCTTTCCGGCACGATGACGGCGATGTCACGCTCAACGGGCTGCAATTTGCTGACAGGCTTGAATTCGGCCACAGGGCGCTGCAGGACCGCATCCAATTCGAGCTCGAACAGCAAAGGGGCTTGGGCCAAGTCATAGCCCTGGCGCCACTGCGGATGCAGTTCTCCGACAAAACCTATGGCTTTGCCCCCCACCGACACGCTGGCGCAGCGGCCGGGGTGCATGGCCGGATGGCTTGCCGGAGCAAAGACCGCTTGAAGCGGCGCGAGCAATGCTTCGACATCGCCTTTGACGTCGAAAAAATCCACCGCCTTGTCGGACTGGCTCCAGTTCAGGGCAAAGCGCGGCCCGTAAGCCAGGCCCGCCACGCGCATGGGCTGGCTGAAGCCGGCCACGGTGGAGTCGGTGTTCTGGGTATGCGCATCGCGCAGAAATACACGGCCCAGCTCAAACACGCTCACACGTGGCGCCTTGCGGTCCAGGTTGAACTTGAGCACCTGCAGCAAGGAGCCCAGCAGCGAGCTGCGCATGACGCTCATCTGGCTGGCGATGGGATTGAGCAGCTTGATGGGATTGGGGTTGCCGGCGAGCTCATGCTCCCAGCGCTCTTCCACAAAACTGAAGTTAATGGTTTCCTGGTAACCCAGCGAAGCCATCGCGCGGCGCACGGCAAAGGGGCTGCGCTCGGCCTCGGGGCGCAGCCGGGCCGTGATGGGGGCCAGGGGCGGCGCGTCGGGCAATTGCTCATAGCCCACCATGCGCACCACCTCTTCGATCAGGTCTTCTTCAATCTGCAGGTCGAAGCGGTAGCTGGGCGGCGTCACGGTCAGCGTGCCCTCGCCCTGCGCAACCGGCAAGCCCAGGCCCCGCAAGGCGTCAAGGCACTGCGCCTGGGTGAGCGGCATGCCGACCACCTTGGCGGCACGTGCCACACGCAAGGTGACGGGCGCGGCTTTCGGCACATTGACCTGCTGGTCATCCATGGGACCACAGGCGGTTTCCGGCGTGCCGCAGATGTCGATGATCAGCTGGGTGATGCGCTCGATGTGCTCCACGGTCTGGCCGGGATCGACACCGCGTTCGAAACGGTGGCCCGCATCGGTCGAGAAGTTGTAGCGGCGCGAACGGCCTGCGATCGACTTGGGCCACCAGAAAGCGGCCTCGACGTAGACATGTTTTGTGTCGTCGGACACGGCGGTGGCATCGCCGCCCATGATGCCGGCCAACGATTCGACCTGCGCATCGTCGGCGATCACACCGACTTTTTCATCCACCGTCACGGTGTTGCCGTTAAGCAGCTTCAAGGTCTCGCCGGGCTTGCCCCAACGGACATCGAGCGTGCCGTGAATTTTGTCGAGATCAAAGATGTGCGAAGGCCGGCCCAGCTCGAACATCACGTAGTTGGAAATGTCTACCAGCGCGGTCACGCTGCGCTGGCCGCAGCGCGCCAGACGGTCCACCATCCATTGCGGCGTGGCGGCCTTGGTGTTGACGTTGCGCACGACGCGGCCGGAAAAGCGGCCGCAGAGGTCGGGTGCGCTGATTTTGACCGGCACCTTGGTGGCGTCGGCAACAGCAACGGCCGGGAAAGACGGTGTGTGCAGCGGCGAGCCGGTCAGCGCGGCAACTTCGCGCGCGACACCATAGACGCTCAGGCAATGCGCAAGATTGGGCGTGAGCTTGAGGGTGAACAAGGTGTCGTCGAGCCGCAGGTACTCGCGAATGTCCTGGCCCAGCGGCGCGTCGGCGGCCAGCTCGAGCAGGCCGCCATGGTCTTCGGAGAGCTTGAGTTCGCGGGCCGAACACAGCATTCCCTGGCTCTCCACGCCACGCAGTTTGCCGACCTTGATCAGGAAGGGCTTGCCATCTTCACCAGGGGGCAGCTCGGCGCCGACCAAGGCGCAGGGCACTTTGATGCCGACACGTGCATTGGGTGCACCGCAGACGATGTTGAGCAGGCTGCCCTGCCCCACGTCGACCTGGCATACGCGCAGGCGGTCGGCGTCGGGGTGCTGGACGGCCTCCTTGATTTCACCGACGACGATTTTGGTGAAAGGCGGCGCCACGGGTTTGAGCTCCTCGACCTCCAGGCCGGCCATGGTGAGAGTGTCGGCGAGCTGCTGGGTGTTGAGCGGCGGGTTGCAAAATTCGCGCAACCAGGATTCTGGGAATTGCATGATGGGACCTTGTTCTTGTTTTTGTTCTTATGGCTTAGGACTGGAACTGCGAAAGAAAGCGGATGTCGCCGTCGAAGAACAGGCGCAGGTCGTTGACGCCATAGCGCAGCATGGTCAGGCGGTCGGGCCCCATGCCGAAGGCAAAGCCGATGTACTTCTCTGGGTCCAGCCCCATGTTGCGCACCACGTTCGGGTGCACCTGGCCGGAGCCGGCCACTTCCAGCCAGCGGCCGGCGAGCGGGCCGGTCTGGAACTGGATGTCGATTTCCGCGCTAGGCTCGGTAAAGGGGAAGAAGCTGGGCCGAAAGCGCAGCACCAGGTCGTCGCTTTCAAAGAAGGTGCGGCAGAAGTCGGTGAAAACGAACTTGAGGTCCTTGAAGCTCACGTTCTCGCCTATCCACAAGCCTTCGCACTGATGGAACATGGGCGAGTGGGTGGCGTCGCTGTCGACGCGGTAAGTACGGCCCGGCGCGATGACGCGAATCTCGGGCATGCGGCCGCCGGCATCAATCACGGCGCGGTGTTTTTTGACATGCTGGACCGCATACCGGATCTGCATGGGGCTGGTGTGGGTGCGCAGCAGGTTGGGCGCGGCTTCGGTGCCGCCCTCGACGTAGAAAGTGTCGTGCATGGAACGCGCCGGATGGTCTTCCGGCGTGTTCAGCGCGGTGAAATTGAACCAGTCGGTTTCAATTTCAGGCCCCTGGGCCACGTCAAATCCCATGGAGCCAAAAATCCCTTCGATACGCTCCAGCGTCAGCGACACGGGATGCAGGCCGCCCTGCGCGCGCTGGCGGCCGGGCAGGCTCACGTCGAGGGCCTCGGCCTTGAGCTGCTTTTGCAGCTCGGCGTCGGCCAGCGCTTGGCGGCGCGCATTCAGCGCGGCCTCGATGGCCTGCTTGGCCAGGTTGATGGCGGCGCCGCGGGATTTTTTCTCCTCGACGCTGAGCGTCGCCATGCCTTTCATCAACTCCGTCACGCGGCCGGCCTTGCCCAGGAACTGCGCTTTGGCATTTTCCAGGTCGGCGGGCGTGTGGGCCTGCGAAAAACTGGCCTGGGCGCTGCTGACCAGTTCTTGGAGGGCATCAGGTTGGGTCATACGTTCTCTTGTTCGAAATACAAAACAGCAAAGGCACTTTCGGCAGCACTCCTAGCAGGCAGACGAGCCACGAGCGCTGCGGAAAAAGCCATGAAAAAGGGCCAGAGCCTTTTCAAGCTCCAGCCCTTTATTTTCTTGCGCCGGCAGAGATTGATTCGATAAGGTCAATACTGCCTGGCTTGAAAATCAGGCGGCCAGCTTGGCTTTCACCTTTTCAACGATGGCGCCGAAAGCAGCGCTGTCATTGATGGCCATATCGGACAGAACCTTGCGGTCGATCTCGATACCGGCTTTCTTCAGGCCGTTGGCAAACTGGCTGTAGGTCAGGCCGAATGAGCGGCTTGCTGCATTGATACGGGCGATCCACAGCTGACGGAACACGCGCTTCTTGTTACGGCGGTCACGGTAGGCATATTGCCCGGCCTTCATCACCGCTTCTTTGGCGATACGGAAGACATTGCCGCGGCGGCCGCGGAAACCTTTAGCGAGGGTTAGAACTTTTTTGTGGCGGGCGCGAGCCGTTACACCACGTTTGACGCGAGGCATGTGTGTACTCC
>Ga0209564_1000465_pt1 | contig 67957 bp, 72 predicted proteins | sample AraplaCol_mMF_r2_FD_184272 | JGI IMG/M metagenome (GOLD analysis project Ga0209564, IMG submission 184272) | Arabidopsis root microbial communities from North Carolina, USA - plate scrape MF_Col_mMF_r2 (SPAdes) (version 3) | ecosystem: Host-associated > Plants > Roots > Endosphere | place: USA...
ACAAAGCCTGCTGTCGCCAGTATTACCACACTGGTTACTTTTGCCGCTCCTGCAGCCGGCAATGAGGCGTTTGCATCTGACCTGGATGGTAAGCTCCCCAATGCATGGCATTATGCAAACGATAATGACATTGTGCCGAAGTTTCCGGTTGACGCCTCCGTGCTGGAGATCGGCTTCATGTATCTCGGCGGCCCTTCCTCCGGCTCAATAACGGTTACCTATAAAGGGAAAACATTAAGTTTGCGGGAAGCATTTATACTGCTGGCCGGTGCGTTCCTGATATATGGTTATGCCCAGCAGAACCTCAACTATACGCCATTTTACGTGGCTACCGACAGCCAGTATACACAAAATACCTTTGAAGACTTTTTCCAGCAGGCAGGCTATCAGCATGAAGTGATGCATTATGCAAGCACGCTGGGTATAACGCTGCCGTCTACATCTACACTGGCGGAAACGATATAATTGACGCTCATACAAAAAAAAAGGCTTCAGAACATATTTGTTTTGAAGCCTTTTTATATCAGGAGATCAGTAAATGTTTTTTGGGAAATCGAAAAGATGGGTTACATTAGATTTACTTAAATTCGTTATAGTAATCTAGCTAGCATATTCCTCTTATCTTGTAACTTAAAGCTAACTAAACATGAAGTTTAAACTAATTTTATCCTTGCTGCTTTTAACCACTTGTTTTGTTGCATTTAGTCAGGAAAGGCAATCCGGAGAATCTGAAAAAGGTTTAATTAAGATCTCCGTCATGTATCCTTATGCCGAGGGTAAAACCTTCAATATGGAGTACTATGCAACTAAGCACATGCCCATGGTGGCCGGTTTTTTAGGGGCAAACCTGGTTAAATATACTATTGAAAAGGGACTTTCCAGTGGTATTCCCAGCCAACCTTTACCTTTTATGGCGATCGGTACATTTTATGTGAAGAGCTTAAGTGAATATCAGGCGGCTATCGCTCCAAATAGAGATGCCATTCGTGCGGATTTTGCAAACTATACCAATGTAGCTCCTGTCATTTTGGTAAGTGAAGTCGTAAAATAAAGCTAACATAGCATCAAAATTCATTGCTGTACATAACTTTTCCATCAAGGCTGTACAACTCTACCCGATCCACTTCACATAGCCCATTTGAAATATAGCCAAGCCCAGCCAGGTATTTGGTATCTGTGGTATATTGTGTTGAAAAAGCTTCTCTACCATTTATTTTCACAACAGCCACTTTGTTTTTTACTGTTATTTCTATATCTGTCCACTGGCTTACATCAAAGGTTATGGGCAATAGATCATTGTCACTTCCTTTCTTTAATTGTTCCCCGAATACCACGAAGGCCTCATGTGCGCATCCTTTTGTTGTACATCTCATATTAATAAACGACCGTTGGCAATAGAGCTCTATTTCAATGTACGGGCATAAGCTATTTCTTACCTCCCGCATGCGTACCCTGGTTTTATATTGGAAATTATCGCCTGGTATATTCATCTGGCTGGGGAAGTATACGTAATGGTACCGCTTGTCTTTGCTGATTTCAATATTATTTTTCTGTAATTGCCGTATGCTCAGGCCGAGGCTGCCATTATTATTGAAAGTATCCACTTTAATGTACTGGGTGCTGTAGTTGGCTATATTGTCAATGGCATAAAAAAACCAGCGGTCTGTGGGAATACTTACATCTGCTGTCTTGATAACAGAATCATTAGCGATGAGTTTCGCAATATGATAACCGGGTTCGTAGTATATATCTGTTATGGTGTAGTTGTTTTTGTAGATTTTGATCCTACGGTTTTTATCCCAGGATTGTTGAATGAAAAAACTATCGGCCTGCACTTCATCAATATTATAGTTAAAAACTACGGAATTCGGAATATCGTTCACGGTGTTCTTCCGGAATGAAAAAGATGCCTTTTCTGCATTGTTCACGGTTCCTTTTGTTGAGCGGAAGAAATAAAGGCTTCCCAGGACGATGATGGCAACCGGTATAGACAAATATTTTAAACTAAACTTCCGTTTTAATTTGGGGGTTGATTCCTTCTCTGGTCCTTCTTCGATTTTACTTGCTTTAAAATCCTGCCAGGTCTTATAATTATAGTAACTGGCAATCGCATTTAAGGTGGCTATTTGCGGCAAACGGGTGAATTCACCATGGGCAAGCCGCTTTACAGTGGTTCCGCTTATCAGGATGCCGGACCTTTGTTGTAGCAGCTCTCCAATATAATCAAAGTCACGTTGGGTCATCCTGGTGAGATCACTATACCCATTTTTATTAAAAATATCTATTACGCTGGTTTTTACTAATGCCTGTTCGTTCATAAAGCAATCTTAATACGGTCAAAATTAGTCCTTCCAACCTTATCAAGCCCCCCAAAATCCCCCGAAGGCACGTATTTATTCAGTTTTGGGGGCTTTTGCTGAGTTTTTGGTAATGGATTTTTATGCCTGGTAATTTACTTGCATAACAAACTAAACAATTTACTATGAATAAACAAGCTTCAACTTTGAAATTCCCGCGGGCGCTAATGATAGCGTTACTGGGCTTTTATGGGAGCGGTTTGCCTCTAGTTGCACAGGTCAGGACGCCTGCCTGGAGCGCACCGGCATCGACGATCGTAGTAGCTGAGGAAAGGGAGTTTCAGAACGGTGATGTTCATCTTTCTGGTACGCTTTACTTACCCGCTGGCTCAAAGCTCGTTCCCGCCGTTATTGCACTCCATTCCGCCTCCTCAGCGACGCGGGATCTTCCACTCTATCACCATTTAAAAGACCTGCTGCCTGCCCTGGGCTATGCGGTGTTCATTTATGACAGGCGAGGTAGCGGCAAATCAAGCGGCAAACGCGTCGGTGCTGATTTCAATACCTTAGCTGATGACGGTCTGGCCGCATTGCGGATGCTTGTTGCTGACAAGCGGATCAACCCACGAAAAATAGGTTTTTGGGGATTAAGTCAGGGAGGCTGGCTTTCGGTGCTCGCCGCATCCCGCTCACAGCAGGTGGCCTTCGCCATATCCATATCCGCACCCCTGACTACGCCGGATATACAAATGAATTTTGCAGTAGAAAATATCCTACGCGTTAAAGGTTTCGGCGACGAAGATATCAGGGCCGCAATCGGGGCCCGAACAGCTGTTGACGACTTTATGCGTGGGCGAAGAGATCGCGCTGCTGTTGAACAAATGTTGGCTGATGCTGTTAAAAAGCCATGGTTTAAATATTGTTATATCTCTCCAATGCTGGAGGATCCTGCTCATGCCCGGTGGGCGAAGGAAATTACGCTCGATCCAATCACAACGCTTAATCGGGTCCATTGTCCCGTACTCCTGTTATTTGGAGCAGATGATCCTTGGGTGCCTGTCAGAATTTCTGCAGCGCTTCTCAGTAAAATGGCTGACAAGAAAGCAAATCTGAGCTATGCAGTTATTGCCGGAGCCAATCATGAGATGGCCACCACTGTGGCTCCTGAGAAAGAGCTGGACCCTGCCAATGCAACTGCGTTTGCACCAGATGCTCCCTCATATTTCGGTATCCTGGCAAAATGGTTGAGTCAAGCCGGCCAGCATTATTATATCAAAACACTGTAAAAGATCTTATATGAATATATGGACAAGCATAGGCCGCATTTTTTTTGCAATTGGCATAGCAGGCGTAGGAGTGCTGCATTTTTTTTACCCGGGAATCAGGCCGGTTATCATACCTGGATTAACGGGTATTCCTTCCAATTTAACTTTTATCGCTTATTTAGTAGGGATGCTGCTCATTGGTGCAGGGTTTTTAATTGCCATTGGTAAAAAATATACTAAGCTCTCATTATTAATGGGCATCCTGTTCTTTTTACTGTTTCTATTTGGTCACTTGCCCACGTTTTTATCAGCAGGCTCTTTTAATAATTATTGGGTGAACCTTAATAAGATTTTAGCATTGTCCGGAGGATTTCTGGTAGTTTCAACAATTAACCCACCCAAACCGGGACATAAATTAATGGAGTTGCTTGCTAAAACAGGCCCTTTGGGTAAGTACCTGTTTGCAATTATGTTATACAATTTCGGGATTGGCCATTTCAATAATTTGGAAGGAGTCAGCCATTTAGTGCCAAAGTATATTCCTTTCCCGCAATTCTGGACTTTCCTGGGCGGCGTGGCACTCATAGGTTCAGCGATCAGTATTTTTAGTAACTATAAAGTAAAAACGATTTTACTGCTGCTTGGGTTAAATTTATTTATCTGGTTACTGTTGTTGCACCTTTATTACGCCATTAATTTTCCGCAGTGGCAGGAAGGTGAAAATTTTATCGGCGTCCTGACCTGTTTATCTTTTTGCGGTACTGCTTTAGTCATATCCCAAACAGGATCAAAAAGTAGTACCTGATGCACATTTGGAGCTTTGAAGAAAAAATCAAATACATTTGTGACAAAAAATCATGGAAACTGTAGCAAGCAAAGTGGGCGTAGAAGAGGAAAAGCATCTGATCCTCCTTACGCTTAATGATTATCTTCAAGGGCGTCCGGCGCTGGACATCGAAAGGATCCGGGGCGCTTTTCACTCCGATGCGAACATCAGGACTATCATAGAAGGAAAGTTGGTTCAATGGACACTACCACAATACCTGGACCTGGTTGCCAAGGCAACTGTACAGGACTGCCAACCCGAGCTCCTTTCATATACCTGGGATGGAGATACTGCATCTGCCCACGTGCAATTGACTTTTGCCACCTTTCGGTTCATTGACCGGTTTAACATGATAAAATTAGACGGGAAATGGCTGATCGTGGATAAGGTCTCCTACCGGCAGGAATTATAGTGAGTGATTGTTGGGAGAAAGTTATCGAAGTAAACTATACATGAAAAGTCCACAGGCCGGCCTGTGGACTTTTTCATTACCTGATAAATGTAACTTTCACACCCATTCTCCCGTTATACAATCCAAACCTGCATATCCCAATATGAAATTCAATTTTACCTTACTATCGCTCTTTCTCATGTTCAGCTTCATCGGCTGCAAAAAAGACAAACCCTCACCGCTTCCGCTGATGGGTAAGTGGGAATTGAGGCAGCAGCACATTGAAGATACGCTTATCGTCTATCCTCCGGGAAACAGCAACACACTGAAATTCAGCGATCACAACCGGTATGAAAGATATGATTCCACAGCCTGGCTTGACGGCTATGAAAGCAGTACTTTTAGTTTAAGCCGGGAGACAGATAAGTCCACTGGCGATCGTATTGATCTTATCCGCTTCGGCAATTCCGGTACCCGGGATATTTATACTGTAAAAGGCGATACGCTGTGGCTTTCTTTTTATCCTTACGATGATGATGGAGAGATGATTATGAGCACCTCAGCATCTACCTACGTGCGCATCAGGTAATAGACAATGGTGTGTTTTGATACGGTTCCAGTGTTTGTGCTATTCACTGCGTAAGCTTTTTATAGGATTCGTTAGTGCGGCTTTGATGCTCTGAAAACTCACCGTAAGCAAGGCAATCCCGACCGCCAGCAATCCTGCCAGCGCAAAAATCCACCAGTCAATCGTAATCTTATAGGCAAATCCTTTCAGCCATTGATTCATACACCAGCCCGCAATAGGGGAGGCCAGCATCAGCGCTATCACAATGAGTTTGAGAAAGTCTTTGGAGAGCAAGGCTACGACACTGCTAACGGAGGCGCCCAGCACTTTTCGTACGCCAATCTCTTTTGTACGCTGTTCGGCGGTGTAGGTCGTCAATCCAAATAACCCTAAACAGGCAATGAAGATAGTCAGGCTTGAAAAGAGCGTTAATACCTGTTCTATTTTTTGCTCACTGAGATAAACGTGCTCAAACCGGTCATTTAGAAACGAATAGGAGAAAGGGGCTGCGGGCGAAAATGACTGCCACTGCTGCTTCAGTGAAGCGAGCAACTGCGGAACTTTATCAGTACGGGTTTTGACCAGGATGTTGCCTGAATTTCTGCCGAAAAACATGACTAAAGGCCCGATTTTCTGCCGAAGGGATTCGAAATGAAAGTCGCTTACAACACCAATGACCCGGTAATATGTTTTTACGCCGTTATCATCAACATGGCCAATCAACTCTCTTCCGATTGGGTGCTGCTGCCAGCCTAATGCCCGTACAGCCGTTTCATTCAGAATAACTGCAAAGGAATCGGTGGGGGAATTTTTTGAAAAATTACGCCCCTGCACCAAACGCATTCCCAGTGTAGGAATATACGCTTCGTCAACTTTGTAGAACCGGCTCATTACCCCTTTAGAAGGATTTTCTCTGGACATTACGGGGGTGTTATCGATGGCCGAATTCCCAACGGGTACTTGTCCTGAAATACTTCCCATGATGACTTGCGGAGATTGAATGATCTTATCCCGAAATACGGCTTCGTTATTGTGAAGCATGTGCGTATCATGAATAACGAGCACCTGTTCGCGATTAAAGCCGACTTTCTGCGTTCGCATGTAACGTAGTTGCCGGTCTGCGGTAACAGTGGCAATGATCATAGAAATGGTGATGAAAAATTGAAACACCACCAGGCCACTTCGCAGGTTAAAGCTGTTGCGCCCGGTTGTAATCCGCCCTTTCAACACCAAAACCGGCTTAAATGAAGACAGGTAAAAAGCCGGGTAGCTACCTGCCAACAATCCCACTAACACAGTACCCGCCACTAACCCGGCGATTACATATCCGTTGGTCAATAAACGCAGCGTAAGGGCTTTGCCTGTCAGCTGATTAAAGAAGGGCAAAGCGAAGCCCACAACCAGCAATCCAACCAGCAATGCTGCAATCGCCAGCAAAACCGATTCAATCAGAAACTGTTGCTGCAATTGACCTTTTACAGATCCCAGCACTTTACGTACCCCCACCTCACGCGAACGCCTGGCTGCCGTGGCTGTCGACAGGTTCATAAAGTTCACACAGGCTATCAGCAACATAAAGACAGCAATGGCAGTAAGCACGTATACGTATAGAATATTTCCCCCGGGGCTTAACTCTGTCCCGCCGAAGGGGGAACGCAAATGAATATCAGTGAGTGGCTGGAGAAAGATCCCGAAATCATCACCCTTTTCACGGAACTGTTTTGGACTGAGTTGCAAAAATTGCTGTACTTCACTCCCCATCTCTTTTTCACCGAGCCGCGAGATTTTAGCCTCCAGCTGTCTATAATCGTATTTCTCGGGCAGCACCAGGTAGGTATAGTAGTTGATGTTATATAGCCATCCGATATGCTGCTCATCATAACCAGGCAACGAAGCCAGCATATTGAACCGGAAATGAGCGTTCTCCGGTACATTCCTGACCACGCCTGTAATCCGGTGAGGCGTCTGTTCATTGCCAAATAATAAGACTTTCCCGATCGGGTCCTGGTTGCCGAAGTATTTCCGGGCAGTCTCCTCGGTCAATACCAGGGTGTTTGGTTCGGTCAGCGCCTGTTTAGGATTCCCTTTCAGGAACGGAATGGTGAACACATCAAAAAAAGTTGAGTCGGCAAACAACAGATTATCTTCTTTAAATGAGCTTGTTCCGTAGCTGACAAACTCACTACCCCTCAGGAGACGCGTTGCTTTTAATACTTCCGGGAATTCCCGTTGTAAGTCCCGGGCAACATTCGGGCCGGTTATGGGGCCACTAACGTCCTCACCGTTCAGGCGCAGCTTGAATCCAACCCGGAAAATCCGATCTGCTTTCTCATTATAGCGATCATAGGATAACTCATCCTGCACATAAAGTGTGATCAGTATGCAGGTAGCCAATCCAATGGCTAAACCAACTATATTAATGCTGGTGGAAACTTTTTGCCGTTTCAGATTGCGATACGCAATTTTCAGATAATTCCGAATCATGATGGATGTTATGTTAGAAGTGGTCCGGCGTTCCGGTTGTTGATATTGTTTATTCGTTTTTCTTCGGCGCACGAACGGCGGCAGCACCGACACTACGTTTAGGATATAACGTAGCGTGGCCTGGGTTTTGCCCGAACGTTTATACCAATATGTGTATAGCTCATCCAAATCACCTGCTACCTCCTCCAACGTATTGTCAGGATGTAATCGGATGAGCAGCCATTGGGCCCAGCGGGGAGGTCTGACAGGTGATTTCATATGCCACCAAGTCGAAGTGTGTCAGGCGGTAATAGTTGCCAGAGGTTTTGCCGGAGCTGCTGAATTTCCTGAAGCGCCCGGCTCCCTAACGCCGTGATCCGGAACAGCCGCTTACGTCGTCCTCCGCGTTCGGCCGTGGCTCCGCCCAGTTCGGAGCTCACAAATCCCTTCTCTTCCAGACGAATCAGTGTATTATGCACCGTGCCGAACGTAACGATACGTCCCGTATGTGCTTCCAGTGCTTCGCTGATCGTCACACCGTAGCCTTCTCCATCCAGAATGGCAACCATCAATAAAACCACTTCTTCAAATTCACCTAGATATGTCCGGCGCATAAGCTCATAATTATTAGTTTCCATTTTGTCGTACAAACCAGGTGCCAACTCATTAAACAGGCCGTTTCCTGGTAGAAAGGGCCTGTTTATGCTCAATAACAAGTTTGTAACTGTCCGCAAATGGACATTTTTTGTCCGCCACCGGACAATTTTTTATCAAGGTGTGCTACGAACAGGGATCATGTATTACCTGAATGATGTTACAAAGATCACAGCCGGTTATGCCTGGATTAATTATTTTCCCGATGAGGGGCATGCAGCTGTTTCACGACCTGAGCACCGGCCATGGCAACAAATACAATGGCAAACCCAGTATCCCAAAAGTAATTTGTCGCACCGGTTAAGACTGGAAGAAAGATATCGCCGTAAAATTCTGAATGATTCCACCTTGGCGGATGGATACAATTTCAACTTCAGAGTACGATACAACCTGGTATTCCAGGTGCCTCTGGACTTTTAAGGGCGAACGCGGATGATCGTCTTTCCGCTGACCCGCTTGGTCGAATTGAAGGTCGCTACGGCGTCGTTGAGAGAAGATATATTGCCGATGTTCGTCCGCAGACGTCCTTCGCGCAGTCGCTGCGCGATCTCACTCAATTGGTTTGGATCTGCAATGACAACAAAGTCGATTGTCAATCCGTTTGCAGGCCGGGTTTCGATCGGACCTGCGATGCTCACCAGCGTTCCTCCAGGCCTGATCAGGCCTGCGGACTGATTGCCAATATCCCCGCCGAAGATGTCGAATACCAAATCGACTCCGGCGACGTCTTGCAACTTGTCGTTTTCAAGATCAACGTACTCCTGTGCACCGAAATCGAGCGCCGCCTGGCGACCGTCCGCGCGGCCTGTGCCGATAATATAAGCACCGGCTGCACGTGCAAGTTGGGTCGCCATTGAACCCACCACGCCAGCCGCACCGTGTACAAGCACTGTCTGCCCCGCGCGGAGGCGGCCATGATCGAATAGCCCCTGCCATGCGGTCAGACCGGGCATCACGAGGGCTGCGGCATCCATGAAGCCAACATCAGCCGGCAGTGGCGCCAGGTTTCGTGCCTCAACGGCTACATACTCCGCCAACGTACCATCGCGGTACCAGTCGGTGAGACCGAACACGCGTTGTCCTACGGACAGGCCCGTCGTTCCATAGCCAAGGGCGGTAACAATGCCAGCCAGCTCATGACCGGGGATTGATGGCGTCCTGTCTCTACCGGCGCGATCGGTCCAGGTCGAGGGCCACGATAGCTCATCTCCTGTTATTGCCGATGCATGCACCTCAACGATGACGTCATTTATCGCTACTTGCGGCTCTGGCCGCTCTACAAGCTGCATTCCAGCCTTTCCCGCAGCTTCGTCTGTCACTACTATTGCTTTCATACCACACCTCCTTTTTTGTTCAATATTGTTTTCAACATAATTTTAATATTTAAGTAGTGAAATGATCTTATTAACCTGCTGTAAAATTAGCGTTCAACCTGGCTGGCTTGATAGGCCAATTTCAAAAAACTGAGGGGTCCAGTTAGCGCAGCAGCAGTTTCTGTGACACTTTGCCACTACCTCTCCCGCGACCGGCTTTTGGCCTTTGCCCTGTTCTCTTTCTTTTGTTGTACGAAGGTTGCGTACTGCGCTTCAGTGAGCACGGTTCTCAAGGCTTTATCCCGCTCGCTGTCCATAGCTTTGAGCTTTTTTAGCTTCGACAGCCGGCCGCCGCCGCCATCTTTCAACGCCGCCATTTGCGTTGCAAACTGCTCGTTGGCGGCCAGTACCTTGGGATATTGTTCGTCGGTAAGCGACAGCGCTGTTTTCATTTTGTCCGTCATTTTCCGGGCCAGGTCGCTTTTCTCCTGTGAGTGCCCGCTGAAAACGGCAAGTAGGAAGATCATTGTCAAAATAATTTTGCAGGTAAATAGATGTTTCCTTTTCATGATGGGTATGATTTTACGGTAATGCATATTGAAGGAAAAAATCCCAGATGATATCTGTAGCGTTGAAGGCCGTGGAGGGTTCATCGGCGCCTGGCCTGGGCTTATGCCCGCCGGGCCAGGAGTGGCCGCCGTCTTTGGTAAGGTAGCGGATCACTGTTGACCCTTCACGGCAGCCTGTCCACCGGATGGCCGTATACATGTTATTGTCTGTAATTGTTACCGGCGGATGGGCACAGCCTGCAATATCGACCCATACCTGCAGGGCAGAATCCACCGGGGGAAAATAATAACCCCCAACACCTATACCGCCCGGATAGGGCACCAGCGTATCCAGGGCTGAGTGTATATGTAGCAACGGAACAGGCCGGGAGGGATTGCAGGGCGCCTTAGTGATAAGCGTTCCGCTGACCGACGCTATGGCGGCTACTTTTCCCGGTAGTTCACAGGCCAGGCGGTAGGTGAGCATAGCGCCGTTAGACATGCCGGCAACATATACCCTACTGGGGTTTACCCGGTAGTGAGCCACCAGTTCATCTATCAGGGCGCTAATGAATCCAACATCATTGATATTCATTTCCTGCGCATAGTCGCAGCAGTCACCCGCATTCCAGGTTCTGATGCCCAGGGGACCGTTGCTCCGAACGCCATCGGGATAGACCACAATGAACCCCGCCTGAGCAGCTTTCGCTGTCCAGCCATAATCTCTTTTGCATTGTTCCGCGCTACCGCCCGTTCCATGCAGGGCGATCACCAGATCAAAGCCGGCGCTGTCGTAATAATGAGGCGGCAGGTCTACGATAAAGATCCGCTCCAGACCGTCTATCGTTAGTTTCCCTCGCACGCTGAAAGAGTGTTCTTCGCCGCCTTTTTCACAGCTCATGAAAGAGAAGGGCATCAATGTCAGCAAAAGTTTAAGTGCTAAGCTTTTCATATATGCTTATAAGATTAAAGGATAACAATTCTTGATTGTACAAGCAACCTGGACGGCCTTACTACTACCGGCGGTACTACCACAACAGGGGGGCGTGCAATAATGACCCGCGCCGCCGGAACAGCCACCCTTACACGAACCGGAGGAGCTGCTACGATCATCCCTGGAGCACGACGTTTTACTACTACCCACTGGGCCTTTGCAACAAAAGATCCTGATACCAGGATCAGGGAGATAAATGCTTTTTTCATAATCATTGATTTTCCCTTTAAGACGTTTCGGGATGAGAGAAAATACTCGTCCCGGGGATGAAACAGGCATTTTCGCTGATGAACCGTCCGGTCATTGAGTGGGATAAAACGAGCTCTGGGCGGTTCATAGGCCGGATTGTCCGTTTCATATGCCTCTACCGCTACAAACCGGTCTTTTCAATAGTTTTGTGCCATGAAGAAGTTTTATCCGCTTACAGGCGCCATTATTTCAGTGTTCATTGCCCTGCTGGGACAGGTGCTGCGGGCACGCCGGGAAGAAATGCTATCTTCATTGCTTGTCTTATTGGGCTCCTTTATCAATGCTTTCCTAAGCTGGCTATGGATACAATATATTATTCAACGGGACCGGCCGGCCGGATACGGATGGAAGGCGCTGGTAGCAGTAACAGGTTGCATTGTTGTTTCCATCGCGCTCTTTTATCTGTTACGCGACGTTGCGGAAGTGCGGAACCGTATGGAGGTCTTGCAACGGAGTATGAAAGCCGTTTATTTCCTGCTGGTGGCAAGAGGGCTTATATTAGGCGGATTTTTATATTTCATCGCCTTTCTGTTGCGGATGTCTGCCTTGAGCCAGCAGTCCAGGTTGGAAAATGCGCGGCTGAAGCAGGAAAATCTACAGGCACGCCTGAGTCTTTTGCAGGAGCAGATCAGCCCCCACTTCCTCTTCAATTCTCTGGGCACCTTACGGACCATGGTGCAGGAGCCGCCAGCCAGGGAGTTTATCCAGCGGCTGTCTGAAGTATATCGTTACCTGCTGGGCAGCCGTATGGCCGACATGGTTGAACTGAAGGCAGAGCTGGATTTTACTCAGGCCTACCTGCATATTCTCCGCGAGCGCTTTGAAGACGCGTTGATCGCAGATATACAGATACCAGCAGCGTATTATAACAAAAAGATCCCACCGTCCACCTTGCAGCTGCTCATCGAGAATGCCGTGAAACACAATGTGGCCACCATCGAAACACCGCTCAGGATACGCATATTTGTAGACGGCGCCGACAGGCTGGTGGTCAGCAACTCATTGCAGCGGAAGACCGTGGCGAACGAAAGCCCGGGTACCGGCACTGGACTGAGTAATATCCGTGAGCGTTACAGGATACTGACCGGGAGTGACATCAGCATAAAAGAGGAGGCAGACGGATTTTCAGTAAGCGTATTTTTATTAGACAGCAGATCATGAATATCCTTATCATTGAAGACGAGGCCAAAACGGCCAGAGAGCTAAAGGAAATGGTACAAGGCCTGGGCAGCGGGTTACAGGTAATGGATATCCTGCCTACGGTGAAAACCGCAGTTGACTGGTTTCAAAGCCATCCACCGCCGGACCTTGTTCTGTCCGACATACAATTAGCCGACGGGCTTTGTTTCGATATTTTCCGGGCAGTAAAGGTGATATGCCCGGTCATTTTCTGCACCGCATTTGACCACTACGCCATACAGGCCTTTGAGGCTAACGGTATCGACTACCTGCTGAAACCTGTACACGAGGCCAGGCTGGCCGGCAGCTTGCGTAAATATGAGCAGCTGAAGCAGGTATTGGGGGAGAAGAGCACAACACTTAATGAACGCCTGGAGGGCCTGTTGGCGCAGTTGCACCCCCGATATAAAAACAGCCTGCTGGCATTCAGGAACGACAAAATTATCCCTGTCAGGGCAACGGATATTGCCTTTATTTATTCCGTAGGTGGCACGGTAACCGTATATACCCACGACCACCACTCCTATCTGCTGAAAGAAGTGCTGGATGAGCTGGAACCGCAACTGGATCCCCTCCGCTTTTTCAGGGCCAACCGGCAGTTTATCATCAACCGCGATGCCCTGGTGATGGCCGAACATTTTTTTAATAGAAGGCTTGTACTGAAGCTAAACGTGGAAACGCCTGAGCGCATTATTGTAAGCAAGGCCAGGACGCCGGAATTGCTGATCTGGATGGAGCGCTAAAGGAAGCACGCAAATTAGTTGTCGCGGGCCCGTTCGGGGTTTCTGATGTCTTTCCGTAGAATAACTTGACGATTTCACATCATGATATAAAACCCGAACCTTTTTACATTCGATTTGCGTAAATTAGCTGAAATAGTATAGCCAATTATAATATTTAAATAGCCGTTTTCTAGCTAAATAATATGAAGGAACCAAAAGGAAAAAATAAGGACTTGCAGCATGATGAGCTGGGAATAAAGATTCGCTCAAACGACAATCCTTATCTTCCAGTTGATATTCAAAAAAAACAGCTGCAACCGCGCAAATTATCTTCTTATTTTATTGTATTAATTGAAAGCGGTTCAATTACCTACAATATAGATTCACAAGACTTTACGCTTACTGATGGGCACCTGCTTTTTGCAATGCCAAATCAATTTTTTACGCCACCCGCTAAAACAGACGATCTTAAATATTTCAAGCTGCTGTTTGATGAAAATACATTGGCATTGATGCCACAACAGTATCCCTTTTTGGTCAACCCCTTAAATGCACAAACCATCGTTTTCGACAATGCTGCAAAAGAAAGAGTAATAAAGGTTTTCGGAATGCTGAATCAGATGCTTTACTTGGATAAAGATGAGACCGACACCGAAATAATACTAGCTTATTTGAACACATTGCTATCAGAATTAAACAGTGCTTACTTCAAGAACAAAGAATCCGCCAATATCTTAAACGTTAACCTTTCAAAGTTTATTGAATTCAAATTGGTCGTGGAAACGCACCTTACCGAGCAACCTTCCATCAACGCAATTGCGGAAAAATTAGCTTTAACTCCAAACAGTCTATATCGGATTGTAAAAGAATATGCTGGCACATCGCCCAAAGATTATTTTATTAACCGTTTGATGGCGGAAGCCCAGAGGAAATTGCGCTATTCTACTACTTCTGTCAAGGAATTGGCCTATGAATTGGGCTTTAATGACCCTGATTATTTCTCCCGGCTCTTCAAAAAAAGTACAGGAAAAAGTGCAAGTGAATTTTTGCCCGGGCAAGATTTGTCGGGGAAATAAATTGAATTGTCCATTTCCGCCATTTTTCAGCCCCCTACTTTTGCTTCATAAAATTCATACAGGAAATGAAATTTGCATTAGTAACAGGAGCTAACAAAAGTATTGGTTTTGAAGTTGCACAGCAACTGGCTCAAAAAGGAGTTTATGTTTACCTCGGCAGTCGTGATGTAGAAAATGGCATCGAAGCCGTTGATAAATTAAAGGCTAAAGGATTAAACAATGTAGAGGCTATTCAGCTTGACACTACAGATGACGAATCAGTAAAGAAAGCCCGTAAAGAAATAGGTAAAAAGACAAAAGTCCTGGACATACTTATTAATAATGCGGGCATTTATGGAGGTTACCCGCAAACGGCACTTGACGCAACTATTGACCAGTTTAAAGCAGCTTATGATGTAAATGTTTACGGCGTAGTGCGGGTTACACAGGCATTTATTGATTTATTGAAAAAGTCGTCAGCACCTCGTATTGTAAATGTAAGCTCAAGTCAGGGTTCAATTACACTACACAGCGATCCGAACTATAAATACTACGACTACAAAGGTGCTGTATATCTTTCTTCAAAATCAGCCCTGAATATGTATACTGTTGTTTTGGCTTACGAACTTAAAAATACCAGCTTCAAAATAAATGCCGTTTGTCCGGGATTTACAAAAACAGATTTCAATGGACATCGTGGGACCGGAGCTGTTGAAGATGCAGGAAAACGGGTAGTGAAATATGCCCTGATTGACAATGATGGCCCAACAGGAAAATTTTTTAGCGAGGAAAATAATCCTGAAACAGGAGAAATACCCTGGTAACGAAGATGAAGAAGACACTATTTATAAGATCTATTGCGGCTGCTTTTCTTCCTCTTCTTGCGCATGCGGCCCGTAGTAATATATATATCCATCTATCTCTTTGACTAACATACTGCCCACTCCCGCAACCGCTTTCTGATATTGGGGATGCAGGGGATGAAGTACCTGCCCTGTCAGGGCGTTAGCAGTCCTGGTTCCATGGTGAGTGCCCATTAGTGAGCCTCCCCGGGCTCGTGCCGGATCTCCCTCAGGTAAAAACTGCTGATCAGGCTCATGCATGATTGCTCCTCCTTTTCCTTCCAGATCCAGCTCCTTCCGTGCCCGTTTCTGATAACGTTCCTTGTCCGCTTCCTCCTTCGTTGTTAGCGGCTTAGCGCTCAATGTGCCGGATGGCGCCTGGGCTGCTGCCTGATTGAACAAGAGGCTCGAAAGTCTGACATCATGTCTGTCATCTTTCTCTACGTCAAAGGAACCGCCTTTACCGCCAAATAACGTATAATTACGGTAGTCCCCTCCATATTTTTCAACATCTCCTGCCTGTTGCCCAAAATTGAAAATGATGCCGTTACCTATTTCTTCCGGCGTTGCCTCCCTTCTTAACTCATTTTCGTGAATATTCGGGGATCCGGGTGGTGTATTAAAACCGCTAACACCTTGCTGTGTATAGATATCAGCCGCGCCGCCAAATTGATCCTGGAAACCGTGCGGCATTTTACGGGGCCCCTTCACTACTGCAGGTACCTTGGCAGACCATGCATTCGCTTCTTCTCTTTTCCTCTTGTTTGTTTTCTCGCCTCCTAAAAGTTTTGTGAATGCACTGGGCAGGGCAGGTGCAGGGGCTTCTGCTTCAGCTTTCCCTTTACCTTTTGTCTTTATCTTCACCGGCTCTTCTTCCTGCAGCTCCTCTTCTTCTTTACCCCTTCCAATATTTTTCTCATCCTGTCCTATTGGTTCAGGCATTTTTGCTATTTGATCATGTTTAACGTAGCCTACCTGATTTTTATACTTACCTGTTAATACCTGTATGTTGTAACGACCAAATTGCATTGATTTATTCAATCTTTTGACCTCGATTCCTGTGTCCAGATGAATGAGTGCCAATGGACCTTTCGCCGAAGTGTAAACAGGGATCTTAGCCTCGCCGGTTGTCGCCCAGCAAGCCTGTACAACTCCTGTACCGGTTTGTGACGATATGCTCTTTAGCTTAATAGGAGCCGGGACAGCAAGGCCCCTGGAGCTGGAATTATGTGCAACAGCACGGGAGGAGGAATTAAAAGGGGGTCGGCTATAGCTTTGCATAGAAAACGGGATAAGAAGATATCGACAATCAATTCTTATATTAAACTTACGAAAAATTCCTGAATACTAGTAGCTTCCACCTGCCCGCCGATCATGTAAACAGTCCCGTCTTACTTACGATATAACCAATGATGGGCAAAACCGATGGCGGTCAGTACAACAGATGAAGCTATACAGGTGAGCATACGGTCTTTTGCCATTCCCAGTTGGAAATGGAACAGGAATGATAGGCCTAAATCGCGGAGGACCTTCTTAATGGTCTTTAGGTCATTCAAGTCAATTTCAGTAGTGGGTTCGACGTCCACGATAGGTAATCCATAATTCCCCCCTTTTGATTGGACCAATTGTCGCAAGTTTAGTGAACTTATCAGTATAAAAATTGCACAGAAAATTGAGCAGGGACTAGGTAGAAGCGTAAGAGGTGAGAAGGACTATAGTGTCATTTTATTGATAGGGAATAATTTGGTGAAATTTGTCAGGACTGCTAGAACAGCCAAGTTTTTCTCACCACAGACTCGCAAACAGATTGAAATCGGACTCGAAATTTCCAATGACGCAAGTGCTGATTTCGATGAAAATAATGTTATGAAGGCTGTTAATTCAGTGATAAGCCAGTGCCTGGGCCGGGACGAAGATTGGAAGAAGTACTACGTTGCTTCGATGAATGAAATAACTAATGATCCACCGAAGGAAGATCTTTATAACATATTGAAGCTTGAACGTGATGCAGAGAATGAGTTTTATAAAGGTCGGGTAGAAGACGCCTGTCGAATAATGCAGAATATTGTTGATAGCTTATCTAGCAATAATCTAAGAGAAGAAAGAGGATGGTACTTACAGCAGCTGGCCCGGTATAAGTATGCTATTTCCAAAACGGAGTCTGCAAAATTGCAGGAGTCTGCCTTTTCATGTAATACCAGCTTAATGAAGCCCAAGAAGGGCGTAGTTTATAAGAAGATGGAATATATCAGCGGAGAACGATTGAAACGGATTAAGGAGTGGTTTCAGCGGAGCGAATCTTATGAAGAGGTCATATTATCTGTCAACAGTATATTGGATAATCTCTCGTTTGGCCAGCCGGCTGATTTGTTTGAAAGAGCGTTGGATGATTTAGGTGAAATGTTAGGTTTTGTTTGTCAACGGCCGGATAAATCCATTGGGAAGGGACCGGATAACCTTTGGGGGGAGTGATGGACAAGTTCTTCCTTTTTGAATGCAAAAGCGAAGTGAAAGAAGATAGAGAGTCTATTACCAAGCATGAAGCCGGCCAAATGAATAATCATTGTGCTTGGTTCAAAAGCGAATACGGGGAGGGAGCATCAGTGACGAATATTATGATAATTGAAACCAAGCAGTTGTCATACTACGGAGATTTCGGCCATCCAGTGGTTATTATGCGTAAGGGAATGCTGAAGAAACTGAAAAGTAATGTCAAAGCATTTATTTCCGAATTTCACAAATATGTCATACATGAGCTGGATGATGATACAATTCAGGGTTTCTTAGTTCGGCATCAGTTATTGCCGGAAGATATAATAAAGTATACAGAGCAATTTAAAAGGGAAGAGAGGACAACCTAACATAAATCAGTTTGGGAATTCTTTTCGTTATGATCGATCAAATGAAGGCGGCGCTTCGAAAGCGCCGCCACGTAAAGGATAGAGCCTCGGACTCTCTATCCTTTACCTTTCCCTTTAGAAAATATTCGATTATTTTCCCGCAAGCAGTATTGATAGCTCTCCTTAAAAGTATCGCCTACTGCCAAGAACTCAGCGTGAATGACCATTTCTATAAAATATTTGCAAGCCTTCATATTTTTTAAATGCTTGTATGGGATGTCATAGCCATGTTGCTGGTTTTCTCGTATCCAGGTACGGAGGTGCACGATACGGCCATAGGTTACCTGGTGTTCTTGCCAGTATGAAGCAAGCTCTATAGCATCATCTATATAACTGTCATATTGATGCGCTTTGTACTCTTGTCCACAAATGACTAAGATGCGTGCGCCTCGTTTATCACCGGCTGCTTCTGTAACGAATGATGGATATTTTTTCATTGATGAAAATTTTAATGGTGAATTATTTTCTCTTGTCGGTGGTTTCCGGAGAGAAAGCAAAAAGGTTAAACATAGCACGCATGCGGCTGCGTAGTCTATTCCCGTAAATGTCTTCGAGCTCCTGGCTATTGAGATTAGTAGTAGCATGCGTTATCATTTTATGGGACATAAAATAATCATACCGGGATAACAGGAGCTCCGCCATTACATTCGTGTTGTTGCCCCAAAAAGTTACACGGCTTTCGAGGCCAAGATCATCGAAGCAGTAATTACGAGGAATGCTGGTCCACGGATAGAATGAATTGTTAGTGTACCGCTTGAGAGCATCATACCCTGAGTGGCTAAATTCGATGCTAACCTGTCTGCAGGAAATAATGATCGGCCTGTAGGGCTCGAAGCTCAAAGATCGGCAGATGGTCATAAGGGATGTTTTCCCGCAGCCGATCGGACCGGTGAGCATTATTCCTTTGTCCAGGTCAATGCCTTCATCGACGGCCACCGCTTCGTCCCGTAGGAAATAGGCCAACAGCTTAAGTATTACGGGGCGATCAATGTCGGCTATCTCAAAATTTCGCCCGTATATCGTTTTACCTCGTTCCTCCACGACCTGGAGGAGATTGTGATAATCAAAACGGGTCTGAGTAGCTTTTGTCTTGTTTGGAATGGAGCCCTCCAGGTTGGGTTGCTGGTTTGGTGTGTCTGATATCATGAATTTTATTTTTATATGAGTTTGCGTTTAACATCCATTTATGGGCAGCGGCTTGCCAGTCGTCGAGAGGGATCTTACCTCCCTGGCGCCAGCCATTGCCCTGGTAGTGGTAAAAGAATTTTTTTCCTTCCAGGTCGGGGTAGCCGGTAGTTTGGAAGAACTCCTGTACCTGCTGCAGGGATGGGATGGTTGGCGGACCCTGTGTATTTTCAGCGTGTGTGGTAGCCGGTTGAATGCGGTGGCTTTTAGCTCCATCTTTTGTAATTTTTTTTGGATGAGGGTGAGTATTTTCTCTCTCTTTTTTTTTATTGTTTACTTGTTTACTATTAAAGTGTCGCAGTTTTGCGACTGACCCAGTATCAGAATTGCGACTGGTGGCAATCTCGTTTTTGATACTGAGAGTATCATTTTTTGCGATTAAGAGCAGAAACGGGAAGTCCGTACATTAAAGACCATTGGGAAGAGCAAAAAGGGCGTATCCCCTCAAAAAAAAGTTTGTCAAACAGGCTTAACTGTATTGTAGTCTCCTCTGATCTGCAGTGGTTTGCTTTGATGCTGATAAGGCTTGGGGCTCCCCGTTTGGGCACGGGCTGATAGATAATATAGTTCCAACTATGGAGGTCCTTAAGACAACGGGTGTACGTATTAAGTGATCCAATACGGCAGAGACTAATTACTTCTTCTCTCAAAATAGGAAAGGGATTTTTGAAACGATACTGGTTCCAGACCTGGAAAATTGCCAGGTATAGGCTGATGTGGTTAGCATACAGCCGGTCATCCTTGCGGACCTGTGCGAAGAAGGTGTTAAGATGCTGGATGTAGTTAGTCTTAGCTGGCATAGTCATTTGCGTATTAGTTTGCCACCGATCTTTTTGGTATTCTCCATAAGCTTGATGATATCATCATAGTCATAGAAAATGAGCCCTCCTATCTTAGTATAGGCGATGGTGCCATTAATGCGCATGTTCTGCAATGTGCCAGGGGAAACGCCTAACATTTCCCTGACTTCCCAGGATTTAAGCCATTTTTTAGGTTGTGCTGCAGGAGCGGTTAGCAATTCTCGTAGCTCCCGGATCAGTTCTGCCTTAAATGTGAATAGATCGTCTCGTGTGATGATCTCTACTGCCATGGTTTAGGTTTGTTTGATATGGCAGCAAAACAAAGGAGATAAGTGGGATTAAAACAGTGACAGGGGTACTAGTATTGGCTGTAATAATTTAATAATCAAATATTTATATTGATATTTTTTGCTTGCAAATACTATTGCTATATAATAGTATGATGCTAGGCTCACATCTTTTCCGCTTACAAAGAAGTAACAAATGGTCAAGAAATAGATTGTGGGATAAATGTAAACTGGCCTAGAAAGTTTTGACTCTCTGGGCCAGTTTACATTAGTGAAGTAGGATTATAAAGTCTACCGTGTTGAAATTAGTTAAATCTAACGGTCCGAATCTTGTTCATAATCAAACTCGTTTATAATTTTGCATGCTTCAAAATTAGGGTACCACATAGCGGAATTAAAATGGCCATTGTCCGCTAACATAAATACACCTTTGTAGGGTTCAATTTCATATACTAGATAATATTTCTTTGTAAAAGTACCCAATAATTTTTTGTCACGATTTTCGCTAAAGACTTCCTTTACTGTTTTAGGCTTTAAAGTGTAAACGTACGCAAACTTCGAAGCGGTTTCATAATCCAGCGATATTCCACTTGCTCGGTCTTTATCAAAGAATTTTCTATAGTCAGTTTCATCCTTGAATAGATGGTAGCTAAGTCCTTCTTCACGAAAATACTTATGAATTATGAAACCATTATTCAGTTTGAATGTCTCTTTATTATCCAATCTTTCGGCTTCATTTAGTCGAGCACCACTGAAATTATTCACTAAGGAGTCACACGTTTTCTTATTGATTCGCCAATAGGAAATTTCGTCCCCTAAAAAATTATGCAAACTGGCACTTTCAAATTTTGATAGCTCACTTCTAATGTCCATTGAACGACTCATTTTAAAGTAACATAGCTAACCAGGCTAAATAGTTTTTAGATCCATTGAGTCATCGAAATATAACCTTAAAAACTCAGAAAATGAATTGGCTACTATCTTATATTTATCGCCACATATCAGATACACTTCGTTGAAGTCTTTAGTATGCTGATATAAACGAATGGCATAAGCAAACAGATGAGACATGTAGTCAGCAAATACAAAACAATTCTCAGAATTCTCGAGCGTATTAACTATGTTTTTATAGTTAGGGACCCCTTCCCAATGGGATAACTCGCTTTTTACACTTTTGAACTGATCGAAGGGGTAAAATTGATATAAGTCTTTGTCAAGTTCATTAGTAGCATTATCAAGTAATCTAAAATATTCGGCCAGATCGGATGGTATCAATAATCTGTTTGTTGATTCAAACGATACGAGGGAATTGTCAAACGTGTTATAAGATTTCATGTGATCTTTTGTTCCCAACAATTCTTTCAATACAGTAATTTGTGCGTTCATATTATTTTAATAAAGTGTACGAAGTGCTTTGATTATCAAGTTGAGTCTCTCACTCTGAACCCGCATTGCAGTTGCGTTAATCTTTTGATATGCACCACCTGTTTCCCCGAGATAGCGAATGATTAACTCCTTGTATGCCAATAATACGTCTTTCGGAACGCGTTTAGTACCACCCGACTTAAAAAAATCATTCATTTCACCTGAATACTTCTTTATAAAAGTTTGTAATGTACGGTATTCCATTGTGGCAAATCTGTCAGCTTCTGCCGATGCAGCCACAGCTTTTGCCACTCGGGTTGCTTGAGCGCCTACCTCAAAAAGTTCCGTAAGTTCATTTAAAAATATTGTAAGGACGGCGGAGCCTAATGCCTCTTTTTTTAAAGCTACGTCATTCTCTTGAGCTCATGCAATTTCTCATTTACTGTGTTTTCATCTGCGTGTGTTAATAGGAGATCAGATACCCTGGTTAGCAATTCTTTCAGGTAAAATACGGTGTGATAGGTTGGGGTGTTGGGTGCCCTTTTCGAGAGCTGGAGGTTGCCAAAATTCAATATTACGGTTAATAACCCTGCCTCGCAGCCGATTTGCTTTCCTCTTTCTTCTATGTATAGAAGGTCCTTTTGAAATATGGCTGACACAGCATTCATATAGTAAGCGGGTACATTACAATTGGTATCCAGATACCTGGTAAACTTTTCTTCAATGAATGACAATATATCCCGTAGTGTGCGATATATCTGTTTATAAAGATTATTCCAGGTTATGGCAGGAGTAATATCATCGGTCTCCTGGCCATTCAGATCTTCGGCGATTAGGTTCAGTAGGGTGACCAGATTCTGCTGGTGTAGTTGCACATAGAGTTCTAATGCATCATCTTTTCCTGAGCTTAAGAAGGTGTGAAGAAAGCCGTTTAATGTTTGTTCTTTTTCAATTTCCAGCTCTGATATGATCGACGAAAAGAATGTTTTATCTGGAGCGGTTTTGGACTGGGATTTGGGTCTGATGTCCTGTTTGATTAAATCTTCAAAAAAGAATAATTGATATTTAAGCATTGCATTGGGTTTTATTCCTAACGTAGGGATCGGCAGGGATAATAGGATATGGTGTTGGCACAGGCAGTCAATTTTTTGGGGAATGGATCGTGTAAAATAATAATTTCAAATTGATAATGTGTGAATCAGACGTTAACGGATTAAGCTGCGTCCGTGTACAAGGATTTTGGAAGTGACAAATCAAAGGCCGCTTTAAGCACCTTCATGTCATTACTTACCTTCATCGCAACAATCTTTGCGTAGATCTGCGTGGTGCGGATAGACTTATGGCCTAACATGGCGCTCACCGTTTCCAATGGCACACCATTGGCGAGAGTAACAGTTGTCGCAAATGTATGGCGTGCAGTATGGGTAGTAAGGTTCTTTTTAATGCCGCATATATCCGCAAGCTCTTTCAGGTAGCTATTGAAGCGTTGATTGCTGTTAATAGGTAAAAGACGACCGTTGGCAACACAATACGGGTGATTTTTATATTTTCGAAGGATTTCTTTGGCAATGGGAAGTAAAGGGACGTTTTCCTTGCACCAAGTCTTTTCACGATTTTTAATGAGCCAGTCTTCACCGTCGAAAAACTTTGCCAGACGATCCCGTTCAAGCATTAAGGTGTCTTTGTATGCATAGCCGGTGAGGGCCATAAAGACATACGCATCGCGGGTCTCAGCAAGCCTCGGGATAGGCATTTTTTTGTGGTAAAGGGTGCTCATCTCATTTGTAACCCTGAAGTGGATTAACGGCTAACCATTTCCTCTGCGTAGCTAGTTTTAATAGCTTCTTTGTATTCTTTAGATACTTCATCGCTGTATTCTCCTGTATTCCTTCAGTGAGGGTCATGTAGTCGGCAAAATCTTCGGCGAAGGAGTATTCAATCTTTTCCAACGGTATATCTGGCAGCTTAAATACAGTTTTTAGAAAGGCCGTCAATTTGTCCTTTGTGGTATACCACTTTCTTAAAGTGCTTTCGGATAGCTTCCCGTTTTGCACTTTCTCTTTGAATTTCGCATTGTGGAAATCTATTACCTGGAGCAAAGTCTTTTTTTCCTTGCCAATGCCCAGGTAGGCATTTTTCAACATAGCAGGGGTAACGGTCGGGCCTTCGCCTTTCAACAAATTGTAATGCCGGATAAGTTCTCCTTTTACATACAGCAAGTGTTTGTTGATTTCGATGGCCTCGGTTGATCTGCCGATCACCTCTGCAGCTTTATGATTGAACTTTTTGGGATCCACCTGGTAGCCCAGGGAAAAGCTAGTTTGGAGTGTTTTGATACTGTTTCAGTTTCCTTAAACCCAGTGCAGATAAGCTTTTCGGGGAAAAAAGGTTATACAAATTTAGGGGCGGGCTGTGTAACCTTTTTTGTTACCTTTTAGATTGGTTTAGTTCGGTTTACCTTTTATGCCTGAAAACAGAAAAGCCGCGTAAATCGTGCGATTTATGCGGCTTTGATACTGTCTGTTTTCTTTGTTGTGATCCCGCTGGGACTCGAACAGAATCAAAAAAGCCTTGTAAACCACGGCTTTCCAGCTCTCACTCGCTATGTGTAACCTTTTTTGTCACCTCCTGGAATAGCCTATTTTGACCGTGTTTAAAGAACTGATTACCAATGCAAATATACAAAATAAGGTTAACAAATAAGAATAAATCGTATCATATTTAATTAATTTATTCCTTTCTGCTGATTCTTGGTTCCTATGATTAACCAGTGCCGTATCTCTTTGGGCGATTTGAAAAATGCATGAGATTAAGCTAGTAGGAGCAAGGATATTTAAACTGGAATGACTGCAACACAAAGTATCCAGATTTCAACTATTTCATTTACTCAAATAACCACTAAACTTCGATGATCGAAATATTAGGATTATTTTGTCTAATTAATGATGAGACCAAGTCTGATAAATATCTTGTAATGAGAGTGATAGGCTTAGATATCTTCTCTGCCTCAAATAATGTTCTATTTAAAAGTCCTATATCACTTGGGCTTATATAATTTGGTAATATGACATAGAGTTCTGTACAAGACTCTTGAATAGAAAATTCTATATCTCCTGTTACAAACTCCTGAAAAGTAATATAATGAGTACATGGCGTTAGTGTTTGAATGTCCTGCAAATGCGAAATCTTTCCGATAGCTAGAATATTAATGTCGTTTATTCGCTGGGGTGTCAAGATGATTCCAGAGTTTGTTTCTTTAAAAATTTCTTTTACAGCTAGTGTGCCCCCAGAATTTAGATTTCTGCTGACCAGACTTTTAGGGTTAAACTGGCTACCATTATCCGTTATAATCACCTTATTGTCACTTGCAGATATTGTTACTTCATCTGCCATGCCATGCTGGAAGGCGTTCCTAACATGTTCAATCATAAAGTCTCTGATTTTTAGACCAATACTTCTTCCCCAAGCAATACCTATGCAACAATCATTAATAAAGTTTCCGATTATCTCGTTTTCAGCACCACCGATATTTATTCTGATACTTTCTGGCGCCAGTTCATTAAATTTAGATAATTGAATCGCCTTATTATAGTCGCAGTTCTTTTCCATCATTATTCTGGCAACCTCCTCGGCAATCTCCTTCCATCTCTTCAAAATTGCAATCGTAAATCTAGTTTCATCGTCGTCAATTAGTTTCCCATGTGTACGACACATCCATATACCATTATCTATGTGCATTCTCTCCCGGGGAGTCATTGTGCTGACAAATCTGCGTGCTCCAGGACCACCCGATGCAGCAGCAATATGGCAAGCCGTACCGACGTTAGTTGTTCTATTACTTCCTTCTTGGCTTGGTCCAAATGCAGGTACACCACATTCTGGAAATGAACATCTATATCCTGCTCTTCGGGCAAGTTGTTCCTTGGTGGAATTGGCAAACTCATCTCTTGACATATTCTTAAACTTATTGTGCGACTATTGTATATAAAAGATTTACCGAAATTGATCCGGGGTATACTTTATTAATTTAATGCATCAAGTGTCCAGGTACTGTAGTATGTCAGAAAGCACTAATTTTACTGGAAGCATTGCTGCAGTCAAAAATTGCTCATTCAAGTTCACATAGTAGTTTGCTAACTTAACTTTTGCTTCTTTAGGTACGAAGTATTCCGAGTATACGTTCAAATACCTTTCGGTCAAAGATTGCGATATACCACTTTCCAACAACAAACAAGCGTTGTATGCTTCTTTAATGTCAATATTACTCAATGAAAACAGAGGTGTTTGCCGTTTCTCTAAAAGTCCATTTTCATCTGCCCAAGCCCATACTGATGGGGGATAAAAGTCTTCTAGAGTTGTTTGTGATAAAAATGAGCTCAAAAATTTCAGGATAGGAGAATAGTTGTTCTTGTATCGAAAGATTTTAAAGTGGTTCCTCTCCGCTTGCCCTAGTCCGATTACAGTATTTATGTGATCAATTGCTTCTATTCCAGCGTGATCAGAATCAAATAACGGGGCAAACTTTACATAAGTGCCGTCTGTTTTCTTAGGCAAAAGGAAAACTTTTGCAAATAGCTGACGAACCACCCAATTACACCCTGAGCTGCGTTCATACTCTAGTCTCAGTTCGTCGATATATTTTGGGTAAAACAACTTTAAACCTTTACTTAGCACGGTGTAGTCTGTGACTCCTTCAAGGATTATGGAATATGGATACGACTGAGCATTTTCATTGTATTTCTTAACGTAAGATGAAGTGTAATTTATAAGCGCCTTAAATGGTTTAATCCAGGTGTTATCGTCATTATGATGGTAAAACGGCCAGAAATAATCATGAGTTATGTTTTCTGCTATAGTTAATCCAAAAATCGCCCTCGGTATATTATTAAATTTATTTCGCTGGATTTCCCTGATAATTTGGACGCCTGCATTCTCGACAATTTCCTCGCCAATCCTCACCGGCATAAATTGATCCAATACCAATAGATCAAATTTTTTCTCGTTGAGTAATTTTCGAATGCTAGTAATATCCGAGGCTATTGAGATGTCCGCTTGTATATCAAGACTCTTTATAGATTTAGTTATGTGTACAATTTTCTGTTCCGAGTCATCAGCAATTAATATTGTGAGCATCAATAAGGCGTTTAATTTCGTTTTTCCAATTTATACTCCCAGATTCAAAATATACATAGCCTAGATAGTTAGAAGGAAACAATTCCATAAGTTCATTATGCATTTCCTTTAGTGATATAGAGTAGTCACTAGATCCGAAGTCATCAAACATTGTAAATAATATAGTCGGTACATTCTTCTTTATTCTCTTTAGCTCTCTAAGTATCATTATTCCTGCAAATTTCTCAAAAGACGATTCATTTGTCAAAAAATCATCTGAAAACGTAGGCATACTCATGTCAAGTACAAGTAACGAATAATCAGAATTCTTTAGCTTTCTGAGGCCACTATTATATGAATCGGCACAGTCAATTGTTGCAGTAGTGCAGATAGAGTTTAGGTACTCGGTAATTAACTTTGCTTTAAGGAGGTCATCCTCCAGAATAATTATTCTATTCATCGGTTATCGTGCTTAACAATATTGCAAAACTAATTTCAACTTTCAATCTGTCCTCGGCTATTGAATAATGGAAGGCGTTGTTAGTAAGCCTTAGCTCGTATTGCAGTATTCTTTTCATTTTTCTTAATCCACTCCCTCCCTCTTTGGATATCCTGTCTCCATAGAAATCTATGCTATTCCAATTATCCTTGCATTGTGAAAGCACAGTATCCAACCTATCTTTATCAACCGTTTCTCCAAGTCTGTGATCGATAGTTATTGTTGCGATACTGCTTTCCTCTTTATATGAAATTGTAATTGATAAGTCCAAATTCTCCGGATCACATCTCGAATGGTTAATTACATTATCAAGTAGAATTTTAAATATATCAACAATGCCTATAGTATATTGGATGTTAAAATTTGCATGATCAAGTATCTTCGGTTCGAGGATATAGTTTGGATGTAGAATTGCCGAAAGCTTGATGGCTATATGTATGATATCCGACCATGAAACCGGCTGTAAGTTGTTATCTTCCTCTGATACTTGAAACCAACTTGAAATAACTTTCAGTTCGGTCGTGATGTTTGTAGAAGCTTGGTGGACGCTTGCAGACAATTCCGGTATGGGGGTCTCATAATGTATCTCTTGCAGCCTATTGCGTAATTGATCTATTATTATCCTCAAATCTCCCGTGACAGTTTGCTCCAAAAACTTTCTTACTCTTTCAAATTCCAGTTTGGTGTGGGTAATAAGATAACTGTGAACATACTCGATAAAGTCAGAAAGAGAGAATTGCTTTTCTTTGATAACCGCAAAAAGCTTTAAATAGGTTTCTCTGTTAATTGAAAAATCTAATAAAGCATTATTCTTATCTTGATCTTTTTCAGTTTTGATTTGTATATAGTCGGTTCTTAATGGCGTACAATACATATCTATCGACTTACTAAACTCCTTTATCTCGGCTTGTAAAATGTTCATTAAATCACCGTTTATTGGAATTGCGCTATACCAGTATTTGACATCTTGATAACTATCGTCTTCCTTGGTTGAAAGGAGGTGAAGCGATAAGAATACCCTTTTAATATGATTGATTAAAATTCCGTGCCTTATCCTAGTGCTTAATATGCCGTCAAGTCCATATTCTTTGCTAAATAGGAAAATCTCCCTTACCTCATTAAAAATGGACTTGAATGAAATAAAAGCCGGATCTTTAAGAGAAATTAGAGTGTTTATTCTACCCAAATTTTGAAGATCAACAACTATATGAAATTGATTGTCCAAATCTTCATAATCGACGGTTTTCAGGTCTTGCGACTTAGATACTTCTTCCTGCAACTTGAAGCGGTTATACGAAATAGATATGTTATCGGATAAATATTTCCTTATTTGAAATGTATTAAGGGAAAATTTGCCTTTATTGTAATTTCTCAGCCCTTTTCTAATGATATTTCTTTGTGTCAGGTCGATGATTTCAGATACTACATTTTCTTGTATTCTATCATATTTTCCTGATAGGTATTTTAAAATTTCCAACCTTTCTGCTTCAACTTCTGTGATATTTGAATAGGTAGATGAATATTTTAGTACATCTATAGTGCAGACATTGGCTAATAAAAATAAGAAAGAATGGTCTACATGTGCACCGCTATAGTTAGCGGTTAGCTCAGAAGGTCTTTCAACCATCTGACTGAGCAAGTAATCATCCAGCGCTATATAAATACGATGCCTGTCTTTATTTGCATGTAGAAAAATTATCGGCGTGTAAATACTACTACATACCTTTTCAGAATTGTCCTCCATGATAACAGTACAGATTGAATCTAAATCAATCCGATGTAAGAAATTTGGAGCTGAAACAACAGCACTACCGATTAATATAACCAGATCATATACTTTTTTATTCTTTGCATATTCTTCTATTAATTCAAGAAATGAAAGAGATTTATAGTAGTTATTTGTCTCGGCATTATATATATTTTTATAACAAGCAATTGCTTCTTCAGAGTTTCCGATATTCGATTGAATACGGCTATAAATAAACTCGATCTCTGTACATGTATCCTTAACGTCCGCTATCGTACTTGGATCATTGGCCAAAAAGCTTGTAACTACTCTGTAGGCAAGTGGGTATTTTTGAGCCGCCATCAAAATGCCTGACTTTATTTTATCATTATTGGGAGCCCTCGTACTTAGAAAGGAGTCTACCGGTATAGTGGGTTCATCTATAGCAAATCTTAGACCAGCACTCATTATACTCCGCTCACTATTCTCCCTATCAACAAACGCTTCAATATAGCTAATTGTATTAAATGAATTCAGTTGCGTAATAAGCTTTTTAAGGGATGATAGTGATTCGAGAAAATCTTCATCTTTCTTATTTATTTTCTTTACAAGATGAATTATCACTCGATGAAGAGAATTTAGCGGAAATTCAATTGGTAAATCTTGAAAGTAGGCCTGCTGATCCACATAGTGTTTGAAGCTGAAATTTTTGTAAAAGTAGTTCTCTAGAAAATCGGATGAGTTTATTGTGTTATTTCCGTAGACATTTTCGATCAACTCGAAGTAATTCGAGTTGATGTAGTTTTCTTCCAATGGCTTCAAACCTTCAAGAATCAAAATATTTCTGGCACGTACAAGGTCAGGAAAAGCTTTGTTATAATGTCTAATTTGGTATGCTACTTCTTTAAATTCTTTTTCATCTAGAATCGTGTATGTCAACTTTAATATACTATTCAGCATTATGAATCGATCAATGACAGGAAACGCAGTATAAAAGAATAGACATAGAGATATTTCTTCTAACGTACGTGGGGTATCAATTGAGAGATCAAGACGGAGGAAGACTTTTATATCTTCGCTAACCGGTAAATTATCTATTTGCGTCGTTATAGCTTTTATATAATTCTGGTATGTGATGTTTGTTTCGTGTAGTCGACTTCTTGCCTCTAAAATAAGCCTTACAAGATTGTCTCCTTTTTCCTTACATGTTTCAGAAAGTAGCCTCCAATTCTCTTCTGTACCGCCAGTCTTTTCTGCTAAGAACAGTTTACTTCCTATAAGCCATAATGATTCTCCGAATGATTTTTCTATTACTGAAAGTGTATTTTGTGCATAGCTAAATTCGCCGTTAAGAACAGATCGTTCATATTGATTCTTAAGTGCCTCGAATTCTATTAACTCTGACTGATGAGCAATACAGCTAGCAATGGTATATTTTAATTCCGGAATTAAACTCCCAGAGTAGAATGTTGGAAAATATTGATCTAAAAATGCTAGGTTTTGCGGGAAGGTATTGCCCCACAATTGTGTTTTAAGGTTATTTAGGGCTCTGTGTGTGGATATAGAAACGATCTCATTTACTGTGTTTTTTTGTTTGATATCTGTTAATATTGGTCTAATATTCCCAATTCTCCTATACTGCCCTAGTATTAAAGATATGAAATCCATTTTTCATAATGTATAAGGATCTAAATATAAAGATCTTTTCGCAATTAGATTACGTATGACTTAGTTAATACTCTAAACATACTTTAAACACGACTCAGATAACAATAGTTAATGCACGAGAAATCGCTTAACGTCCTCTTCTTTTAGACCGGTAAACACACAAAACTCAGCCAAGGAGACAAACTGACCAGCTCTTTTTCCATTTGCTTCCCGTATCCGTCGTAGCAGCTCCCTCGCTGCCCTTTCCCTGCGTCCTGTAATATTCTCAACGTCCCGTGCATAAATTACTATGCGGTTCGGGACTAATTTCTGCATAATCGGCATAATCGGCATCCAATTTTTTCTGATTAAAAATGCCGGCCTACTTTAGTGTGGTAATGCAAAATTACGACATCCTGCGCAGATGTAAAGCCTACCGGGCATGGCTACGTAAACTGCCCTATTTTAAACTAAAATGTAATAGAGATGGCGAAACAGGTTGGAATTATGCCATTAGAAGGTACGATAGGAAACATTACTTTCTACAAGTCCAAAGCTGGATACCTGGCAAAGCAGAAGACCAGTATCAGCGGAGATAGGATTGCTACAGATCCCGCCTTTGAACGCACGCGGGAAAATGGAGCTGAGTTTGGCCGGGCCGGCAAAGCAGGAAAATTGCTGAGAACAGCATTTCGGGCCCTCCTTTTAAATGCTGGAGATAGTTACGTTGCGAGCCGGTTAACCAGTGAAATGGTGAAGGTACTTCGTGCCGATGCTACCAATAAGCGTGGACAGCGGAATGTCATTGATGGAGAAGCAGAACTACTGCAGGGGTTTGAGTTCAACATCAATGGAACATTGGGCAGTACGTTTTACGCACCTTTTGCGGCCGCCATAGACCGTGTCGCTGGGAAAACGACCGTTAGTATACCGTCCTTTATTCCCATTAACATGGTGGCCGCCCCTGTCGGAGCGACCCACTTCAGGGTTATGATGTCCGGTGCGGAAGTTGATTTTGAGGCTAAGACCTTTGTAAGCGGATCCGCGATGAGTGAACAGCTGGCGTTGGACAGCACGCCGACTCAGGTAATGACTCTGTCTGTAGATGTGACGGCGAACAGCACAAAGCCGTTATTTATCGCCCTGGGAATAGAGTTTTTCCAGGAAGTGAATGATGGCTTGTATAACCTGAAAAACGGCAGTTATAACGCGTTAGCCTTGGTGATGGTTTCAGGCACGCCTGATGCGGCGCCTCCTCCGCCAGGTCCTTAATAGGACGGAAACTCTAACGAGCGATAAATAGTTTTCCGGCCAGGTGTGGTTACCTTACGGAAGTTTGGTGTAAAGGCTCTCACTTATCGTGAGGGCCTTTTATTTTACCCAATTATAGATTGGAGCTTTGCTTTAGTGACGAATGCCCCTATTACGGCTGCTATATGCCCTTTATCTTCGACGGAGAGGTTGTTAAATTCCTGGAATAGAGCGTCCAGCTCACCTGGCTTATCTGTATTGGCAATGCCAAATGCCAGGTGATCGAGGGATACATTTAAGGCCTGGGCACATTTTGCTGCAACCTCAAGAGATGGAGAAATTACGCCTCTTTCGTATTTACTAATAATGTCACCACTGGTATCTACACGTTCCCCCAATTCATCCTGTGTTAAACCTCTCTGTTTGCGTATCATAGCTAAGCGCTGGCCAAAGTGCATAAAGTATTATTCTTTTAAGTGGGTTAATTAGTTAAAGTAAAATCTTAAGTATTTCTAAAGCTATAGGTTTTATAGTTCAGTTGACATATTGATATTTTTAATATTCAAAAAAGGAATGATAAGACTATTTATTGTAGTGTTTTTTACAATAAAACGACATATAATTCCATAAAAAAGATCAATAATTCTTGTTTGTTACTAGAATTATTAGTAAATTTAATAGACAAATAATTCTAGTTATGGGTATTGATTTTAAAACACGCAAATTAAAGGTGGTCCCTCGGCCAGGGGCAGACTGTATCGATGTGCCAAAGATCAATTTGGCTGGTAAATGGCTAAACGACGCTGGGTTTGCTATTGGAAATCCAGTTGAAGTTAAAGTAACAGCCAATTGTATAACCATCAGAAGGGCGAAACAACCGCCAACGGTTACCCCCGCATAGTGCTACCTAGTCTTTCTGACGAAGGCATCTTATAATAGATTCTTGCACACTGTATTTTGTTAACCTCTTCTCCAGGTTCCTATGGGCGGTCGCCTCACTTTAACTGCCGCCCATAGGCCCAGGGTGAGATATTTCTAACCCCATTTTTCTTTGTAAATTCGTATGGTAGTTTATACTGATACCTCCGTGATCGGAGGTTGCTTTGACACTGAATTTCAAGAGCACAGCTTGGCGCTTTTTGACGAGTTTAAAACCGGCATAAAAAAGTTGCTTCTTTCAGACCTGGTTCTATTGGAGCTGCAGCAGGCAGAAATGAAAGCACTGTCAAAATTAAAGGAAGTGCCGGCATGTTATAAAATAGAAGTTAAAACCCCCGTTAAGGCGGTGCGGTTGGCCAAGACCTACATTACCGAAGGCGCCCTGAGTAACAAGAGCTATAATGACGCCTTACATATTGCGCTGGCAACTTTACATACCGCGGATGTACTGGCCAGCTGGAATTTTAAACATATCGTTAACTTGGATCGCATAAAGCTGTACAATGCCATCAATGCGAGAATGGGCTATCGGATCATTGAGATCAGAACCCCCAGGGAGATTTTAAAAATGAAGTGATTATGAAAAAGATTAAAAGATACGATGCAGTTGCGGATGCCCGCAAAATCCGGGAAAAGCTGAGTGTGAAGTATTGGAACAACCAGGATCTGTTATTTAAGGATCTGAAGGCTGCCCGGGCAAAGTTTAATACAGAGCCAAAGGATGGAAAATCCGATTGAGGCTTTAGATATGCGCCGGCAGCTTTCGCTGCCGGCTTTAAAAAACATCTTGGAGCTATAAGGGCTTGTATTTAACTGACTCAATCTCCTCCACGTAAACAGATGTCACCTGCTGGCATCCTAACTCTGGGAATTCATTCATCACGGCCAGCATTTCCAACCATGTCAGTTTGCGGCTTCGGCCGGTATCTCCGTTGCGGATTGTCCAGGAGTCCTCACTCTTCTTAATGTGGTACATAGTTTTAATTTTTTGTGGGTTAAAAAAATAGCAAGCAGCAAAAAACAGCTTAGCGACCAGCCATTTGCAGCGTACGCGCAAGGCCAAAAGGAATGCGGAATATAAATGCGTGGATTGCTGCAGCTGATAACTTGATATCGCTGGTGCAGGATATGTCGCTGAAGGATAGTACTGCGGCTTTATATGCCGACCTTTTGGCAGCCCTGTGCGGTGGCACGCTGCAATAAATTTGCGATGCTGTTTTTTTGCCTGTAGAGACGTATCACCCATATTTGGGTCAGCGGTAGGATGATGACGGTTAGATCCATAGCTGAGTAGCATATCCACCGCGTCGGATTGCCCCGGAGGGGCAATAGATCGGAGATCCATCGCTTGGTAGCTATAATCTGTCGCTTAATCGGAGATCGGCCGCCACCCCCGCCACAGCTGCCCCGGCTACGGGGCCGAGAATGCGCAGCGGAGCGGAGCATGGAGGCACCGTAAGCCGCGCCTTCGACCTTGTTAATGGCCGGGAGCGGAGCGGACGGCAGATCAAAAGCGAAAGGCCGGGGCAGCAAGGCGGGTGGCGGACGAAGTGGGCAGCGGAGGGAATGGCTACCGGGCCATGGTACCAGGATCCTCTATATTGGAAGGATATAGGGCCCGGTGGCCAGGCCCGGGAGCTACCCCGACCTTCGGGTGGCGGCAGCTGCAAGCTGTGTGACAGGTTTTCCCCGGAGGGGAAACCTGGCGCCTCAGCTTGCCTGCCGACACCCGAAGGGAGACAGCTTTACCCGTCCAACGTCGAGGGTAGTTACATCGCTGGGAGGAGATACAGCTCAATAGTAGCAATAGGATGAACGTAGTGCGACGCAACGATGTTGAATGGTAGTATACCGTTTGCTTCCAAAATTAAACTAATCCAGTGCAGATTTGATTCCTGTTCTGGACACTTTATAAAAGCTTGACAATCTATTAGTCGCAAGGATTTTTTATTCTTCGTAACTTATAGTTTTGCCATTTCTGTTCTCTTTCAATCATTTATTCCTGTTTTTTTGGACACACAAATCGGCACTTACATGGCACATCATTTGGCACACATAAAAGAAAATGAAAGTCAAATTAACGCCACGCTTATCACACGATAGAAGCAAGATATTTTACTCTGTTGAATGGAGTAAAAAAGCGGGGCAGCGCATAGCCATTGGCGTTTTTACATATGCTCAACCTACAGGTGCCGTTCAAAAGCATTATAACAGGGAGGCGCTTAAACTGCTTGAGGTTAAAAAATCGCAGTTGGCCTTAGATGCGCTTTGCGCGGGAAATACTGGATAAGAGGAGAAGTCGATTGAAAATGTTTGAAGGGTATTGTAGCATATTCTATTTGCCTACGGCAGATGGAGCGAATAGGTATTGGGAGGTTGGTGTAAATTGGCGGGGATTGAAAAGCATATTACCTGGCACTGCGCAAGATTAAGCCTTAGCATACTGCTTCAGGATGCCAATGCGGATGCTGCAACAGTTGCTTTGTTACTTGGCCACACTTCATCTAAATATGTCAATGAAAGCTATAAACGATACCGGCCGGAGGATCAAAATGACGTAATTCGAAATCTGCCGTTGTAGGACAGGAAAAGTTCATTCAAAGCGTTATCGCTACTGTTTTACGTCAGCGATATCTGTTCGACACGAAATTAGCTAGACGCCTTTTCGGAAAATTTCAAGGATAGCCCACTTCTCATATATGTAAAGAACCTCTGTATCTACGACTTATGGAGAGTTGCCAAATAATTCAACCTAAAACCATTTTCTCCGCTATTTAGGTTTAACTTATGAAATGTTGCTAAGCACGGATTCCCTAACTGGTTCTTACATACACAATGGCACTGGCCTCAGTACCTTGCAGGAAAAATCAAGGCATCAATCGACATCAACGCAAATACCGTTGCTCACCGCAAACGCAGCCGATATATACAAGAAATATTAATGTTATTTTGTAATAATATCCTTTAACTGCAAAATTTCAACGTTTACCGAGTATATTATAGCATTTACCAACTTACAATATATCGAAATAACACTTTCGTTAACCTTGCAACTTTCAAATAACCTCAGAAAATATGCGATTCAATTGCTTAATTCTAAATACTCTTACCCTCAAATGTCGCTATTATACCCTTAAAAGTGTTAATCTGACGGGATAGCGTAAGCAGTGCTGTTTTTTGCCCAGTGAGATATCCATCAATACACATTTAAATCTAAATAAAACAGGTCATTTTAATTTCAATAATGAATGTCGCTTTAACTTTCTCGGGCGGCGGATTTAGAGCTGCGTCGTTTAGTCTTGGTGTAGTTTCATATTTAGCTAAGCTGAAGTCAGGAAGAGATTCTTTTCTTGACTATGTTACAGTTTTATCAACTGTTTCTGGTGGTACGATTACCGGAGCTGCATATGCTTTGGGAATTAAGAAAGGTAAGAATATAAAGGAGATATATGATTCCCTCTATTCGTTTATGACCAAAACAGATCTCGTGTCTCTTGCGCTTGATCGTTTAATTTCTGACAAGGGGTGGGATGCTGATAGAGCTAAAAGTTTAATAAACGCAATTGCTGACATTTACGATGCCTACCTGTTCGAGAACGAAAAGTTCGGTACGTTGTTATCGGACGATCCGCCAGTTCATCTAAAACATATTTCGTTTAATGCAACAGAGTTTGCATACGCATTACAATTTAGGTTTCAATGCTCCGAAGAGATTATAAATCCGCAGCAGGGAGAGCCCAGTAGAGGGATAATTGGGAATTATTACTTTAATATCCCGCAGGATGTTGCTCGGTATATCAGGATGGCAGATATACTGGCTGCCTCGTCTTGCTTTCCAGGTGGCTTTGAACCTATTAATTTTCCCAATGATTTCATTCTTCCACCACATGAAAGTATTCAGGAATTTAAGATGCAGGATCGGTTTCCAGTTGGTTTAATGGACGGCGGCATTGTAGATAATCAGGGGATCGAACCAGTTCTTTTGGCAGAGATGCGAATAAGAAGAAACCGGGCCAATATTACAGGAGCAAATGGTGACGACAAAGCGCTCGACTTAATTATCGTATGTGACGTGGCGAGCCCATATATGGAAAATTACGAAGCCAACAAAAAAAAAGAATACGCGTTTTGGAGAAGGCTGACACCCGGTTTGATATTTACTGTCAATTCTCTTATCTTATTAATAAGCATCTTTTTTATCAGCTTTAGCTTTGGACGTAACTTAAAGATCCCGCTGCTGGTCTCAACAATCATTTTTACTGTAAGTGTTATTTGCTTTTTAGGAGCTAATCTGTTAAAATCTGTCCCCAGGCGGCTGCACGTTCCTTCCGCTTTCTTAAAGCCTATTGGTAAACTTTTAAAGCTTCGGCTTGGTGTTTATGAAAATATGCTTGCAAACAGGTTGAATTCAATGCTGAAGATGACGAATGATGTTTTCCTGAAGCATATCAGGAGGTTAAACTACAAGGCAATATTCAATGATCCCAGCTGGAAAAACAGAAGGATAATGAATGCCATTTATGAACTAAAGGAAGATGAGCCAAGAATACAGGATAAAATAAATAGCGGCGTTTTGCCACAGGCACTTTTCCCAAGCCTTTCCTTACAAAAAGTTGCAACAAAAGCGTCAGGCCTGGGTACGACACTTTGGTTTACCAAAGAAGAATTGGAAAGGAATCAGGACAATCCGTATTGCCTGCTTGATTCCGTGATCGCTTGCGGTCAATTCACAATCTGTTGGAACTTGCTTGAATATATCGAGAAAGTCAAAAAGGATAATACGAATACGGGCCCTGGCATAGATCGAATACTTGCCTGTGAACAACAGCTAATGGAGGATTGGCAAAAATTCAACGAAGATCCGTATTGGTTTACGGCACATTATTATAACTAAAATTAATATTTATGAGTATCGTTAAATCTATTTCAGTTGGTAATGGGGATATGTTTTATATAAAACATGGGTCCGATAGTTTTACTATTATAGACTGCAATTTATTTGAAGATGATAAAATTGTTATAATCAATGAGTTAATAAAAGAATCAAAAAATAAAGGTATTGTTAGATTTATTTCCACTTCCCCAGACCTTGATCATATCAGGGGACTTAAGGAACTGGACGAAAAAATGGGGATTGTAAACTTTTATGTAGTAAAGAATAATGCTCTAAAGAATGAAGAGAACGAGGATTTTGCAAAGTATTGTGAACTGAGAGACCATACCACTAAGGCTTTTTATATCAGCGCGGGCGTTTCAAGAAAGTGGATGAATGAAAGGGATGAACAAAGAGGATCTTCTGGAATTAACATATTATGGCCCATTTTAGCCAATGAGCATTTCCTAGAAGCCTTAGCCGACGCTGCAGAAGGAATTAGCCCTAATAATATATCGCCTATCTTCCGATATTCTCTTGAAAGTGGCGCTTCTGTTATATGGATGGGAGATTTGGAAACGCCATTTATGGAAAAAATAATCGATGACATTAAATTGCCCCAAACTGACATACTAATTGCTCCACATCATGGCCGAAATTCCGGTAAAGTACCTACGAAATTCTTAGAACAGCTTCAGCCAAAGGTGATTATAATAGGAGAAGCATCCTCTGATGATCTTTATTATTACTCCGGTTATAATACTATTACTCAGAATTCTGCCAGGAACATCACGATGGAGCTGGTGGCGGGTAAGGTACACTTTTATTCGTCCAGCACAAGCTATGACGTGGATTTTCTGGTAGATGAAGATATGGATAGCGATACAGATCTTGGTAGTTACCTGGGAACACTTGTTCTTGATTAATTAATACCCAAATCAAGGCGCTTTTATAATGACAGCAACATTTATTTTCCATATAATATCGTAGATATGACAGTAGCAGAAAGGGTAATTAAACCAAGAAAACCCGGAATTTTTAGAACTGTGTTCTTATATACAGGTCAGGGAGAATCTACCCTGCTTGTTATTCCGAACGGCCCCAATGTCGGCGACTACCTGTATGTTCTTGTTGATTCTGACCAGGACAAGGAAGAAAGTGAAATTGACCTTGTTAAAATGTTCAAGGATCTATTTAGAAGTAGCGGAAAATTGAGCGTCTTTATAAATACGCACCCTCATAATGACCATATAGGAGGTATTAAGGATATTTATGAGGAAATTGGATTTACTGAAGTTTGGCATTCAAATCACAAGCCAGGAACCAAACATAAAGAAAAGTATGAAGATTTAAAGTATGTGATAGATAAGGTGGGCAAGAAAAATGAATATTTTCTATTAGGCACAAATGATTTAAACAAGGTGAGGAATTCCAATAACGGGGAGACACCAAAGAGGCTTGGTAACATCGACTACCAGGTGCTTTCTCCTGCAGAGTATCTATGCGATGATATCAACGAAGAGAATCAGGATACAAGAGACGACAGGATTCATGAACAGTGCGGAGTGATAAAATTCACGTATGGTAGAGAGGCAAAAAGTATAATGATTACCGGTGACTCTGATAAGATTGCCTGGAAGGACCATATTACCGATTATCACAAAAAGAGTCTTCAATCTTATGTGCTTAGCGCAAGCCATCATGGTTCAAGAACATTTTTTAAATGTAATAAAGATGACAAGGACGTTTATGAAACTCATATTGAAGCCATAAAGCCTACTTACCTAATCATTAGTGCTCCGAAACAGGAAGACAGCCCGCATGAACATCCACACGATGACGCAATGGAGATTTATAAAAAGCATGTGCCTGAGGAAGATACTTTCCATCTTGGTGCAGGGCCCTATTCTGTAATTGTCGATATAGATTCCAATGGGAGCCCCGAAGTAATTTTGGATACAGAACTAATTGTAGAATATGGAAAAGGCGACGATGATGATGGAGACAATGGCGAGGAAAAAAAGGAGGCTGACTATAGCAGTATCTATGTTGGTTCCACTCGTTTGGATGAAAAACCAATGGGGCTAGCATGATTCACTGGTTTAAACGGCATCCGCAGCATTTAGTTGATGAAAGCGAGGCGCTTTCCAAAGACACGAACTATAAAGAATTGTTCAAAGTGCGTAATAACTTGTTTATTTCGCACGGCAACATTCTCGTCCGCCTGGATAAGACCTACCGGCTCCCTATTCTAATTGTATATCCCGATTCAACTCCATATGTGTTGCCATCGATTTATCCGTTGATACAGGAATTGACTGATGAAACTGTACAGTCGCTGGCAAAGGGTAGTTTTGAGGATGTTTCCCGGGTAATCACACAATACATACACCACTATTATCACTTGCGCCACCAGAACCAGACTGGATCGCTCTGTATTCTCGAATGGGATAATTTGGATGACGGTTCGAAGTTTTACGGTATTACATCCATACTTAAAAGAGTAAAAGACTGGTTCAAAGGCACAATAACAGGAGAGTTTCCTCCTGACAGTCAGGAAGTGGAATTTCACGCTCATTTTGCTAATGTCGCTGACGATCGATCAGTTTTATATCCTGACATGTTTTTAAATAACGACCTAGCACAAGGCGAAGCGTTTTATTCTGTATACAGCTTTATTCCCAAAGGTGAATATTACCGAAAAGACAGGCGAATATTCTTCGGTTGCTTAATGACAGGGATAACGAAAAGTGGATTGTATGAGGAAACAAATTACAAATTGCCAAAGTTCCTTGTTGAGGCAGGGATTAACGACGCAGTTGACCTAGCAGTCCGAAAAGGCGTACTTAATAGTTTTATTAGAGAAGGGAGTCTTCTGTGGTCACCTTGGTTTCAATTGCAACACGAACCCAATCCCTTTAGAAGCTTCAATGAACTTATAACGGTCATCGGCGAAGGCGACCATAATGTCGGAATAAAAAAGTTGCTTCCGTTTTTTGCGGATATGCTTGATAAGGGCGGGAACGGCATTTTTATTGGCATTCGCTTTCCCAACCGGAAGAGCATTCAAGAATTCCAGCTTTTTAAAATTTCAAGAAAACAAGAACATACGGCACCGGTCAGAATCACGACTGAGGAAGACGCTTTTCGTCATTTTCTTAGCTCTTATGATGAGGTTCAGGTAATTCAATGTGAAAAGCTAACTGACGAAACTTTTCACTTACGGAATTCTGGCCGTGCAGAAAGAAATATTCTAAAGGAGAAAACGATAAATGTCGTTGGAGTAGGTGCTTTAGGAAGCGAGATCGCTGATATCTTGGGAAAGGCAGGAGTTGGAACAATTTGCTTATTTGATAACCAGTTAGTTAAGAGTGCAAATCCTGTACGGCATCTTGTAGGCTTAGACCAGGTCGGTGTCGGCAAAGTAATCGCTGTTGGAAGCATTATTACCGATCATAATCCCTTTATATCGGTTAACCTTTTTGGCGGGGATGTAAACACTATAGATTTAAATGATTTTTTTGAGGATGGTTCTGTTTCTATCAGCTCAATGGCCGAAGATAATACCGAAGGATTTTTAAATGAAAGAGCTGTAATTTCCAACAAAATTGTCTATTACGTAAGGGCACTACGAGGGGCGAAAGTTGCAAGGATTTTCAGGGTTATCCCCGGACGGGATGCATGTTTTCACTGCCTGGAGTTGTATAGGAGAGACGGCAAAGAAATTATTATCATTCCGGAAGACGAAAATTTACCTACCCTAAAAAATGAGTGTAACAACCCTGTTCGTCCTGCAAGTGCTGCTGATTTAAAACTTATCTCTGCGTTATGTTCAAGAATCCTTTTGGATGAAATACATAAGAACTTCAGTGATAACAACCATTGGATATGGTCTTCGGAAAAGCTTGACTTGGTCGAGCCATTTCAGGTAAAGCCTCAGTTTATTCGCCCACATCCAAAGTGTTACTATTGTAACCATGAGAAGAAAGTAAAAGTCTTTATACCAGCAACCGTTCAAAAGCAATTGCAGGATTTAATTGCGCAAGATCCAACAATAGAGACAGGAGGGGTTTTGGCGGGCTATATGAATGAAGAAGGCCATTTCGTTATAACAAATGCCTCCGAGCCGGGACCCAAAGCCGTGAGAACGACAACAAAGTTTGAAAAGGATGTACAATTTTGCCAAACGTTTTTAGATGAGTTATTTATCAATTCAAATGGGCAAATCGTCTACATTGGTGAATGGCATTCTCACCCGAGCGAGAATAACCATCCAAGTGGTAGGGACATCAAGAGCTTAACCGAAATTGCGTATCAGAAGGAATATCTGACAGACATGCCGATTATGATCATATTCTCGAATATCGGTGATCCATCATGCTCAGTCCATCCCACCGGCAAAAGATTTCACTTCTCGGAATTAATCATAACGAATTAAGGGTATTCAAAAACTAATTTGTGAAATTATATATGCTTAACTAGATAGTTCATGAGCCTCCGTTCTGTAGGTATAACGGACGTGGACTATGAAAAACGAAAGGCAGAAATTTTGTCCGGGCAATCAAATACTACCGAAGAAATTATTTAGAGTGATCTTGTATTACAAAGAGTAGAAAAGATACATAAAGATGTGCAACATATCGCTGGAGAACTGCGGTGACGAGTTGAAAGTGGATGATAATACTTATATTGGCTTAATAAATCCGAATGTATGACCCCTGAAGAATTTGAATCAAAAATAGAAGCTCAAACCGAAACCCCAAACCTAGACTATAAAGCAGATATGGCGTGGGATGTCAAGTCTTTTGCCAAAGATATCATAGCTATGTCTAACCAACGGGATCCAGGATACATTATTATCGGAATGAGAGAACGAGGTACCAGCTATATGCGAGAGGGTGTTTCGGATGCCAATCGGAGTACTTATAAGATTGATACAATGAAGGATCAGTTAATGACATATACGGATCCAGCTGTCGATATCCAAGTCTTCTTTTTTCCGGACAAAGCAGGGAAAAATTACGTTGTTATTAAAATAGCACCTTTTAAAGATGTTCCTATTATCTCCAGAAAGGAAATTCCAGGTGAATTAAAGAACAATACCCTTTACTATCGTAATACGAATAAACGGGTTGAAAGTGCACCTATATCAAACTCGACTGACTTCCGTGACCTAATAGAAATAGCTGCAGTTCGGTTAATGCAGAAAAGAAAATCTTTGGGCTACTATTTGGAGTCAAAAACGGCCGAGTTGTTGGATAAAGAACTTGAAGACATTCCCGATGGTGGTGTTCTCACAAAAATAAAATCTAAGGGTTACTGGGAGATAACGTACAGGCCTAATGAACCAGAGCACCTGGAATCTGTAAAACGATGTGAAGAAATTATTAGAAAGGCCACTGTTCGTCTGGGAGGGTGGGAATTGCCTTTCATAGCCCGAATGCCCTCAGAGGATGTCGGTGGCGGTTTCACTGGACAAAATTTTTTCGAGGTATGGACTGATTTTGGCCTCCGTAAAGAATTTCTAAGGATGTATAAGTCTGGCCAAGTTAAAATGTTTCGTGCCCTAATTGAAGACTGGTACGCGGGTGACCCATTCCGGTCTCAGTTGGCAGCAGAGGTAAAATCGGGAACAGTTGTGAATATATTGTACTCATTGACTTATTTGATCACTGAGGTAATGGAATTTTTATCAAGACTAGCTGCTGAAGGCCTGTACAAGAATGGTGTCGTTTTAACCATGATATTGCATAATACAAAGAATAGAAAATTACGCATAGATCATGGGCACAGAAGTCCTCTGGCATACGATAGAATGACAATATCTCCCTATATCTCAATATCGAGAGAGCTTAACCAAGCTGATATCATTACCGAATATGTAACAGTTGCTACTTCCATTATCCTGGAAGTGATGGATGCTTTTAATTTCCATCCCGATAGGCGAGCAGTACTTAATGATCAACAAAACTATATTACCGGAAAGGTGTAGCTGATCGCTAATCTATAGATGGTTTAAAGATTCAAGAAAGACTAATGTGAAGAAGTTGTGATTTAATCTAATAGTTGGGTTAATTTTAAGTTACCACACTTATTCATTAACTGAAATAGCTACGATTTAATCTGACAGTTAGGGTTAATTTTAAGTAACCACACTTATTCATTAACCCTTTAAACTGCCAGATATGAATACAGCAGTAAAGTTAACTAAAAACAAGATTGGCCTGTTGAAATTGGCCGAAGAATTAGGAAACGTATCCCATGCATGCAAATTATTTGGTTACAGCAGGGATAGTGGCTATATAGATCTACGCCCGAGAAGTACATAATTAAATGAAGAATAAGAAGTGCGGCGCATCTAAATGCGTCGCTAGATAACAGGAATATAGAGGCGCCAACCCGCTACCCTTTGCCTTTCCCTTTAGAGAATATTCTAATATTTTCATCCAAGCAATATTGATAGCTTTCTTTAAAGGTATCACCTAGAGCCATGAATTCGGCGTGAATGACCATTTCTATGAAGTATTTGCAAGCCCGCATATTCTGTAGGTGCTTATATGGGATATCGTATCCATGCTGTTGGTTTTCCCGTAACCAGGTACGCAGATGCACAATACGGTCGTAAGTTACTTGGTGTTCTTGCCAGTATGATGCAAGCTCTATGGCGTCATCTATATAAGTGTCATAGGGATATGCTTTATACTCTTGTCCGCAAATGATTAAGATGCGCGCACCTCGTTTATCACCTGCTGCTTCAGTAACAAATGATGGGTAGTTTTCCATTGATGAGAATTTTAACGGTGAATTATTTTCTTTTGTCTGTGGTTTCCGGAGAAAAAGCAATAAGGTTAAACATAGCACGCATGCGGCTGCGTAGTCGATTTCCGTAAATGTCCTCCAGCTCCTGACTATTAAGATTTGTAGTAACATGGGTTATCATTTTATGCGACATGAAGTAATCATAGCGTGACAGCAGGAGCTCCGCCATCACATTAGTGTTGTTGCCCCAGAAAGTTACCCGGCTTTCGAGGCCGAGATCATCGAAGCAGTATGTACGCGGGATGCTGGTCCACGGGTAGAAGGAATTAGTACTATACCGCTTGAGAGCATCATACCCTGAGTTACTAAATTCGATGCTGACCTGTCGGCAGGAAATGATAATTGGTCTGTAAGGCTCGAAGCTCAAAGATCGGCAGATGGTCATAAGAGAGGTTTTCCCGCAGCCGATAGGACCCGTAAGCATTATTCCCTTATTCAGGTCGATGCCTTCATCGACGGCCACTGCTTCGTCCCGTAAGAAGTAAGCCAGCAGCTTAAGTATTACATGACGATCAAGGTCCGCTATTTGAAAGTTCGGGCCGTATACCGTCTTACCTCGCTCTTCAACAACCTGCAGGAGGTTATGATAGTCATAACGGGTCTGAGTAGCTTTTGTCCTCATTGGTGTGGAGTCCTCCTGGTTGGGTTGCTGATTTGGTGTGTCGGATATCATGATTTTGATTTTTATATGAGTTTGCATTTAACATCCATTTATGGGCAGCGGCTTGCCAATCGCCTAGAGGGATTTTGCCTCCCTGGCGCCATCCGTTACCTTGATAGTGGTAAAAGAACTTGCGTCCTTCCTGATCGGGGTAGCCGGTAGTCCGGAAGAACTCCTGTACTTGCAGCAGGGATGGCGGGCCCTGCGGGCCAGCCGCGGCGGCAGCTGACTTGAGATCTTTTTTAGTTTCATTTTTATTATTTTTTTTAGGGGGAGAGTGTGTGTTCTTCCTCTCGCTTTTACTAACGTTTACCTGTTTATTATTAAAAGGTCCCATTTTTGCGACTGCTGGCGTATCATTATTGCGATTGCGCTCAGTCGCAGTTTTGCGATATATACCAGTATCACTTTTGCGATATGGTGCAAGTGGTGGAGGGGCGAACTCAATAAGACGGTTCAGAATAAAAAAAGGGTGTAGCTGTGGAAAATTATCCTGGAATAGACTCAGCTGGACAGATTCCTTAACCGATTGATTATTCTTTAGTGGTTTAACACAAATTAAACTGGGCGCGCCTCGTTGCGCTGCCGGCTGATATTTGATATAACCCAAAGTATGAAGTTCTTTCAGACAACGGGTATACGTGTTAAGAGATCCGATGTGGCAGAGACGGATAATCTCCTCGCGCAGAATGGGAAAAGGATTTCTGAACCGGTATTGGTTCCAGACCTGAAAGAGTGCTAGGTACAGGCTAATGTGGTTAGCTCGCAACTGATCATCTTTTCGAATCTGCGCGAAGAAGGCGTTAAGATGCTGGATGTAATTGACCCGGACCGTCACAGTCATTTGCGCAATTGTTTACCGCCAACTTTTTTGGTGTCTTCCATGAGCTTCTTAATGTCGTCGTAGTCATAGAAAATCAAGCCGCCCATTTTAGTGTACGGTAAGGCGCCGTTAATCCGCATGTTCTGGAGGGTTCCAGGTGATACGCCTAACATTTCCCGGACTTCCCAGGATTTAAGCCATTTTTTAGGTTGGGCTGCAGGAGCGTTTAACAGTTCGCGCAGCTCCCTGATCAGTTCTGTTTTAAATGTGAATAGATCGTCTCGTGTGATGATCTCGACTGCCATGGTTTAGGTTTGTTTGGTACGGCAGCAAAACAAAGGAGATAATTGGCATGAAAACAGTTACAGGGGTAACAGTACCCCCTGTAACAGATTGATATTTAAACAATTATTTTGAAATAATTCTTCCGGTGGCCGATGTGCTTGACCATAAATGCTAAGTGGGTTATACCTTTCGGGAGTTGTTAATTAATGTAAGCAGTATATCTCGCACGGCTTTGGATACTGATGCATCATCCTTATAAAAATTTGTACGGAGGCTGCCGGAGGAAATATTCTCCTGCTTCACAGAGGTAAAGAACTTCGAAAAAAAATCCACCAGTTCTGACTTGTTAGTATTCAAGAAAATACCACTTTCAACTAACAACCTTAAGAAATTGCCTAACTGTGGTACTGAAAAGTTCGTAGTTACTCTAAAGTCTTTCCAGCGGATTAATTCTTCCGGAATTAAGTTTTCACCTACGAAAAGCAGCTCCTTTTCTTTTAGGTATTTGATCTCCTCAGTAATCCAGGTCTTAATCATGTCCTGAATGCCAGGATGCATTTTGCTGTAGATGAATCCCGGCTTAGCTGGTGTTTGGTTAGCCCGTTTTCGTAGTAAGTATAGATAGTCAAGTTTTTCCCGGAATGTAGACAGCGTATCTGTTTCTTTCTTGATCGTTTCCTTACAGTAGAAGAAAAAGCCAAGGGAGTTGAAATTCAGGTATATTAGCAGCTCCAGTAATTTCTCGTTAATATTGTTTTCTGGTTCATGTGCTGAGAACAAGGCTGATACTCTTTCCAATAATTCTTTAAGATAAAAGACGTCATGGTAGGTAGTTGAGCTGGGCATTTTCTTCGTCAGGTAAAAGTTGCCGGCACTCAATAGGACATCTAACAGCTTTTCGTCGCAGCCAGTTAACTTTCCTCTTTCCGAAATATACGTTAGTTCCGTTCGTAGTGTGTCTGATATGGCATTTATGTAGTAAACTGGAGCTTTGCAATTGGTATCCAGGTACTTTGCAAATTTGTCTTCAATGAAGGTCAATATCTCTCGTAATGTTCGATATAGACGTTTGTATAAATTGCTCCAGGTAGCAGCAGAGGTTATGGTCTCTGTATCTTCGTCTTTTAGATCTTCCGTTACTAGGTCCAATAGAGTAACCAGGTTTTGTTGATGTAGCTGTATATATAGTTCCAGCACATTGTCACTGCCCGAATTAAGCAAAGTGCTAAGAAGGCTATTCAGTGTTTGTTCCCTTTCAATTTCCAGCTCTGATATGAGGGAGGAAAAGTAGGTTTTGTCTGGGGTAGCCTTTGTTTTTGCTTTTGGCCTGATGTCTTGTTTGATAAGGTCTTCAAAGAAAAATAACTGGTATTTAAGCATAGAATGGGTTTAATTATAATGGTCAATGAGCAGAGATAATAGGTTATAACATCGGCACAGGCTACCGGGTAATGGGGTACTGGATGAATATAGTAAAATAATACTCTCAATTTAATTATGTGTGAATCAGATGTTAATGGATGTTAGGCAGCTTCCTCATACAAAGATTTGGGCAGCGCTAAATCGAAGGTTGCTTTAAGCATTTTCATGTCATTACTTACCTTCATCGCAACGATCTTTGCATAGATCTGTGTGGTACGGATGGACTTATGGCCTAACATAGCGCTGACTGTTTCCAAAGGCACACCATTGGCCAGGGTAACAGTGGTCGCAAATGTATGGCGCGCAGTATGTGTTGTAAGCTTCTTTTTAATACCACATATATCTGCAAGCTCTTTCAGATAGCCATTGAAGCGTTGGTTGCTGATAATAGGCAACAGACGGCCGTTAGCGATGCAATGCGGATGGTTTTTATATTTTTGGAGAATTTCCTTAGCAATAGGCAGCAAGGGTACATTTTCCCGGCACCACGTCTTTTCCCTGTTCTTCACGATCCAATCTTCACCATCAAAGAATTTAGCCAGGTTGTCGGGTTCCAACATTAAAGCATCCTTGTATGCATAGCCGGTAAGCGCCATGAAGACATACGCGTCTCGCACTTCGGCCAACCTGGGAATGGAGATTTCTTTGTAGTATAGTGTGCTCAGCTCGTCGAGGTCCAGGATATCGCGGTCGGGATTTACGTAGGGACATTGATAGTCCTGGAGAGGGTTGACCTGGAGCCATTTTCTTTGGGTAGCAAGTTTGAGTACCTGTTTAGTGTTCTTCAAGTACTTCATTGCGGAATTGTCCTGTATGCCTTCGGTCAGTGTTAAATAATCGAAGAAATCCTCAGCAAAGGCATACTCGATCTTTTCCAGGGGAATGTCGGGCAGTTTATGCACTGCTTTCAGAAAAGCAGTTAACTTATCCTTGGTGGTATACCATTTTTTGAGTGTTGCACCTGACCGCTTCTCCTTATCTACTTTTTCTTTGAATTTCGCATTGTGGAAGTCCAGGACCTGGAGTAACGTTTTTTTATCCTTGTCAATACCGAGGTAGGCATTTTTCAGCATGGTGGGAGTGATCGTGGGCCCCTGTTCCTTCAATAAATTGTAGTGACGGATAAGTTCACCTTTTACATACAGGATATGTTTGTTGATCTCGATGGCTTCGGTGGACTTGCCAGTCACCTCTGCAGCTTTGCGATTGAACTTTTTAGGATCCACCTGGTAGCCCAGGGAAAAACCGTCCCGGTCACCATCAATGATGATACGCAAATTAATTGTTGCCGGGTTGTTCGGATTTCTGACGTCTTTGCGGAGCCAGAATGAAATTGACAGCTCTTGACTTACTTTCATAGCTGAATTGAAATAAGGTTACTGAACTTTGGTTTAGTTTGGTATGTTTTGATACGGTTTCAGTTCCCTTAAACCCAGTGTAGATAAGCTTTTCCGGGAAAAAAGGTTACACAAAAATAGGAGCCAGCTGTGTAACCTTTTTTGTTACCATTCAGAATGGTTTGGAGTGGTTTAGCTTTATATGCTAAAAACAGAAAAGCCGCGTAAATCGTGCGATTTATGCGGCTTTGATACTGTTCGTTTTCTTTGTTGTGATCCCGCTGGGACTCGAACCCAGGACCCATACATTAAAAGTGTATTGCTCTACCAACTGAGCTACGGAATCAATCCCGTTTTTCGTTTTCGGGAGTGCAAAGATAGTAATTAATTTTTTTCTTCCAAATAATATTGAAAAAATTAAAACAAAGTCAGCGGCGTCGTCACACTTCCACCTATGACATATACCGCCGTTTCCGCCGTCCTGCCCGCTATCACCACTTCTACACCTGTTGCATGCTCCGTAAAAAGTGCCTGCACAAGATCCGGATGATTATTCTCTGCAGATAAATGCGACAACAACAAATGACTCATAAACGGCGGACGATACGCTTTAAACAACTCCAATGCCTGCTTGTTGGACAGATGCCCCATACCACCACGGATCCGGTTTTTCAGATACCAGGGATACCGGCCATTCTCCAGCAGCTGCTCATCATAGTTTGTTTCCAGGAAAGCGGCATGGCACAACTGGAAATGCTGGATCACATGCTCGCAGGCTACGCCAATATCCGTGAACACGCCAATATTCACCTGTCCGTTGCCAACAATAAAACTATGCGGTTCAGAAGCATCATGAAATTTGGGAAAAGCTGTCACACTCAGTCCACCGATCTGTACCGGCTCATAAGCTTTGAAAGGCACTACCTGTTCTGCATGCAGCGGCAAACCGCCGCTGCGTAAGGTGGCATCCGTGATATATACCGGTAGTTTATATTTTTTCGCAATAACCGGGATCCCTTTAATATGATCCGTATGCTCGTGGGAAACAAAGATGGCTTTTACGCGGAGCATGGACAGCCCCAGGCGTCTCATCCTTTTTTCCGTCTCTCTGCAGGAGATCCCTGCATCAACCAGCACCGCTTCTTTGTCATTCCCGATGTAATAACAATTGCCGTTGCTCCCCGAATTCAATGATGTAATGGATAGTGACATGTTAATTGCAAAGAAACCGTTTTTTATTTTTTCCGGAGATTATTGATCTGTTCTTTTATCGTGCTCACCAAAATATCTGTCAGCCGGGTGAGGGCAGGAGACCCGGCCTGCTTCCGCTGCAGCAGGAAGAGATGGAATACGGGTAAGGCAGGGAGACCACTACTGGCGGGTAAGATCCTGCAGCCAGCCGGTACGCCTATTTCCGTGCGCAGGGTAATGCCCAGTCCTGCCTGGGCGGCGGCCCATAGACCGGAGAGGCTCGGACTTGTCAGCACCACCCGCCAGGGGCGTTGCACCTGTTCCAGGGCTTCCAGTCCTGCCTGGCGTACGATACAGGGCGCTTCAAACAACAGGAGGGGGAGCGGTTGTTGCTGGTGTACCAGTGGTGTATGCCCTCCAATCCAGCGTAAGGGCAATTTCCCGATAGGAATAGCTTCGGGTGGCAGTTGTTGCCCCATGCTCACGACCACATCCAGCTTGCCGCTTTGCAACTGCTGCTGCAGCACGGCCTGACGGTCTATGACGATTGTGATCTGTACATCCGGGTACACGGCGGCAAAGCGGGCCAGTATCACCGGCAGCTCGCTTTCCGCAAAGTCGGCCGGCAAACCGAGGCTTACCTGTCCCTCCAGCCGCGTATCATGCAAGGCTTGCACCGCCCGGTCGTTGATCTCCAGTAGTTGCCGTGCATAGCCCAGCAGGAGTTCCCCCGTATGGGTCAGCTGCCATCCACGGCCCTGTTTGAGGAACAAGGGGCGGCCCGTCATTTCTTCCAGCCGCTGCATCTGCAGGCTCACCGCCGATTGCGACCGCGCTACCCGGTCCGCAGCTCTGGCAAAACTGTCCATATCCACGGCCAGTACAAAGGTGCGGAGTAAGTCCAGGTCCATCAGATCACTCGTCATAGTTTAGTTTTGTTAAAGTATGTGATGAGATGTTTCAATATTGCAAATGTATTGAATTGAGATAATTTTGTGCAAACAACTACACAATAACAAAAACTAGTATCATGCCTTTTGTAAAGATCAATCTCGCACAGCACTTGACCGACAGCACAAAGAAAGATATCTCCCTCGCAGTACATGAAAGCCTGATGGAACACTTCAATGTTCCGCTGGATGATTATTTCCAGGTGATCCATGAGATCCGCGCAGCAGACCTGCTATATCCGGAGAGCTACTTCAACGTCCCTCATTCAAGTAGTATCGTGTATATCGAGATCACCGCCAGGTATGGGCGTACGGTTGAAATGAAGAAAGCGCTCTATCGTGCTATAGCAGACAAGATCGCGGCACGTACCCTCATCTCCGTGAACGACGTGTTCATCGTGCTCACAGAAGTAGCGGCAGAGAATTGGTCCATGGGCCAGGGCCTTGCGCAAATGGCATAAGCAAGTTTGTTAACCGGCTGTAATACGCGCTGCTCCTGGCATGCGCGTATTAACTTTTTTATGAGCCCCTGCGATTCCTTTGATTATTTCAAATAAATTAAGTACATTCAAGGACCCTATAGGTATCTGTCAGAAAGGTTTTTATCAATCAACGTATCGCAAGCATTCTGTTAATTTCCCAGTTTTCGATCTTCTTTAATCATTAAAAAGAGTCTTTATGAGAAAAAATCCACTATTGCCCCTCTTACCCGTTTTGTTGCTGATCTTCGCAGCCTCTTGTAAGAAAGACCTGAACGTAATCAACGGTTCATTGAAAAAAGACGCCAAACAACAAGACCGCGGTTTTATTGTCATCGCAAAAGAAGGCGTTCAGCTGTCAGGCATCGAAGAGGGCCTGAAGGCAATAGGCGCCAGAAAATTTGTATTAAAGAGCACCAATCAGCAATTAGGGCTGATCAGCGTGCAAACACCAGACCCCTCATTCCCCGAAAAAGCCAGGAAGATCGAAGGTGTTCAGTCTGTTGCAGTAGATCTTGTAATGAACTGGCGCCTGCCTGAAAAGATCTACAAATCAGGTGAATACTATAAAGCAGGTGCGGCTGCTAATCCGGGCAAACCAAACACCACCAAAGCTATTCCGATTCCCGGTAACCCGCTTTCTTTCCTGCAGTGGGACCTGCGCTCCGTGAAAGCCCCCGAAGCCTGGGCAAAAGGTTATAAGGGCAACGGCGCTACAGTAGCGGTATTAGATGGCGGCTTCCTGCTCAACGATCCTGAGATCTCCCCCAATATTATCGGCTCTCATAGCTTTATTGAAGGCGAAGAAGTACAGTATCACGGCCTCGAAGGTTTCAGCCACGGCACCCACGTTGCCGGTACCATTGCTGCGCTGGACGATGCGTTTGGCGTAGTAGGCGTTGCACCCCAAACCAAATTGTTATTGGTGAAAGTATTGTCAGATGCCGGTACCGGTCCCTGGAGCGGTATCATTGATGGTATCTACTATGCAGTGAGCCACAGGGCCAATGTAATTAACATGAGCCTTGGCGGAGAACTACCCCGCAAAACCTTCATAGATGATAACGGCACTCCCAATGATCCTTCTGACGACTATACAGTGGAGTATGACCGCGATATAAGAGACCTCGTTATCGCATTGAACAGGGCCACCCTTTGGGCTACCATCAATGGCGTAACTGTTATTGCCGCCGCCGGTAATGACGGATACGACTACGATCACGAAAAACGTTTCATCACTTACCCGGCTGCCTGTCTCGGCGTATTGTGTATTGCTTCCAATGGTCCGCTGGGCTGGGGCATCAACCAGGACACTACCTTGTATGTGCCTTCCTACACCTTCACTAACCATGGCAGGAACTTCGTTTCTTACGGCGCTCCGGGTGGCAACTACAGCATCCCGCTGAACACCACGATCGTAAACGTAGGTGGCATCGTACGCCCCGAATACGTGTTTGATTTTGTGTTCAATATTGGCGGCTGGGACGAGTTCTCCGGATCCTTCTTCTATGTATGGTCCGTAGGTACCAGTATGGCTGCCCCGCACGCCAGTGCCGCTGCGGCCCTGATCTATGGTAAATATAAACGCCTGGCTAATCCGCTGCTGGTAGAGCTGATCTTAAGAAGAAGCTCTACAGACCTGGGGGCGCCTGGCAGGGATACTTACTTCGGTAACGGGCAGATCAATGCTGCCAAAGCCGTTAGCTACTAGTTGGGAAGCTTGCAATAACGTTGTTTAAATTTGAAGGTTTGAGGGTTTAAAGGTTTGAAGGTACACTGTAATGAATGCAGACCTTCAAACTCTTAAACGCTCAAACCTTCAAACTTTTACATTTGCCTGATCACCTGTTGCAGGGCCTCATAAGGGCGATAACCGGTGATCACAACACGATGGTCTCCCTGCTTTACCGCCAGGGTAGGAAGACGGTTGATATTGCGGAAGCTCACTTCCTGCAGGTCCTGTTTTAAGAGCTGCATGGCGGCTTCGCTGCCAAGGTCCGCCTCAAACCGTTGTATGTCTAAGATGCCCGGATGTTCGTTGCTTAATATGGTTGCAGTTTCCAGCAGTACTGTTTTTTTTGCAATGTTCTTTCCGTCCTTCATGATGGCAGACCTCAATGCATACAGGCATAAGTGCGCGGCCTGTTCAGATTGTATGCCCGCACATTTAACCGCCAGGCAGGCGGGGTAAGAAGAAGCCGGTGGATCAATGAACCAGATACGGTCGTTCATGGGCTGACCGGATACCTGGCTGGCCTGCATCCACACAGGCCCCATCTGAATGGGCTTGCTTACTGCATTCAGTGTATCATGGTAGGCGCCCCACTCAGATAGTAATCCTCCCATACAGTATCTCCAGGAAATACGGCCCTGGTATTCCTGCAGCAACTGTTGCCAGGCGGGCTCAAAAGCCCAGCTCCAGCAGCAAAGCGGGTCTGTGTAGTACACTACTTCCAGTTGCGCGCTTTGCTGTTGTGCGGGTTGCTTTTTACTTACCTTTTGTTTTTCTGCTGCTTCTTGCATGGGTTCTTTTTGTATCATCTGCGTGCTCTGTGGCAGACATGCTCCAGTGCTGCTCGCCAATAGGCACGGCCATATTGATCTCATTGCTTCTTTCTTCACTCAGCTGTTGATCCAACTCTGCTACACCTTCGAGGGTTCTTTCTGTACCCTGCGGGTCCTGGTGCATCAGCCCGTTTGTTTCTAATACGTGCTTAACAGGATCTTCAATGTATTGCCAGGTTTCGCCCAGCATACTGCTTTCGCCTTCATTCCATGGTCCGCGTATGGCAGAACCGTTAGACATGTTGAAGTACAGGTTGCTGTAACGTGGATCGCTTTGCAGCACACCGGGAGGGAAGTTTGGCTGAATACTGTCCAGTGCAGCCTGGAACATCTGGAAATGCGCTACCTCACGCGTCATCAGAAAGTTCAGGGTTTCTTTTACATCGGGGTCATCGGTGAATTGCAGCAGGTATTCATAAGTGATCTTGGCCCTGGATTCTGCGGCGATATCTGAGCGCAGATCCACTGTCAGATCGCCGTTGCAATCGCCATTGATGTAAGCAGCGCTCCAGGGAACGCCCTGGCTGTTAGTCAATGCCGGGCCTCCCCCGGTAGAGGTCAAAATTTGAGGGGCGATCATTGCTTTATGAATGAAAGATTCCTTCGCAGTCTTTCCATTCAGCAGCTGCATGATCTCGGAATTTTCTGCTGCGTTCTTCAGGTCGCCGTTAATGCCTTGCAGTAACATCTGGATGGTGGCGCCTACTATTTCCAGGTGACTGAATTCTTCGGTGGCTATATCCATCAGCAGGTCGTACTTATCGGGAAATGGATGCCGTGCGCCGAATGCCTGCGTGAAATAACGCATAGCAGCAGCGAGCTCGCCGTTTGCGCCGCCGAATTGTTCCAGCAACAAGGAAGCAAATGCAGGATCGGGTTTGGAAACCCGCGCATTGAACTGTAACTCTTTCACGTGATAGAACATAACAAATGGTTTTTGATGGGCGATAAAATAATACTGGTGATGATCAAAAAGCGGTCCATGCCATAAGCAAAGAGCAGCACAGAGCAATGTTTGAGGCGGAGATGTGGTTGTTGTGTAGAGAAGTCTCTACTGCTTTCCTGCTCGTAGTGTGCATTTTATATAGCAAACAGGTGGTCCTTGCTGCTGGCACTGTTTTTACTACAGTTTAATTACTATATGGAGACAAACCGCATTTGGGTCTTATATAAAATACAATGAAAAAAGAAACGGGAGTGTCGCCCTGGTTGACAACTTACCATTCAATGGAAGGATAAAACAGCCCGCCGCACAAAAGAAGTCCGCACAAAGCAAACACAGAAAAAGCAATCCATTATAGACGATTTAAAATAACAAACATGAAGACATCCTACAGAACTGCCGAAAATCCGGCTTATCAGCCGGTGGACGTAAGCGGAAAAGCAGTGCTTATCACAGGCGGCACTACCGGTATCGGCCGCGCCACCGCACTCTTATTAGCTGCTTCCGGCGCAAGGGTCCTGATATTCGGCAGGCATGAACAGGAGCTGGATGATACCTTGCAATCCTGCAGGGAGGAGAACGCGGAAGGAGAGATCCACGGCCTGATTGCAGACAGCTCCAGCAAGGAAGGTATTGAACAGGTATTTGCAGCAGTTGATCGTCAGCTTGGAGGGCTGGACATACTCGTCAATAATGCAGCGCTGGCATATAACAGTATATTGGAAGGCAGTTATGACGACTGGCAATATATCGTAAACACCAACCTGCTTGGCTATATGGCCTGTGCACATGAGGCCGTGCAGCGTATGAAGGACGCCGGCGGTGGTCATATCGTGAACATCGGCTCTATGAGCGCAGACGTAAGGGAAAAGGACAGCTCCGTGTATGTAGCCACCAAGGCCGGCATACAAGGTTTCTCCGAAGCATTGCGTAAAGAGGTGAACCCACTGGGCATCAAAGTTACGCTGATAGAGCCCGGAGCCGTAGGTACCGACATGCAGGCCAGTACGCCGCCCGATAAACAACGTGAGAAAGAGGAAAAACAGGAAATGCTGAAAGCGGAAGATATTGCCGCCTGCGTGCTGTATACCATCTCCCAGCCTGCCCGCTGTGATGTGATCAGCGTACAGATACGGCCGCACCTGCAAATAATATAATGCCGTTAAATTGAATACCTTTGCCGCATCATGAAGGACTATAAGAAACACTTTATTATCCCGGCGCCCCCGGAAGAAGTATATGCGGCATTGACTAATCCCGCTACCATACAGTTATGGTCCGGCGAACCGGCAGAGATGTCTACCACGCCCGGGGAGGAGTTTTCTTTGTGGGAGGGCAGCATCGTAGGTCAAAACCTCGAATTTGAGGAAGGCAGGAAGATCGTACAGGAATGGTATTTTGGCGAGCAGGAAGCGCCCTCCATTGTAACCATCATTTTGCACCCGGATAAAAAAGGCACCTCCGCAGAGCTCAAACATAGCAACATCCCCGATGAAGCCTACCAGGATATCATCCAGGGCTGGCAGGAAGCCTATTTTGGCGCCCTGATCGATTTCTATGCATAACCATATACGCTTTTATTCCGGATATGCGTTCTAAATAAATAGAGTTAACAATTTGTTTATGTAACTTATTTATATTAAAATTACGCTCTATAAGTTAGATACTGACACTGATGAGTGTGCACACATTAAAGAAAAACTGGCAGCTTTCCTGGGAAAATGCCGGTTTTAAGTTGAAGCTGATAGTGGGGATGGCAATACTGGTGTTGATTTTCCTGATGCTACCCAGCTTCTTCCAATACATCGAAAACCGCAACGGCACTGTTTTAAACGATTGGTTGTTAGCCGCTATCCCGGCTAAGGACGTTTCTATCCCCATCATGATCCTGATCTGGGGGATGATCTTCCTGTTCACCGCAAGGGTGATCGCCAAACCGCAACTGTTCCTGCGATTCCTGATCGCCTACGTGCTGATCACCTCTACCCGCTGCCTTACCATTTACCTGGTGCCGCTGGCGCCCCCGCATAACATGATCGAGCTGACGGATCCGCTCACAGGTGTGTTCTACGGCGGTCAGAGCATCAGTAAAGACCTTTTCTACTCCGGTCATACTTCCCTGCTTTTCCTGATCTATCTCTGTATAGAAAAGAAGGTCGATAAGTACCTCGCCGGCTTCAGTGTGCTGGCCGTAGGCATCCTCCTGCTGGTACAGCACGTACACTACACCACCGATGTTGTTTTCGCGCCGTTTTTCTCTACCCTGGCATTCCGGCTGGGAAAGAGATGGGCAGAGTGCAAGCAACCAGCGCTGGCGAAAAAAAATATCAACTAATTATTGCCCTAAAGTTATCAAGACCGCCTTTTGATAGAAAGAGGCGGTCCTTTTATTTGGCTAATACCCTGAATTTACAAGCGAAACCCATTAAAGATTCATATCGCATTCATAAAAAATGTATGAAAGTTCTGTATATACCAGGTAGTTAAGCGGTAGATGTTCTGTATCTTTTAAGATACCGGACATCTACCGCTTAACTACGGGACATATACGGAACATGTACCAGACATCTATTAGTTTCCTATGAGTTGTCTAGTCCGGAAATAGCTATACAGGTGAAGAAATAATCCTGCTACTGTTTATACAATCCGGAACGGAGTTTATATATTATACTTAATAAACTTTCAGAAAGTTTTGAAAATACGATATAGTTAAATATCTTTGTCATCAGAAAGTGCAGGGATGGCAATCACTTAAACACATCAGCCATGAACACGCTTGCCCACATACTATACCTTCTGATTACTTTTTTTATCACCGTGCGTGTTGGTCTTATTTTTTACAGGAATGGCCGCCTGTTCATACTGAATCTCCTGCATCAGGATACGCAGCTCACAGATTTTATCAACAAGGCCTTGCTGGTGGGTTATTACCTGTTGAACCTGGGGTATGCAACACTCATGTTTAAAACATGGGAGCCGGTACAGAATTGGCAGGACTTGCTACTGGGCCTAAGTACCATGACGGGCAAGATCCTCATCACCCTGGCGCTGATCCATTTCTGCAATATGACCGTCATTTATTTCTTCAGTAAAAGAAACAATCATTCCATTCATGCTTAAAATATAATGATATGAAAACGTCCTACACATTTGTCACTTACCTGGTTTATCTCCCCCTTGTGATCCTGCTCACCTGGTATGTAGCGCATACCTTGTTCAAAAACGGCAGAGTATTTATGCTGGATATTTTCAGCGGCAAGGAAGATATCGCCGGGGCTACCAATAAACTGTTTGAAACAGGGTTCTACCTGCTCAACCTGGGCTTCGCTTTCCTGATCATGGAAGTCATGCACGCCATTACCAGCGGCCAGGATATGCTGGAAGTGCTGAGCTATAAAATAGGCGGTTACTGTATCTACCTGGGTGTGATGCTGTTCTTTAACCTGTACCTCTTTTTCCGTGGCAGAAGGATCTCAAAAGAAAAAGCAAGATTAGCGGCAGCTGCTACTGCAGCCGGTTTCCTGCCTGCTAAATAATTGTTTCATCCATCTTTAAATATAAAAAGAGACTGCTCGAAAGAACAGCCTCTTTTGCATTAAAAAAAGATCATCGTCACAGTACACAGAGTTCGGTCTGGGGACAGGTTTTCTCGGACGGGCATATCCAGCAGCCACTGGGGATAGATTTAGCTTCCTTGCCTAAAGGTTGCTGTCCGGATTTGCTGAGATTAGAGATCTTGATCTTGCTGAGGTGAAGCTTTTGGGATGTCTTCTTTTTCATAATGATGATTTTGGGGGTAAAAAATTGTTAACCCTTCAAAGATAGCAGAACGGCGCATTGAAAAAATCACCGGAAAAGGTGATTTTCAATGCGCCCTAGCCTCAGTGGATCTTTTCACATTTACTTCGTATTTTACCTGCACTATGAATCGCTATAGCTCCCTATTCCTGGTCCTTACGGCCTTCGCCGGAAGTCAAGCCTGTTACGGACAGGCTAAACAGGAGGCCATTACCGGTATCCGAAAACAATTCCAGGCAATCAATGCGGATACAACATTTAAGACCATTACACTTGAAGGAGAAGATTTTTTAGAATATACAACGGATGGAGGATGTTCTTTAACTGCCTACCTGAGAAAAGACACTATTGTAAAGATGGTGGAATGGATTGGTATCTCTTATGGAAATAGAATAAGAGAGTACTACTTCGGGCATAAAGCGCTCATTTTTGTTTATGAAAGATTTGAATCCTTTGTTCAAAAAGAGGATGGACTCGATTATACAAAGACGACGCCCACTTTCCAGGGAAGATATTATTTTAATAAGGGCCATTTAATCGAACAGCGATCAGATGGCAAAAGAACCATGACAGAAGGGGAAGAGGATATAGAAAAAAAACTGAAAGCAGATGCAGCCGACAATATTGAACTAATCATACACAAAGGCCGCCCCACCCGATAGCAGGACGGCCTTCATCATTTTGTACGTTTAATTACGGATCTTTACCAGCTTTATTGTTTGTCTTACATTGCCCTGCATCACTACCACATAATAAATACCAGTCGGGTATTCACTGCCAATCATGATCGTACTATTCGGCGTCACATTATTCCGCGTTTCTACAATTCTTCCGTTATTATCTGCAACGCTGATCCGCAGCGGTTGTTCTGTTTTGCTCTGCACTAACAGTATGAACTGATCCGCGCTGGGATTAGGCCTCACCTTTATGCTTAAACGCTTGTTTGCCTTATCATGTTTTTCAAACCACGGATGTACAATCGCCGCTTGTTCCCCTTGTACACGTACTTTCTCCCGCTTAGAGGGCCGGCTTTCATTATGAAACCTGTCCAGCGCTGTTACGCGGTAGTAGTATTTAGTGCCTGGAATCACCGTCGTATCTGTGAATGCGGTAGCATCAGTATTAGTGATAGCCAGTATATTCTCCGCGAGATTAATATCCATCACACGGCTGGTAAAACGGTACACCACAAACTGGCTGGCCTTTTGCAATTCATTGGAAGTATAATGTTGCCTCCAGTCCAGCACCACTGAATCGCCGCTGTATTGCCTGGCTTTCAGGCGATGCGGCGCCTTCGGCGGAATGCTGTCACGCCAGGGCATTGCAGGCAGTAACGCAGGACGTTGATAGAAGAAGAGCCGCAGCGAATCACGGAAGCCCAGTTTAGTACTGCTGCGCAGGCTGCTGGTATTATAAATGGATTGACCATAGATGTTGGTGTACGCAGTATCACGGTTCATCCTTATCTCGTTCGGGATCTGCGAGGGATTGGCCCAGTTCACACCTTGTGCCGGATCATTCACTTTGTACCCCGCCATGCCGATGTAAATATGCCTGCCGCTGGCTTGCTTATTCCACCAGGGAATGATTACACCGTAATTGGCGCCCGGCTGCCCGATGTACCAGTACACCTGCGGCATAATATAATCCACCCAGCCTTCCTGCAGCCATCTGCGCGTATCGGCATAGAGCGTGGTATAATGTTCCAGTCCGCTGGTAGGAGAGCCGATATCCGGGTTAGTGCTGTTACGGTAAATGCCAGACGGAGATACGCCAAACTTCACCCAAGGTTTGATCGCCTTAATGCTGTCATACACGCTTTTGATCAGCAGGTTCACATTATCGCGGCGCCAGTCTGCCCGGTTGCTGAACCCGCGCGGATCTGCCGCAAAAGAAGCAGAGTCGTTAAAAGGCGTGGTGCCTGCTGGTGCTGCAGGCGGATAAAAGTAATCGTCAAAGTGAATGCCGTTCACATCATAGCGGCGTACAATATCGTTGATCACGCTGCTGATATAATCTCTCACGGCCGGCAGCCCGGGATCCAGCACACGCAGCGTGCCCTGGCTTAAGAGCCATTCGGGATGCTGTTTGGCTACGTGGCTGGCGGCAAAATTGGGCAGGTTATTGGCATTGGCCACTGCCCGGTAAGGATTGATCCAGGCGTGGAATTCAATGCCCCTTTTATGACATTCTTCTATCATAAACTGCATAGGATCCCAGGCGGGATTGGGCGCTACGCCTTGCGTACCGGTAAGGTCGGCGGACCAGGGATCTATGTCGCTGGGATACATGGCATCACATTGACTGCGCACCTGTATGAACAACGCATTGAGGCCGGTAGCTTTGTGATGCTCTACAATGCTGATAAAAGCCGCCCTTTGTTGTTCAGGCGTTTGTGTACGGTTGGGCCAGTCGATGTTTGCATAAGTGGCCATCCAGGCGCCGCGCAGCTCGCGCTTCGGTGATTGCTGGGCCTTGACAGTAATGCATAGGAAAAGCCATAACAGAATACAAGGTAAACGTTTGATCATAGGGATTAATTTTGATGTTACAGTAAAGGTTTGATGTTCGCTATCTTTGTATCAGGGAAGCTACAAATTTTACCAACATCTTCAAATACCCTTTACAATGGATTTAACCTCCCAACTAAGTTCCATCCTGAAAGTACTGAAGCTGGCAGAGCGGCTTAAATTTGAGCTGCGGCATAGCTATACCTCCAGCGGCCGTCAGGAAAGCGTGGCAGAGCATACCTGGCGTATGTCGCTCATGGCCGTGTTGATAGGGCCTTACCTGGAACAGCAGGTGAATACGGAGCGCCTGCTGAAGATGATCATCATTCATGACCTGATAGAAGCCGAAGCAGGCGATGTATCGGCCCTGGATGTATTACGTAACCCGGCTATCAAAATTGAAAAAGAACGGCGCGAAAAGGCTGCTATTGAGAATCTGCGGCATCACCTTGATAGCCCGGTGGGAGAGGAGATCTGTCAGCTGTGGTATGAGTTCGAAGAAAAAAGTACTTATGAGGCCAAAGTAGCCAATGCCATTGATAAGCTGGAAGTACAACTGCAACACAATGATGCTGATATCTCCACCTGGGAAGAAATAGAATTTGACATGTCTTATATGATGGGCAGGCATGTGCAGTTTGATGCCACACTCGCCCAGCTGAAAGCAATGATCGAAAAAGAAGCGGAAGATAAGATGATCCTTGCCGGGGTGGATGTGGAAGCGGTAAAAAAACGTGTAGCCCTGTAGGAAAAATGTTTGTTTACTCCACCGGATTACAATTTTTTTTATTATGTTGTGGACTAATACTAAACACCCATTGTACCCGTCATGAGCGACTATTTATACCCGCTACCACCTGAACGTGTTTATGCAGAGAAAATAATGCCTTCACAGGAATTCAAAAAGCAGGTGAGCAAGGTCATTATTGCTATTCTGCTTTTCCTGCTTACTTACATTGCGCTGCTGGTGGTGGCCGTGGGCCTCGCTATTGCCTGCTGCTACGGGGGGATCTGGATCGTGGTACATTTTCCTAAGCTCATCACGCTCATTCTGGGGGGCGGAATGATCGCCGTAGGCCTGTCCGTACTATACTTCCTGGTGAAATTCGTTTTTGCCGTATCTAAAGACGATAACCCGGGCAGGATCGAAATAACAGAAGCAGAACAGCCCCGGCTCTTTGCCTTTATCCGCCGTCTTACAACAGATACGAATACACCTTTTCCTAAAAAGATCTTCCTCTCACCGGATGTTAATGCCTGCGTATTCTATCACTCCAGCTTCTGGAGCATGTTCCTGCCTGTACGCAAGAACCTGGAAATAGGATTGGGACTGGTGAACAGCATCAACATCAGCGAGTTCAAAGCAGTGATGGCCCACGAATTTGGCCACTTCAGCCAGCGCAGTATGAAGCTGGGCAGCTTCACTTATAATACCAACCGCATCATCTATAACATGCTGTACGATAACCGCGGCTATGCGGCTTTTATCGAAGCATGGGCAGACATCCACAGCTATCTCGCCTTATTTGCCGGTATCACCGTAAAGATCGCACAGGGCATTCAATGGATCCTGAAAGGCATGTATAAGCTGATCAACAAAAGCTATATGGCCCTCAGCCGCGAAATGGAATTTCATGCAGATACCATCGCGGCCAGCGTGGCAGGCGGTAATAACCTGGTAACAGCCCTCAGCAGGGTAGAAGTGGCGGGCGGATGTTATTCCTCAGCCATCAACACCGCTAATGACTGGCTGAAGGAGAATAAAATAGCCCGTAATATCTTCCGCAACCAGCTCACGGTTTTCCGCTCTATGGCGGATGATTACGAGCTGCCGCTGAGAGAAGGCTTACCGGAAATATCCTACCAGTTCATCCGCTCCTTCTCACGGTCACGCATCAACTACCGCGATCAATGGGCCAGCCACCCTACGCTGGAAGAAAGAAAGCTGAACCTGGACCAGGCCGCTATGGACGTGCTTCCGGACACTACCAGCGCATGGATTATTTTCGATAACGTAGAACCCCTGCAGGAAAAACTGACCGCCAACCTTTACCGCTCCGTAAAGCTGGAAGACGATGTTCGTCACTACGATGCGCAGGAGTTTGATACCTGGCACGCTACCCAGCAGGAAACCTACCAGCTGCCCATGGCGTATAAAGGCTTTTATAACGGCAGGTATATCAACGCCATGAACTGGGACCTTGCCGAAGTAGTAAAAATACCTGCACCTGACAGCTTTGATGCTTTGTTCAATGAAGAGAACAGGCAGCTGCAGGCGGGCATCTCCGGCAACGAAAGAGATAAAGAGCTCGCACAGGCGATTCGCGACAAACAGATAGACGTCAGCAGTTTTGACTTCGACGGTCTGAAATATACCCGCAGCGATTGCGATAACATCATCAACCAGCTGAGCACAGAGATCACACAATTAAAAGAGCGGCAGGAGCTGGCGGATAAACAGGCCTTCGCCTTCTTCTACAGGCAGGCCAACGGCCGGCAGGAAGCTGTGATGAACTATTACAGCAAGTTCCAGGCAAGCTGCACCCGCTACGATACTTACCTGCAGATCATGAATAAAGTGTATCGCACACTGGACCTTTTCTACCAGGGCGGACTTACGCTGGATCAGGTGCAGGACACCGTCACCAACCTGCGTAACAACGATGAATGGGAATTAAAAAGAGCCCTGCAGGCACTGGTCAACGAGCAGTTGATCACTCCGGAAACACCGGGCGATCTGCACAAACGTATATTGGAGTTTATAGATACCCGTTATACCTATTTTAAAGACGAAACTTTCCAGAACGATGAGCTGAACACCCTCTACGAATTAGCTGGTAAAATAGCCCAAACCTTAAGCGCCATGCGCTTCACGCACTACAAGGCTTTGCTGTTGGGACAGCTGGAGGCTTATGAAAAGTAGGCGCCTATTTGTTCAGAAAATTGGTGCTCAGTGTTTGCCATACTTCTGCACCTTCGCCAGCCAGCACTTGCTTGAGCATATACAAACTGAAGCCTTTTGCTTCCTTGAAATTAATAGCAGGCGGCAGCGTTAGTTCAGAAGGATTCACCACCACATCTATCAATGCAGGCCCCGGGTGCGAGAATGCTTTCGAGAGCGCGGCTTGTATATCCTCCGGGTTTTCTACCCTGATACCAGGTATCCCCATGGCAGTCGCCATCTTTGCAAAATTGGGATTTTTAAGGTCCGTGCCGAAAGGCTGCAACCCCGCCACTTTCATTTCCATCGCTACAAAGCCCAGGGAGCTGTTGTTATACAATACCAGTTTTACCGGAAGATTGTATTGCAGGATGGTGAGTATTTCGCCCATCAGCATCCCAAAACCGCCGTCGCCACATAATGCGATCACCTGCCTTCCCGGGAAGGCCAGCTGCGCGCCGATCGCCATGGGCATAGCCGCCGCCATGGAACCATGATTGAAAGACCCGATCAGCCTTTGTTCGCGGCGCATTTTGAGGTAACGGGCAGCCCATACGGTAGGAGCGCCTACATCGGCCGTATAAATGGCATTGTCAACAGCTGTATCGCTTACCAGTTTGGTAAGATATTCCGGGTGGATGGGTTGCACGCCTTGTTTGCCTTTGGCATGTGCTTCCAGGCGCTCCCTGCTGGTAGCATACCTGTTCAGGCTTTTGGTAAGGTGGCCGCGATCTGTTTTCTTTTCCAGTAAAGGCAGCAGCGCTGTGATGGTTTCCTTTACATCTCCCGCGAGGCCCTGATGTAACCTGCATCTTCTGCCCAGTCTTTCCGGCCGTATATCTACCTGCACGATCTTTATATCTTCGGGATACCAGTCTTTATAAGGGAAGTCTGTACCCAGCATCAGCAGCAGGTCTGCGTCTTTCATGGCATGATAGCCGGAGGAGTGGCCTATCAGGCCGGTCATGCCCACATCAAAAGGGTTATCGTGTTCTACATGCTCCTTGCCCCTTAATGAATGTACAACAGGCGCATTGATCTTGTCGGCAAGTTGAAGGATAGCAGCATGCGCACCGGCGCAGCCGCTGCCGCACAGCAAGGTCACGCGTGTTGACTGGTTAATGAGTGAGGCAAGGTCTTTTAGTTCTGTATCGCAGGGACGGACGCTGGCACGGATGGGAGCCAGTTCATGCTCCAGTTCCGGCCATTCAATTTTTTCTTCTGCCACATCGCCGGAAAGGCCGATCACGGACACGCCCCGCATGCCTACTGCATATTGCATGGCGATCTGCAATACCCGGGGCATCTGCCGGCCGGAAGAAATGATCTCACAGTAATGGCTGCACTCCCGGAAGATCAGTTCAGGATGTGTTTCCTGGAAATAACCAGTACCTATCTCACTGCTGGGAATATGTGCTGCGATGGCCAGCACAGGGGCCATGCTGCGATGTGCATCATAAAGGCCGTTGATCAGGTGCAGGTTACCGGGACCACAGCTGCCTGCGCATACGGCCAGTTTCCCGGTCAGCTGTGCTTCTGCACTGGCGGCAAAAGCAGCGGCCTCTTCGTGCCGGTAATGGATCCATTCTATTTCTCCACTCTTGCGGATCTCTTCCGTAACAGCGTTCAGCGAGTCGCCTACAATGCCGTGAATACGGCGTACGCCTGCTTTCCGCAGGATGGAGACAAGGGCTGCAGCAATGGTACTTGACATATCAGGGGGCTTTTGTTGTCTATAAAGTTAAGACGCCCCTTCCGTAAAGTTATCGGACGCTACAGCAGTTTATAAACCCCATTGTTGCAGGACCGGGTTCGTGAATACGCTGAGCGCATGCGGGTCCATTAATTGTTTCCGGGATGCCTTCCATTGATCCAGGTTGTCGCCGTACATCTTTCTTAAACGGGCGGGCGTCAGCTCATTTACCTTGCCCCAATGGAAAGCATAGGGAATGTTGAGCCGGTCCAGCTCTTTCCATACTTCGCTGTAGAAAGCATAGGTAGTGGCGGAGAAAGCGCCGTCCAGCTCTACCACGCAGGTATAAGGAAAGCGGGTAAAGGCCAGCAGGGCTTTCGACTGTTTCACAAAACGGAAGGCAAACAGGCCGGAGAAGGGGCCTTTTGATTTGTTGATCGTCATTAGCAGGTCTATCATCGTGCCCACCTGCGCTATAGGGATGCCGATGGCGGCGCTTAAGAGCTTTCCGTGCAGAGTGGTGTTGTCGAAGATCTCGCCCAGGGTGCCGAATTGTTTATCGAAGAGCGTGAGTGAACCGGCCAGCAGTTTGTTCACCAGTGTAGGCACCAGCTTGGGGATGGCGTCTGTCAGCTTGCCTACAAAGCAGGGTGCATCATCACCGGGGCCAATGCCGGCGGAGTTCCGGACGGGCGCTGTATAATCAGTGCGGTAAGGCCTTTTGTACATGGTGGTCACATACGCCAGGTTCTTTTTGTCGTAAGGGTTGATGATCACCTGGAAATGATAGGGGCGTTCATTGCCGCAGGGCAGTGTGGCCTTCGAAAAATCGAGTGTGCACATGATGTCGCGCAGAGGCTTGTCAAAGGTTTTTTGCTGCATATAAGCTTCCAGTAGGAAGATCTCCTCTGTTTCTATCATTACACCGTGTATGATACCGAAGCTCCCAAAGCTTACCAGGGCCGCGTTGAACAGGGTATCATCCCTTACCAGCTCTGCGCCGATCAGGCCTGTGAAACGATCTGATACAACGGGGTAGGAGGCGCGTTCCAGCCAGATGTGACGCTTGTCGCCCACAATGAGGTGCAGCCCGGTCACATAATCCTGTACGGAGCCTACATCAAATGCAGAGCCATGTGCGCCGGTGGAAATCACGCCTGCGATGGTCTGCCCGTTGCTGGCGCCCGAAGTTTTAAGCGAGAGCTTGCGTTGTTTCATAAAATTATGCAGCTCCCATACGCCGGTGCCGCATTGGGCCATGAACAGTTTGGAAGGATCGCCTTTATAGGCCGGGCTTACACTGGCGGCTGTAATGGTAAAGACGGTGTTCAGCGATTTGGTTTCCAGCATAATGCCCGGCGTGGCGGCGATGGGCGTCCAGGACCAGCCGGCTCCCAGGCCGCGCAGGTGGCTGTTCCTGGCAATGGTGTCTTGTATCAGTTGCTGAAAACCTGCGGTGGCAGCGTTATAAGTTTCGATAGCGCCGCCGTCGCCATTAGCCAGCTCATAGCGGTTCTCGATATTGTACACGAATGTTTCATGCTGGTTCTCCCAGGTGTGATCATTCGTTTTGAAGATCTTCATGCTCAT
>Ga0209564_1000468_pt1 | contig 67696 bp, 50 predicted proteins | sample AraplaCol_mMF_r2_FD_184272 | JGI IMG/M metagenome (GOLD analysis project Ga0209564, IMG submission 184272) | Arabidopsis root microbial communities from North Carolina, USA - plate scrape MF_Col_mMF_r2 (SPAdes) (version 3) | ecosystem: Host-associated > Plants > Roots > Endosphere | place: USA...
ATCGCGTAAGCATGGGCCGCGTTGCACGCAACGTGCTTCGAGCCGGAACGGCCTTGGGACTCATCGGCTGCAGCGTCTTCGCCAATGCGGACGCACGCGCTGAGACCGTCGCCGATGCACTCGTCAAGGCCTATCAGACCAATCCACAACTCAACAGCGAGCGTGCACGCCAGCGCGCCACCGATGAGAACGTTCCGCAGGCGATGGCCGGCTATCGCCCGCAGGTCGCGGCGACGCTGAGCTACGGCCTGCAGGCGGTGCGCAACCTGCTGCCGGACAATACGATTCAGGGCGCCACCCTGAAGCCGTGGACCATCGGCGTCACCGTCACCCAGACGCTGTATAACGGCAACCGCACAGCCAACAGTGTCCGCATTGCCGAATTCCAGGTGCAGTCGGGCCGCGAGGCGCTGCGCAATGTCGGCCAGGGCGTGCTGCTCGATGCCGTCACCGTTTACATGAACGTGCTCGCCAACCAGTCGCTGGTGGAAGCGCAGCGTTCCAACGTCACCGCTCTGCGCGAGACGCTCGACATCGCCAAGAAGCGCCTCAATGCCGGCGACGTGACGCCGACCGACACGTCGCAGGCGGAAGCCCGCCTTGCCCGCGGCCAGGCCGACCTCAACGCCGCTGAAGTCGCACTGTCCATCAGCCAGGCCACCTATGCCCAGATCGTCGGCGTGATGCCGAGCCGTCTGAGCCCGGCGGAGCCGATCGACCGCCTGCTGCCGCGCGGCCGCGAGGATGCAATCGCGCTGGCCTTCAAGGGCCATCCGGCCGTGCTTGCGGCCGGATTCGACGTCGATGTGGCGACCACCAGCATCAAGGTCGCCGAAGGCAGCCTGCTGCCGACGCTGACGCTGCAGGGCAGCGCCAGCAAATCGAGCCAGTCGGACCAGACCCTCGGCACCTATGGCACCGATCAGGCCTCCATTGTCGGCCAGCTCAATGCCCCGATCTATGATGGCGGCCTCGGCGCCTCGCAGACGCGGCAGGCCAAGCAGCTGTCGACCGCGAGCCGGCTGGTGCTGGAGATGGTCCGCAATCAGGCCCGCACCGCCGCCATCGGCGCGTGGGTCTCCAATGAAGGCGCCAAGACGGCTGTAAGCGCCGCCGAGGCCGAAGTGCGTGGCGCAGGCGTGGCGCTGCAGGGCGTGCAGCGCGAGGCCGCAGGCGGCCAGCGCACCACCGTCGAAGTGCTGAACGCGCAGCAGGATCTGATCCAGGCCAAGGCGCGCCTGATCGGCGCCCAGCGCGACCGCGTGATCGCCTCCTATGCGCTGCTCAGCGCCATTGGCCGCCTCGACGTCAAGACTCTCAACCTGAAGACGCCGGACTATCTGCCGGAAGTGCATTATCACCAGGTGCGCGACGCTTGGCACGGCCTGCGCACGCCGGACGGGAAGTAGTGATCTCGTAGGATGGGTAGAGCGCAGGCGCACAGCGCCTGAGCGAAACCCATCAGCCGAACCGCGCGACGACTTCCATTGATGGGTTTCGCTTCGCTCTACTCATCCTACAGTTTCCGCGCGATCGCAGCACCGAGTGCCGTCACCAGCGATGTCAGGTCATATGGCTTGCGGATCACCGGCACGGCATCCAACGCCGCCGGAATGAGGCTGGTCTCGCCATAGCCTGTCGCGAATACGAACGGCACGCCGAGCTCGCTCAGCATATGCGCCACCGGCATCGAGCTGCCATTTCCGAGATTGACGTCGAGAATCGCCACATCCGGCTTGAAGCTCGCCAGCAGCGCCAGCGCCTCCTTCACTGACGCGGCCGTCTCGACCCGCGCGGCGCCCTCGCCGGCCAGCATGGTCTCGACATCCATCGCGATCAGCAATTGATCCTCGACCATCAGCACATCGAGGCCGCGCATGGAGGCCACCGGGCGCTCGTCAATGCGCTTGGCCTGGCGCGTGCGCGCCGCCGCCGGCGCCGGCCATGTGACGAAGCGTGCCGGAATCCGCAGGCGCACGCGCGTGCCGGCGGGATCGTAATCGACATCGCTCTCGCCACCGAGATCATAGGGAATGCTGCGGCCGATCAGCATCGATCCGAAACCCGGCTTCGACGGTGGCCTGACGATCGGACCATCGCTTTCCAGCCAGCGGATCTCGCAATCACCGCTGTCGAGCCGTTGCCATCTCAGCGACAGGCAGCCGAGGCTCACCGACAATGCGCCGTATTTCGCGGCATTGGTCGCGAGCTCGTGCAGCACCAGCGCCAGCACCGAATAAGCGCGGGCATCGAGCATCACTTCGGGACCGGCGACATCGATCTCCTTCACGGCCTCGCGATAGGGTGACAGCTCCGCATCGATCAGGCTCTTCAGCCCGCCGCCACCGGCGCCGCGGATCACCTGATCATGGGCGAGCGACAGCGCCTGGATGCGGCCTTTCAGCGAGGCGACATAATCCTCGATGCTGCGCCCTTCTTCCACCGGATGCGAGACCAGCGACTTGATCAGCGCCAGGATATTCTTGACGCGGTGATTGAGCTCTTCATTGAGCATCTTCTGGCGCAGATCCGCCTTGTGGCGTTCATCGGCCAGCAGCTCGTTGTGACGCAGCACCACTTCCACCAGCGCAGCGCGCGTGGCTTCCGCCGTGTCGCGCTCGCTCTGCAGCCACGGCTCGGACTGCAGTTCGACCGTCTCCTTCCAGATCTCAAAGCTCTTGCGCGGCGTCAGGCGATCGCCTAGCGGGCCGGTCTCGTAGGTCTTGCTGGGATCGCCGGCCCAGTTCACGGTCTGCGCGACTTCGCTACGAAAGAACAGCAGATAGTCGCGCGGCAATTGCGACAGCGGAACGGCCAGCACGCCGGCGACCAGCTCGCTGTAGTCAGCGGCTTCCGGCAAGCGATCCGACAATGCGCTGGTGGCCCAGACGCGCCCCTCGGCAGCGGAGTTCACCAGCGCCATGAGCGCGGGAATGGCATCGGCCGGCGGCACCTTGCCGAAGCCGGTCCAGCTATCGTTGAAGAAGATGCCGACGCCGTCGCATGGCATCAGTTCGCGAAAATCGCGGATATTGTTCTTGAGCAGATCCTCGACATCGCCGTGATGCGAGACGTTGTGCAGCAGCTGGTCGAGATAGCGGCGCGCGCGTTCGCTCGCGGCCAGCTTGCGCTTCTGGATCAGCGAGGCGAGCTGCATGGAGAAGAATTCGCCAAACATCTCGGCGGCGACGCGCTTCTCCATCGACAGCACGCGCGGCGCGTAATGATGGCAGGCGATCAGCCCCCACAATTGACCGTCGAGAATGATGGAAATCGACATCGACGCGCCGACCCCCATATTGCGGAGATATTCGCAATGGATCGGCGACACGCTGCGCAGATGCGCGAAGGACAGGTCGAGCGGCTCGCCGGAGCTGTCGCGCTCCGGCACGATGGCGACGCGAGCGCCGGACGCATCCGAAACAATGCGCACAGTGTTCTGCACATAGAGAATGCGCGCCTGCTTCGGGATGTCGCTGGCCGGGAAATGCTGGCCGAGAAAGCTCTCCAGATCACCGCGACGGGCTTCGCTGATGACGCGGCCGGAACCATCATGGGCGAACTGATAGACCATCACCCGGTCATAGCCGAGCGCACCACGCAGCAATCGCGATGCATTGTCGAACAGCATGTCGAGATCGTTGCACTGGCCGATGCGGCCGATCAGGAGGCGCGACAATTCCAGCGGCGGCGTCGCCTCGACGGGATCGACGGGCTCGAACTCGACGATATTGACGCCGTGCTGGCGATGCACGGCGACATTGAACGACGTGTCGGTATGCGCGACCTTGAAGTCGATCAGCAGGCCCGCGCGCTGCTGGCTGCCCCATTTGGCGATGGCATTGCGAATGTCATGGGCTGGTTTCTCGCCGATGAGATCATCGAGACGACGGTCATTGATCTCGCCGGAGATGCCGAGCATGGCACCTGCATTGGCCGAATGCCGCCGCACCATCCCCACCGAGCCGTCGCAAGCAAGCAGGCAGCCATAAGGCTGGATGCTGCCGGGGATATGAATCGGCTCGCGGTCGCAATTGGTGAGATCGACGGGATCAGTCGTGGTGAGCATCAAGTCTCTCTTGGCGGCAATCCGCGCAGGCAATAAGCGGGAGAATGCCACGTCCTGAGACTTTGACAAAGAAACACCCGCCGCGGCTTCCCCGAAACGGCTGGAACCCGGCTTGACGATCCTAACAAGCTAGCCGTGATTTTGATCCCGGCCATGCCGGATTTTGTAGGATGGACGAAGCGTCGCGTGCCCACCCTACAGGTTACAGCCGTCGTTAGGCCTGACGTGTGCGTTTTGCAAAGAAGGTCATCAGCACCGGTAACGTGATGAGGATGACCAGCGGCGCCAGCATCATGCCCATGACGACCACCACCGCCAGCGGCTTCTGCACCTGGGAGCCGACACCTTCGGACAGCGCCGCCGGCAACAGACCGACACCCGCCACGATACAGGTCATGAGCACCGGCCGGAGCTGCAGCTCGCCGGCCTTGATGACCGCCTTGATGCGCTCCATGCCCTCGTCGATGAGCTGGTTGTATTGCGAGATGATCAGGATGCCGTCCATCACGGCGATACCGAACAGCGCGATGAAGCCGATGGCCGCCGAGACGCTGAACGGAATGCCGAACAGGAACAGGCCGAGCACACCGCCGAACACCGCCATCGGGATCACGCTCATGGCCAACAGCGTGTCGGCCATGGAGCCGAAATTGAACCAGAGCAGCACGCCGATCAGCAGCAGGCTGATGGGCACCACGACGGACAACCGCGCGATGGCATCCTGCAGATTGCCGAATTCGCCGACCCATTCGGTGCGCGAACCAGCCGGCAGCTTCACCAGCGCATTGACCTTCTCATGCGCTTCCTGGATCGCGCTGCCGAGATCGCGTTCACGCACCGAGAACTTGATCGGCAGGTAGCGTTCCTGGTTCTCGCGATAGATATAGGCCGCGCCGGAGATCAGGTTGATCGAGGCGACCTCGCTGAGCGGGATCTGCGTGATGGTGCCGTTCGGTCCGGGCGCACCGATGCGCAGGTTCTGGATCGCCTCGGCGCTACGGCGGAATTCCGGCGCAAGACGCACCACGATCGGGAAGTGACGATCGCTGCCGCCTTCATAGAGGTCGCCGGCGCTGTCGCCGCCGATCGCCACCTTGATGGTGGCATTGATGTCGCCAGGCGCGAGGCCATAGCGCGCGGCCTTGGCGCGGTCGATGTCGATCTGGATGGTCGGCTGGCCGAGCGAGGTGAACACCGCAAGATCGGTGACGCCCTGCACGGTGGACAGCACGTCCTTGATCTCGTTCGCCGTCTTGGTCAGCGTCTCTAGATCATTGCCATAGAGCTTGATCGAATTCTCGCCCTTCACGCCGGACACGGCTTCGGAGACGTTGTCCTGCAGATATTGCGAGAAGTTGAATTCGACGCCCGGGAATTTCGTCTGCAGGTCCTTGAGCAGACGCGCCGTGAGCTCGTCCTTGTCTTTCGTCCCTGGCCACTGTGCGACAGGTTTCAGCGGCGTGAAGAATTCCGCATTGAACAGGCCGGCCGCGTCGGTGCCGTCATCGGGACGGCCGTGCTGCGACACCACCGATTCCACTTCGGGCTGCTCGCGGATGAAGCGGCGCATTTCGTTGACGTAGGTATTGCCCTCCTGCAGCGAGATGGTCGGCGGCAGCGTGGCGCGGATCCACATATTGCCTTCTTCCAGCTTCGGCAGGAATTCGAGGCCGAGCAGCCGGATCATGATCGCGGTCGCGACCAGCAGCGCAGCGGCAATGCCCATCACCGCGGCACGGCTCTTCACCGCCCAGTTCAGGACCGGCATATAGAGGTGATGCAGCTTGCGGACGATCCAGGTCTCGGTCTCCTGCACATGGGCTGGCAGGATCAGCGCCGACAGCGCCGGGGTGATGGTGAAGGTGGCGATCAGGCCGCCGGCCAGCGCGTAGGCATAGGTGCGCGCCATCGGTCCGAAGATGTTGCCTTCGACGCCCGACAGGGTGAACAGCGGCAGGAACGCCGCGATGATGATCGCCGCGGCGAAGAAGATCGATCTCGACACGTCTGCGGACGCGCTGAGGATGCCGTGTTTCTTCATCCCCATGATGGTCTCGGGGGATATGTGGCTCTTCTCGGCATCCGACAGCGGCGTCGTCTGCGTCAATCGCCTGAAGATCGCCTCCACCATGATGACGGTGCCGTCCACGATCAGGCCGAAATCGATGGCGCCGACCGAGAGCAGATTCGCGGACTCTCCCCTCGCGACAAGAATGATGACGGCAAAGAACAGTGCAAATGGAATCGTGGCGCCGACGATCAATGCGCTGCGCAGATTGCCGAGGAACAGCCACTGCAGGAACACAATCAGCAGGATGCCGACCACCATGTTGTGCAGCACCGTATGGGTGGTGATGTCGATGAGATCCTTGCGGTCGTAGATACGTTCGATCCGCACGCCGGGCGGCAGCACATTGCCATTGTTGATGGCACGCACTGCCTTTTCGACATTGGCGATGGTCGGCGAACTCTTCTCGCCACGCCGCATCATCACGATGCCCTGGACGATGTCGTCGTCATTGTTGAGACCGGCGATGCCGAGCCGCGGCTTCTCGCCCACCGTCACCGTGGCGACATCGCGGATCAGGACCGGATTGCCCGACGTCTGCGAGATCATCGTGTTGGAAATGTCGTCGATCGACCGGATCAGGCCGACGCCGCGCACCACCGCCGATTGGGGGCCGATATTGACCGTATTGCCGCCGACATTGATGTTGGCATTGCCCACCGCCGTCAGCATCTGCGGCAGTGTCAGGCCATAGGCGACGAGCTTGTTGAAATCGACCTGGATTTCATAGGTCTTGGTCTTGCCGCCCCAGCCGACGACATCGATGACGCCCGGCACGGCGCGGAAACGACGCTGCAGCACCCAGTCCTGCAGCGTTTTCAGATCGAGCACGCTGTAATTGGGCGGGCCGACCAGCCGATAGCGGAAGATTTCACCGACCGGCGACAGCGGCGAAATGCCGGGCTGTGCGTTGTTGGGCAGCGGGCCGAGCTGTGCCAGACGGTTGAGGACCTGCTGCAATGCCTCGTCATACGTATAGTCGAACGAGAACTGCATCTTCACGTCAGACAGGCCGTAGAGCGAGATCGTACGGATCGTCTTCAAGTTCTTGATGCCGGCGACCTGGGTCTCGATCGGGATGGTGATGTAACGCTCGATCTCCTCGGCCGAGAGGCCGGGCGACTGCGTCACGATGTTCACCATCGGCGGCGTCGGATCTGGATAGGCTTCGATGTTCAGTTGCTGAAAGGCGAAGATGCCGCCGATGAACACAGCGAGAAACATGCCAACCATCAGGAAACGACGGTCGACGGCAATAGAGACGAGACGATCCATCCAGATCGGACCTTTCAGAAAAGCCGAAGCTGGAACTTAGCTAGCAGACGCCACGCGATCGATGAACAGACTGCCGCGGGTGACGATCTTCTCACCCGGCCGGAGGTTGCCGAACACTTCCACCAGGCCCGCATTGGTCATGCCGGTCTTGATGGTGCGCAGCTCGATGGTCTTATCGTCATTGGCGACCCAGACGCGGACCTGATCGCCTTCATAGATCAGCGCCGTCTTCGGCACGCCCACGGTCGGCTGCTCGCCCGGCGCATAGATCGTCACCGTGGTGAACATTTCCGGCTTCAGCAGGCCGTTGCTGTTATTCAGCGTGGCGCGGACCTGCAGGCGGCGCGTGGCGGGATCGAGCGCGGTGGCGACATAGTCGATGCGACCGGTCATCACGCGGCCCGGTAGCGCCAGCGCAGTAAAGGTCATTTCCTGGCCGACCTGCACCGAGGCTGCTTCGGTCTCGCGCACATAGGCATTGAGCCAGACGGTGGAGAGATCGCCAATCACGAAGACGGGGTCGCTGGCGCCGGCGCTGATGAACTGGCCGGGACCGACCTTGCGCTGGACCACGGTGCCGGCGAGCGGCGAGAACACAGTGGTTTCCGGGTTGATGCGGCCCTTCTCCTGGAAGGCGGTGATCGCATCTTCCGTAAGACCGAGAATGCGCAGACGGTTGCGCGCGGCCTCGAGCGCAGTATCCGCGGTGCGCAGATCATTTTGCGCCTGCAACAGGGTCGCCTGCGCCTGCTGATAATCCTTCAGCGGCACAGCCTTGCCTTCAAACAGATCCTTGGCGCGCTTGTCCTGGATCGTGGCCAGATCGAGCTGCGACTTCGCCTTGTTTGCCGCGGTGACGGCGGCGACGAAATCATTCTGCGCACCGACCGTGTCGGCAGCCTCGACCACGAACAACGGCTGGCCCCTGACCACCTGATCGCCCGGCTTGGCGAGCAATTTCGTGACGCGGCCGGCATAGGGCGAGAAGATCGGCGTGGACTTGTCTTCATCGACGGCGATCTTGCCTTCGGTGACCGACTCCGAACGGAACGACTTCACCGTCACCGGCTCGATGGTCAGGCTCGCCCATTCGGTTGCGCTCGGCGTATAGCGCTGCGGGTTCTTGCGGGACTGGCTGGAGACGTCGGAATGCTTCTGCGGCGCCCCGGTGAGCTGCGTATAGGCATAGCCGCCGGCGACGAGAATGACGGCCGCGCAAGCGCTGACGACCAGCTGCTTGCGGCTGAATTTCGAAGATCCCTGGTTCACGTTCGTCACCTGCCGAGCCCTTAAATCGAGAGTCCGCTTATGCCGCGGCGTTTTGTCTCATTATGCGCGCTATTAGTGCGCATATGGACGTTGAGACAATCAAAAAACGCAGGTCAGACCCGCATTTTTGATTAAACTTTCGTTTGGTCGCAAAGCAATCATTATTTTGCGGACCCCCATACCGGTGGACAAGATCCGAGCGCAACCGGCGGACGAGCCCAGTATGTTGGGGTGGCCCCTAGCACGGCTGCATGACGAACAGCCGACAATCGGCCAAAGCCAGACGGCGTCTCTTCCGTGAGAGCCGCGATCGCATCGCCGGGGATATCCGGCGCATTCAAGCCATTTTCAAGGCGACCCATCTCCCATAACCATTTTCCGGTGCGCGCCAGCGAGACCTGGACATGCCAGCTGCCGCCTTCCCTCGCCTGGCGGAGTCTTGCCATCATTGCGCCAAAAGCCATGAGGTATCCGGTCGCATGATCAAGCATCTGCGCCGGCAGCTCTTTTGGGCCCGCGAGGCCTGCTGCCTGCCCTTCGGCGTGATTGAAGCCGGTGGCGCACTGGACCAGTGAATCGAAACCGCGACGCCCGGACCATGGCCCGCTGCGGCCATAGGCGGAGAGCGAGACGTAAATGATGCCGGGGCTGATGCGGGCGGCGTCCTCCGGCGCAAAGCCGCGCGCCGCCAGTGATTGCGGGCGATAGCCTTGGGAGAAGATATCGGCGTCGGCGAGCAGGCTGCGCAGTGCCTCCCTGCCCTGCGCGGTGTCGAGATCGGCAAAGCACGAGCGTTTGCCGCGACCGGTATCGATGGTGAGCCACGGGATCGCGGGAAGCCTGGGGCTGGAGACCAGCATCACGTCAGCGCCGTGCGCTGCGAGCGTACGCCCGGCAACGGGTCCCGCGATGACGCGTGAGAGATCGAGCGCGCGCAGGCCGGCCAGCGGACGATCGCCGGCAGGCCAGGGTTTTGGCGCGGCGTCGCCGATCCTGGTGACCTCGACCAGCGGCAGGTCCGCGATCGCTTGCGCCTGCGGCAACGCCATCCACTCATCATGGCTGCGCATCAACGCAACGACACCGCCGGCCGCATCGGCCGCGGTTTCAAAATCCTCGCCTTTCCACTGCATCAGCGCGGCTTGCACGGCATCGCGCTCGGGGGCGCAGGACAACACGGAGCAGACCGCATCACGGTGATGCGGGAAATTGGTGTGCAGGCGGACGAAGCGGCCGTCGCCGGTCTTGTAGATACCGGCAATCGCGTCCCATGCGGGCGGTGGCGGATGGCCGTCGCGGCGCAGATAGCGCTCGCTGCGGCATTCGACGACGGCGTGGCGCATATCGACGGCGACGGATTGCGCCTGCCCGCTGCGCACGCGCCAGATCTCCGCAGCGGCAAGACCTGCCGCGGCGATCGACACTTGAGCAGCAGCGCCGGCGCGGAACGAGGACGGCAGCGCGGGCTCGTCACCGGTCAGCACGACGCGATCCAGTGCGGCGCGCTCGCCGCCCAGATCGGTCCACAGCTCGGCAAGCATGTCGCGCGGCGTCTGCATGGGTGTCTGGCCTGAGAAACGGTGGCTGATGCATGCCAGCAGACCGTATTCGCATCCTGCAGGTCAACGACTGAACGGTTGCTGAACGAGATCAATGAAAGTCGCGCGAGCGCGGCAGGATACGGACATCGCGCGGGTGGCGGATGCGCTGGGCGGGGTTGTCGGGATGTTCACGGCGGTCGTCATTCAGCGGTTCGGGGCCAGATAGCATGCGTCGCGGCGGGCCGAGCGCATCATTGGCCAGGTATCGCAGCTCATCGGAACGATCGACCAACCGCTCGGCGACGAGATGAACCACCTTCTCCTTGCTGCTCTGGATACGACCTTCCACCCAGATCAATCGCGCGCCCATCACTTCCTTACGAAACTTCTCCATCACCTTCGGCCACACCACCACATTGGCGATGCCGGTTTCGTCTTCCAGCGTCATGAAGATCACGCCGTTTGCGCTACCCGGCCGCTGCCGCACCAGCACGACGCCGGCACAGCGCGCCGGGGTGTTATTCGGAGACGCAGCGACGGTCGCGCATGTGGAGACTTTCTCCGCGGCGAACATGGCGCGCAAGAATTCCATCGGGTGGCCTTTGAGCGACAGGCGAATGGTCTGGTAGTCGGCGACGACCTCCTCGGCGCGCGGCATCTGCGGCAGCGGTGCGGCATTTTCATCAGGCAGTTCGCGCGCCGTCGCGACCTCGAACAGCGGCAATGCGACGTCATCCGGCAAACGACGCACAGCCCATAATGCCGCCCGGCGATCGAGGCCGATGGAGCGGAACGCGTCGGCATCGGCCAGCATGATCAGCGCGCGCTTCGGCAGCGCGGTGTCGCGGGCGAAATCCTCCAGCGTGGTGAAGGCGCGTTTCTCACGCGCGGTGACAATGCGGGCGCCCCAGTCCTCTGAAGGAGGTGGCGGATTCTTCTTGCTTTGCCTCAGCCGTTCCTCGTCGGCATCGGCCCATTTGAAACCATCGATCTGGCGGAAGCCGAGACGGACGGCGTGATATTCGCCTCCAGTGTTTTCGAGCGTATTCTGCGAATGGCTGTAACTAACGTCGATCGGATGTACTTTGACTTTGTTGTCTTGTGCATCCCGAACGATTTGCGACGGCGCGTAAAAACCCATGGGCTGAGAGTTCAGCAGCCCGCAACAGAAGACGTCCGGGTGGTAATGCTTCAGCCATGACGAGACATAGACGAGCTGCGCAAAAGAAGCCGCATGACTTTCCGGAAAGCCGTAGCTTCCGAAGCCTTTGATCTGCTCGAAGCAGTTTTGGGCAAAGACCGGATCGTAACCGCGCCGCTTCATATTGCCGACCATCTTTTCTTCAAAGGTACCGATGGTTCCCAAATTGCGGAAGGTGGCCATAGCGCGGCGCAGGCCGTTCGCCTCTTCGGCCGTGAACTCAGCCGCTTTGATTGCGATCCGCATCGCCTGTTCCTGAAACAGTGGAACACCAAGCGTCTTGTGCAGAACATCACGGAGCTCGTTCTTGTTGCCTCCTTTCGGATATGGATAGACGATCTTGTCTGGATCCATCTCCCGACGCTTCAAATAGGGATGCACCATGTCGCCCTGGATCGGCCCGGGGCGCACAATGGCGACCTCAATGACGAGGTCATAGAATGTCTTTGGTTTCAGCCGCGGCAGCATGTTCATCTGCGCGCGGCTTTCGACCTGAAACACGCCGAGGGATTCGCCACGCTGCAGCATGGCAAACACTGGTTTAGATTCCTTTTTGTTCTGAACCTTGATGTCTTTCAGCACATAGTTTCGTCCTTTGTGCCGAAAAATCAGCTCAAAACAGCGGCGGATGCAGGTCAGCATGCCCAGAGCGAGCACGTCGACCTTCATCATTTTCATCGTGTCGACATCATCCTTGTCCCATTCGATGAAGGTACGGTCGTCCATGGCCGCATTGCCGATCGGAACATAGGTGTCGAGACTGTCCTGTGTCAGCACATAACCGCCGACATGCTGCGAGAGATGACGCGGGAATTCGATCAGTTGCGTCGCCAGCGCGACGGCCTGCACGATGGCGGGATTGGACGGATCGAGACCGGCCTGCTTCACCTGCATCTCGTTGAGACCCTTGCCCCAGCTGCCCCAGACGGTGTCTGCCAGTGCCGAGGTGACGTCTTCGGTCAGCCCAAGCGCTTTACCGACATCACGAATCGCCGAGCGCGGGCGATAGTGAATGACGGTGGCGATGATTGCCGCGCGATGGCGGCCATAGCGACGATAGACATATTGCATCACCTCCTCGCGCCGGACGTGTTCGAAATCGACATCGATATCCGGCGGCTCCAGGCGCTCCTTGGAAATGAACCGTTCGAACAGGAGATCGACCTCGGCGGGATTCACCGAGGTAATATCGAGCATGTAGCAAACCGCTGAATTAGCTGCCGAGCCACGCCCCTGGCAGAGAATGCCCTCGCGGCGCGCGAATTGAACGATGTCGTGGACTGTCAAGAAATAGTGCGCGTATTCGAGCTCCCTGATCAAAGCGAGCTCCTTGTGCAAGGTAGCTTCCAGCTTCTCATCGACCGTGTTGGGGAAATGCCGCCGATAGCCTTCCCATGTCAGGTCTTCGAGATGCTGCTGCGCCGTCTTGCCTGGTGGCACGGGCTCATCGGGATACTGGTATTTGAGCTGATCGAGCGTGAAGGTGATGCGGTCGGAAAAACGGATCGTCTCGGCAATGGCATCCGGATAGTCGCGAAACAGCCGCGTCATCTCGGGGGCCGATTTGAGATGACGTTCGGCATTGGCTTGCAGCCTGCGGCCGATTTTGTCGATCGTCGTCTTCTCGCGGATGCAGGTCAGCACATCCTGCAGCGGTCGCTGGCTATAGGCGTGATAAAGGACCTCGTTGGTTGCGATCAGCGGCACGCGGGCGGTGCTCGCGATCCGTTCGAGCCGCGCCAGACGTCGCTTGTCATCGCCGTGATGCCAAAAGCTGGCAGCGAGCCACACATTGGCCGGACATGCCTGGGTCAGACGCTCCAGCGTCTTGAGCGCCGCGATTTTGTCGAAACGATGCCGCAGGGAAAGGATGCAGAGTTGCCCTTCGGCGAAGTCGATCAGGTCGCCCAGCGCGAGATGGCAGTCGCCTTTATCCGCTTTCAGCTTCCCGCGGCTGAGCAATTGGCACAGCCTCCCATAAGCATCACGATCCCGGGGATAGACGATGATGTCGGGCGTGCCGTCAATGAAGACGAGACGCGCACCGATCAGCAGCCGCGGGGGATGCGAGATATCCTTGTTTCCCAGTTCATCATAGGCGCGCACCACGCCGGCCAGCGTGTTGTGATCGGCAATGCCGATGGTGGAGAGGCCGATCTCGCTCGCCTGCTGCACATAGTTCTGCGGATGCGAGCCGCCATGCAGGAACGAGAAATTGGTTGTGATACCGAGTTCGGCATAGGCTGCAATGGTCATGCGAACAGCCCATGCACGAACCATTTCGGATCGACGCGCTTCCCTTCCTTGTCCAGGATTTCGCCATAGAGTCCATCGCGAAAGATCCAGAGCCGCTGCCCGATATCGTCCTCGATGCGAAAGTAATCACGGGTCGGCTGCGGCTCCTGTGAACGCCACCATTCCATCGCAATACGTTCCGGGCCTTCGGCGCGGCGCACAGTGCGATTGATCCGTCGCCATGTGAAGGATTGCGGCGGCTTATCGGGAACTTCAGCGAGCGCGACATCGATCGGCTCGGGCCGTTCAAACAGGCGCAGCGGCCGCAGCGGCGGCTCGCCGGTGATGCGCAGCGGCCATGGCGCCAGAGAGGCTTCGATCAGCCCCCATTGTGCCGGCATCGAATGTGCTTCCTGTTCCGGGATATGCGTATCGACCGGTAGATGCACGAGCACACGACGCGGACCGATGCGGGCCGACAGACGATCCACCAGCCCGATCACCTCGTCATTGTCCTGAACGCGGCTGTCGAGATCGCTCTGTTGCTGCACCACGATTTCGCTATGGCTGGCCGACAGGCGGATCATGTCGAAGCCGAAGCCGGGATCGAGCGGATCTGCGATGGCATCGAGACGCTCGCGAAACAGGCGGTCGACGACCTCGACGCGGTTCACCGCCTGCCCGGTCTGTGCGGCGATGACACGGACCACGCCATCGGTGCGGAAGAACGCGGCTTCCAGCAGGCGCGCGCCTTTGCCCTGCTTGTCCATCGCCGCGATCAGCATGCCAGCCAGGGCATGCAACGTCGTGGTGATCACAGCGTCAGTGGCAATCGGTTCGGGGAAGCGTTTTTCGACGATGTAATCGGGCAGCGGTTTGCGCGGCGAGATCGGGCTGTCGCCCTGCCCCAGCGCGGCTTCAAGAAGGGCGGTGAAAGCTGCGCCAAAACGCGCGGTGATTTCGGCGCGGCCGCGTGCGGCGACATCGCCGATGGTCTTGAGGCCGGCGCGGCGCAGGCCACGGATGACAGCCTCATCAGCGCCGAGCGGATGCAGGGGCAATGGCTTTACGGCCTTTGCCTCGTCGCCCGCCGCGACGATGCGGCCATGTGTGTGGCGGCTGAGCGTGCGCGCGCAGATTGCGGTGCCGGCAATCGCGGCGCTGGCGTTAAAACCCTGCTTGGTCAGCGTGGTGCAGAGCTGCTCCATCAAGCCAGCCTCGCCGCCGAACAGATGGGCACAGCCGGTGATGTCGAGAAACAGGCCATGCGGCGCATCGAGCGCTACCAGTGGCGTAAAGCGATCGCACCAGTCGGCGATGGCATTCAGGAGGTCGGTATCGGCGACGGGATCGGCATCGCAGACATCGATATCGGGGCAAACCGCGCGCGCATTGGCGAGCGGCATGCCGATCTCGAGGCCGAGTTTTGCCGCAGTATCATTCATCGCCGTGATCTGCCAGGCATTGCTTTCCTTGGCAGCAACGATGAGCGGTCTATGCGCGTCGTGCAACGCGCCGCTGCGAGCGCGCTGGCGCTTGATACGGTCGGTCGGAAGGCGCGGCAGCCACAGGCTCAGAATGCGCCGCTTCACGGAAAAGGCACTCATCACATTTCCATTCCATGATCCATCGGCCGGTCTGGCCATGGCGATTGCGAACAAGTTGTGTGTCGAGGATCGGCGCACCCCAGGCTTCCCACGGCGCTGTCGGTGGCGAACGCGCGGCCTGCACCACCCAGCGCGTCTCCGCCGTGCTGACCATCGGCAAAGCCGAGGTGCGCAGCATCACGCAGCTGACCCCGGAGTTTTGCGCGGCGAGCGTGTATTTGCGGCTGGCGACGAGATCGAAGGCACGCACCTCGCCCCACAGATCGAGCACCACGGCACCAAGCGCATCGCAGGCCAGCGCATCGGCGCCGACACGCAGCGCCATCTCGTGATCGGCGGCTGCGACCTGTACGATGCGGCGCGGATCGAGGCCGAGCTCCTTGAGCCCGCTCATGGCCAGCGCACCGCCTTCGCGGGCGACAAAATCCTGACGGATCCAGAGCAGCGGTTTGCCTCTGGTCAGACGCTGGGCGATGCCGGCGACGAAACCTGTCGCGGCGCCCACCTGCCGTGTCTCCAGCGCGAAGACCTCATGCAGGGTTCCACGCACAAGGCCGCCTTGCAGCATGCTGTCCGCCTCGGCATGGCCAAGTACCACGCGATCGAGGCGCGTGGTATCTTCATGCCCTTGGATCCGTTCGATGCTGCCGCGCAGGCGCGCAAGCGTGTCCGTGCGTGCGCTGGTCATGCGCCGCTCCTCAAAATCTTTGCCAGTGATGGGTTTTCAATGAACCCGTGACTGGCTCATTTGTTCATGATGTGTTCTATATAACGCCGAGAGGCTTGGACGAGTCAATCGGGATCGCGACCCAAATTTTCGCGTCGGTATTGGAAGGAATTTGGAATGGACGTGAAGCGCAAGCTGGAGATCCTCGCGGATGCTGCCAAATATGACGCTTCCTGCGCATCGAGCGGCACCGAGAAGCGGGATTCCCGCGACGGCAAGGGCATGGGCTCGACCGATGCGGGCATGGGCATCTGTCATTCCTATGCGCCGGATGGCCGCTGCATCTCGCTGCTGAAAATCCTGCTCACCAATGCCTGCAATTACGATTGCCTCTATTGCGTCAACCGCGCCTCCAGCAATGTGACCCGCGCCCGCTTCACCGTGGATGAAGTGGTCCAACTGACGCTGGATTTTTATCGGCGCAATTACATCGAGGGACTGTTCCTCTCCTCCGGTATCATCCGCAGCGCCGATTACACCATGGAGCAAGTGGTCGCCGTTGCTCGGAAGTTGCGCGAAGAGCATCACTTTCGCGGCTACATCCATCTGAAGACAATTCCGGAAGCCGATGATGCGCTGATCGCCGAGGCCGGCAAATATGCCGACCGGCTCAGCATCAATATCGAGGTCCCGGACGAAGGCAGCCTGAAACAGCTGGCGCCGGAAAAGGACGTCCGTGCGATCCGCCGCACCATGGGACGCCTGCGGCTGAAGCTCGATGAAGCGCGCGAGGGAGCCAAGCCGACGCCACGCGGCCGCACGGCACCGCGCTTTGCGCCGGCGGGACAGAGCACGCAGATGATCGTCGGCGCCGACAGCGCCAATGATGCGACCATCATCAAGACCTCGGCCAATCTCTATGGCTCCTACAATCTCAAGCGCGTCTATTATTCGGCTTTCAGCCCGATCCCCGATGCCAGCCGTTCGCTGCCGCTGCGTGCGCCGCCGCTGATGCGCGAGCATCGGCTCTATCAGGCCGACTGGCTGATGCGGTTCTATGGGTTTGATGCCGACGAGATCGTGGCTGGCGACAACGGCATGCTGTCGCTCGACATGGATCCGAAACTCGCCTGGGCGCTACGTCATCGCGACCGCTTCCCGCTCGACATCAACCGCGCCAGCCGCGAGGATCTTTTGCGCGTGCCGGGTTTTGGCGCGCGGGCCGTGCAGCGGATCATCGAGACGCGGCGGATTTCCTCGATCCGCGTCGGCGATCTCGCCCGGCTGCATATCCCACGGAACAAGGCGCTGCCATTCATTGTTCTTCCTGATCACCGGCCAGCTGTGCATCAGCTCGACAGCACGCAACTGGCCGAACGCTTCAAGCCGAAAGCCAAGCAATTGGGCTTCGCTTTCTAGAAGCGCGGTAACGGAGAGCCGATGCATACCATCACGCTCGATGGCGAGACCGATTTCGACGGCTGGCGCAAGGCGGCGCGACTGCTGGCAATGAATGGCGTCGCGCCGGCGGATGTGACGTGGATCGTTGCGGGCGGCGATGAGCCCGAGCTGTTTCCGGCCACACAGGATACATCGCTCGAAGAGGTGCGCGGCACCTTCAATGTCCCCGCGCATTTTGTCGATCTCGCGCAGCAGGTCATCCTGCATCGCGATCCCCAGCGCTTTGCCCTGCTCTATCGCATGCTATGGCGGCTGCGCAGCAATCACGACCTGCTCCAGTTGGCCACTGATCCCGATACTTCGAAATTGGAAAGCATGGCCAAGGCGATCCGCCGTGACGAGCACAAGATGCATGCCTTTGTCCGCTTCCGCGAGATCGGCCGCGATGCCAAGGCACATTTCGTGGCCTGGTTCGAACCCGAGCATCACATCGTCGAACTCGCAGCACCGTTCTTTGCGCGGCGCTTCGCCGACATGGCGTGGTCGATCCTGACGCCGGATCTCTGCGCGCATTGGGACGGGCACAAGGTGTCGTTCTCGCCAGGCGTCGACAAATCCATGGCGCCGTCGAGCGACCGGCTCGAGGAAGTCTGGCGCACCTATTATGCGAGTATCTTCAATCCGGCCCGCCTGAAGACCAAGGCGATGCAGAAGGAGATGCCGAAGAAATACTGGCGCAACCTGCCCGAAGCCGGGCTCATCAAGCCGCTGATCGAGAAGGCGGAACGAGTCACGGGCGAAATGATCGCAGCGGAAGCGCTGGAGCCGAAGAAGCCACAGCGCCGCGAGGATGTCATGGCGAGATCACAGGCGACGGCATCGACCGAGCATGGACACGATACCACCCTCGCCGCTCTGCGCGATGAGGCTGCCGATTGCCGCGCCTGCCATCTGTGGAAGGATGCAACCCAGACCGTGTTCGGCGAAGGACCTAAACATGCCTCGGTGATGATGATCGGCGAACAGCCCGGCGACAAGGAAGACCTCGCTGGCAAGCCGTTTGTCGGCCCGGCCGGACAGATGCTCGACAAGGCATTAAAGGAAGCCGGCATCATCCGCGACAAGGTCTATGTCACCAATGCGGTGAAGCATTTCAAATTCGTGCCGCGCGGAAAATTCCGGCTGCATCAGAAGCCGGCGACACCGGAGATCAAGGCGTGTCGTCCCTGGTACGAACGCGAGAAGGCGCTGGTGAAGCCGGAGCTGGTCGTCGCCATGGGCGCGACGGCTGCGCAGAGTGTGTTCGGCAAGATCATGCCAGTCGGCAAGACGCGCGGGCGTGTGATCGATCTAGGGGACGGAACGCGTGTGCTGGTGACTGTGCATCCGTCCTATCTGTTGCGCCTGCCGGATGAAGAGGCGCGGCTGCGCGAATATGCTGCCTTCGTCGAGGATCTTCGCATTGTGGCGGCGCATCTGAGTGACAAGGCACGCGCTGCCTGACCTGTCATCCCGGCGAAAGCCGGGATACATAACCTCCGTATCAGGTTAGCCACGCTGATCGCGTTTCAGCTAGGTCGACAGCGTGTATGGATCCCGGCTTTCGCCGGGATGACATGAAGTTAAATCACGAATTCCCGCGTCACCCTTCGTGTATCCATCTCGAATTCGAGATCGACCACGGGCGGCCGGGCGAAATGCCAGGTCATGCCCTGACGTGCGGCACCGCGTTTGACGAGTTCATCGGCCACGACGGGATGGAAGTCCTGCACGGTGTAGACCTGCGTCGCCGTCGTATCCTTCCAGCCAAAACCGAACGCGCTCAGGCGCTCTTCCATGTTCGCCATGGTCATGCGCGCCTTCTCGCGAAAGGCATCGGCCGAGGTCTCGCGATAGCGCACGATGCGCTCCGGATACGTGCCGGGACCACCGCGTGCTTCGGCGCCCCCGGCAATGACGAAGCTGGGCTTGGCACCCTTCGCCTCCCGCACGAATGAGAAGGCGTAGAAGGATGGTTCGCTGGGCGGATCGATCTCGAGACAGACATTGCTGCGCGCGACGGGATTGTTGGTGCCGTCAAAGATGCCCCATTCGGCGAGGGTCTTCACATAGTGTTCGTTGAATTTGCGAAATCCGGTTTCATCGACGACGCCGGGCGAACGTAATTCGCAGGCGCAGAATGAGGTCAGCGGACGCCCCGCCGCGCGAATGTAATCGGCGATGCGCGCAAAGCCTTCGGGCAGAGGCAGCCACGTATCGAAGCGGACACGCTCGATCTCGTAATCGGGCAATGCGGCAGCACCGCTCGAATACTGAAACAATGCGGGAATGTAACGATAATTGCCGGGCGTGAAATCGCGCGTCATCGCGGGTGGCTCCTCCGGGACGTCCGCCTCAAAAGGAAATGGCGGATCGATTTTGTCGATCCGCCATCCAACCTCAATCCATCTGGACCTGCAAGCTCAGCGCCGCAAGGCCCAAAGCGTCACGTCGTCCTCGCGTGCTTCATGTCGAAGTCCGCGATCTCCTTGGCGCGCTGGCTTTCCTTCCCGGCGCGGTGATCGGTGGCGATCGCCACATACACTGCGGGCAGCACGAACAGCGTGAACAGCGTGCCGATCATCATGCCGGCCACGACCACGAGGCCGATAGAGAAGCGGCTCGCAGCACCCGCGCCCGATGCGGTGAGCAGCGGCAGCAGGCCGGTGACCATCGCCGCCGTCGTCATCAGGATCGGACGCAGACGAACGCGGGCCGCCATTTCGATGGCCGAGCGGCGGTCGAGACCTTCCTTGAGCTGCAGCTCATTGGCGAACTCCACCATCAGAATGCCGTGCTTCGAGATCAGGCCGACCAGCGTCAGCAGGCCCACCTGGGTGTAGATGTTGATCGTCGCCACGCCGAAGAACAGCGGGATCAACGCGCCCGAGATCGCCATCGGCACCGAGATCATGATGACCAGGGGATCGCGGATCGACTCGAACTGCGCCGCCAGCACCAGGAAAATGATGATCAGCGCGAAGCCGAACGCCACCGCGAGCTGGTTGCCTTCCTGCACATACTGACGCGAGTCAGCCAGATAGTCGTGGTTGAAGCCAGCCGGCAGATTCTTCGCAGCACTTTCCAGGAAGTCCACCGCCTGACCAACAGTGACGCCCGGCATCGGAACGGCCTGGAAGGTCGCCGAGTTCAGCTGGTTGAAATGCGACAGCGCGTTCGGGTTGGTGCCGGTCTCGACCTTCACCAGTGTCGACAGCGGAACCTGCTGGCCCGTGGCCGTTGGCACATAGTAGTTGGCCAGCGAATCCTGCGAGATGCGCATGCCGCGTGGCACTTGCGGGATCACCTGATAGGAGCGACCCTCAAGGTTGAAGCGGTTGATATAGTTGCCACCGAGCATCACGGCCAGCGTATTGCCGACGCTCTGCATGGTGACGCCGAGATCGTTGGCCTTCGAGCGATCGACGCTGACGCGCACCACCGGCTGGTTGAAGTCGAGATCGCTGTCCGAGACGATGAACAGACCGCTCTTCTGCGCCTCCGCCTTCAGCTTCACCATCTCCTCATAGACGGACTGGAAACTGCCCACGGTGTTGATCACCATCTGGATCGGCAGACCGCCAGGACCGCCCGGCAAAGCCGGCAGGTTGAAAGCGAAGGCATTGACGCCCTCGATCTTGCTGAGCTCGTTCTGCACGGGCTGCTTGAGCTGGTTGGTCGAACGCTTGCGTTCGTCCCATGGCTTCAGCAGCATGCCGGCGATGCCATTGTTCGGGCCGTTGATGCCATTGATGATGAAGCGCAGATCCGTTTCCGGGAACTGGGCGAACACCTTGTCCATCTTGTCTCCGTAATAGTCGGAGTAGTCGATGTTGGCGTATTTCGGACCCTTGGTAATGGCGAACAGGATGCCCTGATCTTCCTCGGGTGCCAGCTCCTTGGACGTGTTCATATACATGAAGCCGACGAGGCCGAGGATGACCACCGCGAAAAGCCCGGTAATCGGACGATAGTCGAGCGAACGATCGAGCTGACGGCCATACCAGCGCGTGGTGGCGCCGAACACCTTGTCCACCTTCTTGGCAAACCAGCCCGGCTCTTCCTGCTTCAGCAGCACCGAGCACATCATCGGCGACAGCGTCAGCGCGATGACGCCCGACACGATCACCGAACCGGCGAGCGTGAAGGCGAATTCGCGGAACAGCGCGCCGGTGAGACCGCCGATGAAGCCGATCGGCGCATAGACCGCAGCCAGCGTGATGGTCATGGAGATGACCGGACCGATGATTTCGCGTGCGCCTTCCAGCGACGCTTGCACCGGTGACTTCCCCTCCTCCAGATGGCGATGGATGTTCTCCACCACCACGATGGCGTCGTCCACCACGAGGCCGATGGCGAGCACCATTGCCAGCAGCGTCAGCAGGTTGAAGCTGAAGCCGATGGCGAGCATGAAGCTGCAGACGCCGATCAGCGACAGCGGAATCGTCACCACCGGAATGATGACCGAGCGCAACGACGCCAGGAACAGGAAGATGACGACCACGACGATCACCACCGCCTCGATCAGCGTATTGCGCACCTCCTCGATGGACGAGGTGATGAACTTGGTCGAGTCATAGGCCACCTTCATCTTCATCGACGGCGGCAGGTTGCGCTCCAGTTCCGGGAACAGATCGCGCACGCCCTTGACGATGTTGAGCGGATTACCCAGCGGCGTCGACTTGACGCCGATGAAGATCGCACGCTCGCCGCTGAAGGCGACCGACGCATCCGAGCTTTGCGCGGCCAGTTCGACGATGGCGATGTCCTCCATGCGGACGAAACCGCCATCCTTCGCCTTGATGATCATCCGCTTGAATTCGCCGACATTCTGCAGGTCGGTATTCGCGGTAACGTTGGAGACGATGTAATAGCCCTTGGTCTGGCCCGCCGCGGCCTGGAAGTTGTTGCTGCGGATGGCATTGACCACGTCATCGGACGACACGCCGCGACCATTCATGCGGACCGGATCGAGCCAAAGACGCATGGCAAAGGTCTGGCCGCCGAGGATTTCCGCATTGGCCACGCCGTCAACCGTCGACAGCACCGGCTGCACGGCGCGCGTCAGATAATCGGAGATCGCCGAGCCGGAGAGTTCGTCGCTGGAGAAGCCGAGATACATGATCGCGGTGGTTTCGCCGGTCGATTTCAGGATTACCGGGTCATTGGCTTCACGCGGGATCAGATATTTGACCGAGTTGACCTTCGACAGCACTTCGGTGAGCGCCGCATTCGGATCGACATTCAGCTTGATATAGACCGAGATCAGGCTCTGGCCCTGGGTCGAGGCCGAGGTCATGTAGTCGATGCCTTCGGAGGCTGCGACGGCCTGCTCGATCGGCGTGGTGATGAAGCCCTGCATCAGATCCGGCGACGCGCCGGGATAGGCGGTCGTGATCGTGATCACCGTATTGGTGAGTTTCGGATATTGCCGGATCGGCAGGTCGAAAGCAGCCTTGAGGCCGATCAGGAGGATCAGCAGCGAGACCACCACCGCCAGCACGGGGCGCTTGATGAAGATATCCGTGAAGGACATGCGTGTGTGCTCCCGTCCTTAGTTCAGCGGCGGCTTGGCGGGAATCTTCGGCGGCGGATCGGACGAGATCTGCACCAAGGCGCCCGACTGCAGCTTGAGCTGGCCGACGGCGACGACGCGGTCGCCGGCCTTCACGCCCTGGGTGATCACGGCGCGGCCATCGATGCGGTCGCCGGTGCGCACGAAGGTGCGGATGGCGTGAAGTTCGGTCTTGCCGTCCTCGAGCTTCTTCTCTTCCAGCAGATAGACGCTGTCGCCATAGAGCGTGTAGTCGACGGCGGTTTCCGGCACGGTGACGACGGCGGGCTTATCCGGCAGCACGACCGTCGTGGTCGCGAACATGCCGGGCTTCAGAATGCCTTCCGGATTCTGGATCGTCGCCTGCACGCGAATGTTGCGCGTATCGGCGGAAATCTGCGGCTCGATGGTCGTCAGCTTGCCCTCGAAGCTGCGGCCCGGATAGGCATCGACCTTGATGCGCACGATCTGGCCGACGGCGAGCTTGCCCGAATCCTTTTCGGTGACAGTGAAATTGGCATAGACCGCCGACAGATCGGTGAGCGACACGATCTGCGTACCGGCTGTGAGATACTGGCCGACTTCAATGCGACGCGTTCCGAGCACGCCGTCGAACGCCGCGCGGACCTGCTTCTGCGAAATGACCGCTTCGGTCTTGGCGATGCTGGCCAGCGCCTGATCATAGACCGCCTGCGTGGTATCGACGGTCGCCTGCGGGCCGACCTGACGTTCGGCGAGCTGCTTGGCGCGATCGAGATTGATGCGCGCCACGGAAGCTGCCGCCTTGAAGTTGGCGAGATCGCCCTGCTCCGGCCCGTCGAACAGCTGCACCAGCGGCTGGCCCTTCTTCACGGTCGCGCCGGCCTGGAACATAATCTCGGTGACGCGGCCATTGGTGTCGGAAGACACATTGACCTGATGCACAGCGGCGAGATCGCCGACGGCACCGATCAGGTTCGGCACCACTTCGGACTTCGCTTCGGCAATGCTCACATTGATCGGCGGCGCCTTCATATTGGCGAAGAACTGCTTGATCATGCTGGCACGGAAGGCATTGAAGCCGACGATGCCGCCCACCAGAATGGCCAGCAGAATGCCGATGATGATGAACCACTTCACCGTGCGTGGACGCTTGCGCGGCTTCTCGACGGACGGGTGCTGCTGCGCAGTGTGCGGATTTTGAGTCATTGTCATCTTATGCGCTTTCTGTCGTGGTCGCGTGCGCCGGCATCAGTTCAGGCGGCAGCGCGCGGTGTATATGCGATGCGATGGCATCGTCGTTCAGTCCGATCCCGCGAAGGATGAATTCGGTCAGTTGCAGATCGAGGCTTTCTGCCTTGCCGTAAGAGAGACTTGGCACGGTCGGCAGCAGCGACAGCGAGGTGGTCATCGCCGCGTGATGCGCGAACCAGAACAGATTCATCGGTGCCTGCGATGATGCGCGCGCATCGCCGGTCTTGACCGCCTGCTCATACGCGGCGACGAAAGCCGAGCCGATGATGCCGGCGATCTTCTCGTGCATCAGGCGCGCGAATTCGCCGTCATTGAGATAGCTGATCGTGACCAGACGCAGGCGCTGCGCTTCCTCATCGTCATCGTCCTGCTGGCGAGCGATCTCGAGAAAGTGCCGCACCATCTCGCGGATCAGGATCACCAGGGTTTCGGTCGAGGCCGGCAGATCGAGCAGCCGGTTGAGCGCCGGATCGGCCTTGCATTCCTCAGCCAGGATCTCGGCATAGAGCGCCGACTTGGTGGGGAAATGCTTGAACAGCAGCCCTTCTGAAATCGATGCGGCGGCGGCCACGCTCTTGGTCGTGGTGCCGGCAAAGCCGTTATGCGCAAAGCAGCGCTTCGCGGCTGACAGGATCAGTTCGCGCCGGAGATCATGGGTCATGCGGAGAGTCGTCATGGCGGCGTGAGTAAGCGCTCACCATTGTTCCTGTCAATGAATTGGTGCGTTGCATCAGGGGATTTACCGGGGGTGGTATCCGGGGAGCCACAGTGCGGCGAACCCGCGGCGCCAAGCGCGTCCGAGGGGATAAGCGGATCTCCCCTCTCGTCAGGATGGGAGTGCAGCACTCGTCAAAGCGTGGCGGCTAGATGGGACGTGATTAGAGACGCCTACCAGTCAAATAAATCTCATTAATATCAATGTATTACCGATAAAAATAGGAGGTTTTCTGCAGGTCGAATGACTGTTCTTCCAGTCATGGACGCACCTCCCTTTGGATTGCCTTGCGAAACCTCGGAAAGCCAAGCTCTTCGCCTCACCCGCACGCGTCCAACAGCGCGGTAAGGGCGGCCCATATCGCGACAATCCAGCAAGTTTCTTGGCCGCTTCGGTATCTCGATATTCACCGCAATTGGCACCGCCTTTGGCCGGCATCCACCTGGCGGGACCGGAGCCACCGCTTGTGCTTGTCGGCCTCGTGTCGGATCGCGCGTGCGTGTCCCCGCAGATCCTCGTGCGGAGAGCGCCTACTTCGGCCCCTGCCCCACGATGCGCCGCATATCGCGCTCGATACTCAAGCCTTGCAGCCGGATGCACGAGTCAAGCCGCGCCTTGAAGCGCCTGGCGCGGTCGAGCCTGCTCCCCTGGATCATCACGATGAGCTGGTCAGTGAGGGTCGAACACTTGGCCAGGCGCGGATCATTGGCCTGCGCCGACGAAGGCAGCACGATGCATCCCAAGGCCAGCGCCGCGACAATTCCGGCTCGGGCAAAATTCAAAGACATCGCAACGGACCCATATGGTGACTACTGACGCCCAAATCGCCACGATCCAGAACAGCCACGACCAGCGGACCGCGCAGCAGACTTCAGCGCTGCTTCAACTGGCGCGCTTCTCACCTTTGACGGCCAAGCCTCCAAATGATGGCTGATCCGGTTTCCGATGCGCGACAGCTTCTGGTTATTTCATCGGGTCGATATTGGCCAGCGTATCTGTCGTGCTTCCGCATCTCGGGCACGCGAATGTCCGGATCTCGAGATTGGGCTTGGCGGGAGAACGTCGCGCAAAAGCCATGACCGCGCCGCATCTTGCGCAAGTGGGGCGCTTGATCTCCGCCCCTGAAGCGGTAGGACCATCGGACGATGCCATCGGTAGCTCCCCGTCAATCAAGCGGGGCACGGCACTGTCAAAGCCATCAAATGTTATGGGCCCTGCGACACTAAAAACTTAGCGACCGAGGCAGAAAATGTCGGTCCGATACCCGACACTTCGAGCAAAAAGCCCCTTACTCCCAACCTTTTGAGAGACGACAAACGAAGTTGCGCGTCGTGCCATATGAACTTGCGCGCAACCGAGTGCGGGGGATTCCCTCGCCCCCGCAGGCGCCGCTCGTCATCCCGCTCGAAGTGCTCTGCACGGCCGAAGCGAGCGGGACCAGAGGGATCGTGACTCACACCACCGTTTTATGCCGCTCGATGCAGGTCTGTAGCACCTCATCCATCGGCTTGCTCCACCAGTGCTCCGAAAAGATCTCGATCTCGGAATAGCCGGCAAAGCCCTGCGCTTCCACGGCCGCGCGTGCAGCTTTGATGTCGATGACGCCGTCACCCATCATGCCGCGGTCGTTGAGGATGTCCTTGGTGGGGACGAGCCAGTCGCACACGTGAAACGCGTGCAGACGATCCTGCCCTGCCCGCTCGATCTGGCCGAGCATCTGCGGGTCCCACCAGATGTGATAGACGTCGAGGGCGACGCCTAGCATGCCGGTGCGGTTGGGATCGAGGCGGTCGCAGATGTCGAGCGCCTGCTCCGTGGTGTTCACGCAGGCGCGGTCGGCGGCGTAAGCGGGATGCAACGGCTCGATGGAGAGCGGCATCTTCGCCTGCTTCGCGTAGTCGAGCATCGCGGCAATGCCGTCATCGACCTGGTTGCGGGCATCGATGATGTCCTTCGACGTCACACTGCCCGGCCGCGAATATTGCGGCAGGCCGCCGACGACCAGCACGATGCAGGGCGAGCCCAGCGCCACGGCCTCATCGACGCAGCGCTTATTGTCGTCGCGCTCGGCCTGCCGATGCGCGGCATCGGCCACGAACATGCCGCCGCGGCAATAGCCGGACAGGTCGAGATCGTGATCCTTGACGGCTTTCACAGCGCGGTCGAGGCCGACATGCGCAACCTGATCGCGCCATGGCGAGACGCCGCGGATCCTGTGACGGGCACAGGCCTCGGCGATGGCGACGAAGTCGCCCTGCTTGCGGACGGTCGCCGTGTTCAGCGACAGCCAGCGATGGTCCTTGGAAAAGTCACGCATGATCAGGCGTCGATCCCGCGGGTGGCCATGACCGACTTCATCCGCGCTACGGCCAGTTCGGGATTGGCGAGCAGGCCGGCCTTGTCGGCAAGGCGGAACAGTTCGGCGAGATGCTGGGTCGCGCGCGTGCTCTCCTGTCCGCCGATCATGGTGAAGTGGTCCTGATGGCCGTTGAGATAGGCCATGAAGACGATGCCGGTCTTGTAGAAGCGGGTCGGCGCCTTGAAGATGTGACGCGACAGCGGCACGGTCGGGCCGAGCACATCGTGGAAACCGGCTTCATCGCCTGCTGCGAGACGCGACAGCGCATAGGATGCGGCCGGCGCGATGGCATCGAAAATGCCGAGCAGCGCGTGGGAATAGCCCTTGTCGTCGCCGGCGATCAGTTCGGCATAATTGAAGTCGTCGCCGGTATACATCTTCACTTCCGGCACCAGACGGCGGCGCATGTCGATCTCGCGCTGAGCATCGAGCAGCGAAATTTTTACGCCATCGACCTTGGCGGCGTTGCGATTGATGACATCGGTGGCCGTGTCCATCGCGAGGCCCAGATCAGACGTGCCCCAGTATCCGGTGAGCGCAGGATCGAACATGTCGCCGAGCCAGTGGATGATCACCGGATTCTGCGACTGCGACAGGATGCGGTCATAAACCTTGGCGTAGTCGTCCGCGTTCTTGCCGATCTTGGCCAGCGCGCGCGACGCCATCAGGATGATGCGGCCGCCGACTTTCTCGATGGCTTCGAACTGCTGTTCGTAAGCCTTGATGACATCGTCGATGGATTTGGCATCTTCTACCGCGAGGTGATCGGTGCCGGCACCGGAGAACACGAGGCCATTGCGGGGCTTCGCGGCATTCACCGAGCGGGTGATGAGTTCAAGCGAGGTCGGCCAGTCCAGACCCATGCCGCGCTGGGCGGTGTCCATGGCTTCGGCAACGCCGAGGCCGAGATCCCACACATGCTCGCGGAACGCGATGGTGCGGTCCCAATCGATGGCCTGATTGAGCCACGGATCGCATTCGGCGAGCGGATCGGCCACCACATGCGCCGCCGAGAAGGCGACGCGGTTGAGCGTGCCGCTGAGCTTGGCCGGGAACGAACGCGAGGCCGCAAGACGATAGGTCTCGATGCTGCGATCGGCGGTCGGAAGCTTGAGCGACAGCGATGAGCCGGTGGTGGACTGGACTGGCTTGTTCATGACGAAACCTCAGACCTTGAGTGCGGGAACGTCGACCCAGCGACGCTCCTTCCAGCTCTGCAATGCGGCTTCCACCGTCTGCACGCCCTTGGCGCCTTCCAGCAGAGTGTACTTGTACGGCGCATCCTCGCAGACATGGCGGATGAACATTTCCCACTGCACCTTGAAGCCGTTGTCATCGATGGTGTTGTCGGGGACCTTCTGCCAGTCGGCATAGAAGTCGTGGGTGCGCTTCTCGTCGGGATTCCAGACCGGACGCGGCGTCGCCTGACGGGCCTGGATCACGCATTCGGTGAGACCGGCGACAGCCGAGCCATGAGTGCCGTCGACCTGGAAGGTGACGAGATCATCGCGATAGACGCGCGTGGCCCAGGACATGTTCATGTGGGCGATCACGCCGCCCTTGAGCTTGAAGGTGGCGTAAGCCGAGTCGTCGGCGGTCGCCTTGTATTCCTTGCCCTGCTCGTCCCAGCGCGCTGGGATGTCGGTGGTCCCCAAGCAAGTGAGGCTTTCGACTTCGCCGAACAGATTGTCGAGCACATAGCGCCAGTGGCAGACCATATCGAGGATCATGCCGCCGCCGTCTTCGGCGCGATAATTCCACGACGGGCGCTGGGCTTCCTGCCAGTCGCCTTCGAAAACCCAGTAGCCGAACTCGCCGCGCACCGAGAGCATGCGGCCGAAGAAGCCGCTGTCACGCAGCATTGCGAGCTTCTTCAGGCCGGGCAGGAACAGCTTGTCCTGCACCGTGCCGTGCTTGAGGCCCTTGGCATTGGCGACCTTGATGACGTCCAGGGCTTCGGCGAGATTGGTCGCGATCGGCTTCTCGCAATAGATGTGCTTGCCGGCGGCGATGGCCTTCTGCAGCAGGCCGGGACGCGCCTGTGTGGTGGCGGCGTCGAAGAAGATGGTGTCGTTCGGATCCTGCAGCGCCTTGTCGAGATCGGTGGTCCAGCGCTCGATGCCGAAACGTTTTGCGAGGCCTTCGATCTTCTCGGCATTGCGGCCGACCAGGATCGGATCGGGCATCATGCGGTCGCCGTTCTTGAGCGTGACGCCGCCCTGTGCGCGGATCGCGACGATCGAGCGGATCAGGTGCTGGTTGAGACCCATACGGCCGGTGATGCCGTTCATGATAATGCCGAGGCGGTGGACAGCCATAGTCAGGACTCCTGGAGGACTTTTGGTTCAGGGACTGCGAGCGGCGTCAGTGCCGTCCAGTCCGGATGTGCGCCGGATGCGAATCCGGGAGTGGTGAGCGATCCCGTGAGGAGATCGCCGTCATTGATCTGCAGGCGGATGAAATCCTCATCGCGGCTGTAGAGATCGGGATGTGCTTGCAGGAAAGCCTCGGCCTCGCCTGCCGGCGCGAAGCCAAAGCCATCGACGTAATGATGACCGTTGCGCTCGGCATGGGTGACGCCGATCAGTGCGCCAAGCGCGAGATCCTGCTGCACGCCGAGGCCGGCCTGACAGGTGAGATCCTCGCCGGTGATGAAATGCGGCGTGCCCTGCGCGCTCCACGCAGCGGCGCGGGTGGCATTGGCGATGGACTTGTAGAAGCCCTTGCAGGATTTTGAGGAGATGCCGCGATAGCCGAGCTCCTTGGCGGCGGGGAATGCATCCCAGCTATCGTCGGCTTCGTCGATGATGAAGGAGCGCGAGCTGAGCATACCGAGCGGCTGTTCGCGCGTGATATCGCGCGGCATCGGCTGCTCGATATAGAGCAGTTTCGATGCGATCGGCGCAAGCGCAACATCCTTGTCGAGGCGATCGACCAGCGTACAGAGCGCTTCGAGATCGGCATATTGCTCATTGGCGTCGAGCGTGACCCGATAATCATAAGGCAGCGTGGCGAGCGCATTCCCGATCCGCGTCAGGCGTTTCGTATCCGCTGCGGGATCGCCATTCATCTTCAGCTTGAAATAACGCGCGCCTGAATTCTCCGAGGGATCGGCGACACCGCCCTCGCCTTCGATCACGTCATCGAGACCGACCGTGTGACGCAGCGCGACGCGCGGGAGGCGCTCGCGGCTGGCCAGGAAAGTCGCGATGTCATCGGCGCCGAGATCGGGCGCTAGACGCGACGTGAGGCCGGCGACATTGGCCTTCATGCCGGAGAAGAAATCGGTGCCGAGACCGCGGAGCAAGGCGTCGAGGACGGCCTTGTCGATTTCCGCGGGACCGAAGCAGGCAGCGAGCGGCGGGATGTCGCGCGCGGCGCAAGCGCTCATCTGCGCGCCAATGCAGGCGGCATGCAGGCCGAAGGCGGTGATGAAGCCGGATTGCGCGCGATAAAGATCTTTCGCAATCATCAGCGACTGACGCAGCTCGTTCACCGTGTCATCGATGGCGAGATGCGGCCGCTTGTCGAACCATTTTGGCACCATCAGCTCGGCGGAAGCGCCGACGAACACGCCTTTGCCCTCGACTTCGAGCTCGACGCGTACAAAAGCCTGCGGCGCGGCATGCACCGTCACGCTGCCGAAGCGAAACGGCCGCACGAACGCCGTCGGGCGCTCGAACAGCGTGATGTCTCGCAAGGCGATACGTGGGGCGGTGGCGGTCAACGGTTTAGTCCAGCGCGCTGTTGGTCATGAAATGCTTGCGGATGCGGGCGACCAGATCGGTGAAGATCGGGTTCGACATCACATCGAGATTGCGGTCGCGGCCAAGCGGCACGTCATAGATCGCCGCGATGCCACCGGGCCGCTCGGTCATGACCAGCACCTTGTCGGCGAGGAACACCGCTTCCGGGATCGAATGGGTGATGAGCAAGATGGTCTTGCCGGTCCGGCGCTGGATGCGCGACAGCTCGACATTCATCTTCTCGCGCGTCATGGCGTCGAGCGCACCGAAGGGCTCGTCCATCATCATGATCTTGGGATCATGCACCAGCGCACGGCAGATCGAGGCGCGCTGCTGCATGCCGCCGGACAGCTGCCAGGGCAGCTTCTTCTCGAAACCCTCGAGGCCGACCATCTTCAGCAGTTCCTTGGCGCGCGGAATGAATTTCTCGCGCTTCTCGCCCTTCATATCGATGGGCATCAGCACGTTGTTCAGAATATTCCGCCACGGCAGCAGCAGCGCGTTCTGGAACACGATGCCGACATCGCCATGGGGCTCGGTGACCTTGTTGCCGTCGACGCGGATTTCACCGGTGGTCGGCGGCAACAGGCCGGAGATCATCTTGAGCAGCGTGGACTTGCCGCAGCCGGAAGGACCGACCACGACGAAGAACTCGCCGTCATTGATGTGGAAGTCCAGAGGACGCAGCGACTGCACCTTGCCGTCGCCGGTTCCGTAGGTTTTCGAGACGCCGGAGAGATTGATCCCCGACGCCGCGTTTTGCGGCTGCTCCGACACGACACGAAGATGCGCGCTGGGTTGATCGACGCTCATATGGCTCGTGGCTTTCATCGTTGCAGTCATCAGACGTCCTGTTCGCGTTCGCTTACTTCGGCAGATAGTCGTTGGTGTAGAAGGCCTTCGGATTGTCCTTCGCCTTCGCTTCCAGACCGCCGTACTCGACCATCAGTTCCACCGACTCCTTCATGTTCTGGTCGGTGACGCTGAACACCGGCTTGGCCTTGGTTTCCGGGGTCTTGTAGAACTGGGTGGTGAGTTCAAAGCCCTGCGTCAGGGTATCGATCTTGCCGCCCTTCGGATTGGCATCGAGGATCGACTGCGCTGCGACCTTCGGCTCCTTCTGGGCTTCTTCCACCGACTTGATGGTCGCCTTCATGAAGCGCTTGACGAGATCCGGATTGGCCTTGGCCCAGTCGGTGTTGGCGATGATGCCCGAAGAGACGAGATGGATGCCGTAGTCCGCGAACTTGATCGCATTGACGTCCTTGCCGGTGGCGTCCTTGATCTTCATGGACTGATCCATGACGTAGCCGAGCAGCACGTCAGCCTGGCCGTTGATCACGGCGTTCAGCTTGGTCTGCGCGTCGCCGGCGACGGTCTTGAGATCGCTTTCCTTGAGGCCAGCCTTCTTGAGGAACAGCGGCCAGATCTGGCTCAGCGCGTCGGCCGGGGTGACGGCGACGGTCTTGCCCTTGAGGTCTTCGGCCTTCTTGATGTTCTTGTCGACAAAGCCCATGGCCGACATCGCCGTGGTCTGCAGCAGCACGCCGGTGGCGATCACAGGAGCGCCCTTGACGGCGGCGCGCATCATGGTCGGGACGTCGGCATAGCCGAAATTCACGGTCTTGGCGGCGACGGCCTGCACGGTGGCAGCCGAACCACGGCCTTCCTGGATGTCGAGATCGATGCCTTCAGCCGCATAGATGCCCTTGGCCTTGCCGTAATAGAACGGCGCGTGCTCGCCATAGACATACCAGTTGAGCATCAGCGTCACCTTGTCGGCGGCGGCGGCCGGCGCGGTGAAGGCGATCGTCGCGGCGATCGCGGCAGTGGATACGGCGGTAACCCATTTCAGCATAGTCAGCCTCCCTTTGAAGCAGGTGAAGGCGGCCCGTTCAGCCGGGCCGCATTTGGAGTTTGGCGTCAAATCAAGACGCGACGAAAACATCAGCGCGATGGCTGACGTGCCACGGAATCGCAATCCGCTCGATGCGATCGACGATCCAGAACAGGATCACGCCGAGCAGTGCGAGAATGACGAGCGCTGCAAACATGGTCGGCAGATCGAAGGTGCCGATCGAGCGTTGCAGCACATAGCCGATGCCGGAATTGGAGCCGACGAATTCGCCCACCACCGCGCCGACCACGGCGAGCGTCACCGAAACCTTGAGGCCCGAGAAGATCGCCGGCAGCGCATGCGGCAGGTTCACCGCGCAGAACACACGGACGCGACTGCCCTTCATGGCGCGGGCGAGATCGACCATGTCGGGATCGACGGACTTGAAGCCCTGCACAGCGGACACGACCACCGGGAAGAAGCCAAGCAGGAAGGCCGAGATGATTTTTGGAATGATGCCGAAGCCGAACCACACGACGAACAGCGGCGCGATCGCGACTTTCGGGATCGACTGCGAGAACACCAGCAGCGGATAGATATAGCTCTCCACCGTGCGCGAGCCCGCGATCAGCATGGCGATCGGAATGCCGAACACGGCCGAGGCCAGGAAGCCGAGCAGCGTCGCATAGGTCGTCGGCCACGACTGCGACAGCAGCTCGGGCCAATCGGTGTAGAGCACCTTCACCACGTCCATCGGCGCCGGGATCTGATAGGCCGGAATGCCGAAGATGCGGATCGAGAGATCCCAACTGACGATGATGAAGATCAAAAAGATGAACGGGCGCAGCCATGAGGAATTCAGCAGTCTGGTCACTGCCCCCGGCGCCTTTTTCTCACTCACGCGTTTCGTCTCCCAGTTGCCGGCTTCGCGGTCGCAATTAACTCGTTGGATAAATACTAGCCAGGGCGGTTGCGTTGTCAATCGGGTGATTAACTAAGAGAAATAGCGCTGTTATTTCAGATGGTTTTGAGAAAATCCGCTGTGGACAGGCGCAGTTTGCGGTCACAAAAACGCCGCCGTCTGGCCGGCAGCGCGACCTGCCTGCCATCGCGCGAAGCGCGGCGACGGAGGCGTGCCGGCCATCACATGCAAGACACTCGATGGAGCGTCCGTGGCGCTCTGCTCGCCCTGCGGATCAGGCGCTGTGCCGGACTTGCGCGGTGCCCAGCACCGCCTTCGGTAGCGGAATCTCCGCCGCCGAACGGCCTGTCAGCGCGCCCAGTATGAGCGACACCATATGCGCCAGACGCTCGTCCTTGGCGTCCTTGGCCAGCAGATCGCGGCCGAAGATCACACTCAGCGTGGCGTTGTTGCCGATGTAGAAGAAGCTCAATCCGGCGATCGAGATGTAGAGCTGCACCGGGTCCATCGCGACCTTGAAGTCACCGGATGCCACGCCGCGCAGCACCACTTCGCGGATCATCTCCACAAAGGGCGAATGCATCGACTTCACCTTGTCCGAACGCTTGATGTGCCGGGCGCGCTCCAGATTCTCGGTGTTCAGCAGCGCGAGAAATTCCGGATTACGGATGAAATAGTTCCAGGTGAAAGTGATCAGGCTCTCGATCGCTTCCGGCGGATCGAGATGTTCGAGATCGAGTGTACGCTCCTCGGCACGGATCTTGGCATAGGTGCCTTCCAGCACCGCTAGATAGAGATCATCCTTCTTGCCGACATGGTAATACAGCATGCGCTTGTTGGCGCCGGCAGCGGCGGCGATGCGGTCGACCCGGGCGCCGGCCAGCCCTCGCGCAGCAAACTCCTTGGTGGCAGCTGCGAGAATGCGCAGCCGCATGCCTTCGGGATCGCGCTGCCACCGCGTGGCCTTGCCCGCTTTGGTCGATCGCGTCTTGATCGGCTGCCTGGTTGTTTGTTTCTTGGCCAAACGTCTTCCCTGTCGTTCACCGGGATGATGGATCACGCCGGCAACCTCAACGGCTGTAGCATGAGGTTGCAGCATTGAGAATGGCTTGGCTTCTGGCGCGTATGCACAAACATCCGTCGCCTTTTAACGGTGGCACCGCTATCACAGCGCGACCCAACCGGATTCCGCAGTGCCCACCATCATCACCGACCCGTTCTTCTATGTCGTCGCCATCCCGGCAGTGCTGTTCCTCGGCCTGTCCAAGGGCGGCTTTGCCGGTGTTGGCATCGCCGCGACGCCGCTGCTGGCGCTGTATCTGCCGCCGCTGGAAGCTGCGGCGCTGCTGCTGCCGGTGCTGATCACGCAGGACCTGATCTCGCTCTATGTCTTCCGGCGCGAATGGGACGCTTCGAATCTGAAGATCATGCTGCCCGGCGCACTCATCGGCATGGCTGTCGCCTGGCTGCTTGCATCCTATATCTCGGACAATGCGGTGCGCATTACCGTCGGCCTGATCGGCCTCATCTTCGTCATCGATGTCTGGCGCAAGCGCGCGCAGATCGAGCCACGCCGCATGGGCCCGGCTGGCGGCGTGTTCTGGGGCGCCGTCTCGGGTTTCACGTCCTTCATGACCCAGGCGGGCGGCCCGCCGTTCCAGGTCTATGTGCTGCCGCAGCGATTGCCGAAGATGGTGCTGGTGGGAACCATGACGATCTTCTTCGCCATCGTGAATGCGCTGAAGATTGGCCCCTATCTGGCGCTCGGCCAGTTCAGCACCGCGAATTTCGCGACATCGCTGCTGCTGCTGCCCGCTGCCGTGATGGCGAATTTCTTCGGCATCTGGCTGGTGAAGCGCACGCCCACCGATCTGTTCTACAACATTGCCTATGCCATGCTGCTGGTGATCTCGGTGGTGCTGCTCTGGCAGGGCGTATCGCATTTCGTGCGGTAGCGCGAGAATTTCACCCCTCCTTCTCCGTCCGTTCGATCAGCAGCGTCGGAATTCCCAGCGTGCCGTCACGCAGGCTGGCAACGCGGGTACCCGGCTTGCGGCCGTTGCGGACCTCGGAGATGGTGACATGGGCGGCGAGCAGGCGCTCGCGCACGGCGTCGATATCCGCAACGCGCCAGGTCATGCCCCACAGCACGTCGTGATGGACATCGCCTTCGTCATGCGGCCGCTGCACCACTTCGACGATCAGGTCGCCGCAGCGGAAGAACATCAGGTGCCCCCACTCGGGATTGGAGCGGTCCAGCGCGAGATCGAGGCCAAGCCGCGCGCCGTAAAGCGCCGCGGCACGTTCGGGATCGTGGGTGGACACCACGATGTGGTCGAGGCCGATGATCGGGCTGTCGCTCGTGCTGGTCGAGACCTCGCGTTCGCCGTTCAGTTCGACGAAGAACTGGCGCACGCCGCGGGTCTGGTCGGTGGCTGCACGGGTGCGCTTCCAGGACAAGACAGCGCCAGTGTCACGGTCCCTGCTCTCGACCTCGGTGATGGGCTCCGGCTTCAAGGCCACGCGATCGAGGCGGCGATGCATCTTCGCGATATCCGCGGTGGCGAAGCAGATGCTGGCGAGTGACCCGCCGCTTTCCGGCAGCACGGCTCGGATGCGGGTTGCTGCCGTGCCCTCGCCTTGCGGTGCCATCAGTTCGACGGACATATTTGCGAGTGTGAAAATCGCGAGCTCGGCGCCCTCGCTGGTGCTGCGCCAGGACGGTTTTCGCGCGAACAGTGTCTGATAGGTGGCGATGCCTGCCTCCAGATCATCCAGCAGAATGACGACATGATCGAGCCCGGTGATCATCGCTTGCTCCTTCCCGTTTCTTATCCGCCCACTATGCCAGCCTTTGCGGCCGGCCGGTCAAGACGACGCAGGCGCTTTGCGCGATTTGCCCCAGTGTGGCCATGCGGGCGGCACAGACAGGGGGCGCGGGACGATCTTCTGGCACCGCACAATTTCGCTGGCAGGCGGCACCGCCGCTGTTAAGCTGCCGGTGTGGCCGATGTCGGCGGCCGCACCGCCATCACTCTGACGCGACGGACGGATTCATGAAAGCGCTCTTTATCGGACAGACCTATATCGACGTCACCTTCATCACCGACCACATGCCGACCGGCGACGAAAAACATGTCGCCTCCGACTATGCCGTGTCGTTCGGCGGCAATGCCGTCACCGCGGCCTTTGCCTGCGCCAAGCTGGGCATCGTGCCCGACCTGATCGCCACCGTGGCCAATGACTGGCTCGGACGCATGTTCATGGATATGAGCGCGAAGTACAATATCGAGATTCACCCGCGCAAGGTGGCATCGTCGTCGCTGTCCTTCATCATGCCGAAGGATGGCAAGCGCGCCATCGTCCGTTGTCGTGACGACGAGCATATCCATCCCTTCCCGCTTCTGAATCTGGGCGCCTGCCGCGCGTTGCATGTGGACGGGCATCAGCCGGATGCAGCGATCCACTATGCGAAACTGTGCAGGGAGGCCGGCATCCTGACATCGCTGGATGGCGGCGGGTTGCGCACCAATACGCATGAGCTGCTGGAATATATCGACGTCGCCATCGTCGCCGAACGCCTGTGCGAGCAGATGGACCTGACGCCGGAGAAGATGCTGGACTATCTCAAGGGCCGTGGCTCCCGTGTCGGCGGCGTCACGCTCGGAGAGCGCGGCCTGCTCTGGTATGACGAAGCAGGCACCGTTCATACGCAGCCGGCCTACAAGATCCCGCGCGACAAGGTGATCGACACCAACGGCGCCGGCGACGTGTTTCACGGAGCCTATGTGTATTCGTATCTTGCGAACCCCAGTGCAAGCTGGTCAGAGCATTTCCAATTCGCGCGCGCGGCCTCGACACACAAGATCCAGAAGCTGGGCAATGAAGCGGGGCTGCCGACACTGGCGGATATCGCAGCGGTGAAGGCGGAATTTGAGAAGGTGTAATCCGCCGTCATTGCGAGGAGCGTAGCGACGAAGCAATCCAGTCTTTCTTTGCGCAGCTTTCTGGATTGCTTCGCTCGGAATGACGGCCGAGAGGCCTTAGCCCTTCCCCTCACCCGTCATGAAATCGAAATCGCAGCCTTCATCGGCCTGCGTGATGGTTGTGTGAAACAGATGCGCGTAGCCGCGCTTCGCCCAGTCTGGTGTCACCACCGGCGGCAAGGCGGCACGACGCTTTTCGAGTTCGGCGTCATTCACCAGCAGATCGATTGACCGCTTCGCCACGTCCAGCCGGATCATGTCGCCATTCTGCACCAGCGCCAGCGGGCCGCCCACGGCGCTTTCCGGCGTGATGTGCAGCACGATGGTGCCGAAGGCCGTACCGCTCATGCGGGCGTCGGAGATGCGCACCATGTCCTTCACGCCACCGCGGGCGAGCTTCTTCGGGATCGGTAGATAGCCGGCCTCTGGCATGCCCGGCGCGCCCTTGGGGCCAGCATTGCGCAGCACCAGCACGTCATCGGCGTTCACATCGAGATCTGGATCGTCGACGCGGTTGGTCATGTCCTCGACGGATTCGAACACCACGGCGCGGCCGGTGTGCTGCAGAAGCTTCGGCGAGGCCGCCGCATGCTTGATGACGGCGCTGCGCGGCGCGAGATTACCGTGCAGGATGGCGAGACCGCCCTCGCGCTTGATCGGATTATCCTTTGAGCGAATGACGTCCTGCCCCGGCACATCCTCGGCCCTGGCAACGATCTCGCGCAGCGTTTGGCCGGTGACGGACTTGGCATCGAGATCGATGAGATCGCCGAGTTGCTCCATCAGCTTGGGCACGCCACCCGCGTGGTGGAAGTGCTCCATATAGTGATCGCCGGACGGCTTCAGATCGACCAGCACCGGCACGTCGCGACCGAGATCGTCGAAGGCGCCGAGATCGATGCGGTTCGGCGTGCGATTAGCCATGGCGGTGAGATGGATCAGGCCATTGGTGGACCCACCGATCGCCTGCAGCACCACCTGCGCATTGCGGAACGACCCCGGGGTCAGGAATTCGCTCGGCTTCGGCCCCTTGTTCTTCGCCAGTTCGGCCGCGACCTTGCCGCTGGCTTCGGCGGAGCGGAAGCGCTCGGCATGCGGCGCCGGAATGGTCGCGCTCATGGGCAGCGACAGGCCCATGGCCTCGGTGATGCAGGCCATGGTGGAGGCCGTTCCCATCACCATGCAGGTGCCGACCGACGGCGCGAGCCGCGCATTGACGTCGTCGATCTCCTGCTGGTCGATCTCACCCGCGCGGAACTTGCCCCACATACGGCGGCAGTCGGTGCAGGCGCCGAGCACCTCTCCCTTGTGATGGCCGACCACCATCGGACCAACGGGGATCACCACCGTGGGCAGGTCGACGGAAAGCGCCGCCATGATCTGCGCCGGCAGCGTCTTGTCGCAGCCGCCGATGACGACCACCGCATCCATCGGCTGGGCGCGGATCATCTCCTCGGTATCCATCGCCATCAGATTGCGCAGATACATGGAGGTCGGGTGCGCAAAGCTCTCGCCGATGGAGATGGTAGGGAACACCATCGGCAGCGCGCCAGCCAGCATGACGCCGCGCTTCACCGCCTCGATAATCTGCGGGGCATTGCCATGGCAGGGATTGTAATCGCTGTGAGTATTGGTGATGCCGACAATGGGGCGATCGAGCGCATCGTCGGAATAGCCCATGGCCTTGATGAAGGCCTTTCGCAGGAACAGCGAAAACCCGGCATCGCCATAACTCGTGAGTCCCTTGCGCAATCCGTCGGCCATGTGCGTTCCCGCTGCTTGTTTTGAATGGTTCTTATGAAGCGGTGGGGATGGATGTCAATGCGGAGCGCAGGCTCTTAGCTCGTAGGATGGGTTGAGCGTCTTCGCGAAAACCCATCGCCGCCGGGCGCAGGTGGTGATGGGTTTCGCTGCGCTCAACCCATCCTACGGCTTCGGCGTCCAGATCCGGCTGAAATCGCCAGAGAACTCTGCACTGCAAAATGCGCCGCCCTGGTAGAAATCGCCGACCGGATCCGGCTTCAATTTCACCTGTTCCGCCATCGCGTGTTCGCGATGATCCTCGCCCTTCCCCGTCGGGCGATAGCCGAGTTCGTAGGCGCGCGTATTGTCCCACCAGGCGCGCTCGTTCCAGGAGGCGCCATAGAGTACCTCGAAATGAATGTCGGGATGCTCGATGCCGATCCGGCAGAGCTGCACCAGATCCTCCGGCTTCAACCAGATCGACAACCGGCGCTTGTCGAGCGGCATGTCGCCAAAGTTGCCGATGCGCAGGCAAGTCACCGAGAGACCGTGCTTGTCGGCGTAGAGCGCGCCCAACGCTTCGCCAAAGACCTTGCTAACGCCGTAGCGGCTGTCCGGACGCGCAGTGACACCCGGCGGGATCTTGCTGTGGCGCGGATAGAAACCGACGGCATGGTTCGACGAGGCGAATACGATCCGCTTCACGCCCTTCTTGCGCGCGGCCTCGAACAGATTGTGGCAGCCGATGATGTTGGCTTGCAGGATCGTGTCCCATGGGCCCTCCACCGAGAAGCCGCCGAAATGCAGGATGCCATCGACGCCTTCGCAGACGGACTCCACAGCCGCGAGATCGGCGAGATCGGCCTGCTTGAACGTCTCGCTGGATGTGAGATTTGACGGCGTGTTGAGGTCGCTCAGCACGAGATCGGGATAGATCGGCGGCAGAAGTTCACGCAAGCGCGTGCCGATCCCACCCGATGCGCCTGTCATCAAGATCCTGGGCATTCCATCCCTCACGCTGCTTGTCATTCGTTGCAACGAGTATGGCGCGCGCGGAATAGCGGGACAAGCCGTCTCATTCTCACAATGTCGTCGGTCAAGTCGGATCGCGACGGGCCAGCATTGAGGGCCCGACATTGCCACCTCCTATTGCCGATGCTAGCAACTGTGTCTGAGGAAACGGCAACAAACATAACGAGACGCGAATGTCCCACCACGCGCCACATGCGGCTGGCTGGCAGCCGGCGAGTTATTATCCCGATCCCGCCATTCACGTTCTCGATCCCCGTTTCGAAAATTACTGGATCAAGCTCGGTGCCATCGAGCGCATCGCCACCGGCATGCGCTGGGCGGAAGGCCCGGTCTATTTCGGCGATGGCCGCTATCTGCTGTGCTCGGACATTCCGAACAATCGCATCATCCGTTGGGATGAAGAGACCGGCGCCGTCAGCGATTTCCGCAGGCCATCGAACTACGCCAATGGCAATACGCGCGACCGTCAGGGTCGGCTGATCACCTGCGAACATGGCCGCCGTATCACACGCACTGAATATGACGGCAGTATCACTGTGCTGATGGACAGTTTTGACGGCAAGAAGCTGAACTCACCGAATGACGTCGTGGTGAAATTGGACAATTCGATCTGGTTCACCGATCCGCCCTTCGGCCTGATGAGCGACTATGAAGGCAACAAGGGGCCATCGGAGATCGGGCAGAACATCTATCGCATCGATGGTGATACGCTGCAGGCAACCATCGTCGCCGATGACGTGCTCGGCCCCAATGGCCTCTGCTTCTCGCCGGATGAAAAGCTGCTCTATGTGGTGGAATCGCGCGGCGTGCCGAACCGCAAGATCCTCGCTTACGATCTGTCCGCGGATGGCCGGACGCTGAACAGCAAGCGCGTGCTGATCGATGCCGGCCCCGGCACGCCCGATGGCATGCGCTGCGACAGCGACGGCAATCTGTGGTGCGGCTGGGGCATGGGCACCCCGGAACTGGATGGCGTGATGATCTTCGCGCCGGACGGAGCGCCGATCGGCCGGATCGCTTTGCCGGAGCGTTGCGCCAATGTGTGTTTCGGAGGTCCCAAGCGCAATCGGCTGTTCATGGCTTCGAGCCAGTCGATCTATGCGGTCTATGTGAATGCGCAGGGCGCGCTCGGCGGATAGGCTCACATCGTCCGATATTGCGCGATGGCGGCAAGGTCAGGCTCGATACCCAGGCCCGGCTCGTCCGAAAGAATGATCATTCCGTCGCGGACCTGCGCGACGGGACCGCAGAAGCAATCCCGCAACGGGTTATCGTTACTGTCGATTTCGAGCAGACCGTCACCGCCTGCGGCAGCGAGAAGATGAGCCGAAGCGAGCAGGCCAATGCCGCCGCCGAGATAATGAGGGCAGTAAAGCCGCCCAGCTGCCAGCGCAGTGCGCGCCACTGCGAGACAGGCCGTGATGCCACCCCATTTGGCTACATCCGGCTGGATGACCCGCAACGCGCCTTCTGACAGTGCAGTGTCGAATGCTTCGATGCTCGCAATGTTTTCGCCACCAGCCAGCGGCGGCGCCGTGACCTCTCGCAACCTGTGCCATTCGCTCCACGGACGGTCGACGCGTAACGGCTCCTCCAGCCAGGCAAGATCGAATGCGTCGAGTTGCGGAGTCAGTTGCATGGCCTGCTCCAGCGTCCAGCCCTGATTGACATCTGCCGCAAGCATCATGCCACCGGCGGCATGGCGGAGATCGCGAAGATTAGCGCGATCGCCTGCGGGATCGAAACCGATCTTGAGCTTGAAGGCACGGTGGCCTTGGGCCTGCATCCGCTCCATCGTGGCAACGCAGCCGTCGGGATTGATGCCGCTGGCGTAAACCCGCATCTGCGATGATGTTCCGCCAAGCATGCGCCAGAGCGGCACACCCGCGCGTTTTGCGAGCAGATCCCATAATGCGATGTCCACGGCAGCCAGCGCCTGAGCGAACGGCCCCTGCTCGCCCGACTGTAGCGCCAATGTGCTGAAGCAAGCGCTGAGTTCGCTGAACATCACACCGGCGCTGGAGATACGTTGCCCCACCACCAGCGGCGCGATGATCTCGTTGACGATACGCGTGCGGTGCTCGGCACCAACGGAAGGAAAGTTCGACCAGGCCTCGCCCCAGCCGACTTGCCCGTCCTCGTCCTCGACCCGCACGAACACGGCCGGACGATTAACCATGCTGCCGAACGACGTGACGACCGGCACAGCCAGCGGATAGCGAAAACAGAATGCCTGAAGACTGCGGATGACCGGAGCGTGTGTCATGAACGATGTCCTCTCGAAGTGTGCGAGGCAGCCTCCAACAAAAACGCCGGAGCTTACGCCCCGGCGTTTTCAGTCACGAAGCTTTCGCTTCGAAACGCGGTCTTACGCCGCGTCGTAGCCTGCGATGGCCTTGACCTCGAGGAAATCCTCGAGACCGGCCTTGCCCCATTCACGGCCGTTGCCGGACTGCTTGTAACCACCGAACGGCGCGGTGCGGTCGTTCGGGGCACCCTGCAGATTGACGTTGCCGGCGCGGATACGGCGACCGAACTTGCGGGCGCTTTCGATCGTGTCGGCCGAGACATAGCCGGCCAGACCGTAAGGCGTGTCATTGGCGATGCGGAGCGCGTCGGACTCATCCTTGGCACCCATGATCACGAGCACCGGCCCGAAGATCTCTTCGCGCGCGATGGTCATGTTCTCGGTGACGTCGGCGAAGATCGTCGGGCGGACATAGAAGCCCTTGTTGACACCGTCCGGCAGGCCGGGGCCGCCGGCGACCAGCGTGGCGCCTTCCTCGATGCCCTTCTGGATCAGGCCCTGGATCTTGTCCCACTGGCCGCGATTGACCACCGGGCCGATCACGGTGCCATCAGCACGCGGATCACCGGCCTTGGTCTTGTCGGCCTGGGCCTTGGCGATGGCGGCGATTTCCTTCATCGCGCCCTGCGGCACGATCATGCGCGACGGCGCGTTGCACGACTGTCCGGAATTGTTGAACATGTGCGCAACACCACCGGTGACGGCCTTCACGAAATCAGCGCCTTCCAGGATCACGTTCGGCGACTTGCCACCGAGCTCCTGGCTGACGCGCTTGACGGTGTTGGCGGCGCGCTTGGCGACGTCGATGCCGGCGCGGGTCGAGCCGGTGAACGACACCATGTCGATATCCGGATGCTCGCTCATGGCGACGCCAACCTCAGGGCCGAGGCCGTTGATCAGGTTGAACACGCCCTTCGGCACGCCGGCTTCGTGCATCACTTCCGCGAAGATCAGCGCCGAGGTCGGGGTGAATTCCGACGGCTTCAGGATCATCGTGCAACCGGCTGCGATCGCCGGCGCGACCTTGCAGGCGATCTGGTTGAGCGGCCAATTCCACGGCGTGATCATGCCGACGACGCCGATCGGCTCCTTGGTGATGACGGCCTGATTGTGCTTCTCGTCGAACTCATAGCTCTTGAGCACGTCGAGGGTCGCGGTCAGATGGCCGAGACCGGCGCCCGCCTGCAGGCGCTCTGCCATCGGCAGCGGGGCGCCCATTTCGTCCGACACCGACGCGCCGATGTCCTTGATGCGGGCCTTGTAGGCGGTGATGATCTTTTCGAGCAGCGCGACGCGCTCTTCGCGGGTGGTCTGCGAGAAGGTCTCGAAGGCGCGCTTGGCAGCAGCGACCGCCTTGTCCACGTCGGCCTTGGAGCCGAGGGCAACTTCATACATCGCTTCTTCGGTCGCCGGGTTGACGACGGGCGTCGACTTCTTGACGGCGGGATCGACCCAGGCGCCGTCGATGTAGAATTGCAGGCGGTTGACCATTGGTAACCTCTTTGAATTGCGGAAGCGTTTTTGTTGAGCGCCAGTGCAGACGGGTATGGGCAGACAGGTCGTGTGGGACAGCGGCCTGCGCGGCAAGCAACCTTGCGCGATCATTCCGCCATTGAGCCCGCCATGCACGGGTGTCGCGTGGATGCGACAGACGGCATTTAAGTGCACCGAGGTGGCAGGAGCAAGGCCTGCCACATTGTGCATATTCCAAATTCAAAAATGCCGCAGCTCGCGCCTTCGCCACCGCGCGTGTGCATTGCAGCAATTGCGCTTTGTCTAGCGCGGCTTGCCGAGCACTGTCACCGGCGCGTCCGGATCAGCTTCGTCATCGGCCATGGCCGAGATCGGTGACATCGGCGTGTCGCGGAGGCGCTTCAGGCCGAGATGACGCTCGCGCAGGATGACGAAGATGCCGGCAGCCGCAACGATAATGGCGCCGATCACGACATAGATGGTCGGTACTTCGCCAAACATCCAGAATCCGAGCAGGAAGGCCCATAGCATCGCGGTGTAGTCGAACGGCGCCAGGAAAGACGCGGGCGCGTAGCGATAGCTCTCCGTGAACAGCATCTGGCCGAGACCGCCGAAAATGCCGATGCCGATGAGCAACGTAAGCTCCCAGCCGGTCGGCATGCGCCAGCCGAATGGTGCCGTGACCAGCGAGGCGGCCATCACGATCAGCGTCATGATGACAACGATCGAGGCGGACGTTTCCGTCGAGGTGAGCCGGCGGATCTGGATGGTGGCGCCGCCGGCGGTGAAGGCATTCATCAAGGCCAGCACGAGACCGATGGTCATCGCGGTGTCGAGCGCCGCGTGATTGTGGAAGTAAGGCGACAACATCAGGATGACGCCGGAAAAGCCGACCGCCACCGCCGACCAGCGATAGACGTGGACTTTCTCCTTCAGGAAGATCGCGGCGAACACCACCGTGATCAGCGGCGCGATGAAGGCGATGGCGGTGACATCGGCGATCGGCAGGCGCGCCAGCGCGCCGAAGGTGCAAAAGGTGCCGATCACGCTGAAGGAGCCGCGCACCAGATGCGCCGAAAACCGGCTCGTGCGCAGTGCACCGCTCAGCTGGCCTCGCCAGCCGAAGAACAGCACGATCGGGATCAGCGCGAACAAGCCGCGGCAGAACACGATCTCGCCGAGCGGAACAGCACTGCCAAGATAGCGCCCGAGTGCGCCCATCATTGCGAAGGCCATGGTGCTGCCGATCTTCAGCGACACGGCTTTGAAAATGTTCATGGGGAGGCAGGAGACAGAAATTTCAGGGAATCGCCGACGGCGAAATGCTGCATCACACAAACATGTGAGCAGACGCGAGAAAACCACCGCGGGGACATGGCTTGGCGGGTTTCCATGCGTGGAGGGCGTGAAGGAGATGAGGCGCTGCCTGCGCCGTCAAGCAGGAGGCCGACGCCTTACCCCTTCCGCGCCGGCTTCGGCGGCCCCTCCACCGCCGGCAGCGACTTCAGGTAGGCCGCCATTGCCGCCCGGTCCTCATCACTGAGCTGCGTCGTGTTGCGGATGACCGGTGCCATGGAGCCGCCTGCCGTGTCGCCTTCCGGCGTCTCGCCGGTCTTGAGGAAATAGGCGATGTCCTTTTCGCTCCAGTCGCCGATGCCCTTCTGGGTGATATTGGGCACCCAGCCCTGCCCTTCGGGATTGGGACCGCCAGCGAAACGCTGCTTCTCCTCGATGCCGCCCAGCGCATTACGCGGGCTGTGGCATTCGGCACAGTGGCCGAGCGCATTCACCAGATAGGCACCGCGATTCCATTGCGGGGACTTTGAGCTGTCGGCGACGAATGGCTGGCCGTCCATGAACAGGAATTTCCAGACGCCGAGATTGCGGCGAAGATCGAACGGGAAGCCGACCGAGTGATCTGGGGCCTTGGTCGTCACCGGTGCCAAGGTCTTGATATAGGCGAACAGATCGCGCGCATCGGCAGAGGTCATGCGCTGATAGGACGTGTAGGGAAAAGCCGGGAAGTAATGTTCGCCCTGCGGCGATGTGCCCTTGAGCAGCGCCGTGACGAAATCCGCCTCGCTCCAGCGGCCGATGCCGACATTCGGATCCGGTGAGATGTTGGGGGCATAGAATGTGCCGAATGGCGACGTCAGCGGCAGTCCACCGCCGAGTGCGTGCTTGTCATCCTGCTTGGGCGTCGCATGGCATGAGGCACAGCCGCCGGCATTGAAGACGATCTTGCCGTTCGCAACATCGGGCGTGTGCGCCGGTAAGGTGCTGGCCGCAACCGTCGCCGGGATCGTCAGCCACCAATAGACGCCGAGGCCGACGACAAAGAAGAACGCGAAGAGGATGAGGAAGCGTTTCAGCACGCGGTGGTCCGTTCTCATGACTTAAACGAATGACGATCCGCACGCGGTATCATGGACTGACACAACGCGCCGGATCGTCAAAAACGTCAACGCTGTGGCGACGTGTCGCCTCAGCTCTTCAAACGATAGGTTTCGTGGCAGGCGCCGCACTGCTTGCCGATGGCGCCGACATTGGCCTTGAGGCTGTCGAGATCCTTCACCTTCGCTTTGGTCTCGGATACGGCCTTGCTGAAATCCGCGATATGCGCGGCGAAGCCGGCCTTGTCGTCCCACACTTTTGGCGAGCTCGAATATTCGTTGCCTTCCTTCAGACCCTTGGTGCTGTCCGCGAACAGCGCCGGCAGCTTGGTGGCGGTCTCGGTCAGGGTCGCGAAGGCCGCATCCACCGCGGCCTGGTCATAGGGCTTGTCGCCCTTGGCCATGGCACTGAGCGTGCCGCCGAGGGCGCGGCCGGTGGCCTTCATCTGGGCCTGACGGTCCTTGACGATATCCTGCTGGGCCGACACGGCACCAATACCGAGCGCCAACACACCAGCAACGAGAAATGCGTATTTCATCAAGACCTTCCTTGTTTGGAATTCGACTAGGACTAATGTGCAATAAACGTATGAACCCCGCCTGACACCGGCTATTCCGGCGCAGGCAATGCGACAGTCTGTCAGAGCCGGTGAAGCCGCTCCTGCTCGCGGATCGCCATCCAGACCCTCTCGGGGGTTGCGGGCATGTCGATATGCTCGATCTGGTATTCGCGATGCAGGCCCTCAATGATCGCGTTCATGATCGCCGGGCACGAGCCGATGGCCCCGGCCTCACCCGCGCCCTTCACCCCCATCGGATTCGTGGTGCAGGGAATGTTATGGGTCTCGAACGAAAACACCGCACCATCCTCCGCGCGCGGCAGCGCATAGTCCATGAAGGTGGCGGTGACGAGTTGCCCGTCCTTGGGGTCATAAACGGCCTGCTCCATCAGCGCCTGTCCGATGCCCTGCATGGTGCCGCCATGGACCTGACCGGCCAGCAGCAGCGGATTCAGCGTGACACCGAAGTCGTCGACGATGACGTAATTGACGATACGGATCTTGCCGGTGGACGGATCGATCTCGACTTCCACCGAATGCGTGCCATTGGGGAATGTGCCATCGGCGCTGCTGAAGGTCTCTGACGCATTGAGCTTGGAAGGATCCGCCTTTTTGGCGAGGTCGGCGAAGGAGACCGAGCGATCGGTGCCGGCGATGCGAACCACACCGCCCTCGATCTCGAGATCGGCCACGCTGGTTTCCAGCGCGTCGGCTGCGAGTTCTTTCAGGTTGATGCCGAGTTGCTTCGTCGCGCGTTGTACGCTGACACCGCCGGTCGGGATCGAGGCCGAGCCGCCGGTACCGAGGCCGGTCGCGACCTTCGCGGTGTCGCCCTGAATGATATGCACACGCTCCGGCGCGACGCCGAACTGTTCGGCGACGATCTGCGCATAGGCGGTGTGGTGGCCCTGCCCGGTCGACTGGGTACCGATCAGGATGGTGATGTCACCGTCGGCGCCGAGCGCCACATTGGCGGTCTCGTCACCCATGGTGCCGCAGACTTCCACATAGGTGGCCATGCCGATGCCGCGGACCATGCCGTCCTTCTTGGCGGCCTTGGCGCGCTTCGGAAACTCCTTCCAGCCGGCGACATCCATCGCGCGCTTCATATGCGCGGTGAAGTCGCCGCTGTCATAAACCTTGCCGGTCGCCGTCTTGTACGGCATCGCCTTCGGCGCGATGAAATTCTTGCGGCGGATCGCGTCCGGCGACATGCCGAGTTTACGCGCGCATTGATCAACAAGACGCTCGACCACATAGGCCGCTTCGGGGCGCCCAGCTCCGCGATAGGCATCCACCGGCACCGAATTGGTGAAGATAGTGCGGACGCGGCAATGGAAAGCCTGGATGTCGTAGAGGCCCGGCAGCATGCCGGCGCCGCCATGCGGGATGTAAGGCCCGAAGGTCGACAGATAGGCGCCCATATCGGCCATCAGATCGACATCCATCGCGAGAAACTTGCCGTCCTCGCTCAGCGCCATACGGGCATGGGTTACGTTGTCACGGCCCTGCGCGTCGCCGAGGAAATGGTCCGAGCGATCGGCCGCCCATTTGACGTTCTTGCCGAGCTTCTTGGCGGCGAAAGCCACCAGCGCATATTCGCGATAGGGAAACAGACGCGTACCAAAACCGCCGCCGACATCGGGGCAGACCACGCGCATCTTGTCCTTCGGCATCTTCAGCACGTTGTCGCAAAGGATATCGCGCAGACGATGGCTGCCCTGGCTGCCGATGGTCAGGGTCATGAAATCGCGCTTGGCGTCGTATTCACAGATCGCCGCACGGGTCTCCATGTAGTTGATGACGACCCGTGGATTGACGATCTTCACCTCAGCGATCACAGGCGCCTTGGCGAAAACCTCATCGACTTTTTTCTTGTCGCCGATCGGCACATCGAACAGCACATTGCCGGGATGCTTGTCCCAGACGTGCGGAGCCCCCGTGGCGACCGCGTTGTTGACGCCGTTTACCGATGGCAGCGGCTTCCATTCAACCTCGATGGCCTCGATGGCGTCGCGGGCCTGCTCCACCGTCTCGGCCACGATGAAGGCAATGGCGTCGCCGACATGGCGCACTTCCTTCGCGGCGAGGATCGGATAATCCGGGCCTGTGAAGGGATGATCTTCGAGATTGAACAGGCACGGCAGTCCGCCGAGATCCTTCGTATCGTCAGCCGTCAGGATCGCAGCGATGCCAGGCATCGCGCGGGCCGCACTGGCATTGATGGCAAAGGTCGCATGGGCATGGGGGGAGCGCAGCACGAGGGCATGCAGGGTGGCCGGCGCATGATCGTCCGTATAGCGGCCACGGCCGCGGATCAGGGCATCGTCTTCCTTGCGCATGACACTCTGTCCGACGCCGAACTTGATGGGGGCCATACGTCCTCCGACTGCAATTTAGAAACAGTCTACACAGCAGATGGAGGGCGGCAAGTGGGCGGCGCAACATCGCCGCGCAGCCTCGGACACGATTGTGCGAGCTAGCGCGGGCGCACCAGATTGCGCAGCCAGCTCTTGCCGAACAGCCCGAGAATCGATGCGCAATAGACGATCAAAGTCACGATGATGAGAATGCCCAGCGTCGCTTCGTCGCGGAGCGTGGCCATCTCGGCCAGTTGCACGGCGGCATATCGCGCCGTGGCCAAAAGCGCCGCGGCGAGGACAATGCCTGCAACGACGAACTTGCCCAGCGCGATCAGGAACGCGCGATCGAATTCCAGATAGCCGGCGCGTGTCGCGAAGAAGATCACCAGCAGGAGATTGATCCACGCTCCTGCCGCGGTGCCAAGAGCGAGGCCGATCTGGGCCAGCGAGCCCATCAGCATGACCTTCAGCACCACATTGACGGCGATGCCGGTAAGCGCGGCGATCATCGGCGTGGTCGTATCCTTGCGCGCGTTGAAGGTGGCAACCGCACTGCGGATCATCACGAATGGGATCAGCGCGATTGCATAGGCCGCGAGCGTTGCGGCAGCCACCGCAGCATCGGCCTTGCTGAAGGCACCGCGCGCGAACATCGCGCGCATGATGACATCGGGCACCACGAGGAAGGCGGCGACGAAGGGCAGCGAGAACAGCAGCGTGAACAGGAAGGCGCGGCGCTGGGCGCCCATGGCGCCGACATGATCATTCGCCGCCATCCGCCGCGACATCTCCGGCAACAGCACGGTGCCGATGGCGATGCCGATGACACCGATGGGAAGCTGGTTCAGGCGGTCCGCATAATATAGCGCCGACAGCGCGCCGACCGGCAGGAAAGTGGCGATGATCGTATCTGCGAACAGCGCAACCTGCGTGCCCATGGAGCCCAGCGTTGCGGGGCCGAGTGCTCGGAAGAAGCCGCGAATGTCCTCATCGAGCCGCAACGGCGCGAAGCGCGGCAGGCCGCCATGGCGCTGCAGGTCGCCAGCGAGCAGCAGATATTGCAGCACGCCGGAAATCAGCACGCCCCAGGCGGCGGCATGGCCGGCGCTTGGGAAAAAGGCCGCGAGAGCCAGTGTCGCCATCATCGAGATGTTCAGGAAGATCGATGCCGCGGCCGCGCTGGCGAAGCGCTGCATCACGTTCAGCATGCCGCCATAGAGCGTCACCAGCGTGATCAGCAGCAGATAGGGGAAGGTGATCCGCGTAAGTTCGATGGCGAGGTGGCGCTGGGCGGGATCATCGGTGAAGCCCGGCGCGAGGATTGTCATGGCCTGCGGCATGAACACGATGGCCAGCACCAGCAGCACCACCTGCGACGCGAACAGCAGCGTAAAAATGCGATCTGCGAACAAATGCGCGGCGTCCTGGCCGCCCTTCCCGCTCACATGGGCGTAGGCCGGCACGAAAGCGGCGTTAAAAGCGCCCTCGGCAAAAATGGCGCGGAAATGATTGGGCAGCCGGAGCGCGACGAAGAACGCATCCGCGATGGGCCCGGCACCGAGAATGGCGGCGAGCATAATGTCGCGTGCGAATCCTGTGATTCGCGAGAGCAGCGTGTATCCGCCGACGGTGAAAATGCGTCCCAGCATCAGGTGAGTTTACTGCCCCAGACTCAGTTGTCGTCACCCGGCTCGACCGGGTGACCCAGTATACACAGGTGGCCGTGCGTCACACCGGTTGCGCCAGATACTGGATCACCCGCTTTCGCGGGTGATGACAGTTCGAGCGTGGCCTGCCCGCTTTACGCGAGCGCGTCGCGCACCGCCTGGATGACGCGATCCTGGGCCGCTTCGTCGAGATAGGCATGGACCGGCAGGCTGATCACATCTGCGGACAGCGCCTCGGAGACCGGCAGGCCGCCATCGACGACCGGATAGTCCTTATAAGCCGTCTGCATATGCATCGACTTCGCATAATAAATAGCGCTCGGCACGCCCTGCGCCTTCAGCGCATTGGCGAAGGCGTCACGGTCGGTGCCCTTGGGCAGGCGGATCGTGTAGCAGGCCCAGATCGATGTGTTGCCCTCGGCGACGCGCGGCACCGTGACGAGGTTGCCGAGGCTGCGGGCATAGCGATCAGCGACCTTGTTGCGGGCAACGATCTCGTCGTCAAAAATCTTCAGCTTTTCCAGCAGGACGGCTGCCTGAATGGTGTCAAGACGGCCGGTAATGCCGAGACGGACATTGTCGTACTTGTCCGATCCCTGCCCGTGGATGCGGATGCTGCGCAACGTATCGGCAAGCTGGTCGTCATTGGTGAAGATGGCGCCACCGTCGCCGAAGCAGCCGAGTGGCTTGGCCGGGAAGAAGCTCGTGGTGGTGGCCAGAGCCGAAGTACCGACGCGCTTGCCTTTATAGGTCGAGCCAAAGCCCTGCGCGGAGTCCTCGAGCACGAACATGCCCTCGGCATCGGCGATCGCGCCAATGGCATCGAGATCGGCAGGCTGGCCAAACAGATCCACGGGGATGATCGCCCGCGGCTTGAGGCCGGCGGCTTTCGCCGTGATCACGCCGCGCTTGGCCGATTCGGCGCTGATGTTGAATGTCGCCTCATCAACATCAACGAAGACCGGGCTCGCGCCAACCAGCGCAACGGCCTCACCGGTCGCGCAGAAGGTGAAGGAGGGACACAGCACGGCGTCGCCGGGGCCGATGCCCTTGGCCATCAACACCATCACCAGCGCGTCGGTGCCGCTGGCGCAGCTGATCACATGCCTGGCGCCGCAATACTTCGCGAGTTCGGCCTCCAGCTTGGTGACTTCGGGTCCGTTGATGAACTGGCAGTGATTGAGCACGCGGGTGACGGCCTCATCGACAGACGATCCCAGACGCTGACGCTGAGCATTGAGGTCGATGAAGGGAACGGGGGTGTGCTGGTTCATCACAAAGCCTGTGCGGAAAAAGATCGTTGAATCGAAGCCGGCGCCCCGAGGGGCGCCGGAGATGACATGCGCTCAGCCCACGGCCTTGCGCGGCACCGAACCCGGCGCCTTGGCGGCCTGGGTTTTCGGCGCTTCCAAGCACTGGATCGCGATTTCCAGCGAGGCGACGCCCTCCTCGCCGGTTACGGCCGGCACGCCGCCCGTGCGTACAGCATCGAGGAAAGCGGTGAGCTCGGCACGCAGCGGCTCGTCCTGGCCGACCGGCAGATGGCGCATGGAATAGCTGCCATCTGTCTTGAAGCCGAAACATTCGGTGACCTGACGGGTGAGCAGATCGCCGGTCACATACTTCCCGCGCGTCGCCACCGTCACCGTGCGCGCCTTGAACGGCGTCAGCCAGTTGGTGTTGATATGGGCGAGCACGCCCGAGGCGGTGCGGAACTGGAGCAGCGCAATATCCTCACGCTCGGCGATGGCGGAAGCGAGCTGCGGCTGCACTTCCACGATGTCGCTTTCGGTGAACCAGCGGATCAGATCGATGTCATGCACCGCTAGGTCGATGACCACGCCGACATTCGACATGCGCGGCGGGAACGGACCGACGCGGGTGATGCCGATGGAGAGAATGTCCTCGCCCGCGATCGCCTTTTTGACCGCGGCCACCGCCGGATTGAAGCGCTCGACATGGCCGACCATCAAGGTCACGCCGGCCTTGCTGGCGGCGGCAACGATCTCGCGTCCCTCGTCCACCGTCGAAGCGACCGGCTTTTCGACGAGCACATGAATGCCCTTGGCGATGCAAGCGAGCGCAACCTCGTGATGGAGGTGTGTCGGCGCTGCAATGACCGCTGCATCGACACCGGCAGCGAACAGCGCATCGATGTCTGCGAAGGTCTTGCAGCCCACATGGTTCTCGGCACGGGTCCGATGCTCGGCCAGAGGATCGACGATACCGACCATGTCCACGCCCGGCAGCCCGGCCAGCACGCGGCCGTGATTCGTGCCCATGATGCCGGCGCCAACCACGCCGACACGCAGCACGCGCGCCTGATCTCCGCTGACTGCTTTGGAACCGCTCGAAACCATTACTTTATCCCGTCAAATCACGCCCATCCCAGCGCGTGCGGGTGTCCTAACATGACGCCACAATTGTGGCGATGCAGCAAACCAGCCATCCAAACACGTTTTGATTCAGAGAATTACACGCCGGAACACCAGCAAAATCGGCATTTTCAGCCGCCCAGGACCTGCATCCATCATTCCGGCTGGATAATCGTCACGACCATCCCGTCGACAGGCACCAGGAACGCCATGGTCGGCCCGTCTGCGGGCCCTGCGCTCATCACGGCGTGGTTGAACGCTGCCGATTCGAGCGCGGTCGCAGCCCGCGCAGCGAACACCGCGACGTCGCCGAATAGCGGCTGGCCCTGCCGCTTCAATTCGCCGAGATCGGCGCGGAACTCGGGCAGTGCGCAAATGCCGTTTGCTTCCTCGATACTCGCGGCATCGAAGACCAAGGTCGGCCGTCCATCGATTTCGAGGGTAAAGATTTTCACCGAAAATTGCCTGGGCCGCGAAGAACGATACCGGCAGTTTACGCGGCAGGCGTCGGCTTATCCATCAAATTGCGAGGAACGCGTCGCCGCCCTCTCCTTCGCCGTGCCGGTAACCTTGATTGGTTAGGTTAAATTCGGTTCGCGATTGAACAGTCCGGCCACGTGCGGAAAGTTGTGGATGCTACGGCCGCAACGCACCGAGGATTGTCATGTTCGCCGACAGCGAAAACCATCTGCGTCTTCTCAGGCTCAAACCGCGGGCCGACTGGTCGGCGGTCTGGCATCCGTGGAATGTGCTGATTCCGCGGCGGTCCATTGCAGGACGGCTGGTTCATGGACAGGTCTGGCGCCGCCACGACGGACGCCGATGGATTTACAAGAAGTTCATCCCACTCCGCCAACCAACATGATGACCGGCAATCTGCCGTCTCAATGTCAGGTCCGTTTGTAGTCATCCTCGATGCGAACAATGTCGTCCTCTCCGAGATAACTTCCGGTCTGGACTTCAATGAGTTCGAGCGGGATCCTGCCGGGGTTTTCCAGCCGGTGCGAAACGCCAATCGGAATGTAGATCGACTCGTTCTCCTGCATCGTCCGCACCTCGTCGTTGAGCGTCACCTTGGCCGTGCCACGCACGACGATCCAGTGTTCGGAACGGTGATGATGCATCTGCAGCGACATCCGCTCCCCGGCCTTCACCACGAGGCGCTTGACCTGATAGCGCTCGCCATTCTCCAGCGCCTGGACCGTCCCCCATGGCCGATGGGTCTTGAGATGATCCTCGGTCACGCGTGGTGCGGCAACTTTCAGTTTGGCCACCAGGCGTTTCAGATTGTTGGCGTCCTTCTGCCGCGACACCAGCACCGCGTCCTGCGTGGCAACGACCACGAGATCGTCCACGCCCTCGATCGCCACCACCGGACCATCGCTGGCGACATTGCAGTTGCGGGCGTCCTCGAACACCGCGACGCCCTGCGCCGCATTGCCATTGGCATCCTTGTCGGACAATTCCCACACAGCAAGCCAGGAGCCGACATCGGACCAGCCGCACGAGACCGGCACGACGGCAGCTTTCGCCGTCTTTTCCATCACGGCGTAGTCGATCGAGATGGAACGCGCCTGCTTGAAGGCATCCGCATTCAGGGTGAAGAAACCAAGGTCGCGACCGGCCTTGGTCACAGCATGCGAGATCGTCGTGACGCTGTCTGCGTCCACAGCGCGATATTCATCAAGCAGCGTGGCGGCGCGAAACATGAAATTGCCGCTGTTCCAGAGATAGCCCGCCTCGACATAGCGTGTTGCAGTGGGCAGGTCCGGCTTCTCGACGAATTTGGCAACGCGCTTGACGGCACCCGAAAGCCCTTCGCCCGGGGAGATATAGCCATATTCCACTGCGGGCCGCTCGGGCGTGACGCCGAATGTAACGATATGACCGTTGTCGGCCTCCACAAGTCCGGCGCGACACGCGGCCACGAATCCGGGCACGTCCCGGACGACGTGATCTGCAGCCAGCGCCAGCACCACCGCATCCGAGTCGCGGGTCAGCGCGAAAGCCGCGCCCGCCGCAATCGCCGGACCGGAATCGCGCCGGGCCGGTTCGAGCAGGATGTCGGCGTCATGTCCGATCTCGGCCAGCTGCTCGCGCACCATAAAGCGATATGCCTCGCTGGTGATGACGATCGGCCGATCGAACAGGACCGGATCTGCGATGCGCTGGATGGTGTCCTGAAACGTCGAGCGCGGCCCGAACAGCGGCAGAAACTGCTTCGGCCGTCCCTCGCGCGACGACGGCCACAGCCGCGTCCCTGCACCGCCACACATGATCAGGGGAATAATGCGCTTGCTCATCAGTGGCTCGCCTTCATCGTCATGTCAGTCGCCTTGTCAGTCATCTTGCCGGCTCGTGCCGAGATTACCGTAGTGGCTGCGATACCACGCCACAAATTGTCGAATACCATCCTCGATACTGGTATCCGGCTTGAAGCCGACATCCCGCATCAGATCGTCGACATCCGCAAAGGTCTCCGGTACGTCGCCGGGCTGCATGGGCAGCATGGTCTTGATCGCGTCCAGTCCCAGTTCTTTCTCGAGAACCTGCACCACATGCAAAAGCTCTTCCGGCTTGTGGTTGCCGACATTGTAGATCCTCGCCGGTGCCTCGTCGGCGCTTCCAGCGGGCACGTGGTCGATCAGACGGCTGATGGCACCGACCACGTCGTCCACATAGGTGAAGTCGCGCCGCATGTCGCCGTGATTGAAAAGCTTGATCGGCTTCTTCTCGATGATCGCCTTGGTGAAAAGAAAAATTGCCATGTCCGGTCGGCCCCAGGGGCCATAGACAGTGAAGAAGCGGAGACCGGTGGTCGGCAGCCGGTAGAGATGGCTGTAGGAATGCGCCATCAACTCATTCGCCTTTTTCGTAGCGGCGTAGAGGCTGATGGGATTATCGACCCGGTCGGTGACCGAGAACGGCTTCTTCTTGTTCGCACCATAGACCGAAGACGACGACGCATAGAGCAGGTGCTTGCAGCCGTTGTGGCGGCAGCCCTCGAGAATATTCAGAAAACCTTCGAGATTGGCATCGGCGTAAGCATGCGGATTGTCGATGGAGTATCGCACGCCCGCTTGCGCTGCGAGGTGGATGACGACCGGAAACCTGTGCTCGGCCATCAAGGCCAGCAGCGCTGGACGATCGGCCAGATTGGCCTTGATGAACGTAAAGTTGGGCTCATTGTCGAGTTGAGCCAGCCGGGCTTCCTTCAGGGCGGGATCGTAATAGTCATTGACGCTGTCGAGGCCGACAACGGCATGGCCTTCGGCCAGCAACTGGCGTGTGACGTGGTAGCCAATGAAGCCAGCAGCGCCGGTGACCAGGATGGAAGGTTCAGACATCATGTCCCCAGATTTGCCACGTAGACTGCATTGTCCAGCCCACCGAACCGCGGTCTATTAGCCATGTGGCCGTCAATGCTGCAATAGTTCGGCATCGCAGCATCCGAATGCGTCAGAACCGCGACGTCATTGCGTGGCCATTCCGGAGAAACCCGCTATGAAGGCGGCCACGCATAGCTCGCTGGAATCGTCCGAAATTGGTCACCTTGTCATTCCGATGTCGTCAACCGAACTGACTGCCCTGGCCGGCGCGCTCGCCGCCGCCGCTGCCCTTTCCGCCGCCGGCATCCGGGCCATCCACCCGCTGCTCATTCGTTATGCGTTGGCCCGCCCGAACGCACGTTCGTCGCACAAGGTGCCGACGCCGCAAGGTGCCGGCATCGCGGTGATCGCGGTGACATTGCTGGTGGCCGGCATTGCAATCGCGTGGCTCACGGCCGTCACCGCGACGCTCTGGATATTGTTAGCAGCGACGGTCGTGATCGCCGTCGTCGGCGCCATCGACGATTTGCGGCCATTGCCCGTGGCGCCGCGTTTCGCGCTGCAAGCCTTGTGCGTCGCCGCCGCGCTCGCCGCATTGCCGGGCGAACTGCAGATTCTACCCGCACTGCCGCTGTGGCTGGAGCGCGCCGTGTTGGTGGTCGGCGTGCTGTGGTTCGTCAACCTGACCAACTTCATGGATGGCCTTGACTGGATCACTGTTGCCGAAGTGGTGCCGGTGACGGCGACCTTGGCACTGATGAGCCTCGCCGGCGCAATATCCCTGCCGACTGCGCTCATTGCTGCCGCGCTGTGCGGTGCGATGCTGGGCTTTGCGCCGTACAACAAACCAGTGGCAAAGATTTTTCTCGGCGATGTCGGCAGCCTGCCCATCGGCCTGCTGATCGCCTGGTGTTTGCTGCAGCTTGCTTTCGCCGGACATCTTGCAGCGGCCATCCTGCTGCCTCTGTATTATCTGTGCGACGCGACTGTGACTCTGCTGCGGCGAATGGCAAGGCGCGAGCCATTCTGGCTCGCCCATCGCTCGCATTTCTATCAACGCGCTACTGACAACGGTTTTTCCGTCATCGGCGTCGTACGCAGCGTGTTTGCGTTGAACGTCATTCTGGCTGCATTGGCGGGATTGTCGATCCATCTCGGGTCGGCACCAGCCAGCATTGGTCTTCTGATTGTCGGCACAGGTGCCACAGCCCTGCTGTTGCGGCAGTTGTCAAAACCGCGCGGCTAGCACACTATTCTGCCGGAACGCGATATTCCGGCACTGCATCCTTCAATATCCCGACCACGACCTCATGCTGATTGGCGTCGATGGCCGTGCGCAGCGTCGTGAGCCATGCTTTGAGCACGTCCAGCGGCAATTCCTTGGGCTTTGCCGCCATGATGCCAGCGAGGCCGATCTCGGTGGTTGGTTCCTGCTCGGCAAACAGGATTTCGTGCATACGCTCGCCCGGACGCACGCCAGTGAATACGATGTCGATGTCATAGCCTGGCTGCAAACCGGAGAGCCGGATCATCCGATCGGCGAGATCAACGATCTTCACCGGCTGGCCCATGCTGAGCACATAGACCGACGCGTCGGAATGCTGCGCGTTCATGGCATGCGTGGCCGCGGTCACCACCAGATCGCAGGCTTCGCGGATGGTCATGAAGTAACGCACCATATCCGGATGCGTCACCGTCACCGGACCACCCGCCTCGATCTGCGCCTTGAATTTCGGCACCACCGAGCCATTGGATGCGAGCACATTGCCGAACCGCACCGAGATCAGACGCATGCGCGGCTTGCCCGTGACCTCGGCAGCGACATCACCATCGAGCGCCTGACAATACATCTCGGCAAAGCGCTTGGTGAGACCCAGCATGGAGACCGGTTCGATCGCCTTGTCGGTGGAGATCATCACCATCGCCTCGGCCCCGGAGGCCAGCGCCGCATCGGCGACATTTACGGAGCCAAAGATGTTGGTCTTGACGCCCTCGCCCCAGTCGCGTTCCAGAATCGGCACATGCTTCAGGGCCGCAGCGTGGAACACGACGTCGGGCTTGAACGCGTTTAAAAGTTGAAGAACGCGCTCACGGTCCCGGATATCTGCGATGTGCCCCTGGATTGTAGCGTTGGACACCTTGCCGGCGAGCTTCTCGGTTGCCGCATGCAATGCAGGTTCCGAATTCTCGAGAATCAGCAATCGCGCTGCGCCGAAAGTGATGACGCGGTCGCAGATCTCCAAACCGATCGAGCCGCCGCCGCCGGTAACCACCACCGCCTTTCCGCGTACGAAATTCTCCAGGCGCGCATAATCAATCTTCACGCTTGGTCGCAACAGCAAATCTTCAACGGCCACTGGCGCCAGTTGCGGCGTGTCGCGGCTTTCTTCCAGAGTCGGAATCCGGCTGACCTTGAGACCGAGCTTCCGGGCCCGCATCAAGATTGACTCAGGCTGTGCCTCGTCCTCGAAGGCCGACGGCGTCATCACCACCCGCTCGATGGATCGCTGGCGGTGCTTGAAGTCGTCGATGACGTTGCCGAGATCGTCAATACCGCCGAGAACTGGAACACCTCGGATCGTTTGGCCGCGATCAGAAGCTGATGGGGAAAGGATACCAACCGGCCACATCCGCTTGACCGCACCGCTTTCAATGCCACGCAGAAACACTTCGGCATCTGCAGCGCGGCCGATCAACAGAGCTGGGGCGGCATCTGTTTCACGCGCCTTGTTGCGTGTGCGGGAATAGCGGAAGTAGCGATAGGCCAGCCGCGAGCCACTTAGGAAAAAAATCTCGAGAAACCAGTAGATGATGATCGTGGTCTTGCCGAGAAAGAAGGTGCCGTAGACGTTTGGCGCGAGGAAAATATAGTCCAGCACCAGCAACGCGCCGGTCAAAACCGTCGAGGCCTTGATGATGTTGAGCAGATCCGGCAGCGAAATGAAGCGCCATTTCGTGGTCGTCAGATTGAAGACGTAGCAGACGAGAAAACTGAACAGCACGAAGTAAGGCAGGATCGTCAGCAATAATGGCAGCCGATCCCATAGATTTTCACCGTCGAAGCGCAGCACGAAGCTCAGCAGCACCGCGGCAGCAGTGACGATGGCATCGTGAGCCGCGATCATCCAATTGCGGATCGTGAATTGGGTAATACGTGTCATGACTGTCCGCTACGCGCCCGCTCGACAAGCGAGGTCGTGCTGTGGCCTTGCAGAATATCGACGATGACCACTTCACCGCCATTCGCGGCAACGATCTCGTGTCCGACCACTTGTTCGCGGGTATAGTCACCGCCCTTTACAAGGGTCGATGGCAGGATTGCCTCAATCAGATTGATCGGCGTGTCCTCCTCGAAAATCACGACGAGATCGACGGCCTCGAGCGCTGCGAGCACTTCGGCACGCGCCCGCTCATTCTGCACAGGGCGATCCAGTCCCTTCAGTCGCTTCACCGATGCGTCGCTGTTGAGGCCCACGATAAGGCGGTCGCAGGTCGCTCGCGCCGCGGTGAGCACCTTCACATGACCTGGATGCAGGATATCGAAGCAGCCATTGGTAAAGCCGATCCGCAGCTCCTCGTGGCGCCAACCGTCCAGCCGGGCTGCGAGATCGCGGGGTGCCACGATCTTGTCTTCAGCGGCCAGCGTCGCGTCCGGCAGCATCTTGCGACGCAACTCTTCCGGCAGCACCACCGCTGTGCCCTTCTTGCCAACGGCCACGGATGCAGCGGCCGACGCCAGGCGAAGCGCTGCTTCCCAGTCCGCGCCGGCCGCGAGCGCCACGGCCAGCATTGCCGCCACTGTGTCTCCTGCGCCCGATACGTCGCGCACCTTCACTGGCAGCGCCGGCACGTGGATCGTGTCACCATCGCGCGCCACAAGCGTCATGCCGTGCTCGCTCTGGGTCACCAGCATCGCCGAGCAGTCGGCAAGAATCATCGCTTCCTGCGCGACGGCGCTACTGATGTCGGTGTCCACCCGGCTGCGGGTTGCCTCGGCGAACTCCTTGCGGTTCGGCGTCAACAGCGTCGCGCCGCGATAGATCGCAAAATTCGCACTCTTCGGATCGACGATGACACGCTTGCCGTACGTTTTAGCGGCATCGATGACATTGCGGATTACCCGCGCAGTCAGCACGCCCTTGGCATAATCCGATAGCAACACGATGTCGGCACGCGCGATCTGCGGCAGGATTGTGTCGAGCAACTGCTGCTCGATCTCGACCGAGGCAGGCATTGCCAACTCCCAGTCGGCGCGCAGCATATGCGTCGAGAAATGCTCCGAGACAAATCGCACTTTTCGCGTGGTCGGGCGCGACGAGTCACTTACCAGCAGCGGCTCGATGCCCCCCTCCTGCGCGAGACGCCGTTTTAGAACCTCCGCCGCATCGTCGGCACCGATCAGGCCGACAAAGATGCATTTGGCCCCCAGTGCCGCGATATTGCGCGCCACGTTGCCGGCACCACCGACAACGATCTCGCTTCGTTGCGCGGCGATCACCGGTGTCGGTGCTTCCGGTGAAATACGTGACACTTCGCCATAGACGAATTCGTCCAGCATGAGATCACCGATGCAGAGCACGGTCTGCTTCGGGAACTCACGAGACAAGGCGTCAAAGTCAAACATCACACCGGGACCTGGGTGTCAGCGGAAGCGATCGGGCGTATCGAGATAGTGCGTCACATAGTTCATCACCGCATCCTCCAGACGGGTGAAACCGCCATTGTATCCGGCGGCCCGCAACCGATCGCCTTCGCTCTGTGTAAAGTATTGATAGCTGCCGCGAATCTGCTCGGGCATATCGATATAGTCGATGTTGGGCGCAGTGCCGAGAGCCGCATAGGCCGCCAGCATCAGATCCTTGAAGCTGCGCGCCGTGCCGGTGCCGACATTGTAGATGCCGCTCACACGCGGAGTCGCCAGCAGCCACATGATGACGCGGACGACATCCTCCACATAGATGAAGTCACGGCGCTGGTCGCCATCGGCGATGCCGTCGCGGTGCGACTTGAACAGCTGGATGCCGTGACCGGCCTTGATATCGTCGAAACGCCTGGTCAGCACGCTCATCATGCCGCCCTTGTGATACTCGTTCGGGCCGAACACGTTGAAGAACTTCAAGCCCGCCCATTGCGGCGGCATCTGGCCGCCTTTAGCAACTCGCTCGGCAAGGGCAAGGTCGAACAGATGCTTGCTCCAGCCATAGAGATTCATGGGCCGCAGCGTTTTCAGCTCCGGCACGGTGTCGGCGTCGCGAAACCCTTGGGCGCCATCGCCATAGGTCGCCGCCGAAGATGCATAGATCAGCGGCACGCCATGGGCAGTGCACCAGTCGAGCAGCCGCATGGAGAGGCGGAAATTGGTCTCGATGACCAGGTCGCCGTCGGTGGCTGTGGTTTCGGAAATCGCCCCCATATGGATGACGGCATCGAGCCGACGCCCCTTGAGCCAGTCCATCAGGTCAGCGGGAGGCACCACATCGGCGAGTTGCCGCTTGGCCAGATTTCGCCATTTGCCGTCATGGCCGAGGAAATCGGACACGGCCACATCGGCGCGGCCGGCGTCATTCAGCGCAGCCACCACATTCGATCCGATAAAACCGGCCCCTCCGGTCACGAGCAGCATGAAGCCCCCACTTACATCTTGGCCGCCACCTTTGCCCCACTCCAGCCCGGCAGGCAACTTATCGAGCCGGGTATCTTATTCCGATGGGGACATTGCCGGCTTTTTTCCAAAATGCTTGTCCCGCCGTCTCGGACCGGCTACCGACTGGCCCCTAGCGATACGCGAAGCCTTTGAAACAATGAATGGAAATACCCCATATCCGGGCGTGACGGTGGATGCGACGGACACCCGCCCGATCCTGATCGTGCCCTATATGTGGATCGGCGACTTCGTTCGCGGGCATACGGTCGTGCGGGTCCTGAAGCAGCGCTGGCCGAACCGGCCGATCGATCTGCTCGTGACCAAGCTGGTGGCCCCGCTGGTGGACTATATGCCGGGCGTGCGCTCCGCCATCGTCTGGGATCTTCCGCGCAGCCGGCTGGCAATAGCAAAACAATGGGAACTCGCCTCCCTCATGCGCGAGCGGAACTACGGGACCGCACTGGTCATGCCGCGGACATGGAAATCCGCCCTTGCCCCGACCCTCGCCGGAATTCCCGAGCGCGTCGGCTTTGTCGGCGAGGCACGCTTCGGTCTGCTGAACGACTGGCGCTGGGGCGAAAAGAAGCTCGAGCGCATGATCGACCGGAAATGTGCGCTGGCACTGCCGCCGGGTACGAAACTGCCAACCGATTGGCCGGTCCCGGACTTTCGCGTTCCTGCGGATGAAACCGCCCGCTGGCGAGCCAACAACGGGCTTGGGACTGGCCCCGCCGTGGCCCTCGGTCCGGGCTCGGTCGGATCGTCCAAGCGCTGGACATACTATCCTGAAGTCGCCAGGCTGCTGGTGGAGCGTGGCTACGACGTCTGGGTGATCGGCGGGCCCGGTGAGAAGGAACTCGCCAATGAGATCATCGCCGCCGCCGGCTCCAAGGCGCGCGACCTGACCACGAACGACCTGCGCAATGGCGTGATCGGCATGGCTGCCGCCAAGGCCGCGGTCGCCAATGATTCCGGCCTGATGCACATCGCGGCCGCCGTCGGCACGCCGACCATCGGCATTTTTGGCCCGACCAGCCCGCATCTGTGGGGCCCGCTCAATCCGCTCGCCGCCACCGTGCAGACCAGGACGGTCGTGCCCTGTCAGCCCTGCCACACCCCGGTCTGCCACATGAACAACCACGCCTGCATGCGCGACATCCCGGCCCTGAATGTCGCTGATGTCATAGAGAGCGTGATGGCAAAAGCCCAAGCCGACGGCGTGTCCTCATGACCTCGATCAAGCAACCGAAACCTGCAGCCATTCTCGATCGCGACGGCGTGCTGAATTATGACGACAGCTATGTCGGTCATCCCGAGAAAATCCGCTGGATGCCGAATGCCGCCAAGGCAGTGAAGCGGCTCAACGATGCCGGCTATCACGTGTTCGTTTTTACCAATCAATCCGGCGTCGCACGCGGTTACTTCACCGAAGCCGAGCTCAATGCACTGCTCGACTGGATGCGCAGCGAACTCGCCAGGGATGGCGCTGTGATCGATGACGTGCGCTACTGCCCGCATCATCCAAGCGGTACGGTTGAAGGCTATCTCGAAGATCATCCGTGGCGGAAACCAAAGCCCGGCATGATCCTTGATCTGATGCAGCATTGGCCGGTGATCGCCAAGGGCAGCTTCGTCATTGGTGATCGCGACAGCGACATTGAAGCCGCCAAGGCCGCGCATCTCCCGGGATTTCTGTTCGCGGGCGGCGATCTCGATGCCTTCGTGGCCGAGATCCTGAAAGGTCAGATCAGTCTGCGATAAACCGTAGCGATGTTGCGCGCTTCCGCATCCAGACTGAACCCGTCGAGCACACGTTGACGTCCACGCATGCCCATTGCCCGCGCCGCTTCGGGATCACGCATCAATGGCTCAATCGCATCCGCCAGTGCCTTTGCGTCCCCTGTCGGCACGAGCGTCCCCGTGACGCCATGCTCCACGACAATCTCGGCAGCGCCGGCGCGGGTTGCGACCAGCGCTGCGCCGACCGACATCGCCTCGATCAATGTCAGCCCAAAGCCCTCATTGCGCGAGGTGAAGGCATAGATCGTCAGGCGACGATACCAGCTCTCGACCTCCGCAATCGGCAACTCGCCGGTGATGACGATGCGATCCTGCAGACCGGCTTCCGCGATCTTCCTGCGCAGTTCATTGGCAAATCCAGTTTGATCCGGCGTGATGGCGCCGACGATCACCGCGGAAAAATCGGGATACTGAGGCAGCAGCGTGCACATGGCGTCGACGAACAGATCGGTGCCCTTCTGCGCGCGGACGCGACCGAAGCAGCCGATCGCATAACGCCCGGGCAGTTTTGCTTCAGCGAAGGCCGCAGCACGATCCGCCGGCGGCGCATAGCGATCCGTGTCGACGCCATGCGTCACCACCGTCGCCTCACGCTTGAGATAGGATGCCGAGGCATCCGATGTCGCGATGATTGCATCCATGCGGCGGATCAGCCAGCGCGTGATCCAGCTGTGATGACGTTGCGCCGCCGAGGTGAAGAGCAGTTTCAACGGCCAGCCGAGCGCGCGGAGCAAAACACCGGCGATCATCTCGTTGTTGCGTCGCGCATGCCAGATGATGGGCGTTCGCCGCATCCACAGTTTGAGCAACTCGCCTACGCTCAGACGCGAAATGCCGGTAGGAATGTCCGAGCCCAGCCACGCCGCCTCGATCATGGAGGCGAGTTTTGGCGCCACCATGCGGTTCGTCGCCGTCACACCGGAATAGCGCCAATGCAGATTGGTGATGATCAACTGCAATTTTCCGGCTGTTTTGCCTGCAATCGGCACAGAGAACTCCATTTCGCTCCGGTTCCTATACGCAACATTAAGCATAGAGACCAGTAACCCCACGCCGAAACCCGCCCTTCATCGCAAAACGTCTATCGTCTCCCCCGAACGGGAGAGTGAGACAATCCGCATGACGGTTCTGGTCACCGGCGGCGCCGGTTATATCGGAAGTCACATGGTGCATGCGCTGGTGGAAGCCGGCGAGGCTGTCGTTGTGATCGACAATCTGTCCACCGGCTTCTCCACCTATCTGCCCGAAGGCGTACCGCTGTTCATCGGTGACGTCGCGGACGAGAATCTCGTCGAAGGCGTGATCAACGCCCATGGCGTTGACGCCATCATCCATTTCGCGGGCTCGGTCGTGGTGCCCGAATCGATGCGCGATCCGCTTGCTTATTATCGCAACAACACGGCGACCTCGCGCAACCTGCTCAATGCGGCGGTCAAATGCGGCGTCAAGCGCTTCATCTTCTCGTCGACCGCAGCCGTCTATGGCAATCCGGATGTCATGCCGGTCGCCGAAGAGGCGCCGACGCGCCCGCTATCGCCCTACGGCTCATCGAAGCTGATGACCGAGATCATGCTCCACGATATCGCGCCGGCCTATGGCATGGAATTTGTCGTGCTGCGTTATTTCAATGTCGCCGGCGCCGATCCCCAGGGCCGGACTGGCCTCGCCACCATGGGCGCCACGCATCTGCTCAAGATTGCTGTCGAGGCCGCCACCGGCCAGCGCAGCAAGATCGATGTCTACGGCACCGATTATCCGACGCCGGACGGCAGTTGCATCCGAGATTTCATCCATGTCAGCGACTTGGTGCAAGCGCACCGCGCCGCGCTGAGCTACCTGCGCGACGGTGGCACCTCGACCACGCTGAATTGCGGCTATGGCCGCGGCTATTCGGTGCTGGAGACCATCGAGGCCGTGCGACGTGCAGCCGGCCGCAATTTCGCGGTTCAATACGCGCCGCGGCGCGACGGCGATATCATGACCATGATCGCCGATACCCGTCGCATCCGCGCCACCCTCGACTGGACGCCGCAATACGACAATCTCGAAACCATCGCCCGCCACGCTCTGTCATGGGAGGAAAAACTCGCCCGAGAGCGCTTCGGTGTCGAATTGATGGCGCAATCGGCCTGACCGGCTGTTTCAGCGTCTGGATTGCGTCGGCGTTTCACCGAAACGGCGACGATAACGCTGGTTGAAATACGAGATCTCGTTGAAGCCGCTGGCCAGCGCGATCTCCCCGATCTTGAGTCGATCCCCGGCTTCACTGGTCAGAAGCTGCATCGCATGCTGCAGACGCCGTTCCAGCAACCGCTCCGTGAAACTCAGGCCGGTTTCCTGCAGGAGATCCTGCACGTAGCGCGGAGACATTTGCAGCCGCCCTGCAATCTGACCGATCGAAAAATTGGGATCGTCGAAATTGCGCTCGATCTCCGCAACGATCTGCTGTGCACGCGAGGCGCGCAGACCTCGCGCAGTCGCTAGTTCCGCAACATCGCCGCGGGCGCCAAGAGCCAGCGCCGTGAGATCCAACAAGGTCGTGCTGATGTGCTCGTCAAGCTGCTGATCATGCGGGTCCCGCACCAGATCGACGGAGATATCAATGTAACGCTTCAGATGCGCAACAGCCGGACGACTTAGGTCGAGCGGCGTCACCAGCAGCGCATCGACATCATTCACAAGGGGCAGCAAACGCGCTCGGCTCACGGTCAAGGTCGTCGAACAGAAGCTCGCATCCGATCGCATGTCGATGGGCAGCCCGTTAGTGCCGAGAAATCCCTGCTGCGAGGACAACACCGTCTCGCGTCCGATCTGATCGACATTCAGCGCCGCTTCACCGCGATGAAACATCAGACAGAAATCATCGTCAGGGCCGCGCGAGATCGCCGTTTTCGAACGGCGAATGCGGCTGAACGTGCCGCCGAACCGTGTCACATGTACATGCGCGTAATCCGCCCAATGCACGAATGCCGAGAAAGGACGCTCTTCTGCCCGCGTGATATCAACGCAACAGGTCAGCGCCTCCATGTTCTCGCACCAGAGCGCGAATTTCTCGTGATCCCGTAGCGCCGGGTCGAAGTCGTTCGAGACGAAACTAGCCTGATGCATGCACTCACTCGCTTTCATCGAAAGTGTAGCAGCGCGGATCACCTCCGCCACAAGCAAATGTTTAGCGTATGCAAGATTTTCGTAGGACGATGCGCGTATGTGCTGTTGCTGGCTCGCCACAGCGCCACGAAGTTTAGTCGTACTGCGCCAGAACTAAATTCCGCTTCGTCTCCGACC